>OCRP01000096.1_pt1 | contig 105133 bp, 116 predicted proteins | sample 1538871 | NCBI WGS metagenome assembly OCRP01 (sample SAMN04571731, study PRJEB22368) | human gut metagenome | biome: human gut; material: stool | host: Homo sapiens | place: Luxembourg | collected 2012-09-20 | reverse complement strand
TATTGTCGTAGCTGCCCGCCCCGAAGCCTTGGCGCTTTTAGAGGGTACGTTACCGGCCGACGTTCTGCTGTGTAAAGCCGCAGGCGACCTGCCGGCTACAGCCTTCGCTGCCTCCGAAGCCTTAGGCCCTGATGCCAGTGAAAAGCTGCTGGGAGTATGCGACGACATTCCGCTGCTGACCTCCCTTGCAGTGCGCGACTTTCTTGCCGCCTGCAATGCCTCTCCTAAAGGCCAGCTTTATTATCCCATCATCCCCAAGGATGCCTGCCTAAGCGCTTATCCCGGTGCCAAACGCACCTACGGCAAGCTGCGCGACGGCATCTTTACCGGCGGCAATATGATGCTGATGGCCAAAGAGATTATTCCCGGCGGTCAGCAAAAAGCACGCGAACTCTTTGCCCGCCGCAAATCACCGCTTAAGCTGTGCAACTGGCTCGGATGGGGCTTTTTGCTAAAGCTCCTGTGCCATCGCCTGACAGTGGCCGATGCGGAAGCACGCACCTCCGCACTTCTGGAAATGCGCTGCAAATCCATCATCACCCGTCATGCATGTATCGGCATGGATATAGATAAACCAAGTGACTTAGAACTTGCAAGGGGGACGCTTACATATGGTAAAAGCCAAAAGAATTGAACGCGTAGCAGCGTTAAGTAAACTTTTAGCCGATCATCCATATCGGCTGTTTTCATTTTCATATTTCTGCAAAAAATTTGCTATCGCCAAATCCACCCTCAGCGAGGATGTTTTAGCCGTAAAATCCGGTTTGGAGCTTTACGGACTGGGCAAGGTAGAAACCGTTTCCGGTGCTGCCGGCGGTGTACGCTTTATCCCCGGCCATCTGCCGGAGGATGACGCAGCCTTTTTAGAAGAGCTTGCTGCCCGCCTCACCTCTCCGGACCGCATCTTGCCCGGCGGTATGCTTTATACTACCGACATTCTCTGCCATCCGGAAACCGTAGTGCGTCTGGGTGAAATTTTTATGCTCCGTCTGCAGGAGCTGGCACCGGACTGCATCATGACGGTTGAAACAAGCGGTATTCCACTTGCTATGCAGACGGCGCGTGCCTTTAACGTGCCACTCGTTATCGCTCGTCACACCAGTGATATTACCGAAGGCAGCACCGTCAACATCAATTACGTCAGCGGTTCCACCAAGGTTATCCAAAACATGGCCATGCCCAAGCGCGCATTGCAGCCCGGCAGCCGTGTGCTGATTGTGGACGATGTTATGAAGGGCGGCGGCACCGCCAAGGGTATGATTGCTTTGGCTAACGAAGTTGGCGCACAGGTTGTGGGCAAGGCCTTTTTAATTGCCACTGCCGCACCGGAACGCAAGCTGGTAGAAGATTACACTGCCTTCTTCACCCTGCATAACGTAGACGAAGAGCAGCAGAAAGTAACATTGGAAGTAAATAAATAATATAGAATATGTCAGGCTGGCTAGAAGGTGTCAGATGCTAAACGACGGTGACGACGGCGTACTCCTTGTACGTCCAGGGCCGTCGTGACGCAGATGGTGCCTTATAGACGGCCAGGAATTTTAGTAACTTTAAACTACGTCAGGCTGGCTAGAAGGTACCAGATGCTAAACGATGGTGACGACGGCGTACTCCTTGTACGTCTAGGAGCCGTCGTGACGCAGATGGTGCCTTATAGACGGCCAGGAAAGGAAGAACTGTAATGTCAAAATTAGTAGCAATCATCCTCGCCGCAGGCAAAGGAACAAGAATGCGCAGCAAATACCCCAAGGTACTGCACAAGGTAGGCGGCAAGCCCATGCTGCAGCACGTAATTGACGCTGCAAGCGCTGCCGGCGCAGACAAAAAGGTGGTTATCGTCGGCCACGAGGCAGAGCTGGTAGAAGCAATGGTAGGTAATCAGGGAACCATCGCCCTACAGGCCGAGCAGCTTGGCACCGGCCACGCTGTAATGCAGACTGCCGATGCCCTGAAGGACTTCCACGGCACTGCGCTCATCCTGTGCGGCGACACTCCGCTGCTGGATGGCGAAGAGCTTAAAAAGTTCTGTGAAGCACATCAGGAAAGCGGCGCTGCTGCTACCGTACTTACGGCAATTATGGATGACCCGTTCGGCTACGGCCGCATTGTACGCGATGCCAACGGCAATGTACAGGGCATCGTAGAGCAAAAGGATGCTACCGAAGAGCAGAAGGCTATCAAGGAAATCAACACCGGTATTTACTGCATGGAATGCCCGCAAATGTTTGACGTGCTGGCTACCTTAACCAACGACAATGCGCAGGGCGAATATTACCTGACCGACGTACTGCAAAAGCTCAACGAAGCAGGTGCTAAGGTTGGCGGTATTTCCACTGATGACAGCGATATGGTTATGGGCATCAACTCCCGCAAGCAGCTTTCCGTTGCCGAAGGCGTTATGCGCCAGCGCATTTTGGATAAGCTGATGGATGCAGGCGTAACCATTATGGATCCTGCCAGCACCTTCATCGAAGCAAGCGTAAAAATCGGCTGCGATACCGTTATCTATCCCTACACCTGGCTGGAAGGCACCACGGAAATCGGCGAGGACTGCGAAATCGGTCCTAACGCCCGCTTCACTAATGTAAAAATCGGTGACGACAACCATCTGCAATTCATCTACGGCCATGACTGCGAGGTTAAAAACCATGTTACCGCCGGTCCGTACGTTCATCTGCGTCCCGACACCGTTATCAGCGACCACGTTAAAATCGGCAACTATGTAGAGGTTAAAAACTCTAACGTAGGCGAAGGCACCAAGCTGCCGCATCTAACCTACATCGGTGACAGCGACATCGGCAGCGGCGTTAATATGGGCTGCGGCTGCATCACTGTAAACTACGACGGCAAGAAGAAGCATCGCACTGTTATCGGTGACAATGCCTTCGTCGGCTGCAACACCAACCTTGTTGCACCTGTAACCGTACAGGCCAACACCTACATCGGTGCAGGCAGCACTATCACCAAGGAAGTACCCGAAAATGCTCTGGGCATTGCACGTGCCCGCCAGAAAAATATCGAAGGCTGGGCCGAAAAATACCGTAACGATGGTAAATAAGCTTTTATAGTCACATATGTGTCAAAAAGTTTACAAAAAACTTGTGATTTACGTGTTTTTTGTGTATAATTAAATTTAAGTAAAGTTTTGCTCATCGCACCAGCAAACTACAACAAGGTAATTTTGGAGGGATTGGACATGTTGTCTGACGAGAATAAGTTAAGAATATTTACCGGTAATGCAAACCCTGATTTGGCACGCGAAATCGCTGCTTACCTCGGAACCACCGTTGGTGATTCCGTAGTTAACCGTTTCAACAACGGCGAAGTTCAGGTAATGATTAACGAAAGTGTACGCGGCAAGGATATCTTCATTGTACAACCTACCTGCGGCCCTATCGTTAATGACAACGTAATGGAGCTTTTGATTATGGCTGATGCCTTCAAACGCGCCAGCGCTAACCACATCACTGCTGTTATTCCTTACTATGGCTATGCACGCCAAGACCGCAAAGCACGCGGCCGTGAGCCTATCACTGCTAAGCTGATGGCAGACCTGCTGGAAACCGCAGGCATTACCCGTGTAGTAACCATCGACCTGCACGCTGCACAAATTCAAGGCTTCTTCAACATCCCCTTTGACCATATGCCCGGCGGCCCGCTGATGGCAGAATACATTAAATCCAAGAATCTGGAAGACATGGTTGTTATCTCCCCGGACCTTGGTGGCGTAAGCCGTGCCCGCAATTTCGCTGAAATGCTGAATGCACCGCTGGCTATCATCGACAAACGTCGTCCGGAACCCGGCGTTGCTGAGGTTATGAACCTGATTGGCGACGTTAAAGGCAAGACCTGCATCATGGTAGACGACATGGTTGATACCGCAGGCTCCCTGACCGAAGGCGCACGCGCTCTGAAGAAATTCGGTGCTAAAGAAGTTTATGCATGCTGCACTCACCCGATCCTGACCGATCCGGCACTGTCCCGCATTGCACAATCTGATATCACCGAGCTGGTTGTTACCAACACCATTCCTCTGGCTCCTTCCAAAAAGCACCCGAAAATTAAGGTGCTCTCCATTGCGCCGATTCTGGCAGAAACCATTCTGCGCATCTACAATGACTGGTCTGTAAGCCAATTATTCGATACCAAACACTAAGCGTAATATAAAAAGGCTTGCCTCTGGCAAGCCTTTTTGTTATGATTAAAGCCGGCAAAACTACCGGCTTTAATATTTGGAGTAATTATGCGTATCATTTATCTTCTTATCATCTGTTCCCTTGCCGGCGTACTGCTGCTGTGGCTGGGGATATACAAAAAAATCAGCAGAAAGACTGCCGCTATAAGCGCTGCTCTCAGCCTTGCGCTTGCAGGCGCGTTGCTCTTGCTCGCCGTACTTCCCGGCAACAGCTTTTATGGCAAGGTTATAACACATGCGGAAAATACCCACGGGCGCAAGCTCATTGCCCTCACCTTTGACGACGGCCCTTATCCGCCCTATACCCAGAAGCTGCTCAAGCTTTTGGCTGCAAAAAATGTGCATGCCACCTTCTTTATGGTTGGCGAAAACGCTGCCAAGCATCCGGAAACAGTAAAGCTCGTCCAGGCACAAGGACACCTGATTGCTCTGCATGCAGGCTATCACAAGGATTTGCTTAAGCTCAGCAGCAGTGAGGCTGCCGCCAACATCGCCTACGGCAAGGAAACGCTGCAGAGCATCACCGGTACTGCACCGCAGTATATGCGTCCGCCACACGGCTTCAAGGACTGGAGCACTGTCAAGGCTATCAATGATGCAGGTATGCAGATAGTAAACTGGAGCATCATTCCCCGCGACTGGACAAACCCAGGCGTGCAGGTAATTGCCGACAGAGTCTGCGAGAACGCAGCTCCCGGTGCTATTGTCCTGCTGCATGACGGCGACAGTCCCAAAAATCTGGCACCGCGTGACCAGACGATTGAGGCAGCCGGCCTCATCATCGACCGTCTACGTGCAGATGGATATGAATTTGTCACCATCGAAGAACTTAATAAATAAAAAGGAGCAACAATATGAAACTAATTGTCGGCCTTGGCAATATCGGCCGCGAATACGAAAATACCCGTCACAACATCGGCTTTATGGTAGTTGACGAGCTGGCACGCCGTCTCGGCGTGAGCTTCGGCAAGGAGGACCGCAGTGCCTATATGGCAGAATACCGCGCTCCCGAAAAAATTCTCATCATCAAGCCTACCACCTACATGAATCTCAGCGGCGTTGCCGTAGGTGCCTACGCCAACTTCTATCACATCGACCCGGATGATATCGCTGTTATCCAGGATGATATGGATATGCCCGTAGGTCAGCTGCGCATCCGCCGCAAGGGCAGCGCCGGCGGCCACAACGGCATCAAATCCATTACCGAGCATTTGGGCACCGATGCTTACCCGCGCTTTAAAATCGGCATCGGCCATCCGGCACGCAATAATAAGGCCGTTGTCAACCATGTACTGCATGCCTTCCAGGGCGAGGACAAAACCGCTATCGAAGCGGCAGTAGCAGAAATGGCTACAGCGCTGGAGGAATGGATTAAATCCGGCGATATCGAAGAGGTTATGCAAGCGCATAACAAGAAAAAGCCCAAAGCTGAAAAGCCTGCGGCTGAATAAGCAATACAAAAGAACTAGCTGGAGCTTATAAAAAGCTCAGGCTAGTTCTTTTTGATTATGCAATGTATTCAGCAAAATTATAAGTAGTTGAAGTATGGTGTCAGCATCGGTTCAACGGTACCTGTATCAGGAGTAAGGTCCGCTCTGCCCTCAATGACTATTTTATCCGCCATAACAAAACCATTCAACTGACAACCCTCGCAAATCGTTACCTTGCCCTTCGCTAGCACCAACGCCTGCGCCAGCCTCGTGCCAGCTCCCAGCTTAATATTACCATTTTCACTGATAAGCACCAAACGGTCCGGGTAATAAGAGCCTTCGGCAGTAGTAATCGAATAAGGATTTACTATCATCGTAGGACCATGCAAGCCTTCCGTACCCAACAAGAGAGAGTTGTTATTCCTCAGATAGTAAAAGCGAGCACTGAGGCCAACTTCCGCCACCGACTTCTTATTCAGTACCCCAGGACATTTATCCCGCAAAAAGCTCATCTGCGGCAGCTTTACTTCTTCTATGCTTGTATATAACGCTGCCTGCTGCAAATATTCGCCGCCTGTCAGCGAGCATCCTGCCAGGACGCTCTTAGCTGCCAGATCCTGTATTTGCGGACCAAAGCTCACCCTGATACGATGCAGCCGCTGTACTGCGCCAGCATGATTAACGGCTGCTGCTGTAACCTTCAGGTAATCTATAAATCCATCTGAGCTGTAAATGCTTTCACTTGTCACTGTCACCGGTTCACTGTCCGGCTGCAGCTCGCCCTCATAGCAAAGCTGCCTGCCTGGCGGCCGCGGCTCCTGGCCAATAGCCTGTAATACTGAGCTGCACAACAGCCTTAGCTGCTGCTCCCGCAGAAAATCCTTCTCTGATTCATAACCCTTGACTGCATAAAGCAGGCTTAGCTGAGCACTAAGTGCCAAAAGCAGCGCTGCCAGCAGGCAGGGAAGTGATATGCTCCCCTTAGCGCTATACATCATCTGCTATCCTCGCATTATAACAAGTAAGATAGCGCGTCACCTGCAGTTGCCGCCCATTTCTGCTCAGCTTAAAGCTTATGCGCAAAAGCTGCGGCGAGCAGCGCTGTATCCGCCAGCCAGTAACGACTACGCCCTCTAAAGAAACAGGATTTACGCCCGTACCGTTATTTTTACGCGTCTTTTTGTACAAGCCCTGCTTATCGCTGTAAATAGTAACACGTTTGCAGGCATCAATCATCGTACAGGTTATCTGTCCATTCTCCTGCAGTCTGATGACTCTCTGTGCATCATAACAAATAATCTTTTCCAGCTGCGTCAAAATATGACGTTTCGTTTCCTGCAGCTGCAATTCATCCTGCAAGCGTCCAAAGCTATAGGCAATGGCGCCTGTTGCTCTAAAAACGAGCGTCGCCAGTACCACCGCCAGCAGCAGTCCCAGCAGCACCTCCAGCAACAGATAGCCTCTCTGCCGTCGGCATCGCCCGTATAAGCTTAACCTTGACCTTGCCATAGGCCGCCTGCACCTCCTGCATCGTTAAACCATCTATACTGGTGGTCTCCAGCTTTTGTGTCACCACAAACCTGCCACTGTACTCCTCGCCTGCCAGCACCTGCCAGGAAGCAAGCGCAGCCTGCTGCTGTTCCCTGCTTTGCTGCAGCAGCCAGCTGCTGCGGTAAAAGCACTGCACCGCTGAAGCAAGTAATAATGCCGTCAGGCAAAAACACACCAGCTCCTGCACCAGACAAAAGCCCCTGCTATTTTTCATAAACAGTCACCCTGCCTGTAACCGGCTGAACTGTCAGCCAAAAACACACACCTGGAAGCTGCTGATGCTCCAGGCTATAGCCACCACTGACACTAGGACTGCCATTTTCATCATAGCTTAACGACTTCATATGTGCTTCGCATGTCAGACTGATTGTCGGCTCTAACCTTACGCGCTTCCAGACCTTCTTCTCACGGTAAATCCTGTAACCATGCTTGTCATTACCGCTTACTTTCAAAGTATAAAGATAATTTTCCGGCTGGAATATCGTGCGCTGCTGTATCTGTCTGATGTCAGCAGCCAACAGATAGGCAGCATAGCGCATCTGCTGCTTATAGTACTGCCGCTGCAGCATCTGGCTGCCAGGGTAGAGCATTAAAGAAACTGCTCCCAAACACCCTATAGCCAGCAAAAGCTCCAGTAATAAATAGCCGCCGGCCTTATTATTCACCGCTAACAGCTTTGCTGCCCGGGGATGTTACGGCCTCACCCTTGCTGTTTTTGCCGCTGAGGGTATAGCTACCGTCGGCTGTGTTAGGTGTATAGGTCAAGGCTTCGCCCTTGGCATCCTTGAATTCCAGCTTACCGCCAAGATATTCGCTGTCTAGTGTATTCAGCTCTGCCGGCACAGTACCTGCATCCATTTTATACAGCTGAATGGCCTGGTCTATGGTTACCAGATCATTTTGCAGACGGGCATTCTTCACCCTGTCATTAGCACCTGAAAGTGACGGCAGCAGCATTGTCGCCATAATGCCAATCAGAGCGGCCGCCGCCACCACCTCAATCAAAGTAAAGCCACCTTGTTTACGCATTGTCTTTAACACTATCGCACCTCCTGAATTTACTCCGGCATTGCCGAAAGCATCTCAAATAGCGGACCAATAACTATGCAGACGATTCCCGCTATGATAATCGCCGCCACCAGAAGCAGTAATGGCACGAGCAACTCCCGCAGCCTGCCAAGCTGCTGCTGCAGACGCTGCTCCCCGGCTGTTACTGCTTCCTGCAGCATCTGCGGCAGATAACCTGTAGATGCACCCACGCACACCAGCTCCAGCATCAGCGCTGAAAAAAGCTCCTTGGCGCCGCCTGCAGCCTGCTCAATAGCAATGCCGCGCTGCAGCCTGCTGTTCAGCAGGCGCAGCTGCTGTGCATATTGCTCATCATCTATGGTATCTGTCACAATTGCTACCGCTCTTGTTATGCCAACACCGCTTTCCAAAAGCAGAGCCAGCAATCTGCAAAAGCGTACTTCTAATAAAAGGCCATGAAAATTACCGCTCAGACGACTGCGTAAAAACCAGCGCAACAGCTTGCGTCCCATTAGCAGCAGAATGCCTGTTAGCGTTGCTGCACAGAGCAGCGCCAGCAATGGTTGCTGCAGCAGCCCGTCCTTCAGCGCCAGCAATAAAGCTAACGTGCCCCTCGGACGCACGCCCATAGCGCTGTAGGTATCAGCAAGCACCGGCAGGATATACAGCAAAAACAGCAGCAGCACGCCAACGGAAGCCACCAGCAAAAATACCGGATAGGTCACAGCCCTTTGCACAAAACGCCGCAGTTGCAGCTGCCTGCTGTAATAAGCGGCCAGCTGCTCCAGCAGCGTGGCCAGCTCACCGCTCTCCTCGCCCACAGCCACCAACGTAACCGCCAGATGACTGCAGCAGGCAGGTTCTGCTGCTAAAGCCTGCGCCAGGCTGCTGCCACGGCGCAGCCTTTGCTGCAGGCGGTAGCAAAGAAGCATCTGCTTAGCGCTGCCATGCTTTTGCAAAAGCTGCAGCGCATGCAGCAGCGGCAGGCCGCTGCGCAGGATAACTGCTAACTGACGGTAGAAGCTGATTTGCTCTGTCAGGCTCACGCCTCCTCTAAGCTTAATTTTCATCACCTCCACATGGCCGATTATAGTCTATTAGCGAATTTTCTGTCTAATTTGTTTTGTCACATATGTGAAATCTGCGCATCAAAATAATGGCTATTTTGTGAATTTAAGCAAAAACTCTGTAAGCCCATTAATTCAAGGCTTACAGAGTTTCGTAAACTAATAAAAATATAAGATTTTTTGTAGTCCTTCAGATTAAAATGGCCTATACAATAGCATTCTGCTCATGACCATGACGCAGCCAAACGCTGACACTGATGGCAAAAAGGATAACGCCTGCTACAACAAAAAGGCTTTGCAACGGCGCAAATGTAGCAATAGCTCCGCCAATCAAAGGACCTACCATAGAGCCGAACTGCTGCGCGCTGAACATAAAGCCAAAAACGCGTCCGCGCTGGTCGGTAGATGTATTGCTGGCCAAAATAGCACTCAGCGAAGGCTGAATACCGGCACAGCACAATCCGTAGCAAAAATTGCAGACGCAGAACAAAAGTAAGGTTCGCGGTAATGCTACTAACGCACTCATCAAGCCGGAAAGCAGCGTAGCAGCGCACAACGCTTTATAAAAGCCGTGCTCCTGCCCGAAGCGTCCCCAGCTTGGAGCAGTAATAGCGCTGGCAACACCTACGAGTGAAAAGGCCACACCGGAAAGAAACATAATATTTCCATCACCATGGCTCAGCTCTGCCACATAAAGGCTCAAAATCGGCTGAATCAGCAGAATTACCATCTGAGCTACAGCAATATAAACCAGCGTTTCACGAATTACAGGCTGCTGCAAAAGCTGTACCTGCGGCTTGACCGCAAGCTTTTTCGGCTCCGCCTTCGGCGGCTCGGGAATGTAGAACATAAATACCAGCGTAATAATCGTCAGTAACCCACCTGCAACGAAGAATGAGGCACGCATGCCAAACAGCGTTGCCAATGAACCGCCTACAAGCGGACCAATGACATTGCCGCAAGTCAGTCCTGCCTGCATAATGCCCAAGCTCACGCCCAGCTTTTCCATCGGCACCAGGCTGGTAGCAATCGCCAGGCACGCACTCCACAATCCGGCAGCAAAGCCCTGCAGCACACGCACACCGAACATCTGCTCCGGCGTAGTTACTATGCCACCCAAAAAGTACGACAGAGCCAGGCCTGCACCCGCACGCACCGCCATCATCTTTTTGCCGCGCGTATCAGCCATTTTACCCCAGATAGGCGCCATGATACCGCCAATCAGAAAGGTTATGGAAAAAATCGCGCCGTTCCACATTTTTACATCGTCTGCGCTCACTCCCAGTTCGTTCATCAGATACATCGGCAAAAAAGGAATAAGCATGGTATAGCCTGCAGCCATCAATACGACATTAGCCGTAAGGATGGCTAGAATTAGCTTCCAGTTTTTCATAAAATCCACCTCAAAATAAAAACAAAATCATACAACAGTAGAAAAATATTATAACGCTAATGGCGATTTTGTGCAAATAAAAACGCTCCAATAATAGCCTGCTTACATAAGAAAATTACACTTAGGCAATCGAATATTGCCGCAATGCTGGACAAAATATAAAAGTGTACCAAAAGTGTACCGATATAACAAAACAGAACGCCGAAACCCGCTTGCCTAACGGATTTTCAGCGTTCTGTCTGTTTTTGGAGGAGAAAATATGAATTTGCTTAAAAAGCAAATAGCAGCTTGTTTAAAAGTAGAGGAGCTAACCAATGCACTTAAGGAAATTGTCAAGGTCAAAGGTCAAGGCTGCAATGCAAAATCAGGAAGGGACGATATACATTGGTTAGCCATCACTAACTTCACGATTATTGTAGCACATATTTCTATAGTTAGCAATAGCTAATTTTAATTTTTTTTATTTTTTTCCGCGATTAACGCTGCGTGCAAAAAACAACGCAGTCACGTTGCCGTTTTACGGAATACGTAACTGCGTTTAAACTTGCACTTATTTTATACTTCCGGCTTGTTCTCGCCGACAGCTTCCTTAGCCTCCTCCTGCTGCAGCAAAGCCATAAACTGCTCGCCGGTAATAGTTTCCTTCTCCAACAGGTACTGTGCCAGTACATCCAGCTTATCTCTGTTGTCCTGCAAAATCGTGCGTGCCTTTGCGTGAGCCTCCTTTATCAACGCCAAAACCTTGGCATCAATCTTGCCGGCTGTAGTTTCACTGCACTGCAGGGCAGCGTCACCGCCCAGATAACGGTTGGCCACAACCTCGGTAGCCATCATATCAAATTCTTCCGTCATACCCAGACGTGTTACCATGCTGCGTGCCAGCTTTGTAGCCTGCTCAATATCATTGGAAGCACCGCTGGTAATGCTGCCGAAAACAACCTCCTCGGCACTGCGGCCGCCGGTCATGGTTACAATCTTGTTGAACAGCTCTTCCTTGGTCATCAGCACGCTGTCATTTTCGCTGATTTGCATGGTGTAGCCCAAAGCGCCGTTAGTACGCGGAATAATAGTAATCTTATGAACCGGAGCACTGTGCTTTTGCATAGCAGCCACAAGTGCATGGCCAATTTCGTGGTAGGCAATAACCTTTTTCTCTGCGGGAGAAATTACCGCACCCTTACGCTGATACCCGGCGATAACGGTTTCAATGGATTCCTCCAAATCTTCCTGCTCCACTACGTTACGATGCATTTTTACTGCGCGCAACGCACCTTCATTGATAATATTGGCAAGCTCCGCACCGCTGGCTCCGGCTGTTGCCCGCGCCAAAGTGCCATAGTCGATATTATCTGCCATACGCACACTGCGTGCGTGAACCTTCAGGATAGCCTCACGGCCCTTAAGATCAGGCAGCTCAACAGGAATACGGCGGTCAAAACGTCCCGGACGCAGCAGCGCCTTATCCAGAGATTCCGGACGGTTAGTAGCTGCCAAGATGACTACGCCCTTGCTGCCGTCAAAGCCGTCCATTTCGCTCAGCAGCTGGTTCAACGTCTGCTCGCGTTCATCATTGCCGCCAAACTGGCCGTTATCACGGCGTTTGCCGATGGCATCGATTTCATCGATAAATACTATGCAAGGTGCCTTTTCCTGCGCCTGCTTGAACAAATCGCGCACACGGGCAGCGCCCATGCCGACGAACATTTCTACAAATTCACTGCCGCTGATGCTGAAGAACGGCACCTTGGCTTCGCCTGCTACCGCACGCGCCAGCAAGGTTTTACCCGTACCGGGAGGGCCTACCAGCAATGCACCCTTCGGCATGTTGGCACCGATATCCTTGTACTTGCCGGGATTATGCAGAAAATCCACCAGCTCCATCAGCGCTTCTTTGGCCTCGTCCTGACCTGCTACATCGGCAAAGCTTTTGCCTGTCTGCGCCTCGACATAGACCTTGGCATTGCTCTTGCCGAAGCTCATAGCGTTGCCGCCCATACGCTTGCCCATAAAGTACATAAACAGCTGTCCAAGTCCAAAGAAAATCAGAATCGGCAGTACCCAATTGGTGAAAAAGGTTACAAGCGGACTTTGTTCCTTAGGCACAACCTGCGTAAATTCTACCTTACTCTTCATCAGGCGGTTGGCCAGCTCCGGGTCCTCCACCCTGCCGGTAACATAAATTTCCTTTTCGTTGTTCTTATCAACCGCAGCCAGACGCTTATCGGTAATTTCTACCTTAGATACCTTGCCTTCATCCACCATCTGAAGAAAATTATTATAGGAAACCTCCTTCATTTTCGGGTTGAAGAACATTGGCATAATTACGGAATTGAATACCAGAATCAAAACCAGCATCAGCATATAATAATACGTCAATGGCCGTTTTTTATCATTGTTATCGTTCATCATTTCATCTCCTCGCTATGCTTTATAAGTATTATTGTATACCTATTTATAGCAATAAACAAACGAAAAAAATGTGAAGCTGATTGTATAGTCAACACAAAAAGTGTTAAAAAATCAAACTCTCCTCGTCCCCTGCAAGAATACTTGTATACATGCGTCCTATCCCTTGAATTTACATGCCGTTTTCTATACAATTAGCTTGTAACTATCTAAGGAGGTCAAACTTATGCCTAAAATTAATACAGTTTTAGTTGCTAACCGCGGCGAAATCGCCATCCGCGTTTTCCGCGCCTGCAACGAATTAGGAATCCGTACTGTTGCTATATATTCCAAGGAGGACACACTGTCCCTGCATCGCAACAAAGCCGACGAGGCCTACATGGTAGGCGAAGGCAAAAGTCCGACCGACGCTTATCTTGATATCGAAGACATTCTGCGCGTAGCCAAGGAGCATGACGTAGATGCCATCCATCCCGGTTATGGCTTTTTATCCGAAAACAGCAATTTAGCTCGCCGCTGTGCTGAGGAGGGCCTGATTTTCATCGGCCCCCGTCTGGAGCACCTGGTAATGTTCGGCGACAAAATCAACGCCCGTAAACAGGCCGAGCTGGCAGGCATCCCCATGATTCCCGGCAGCAAGGGGACAGTAAACAGCCTCGATGAGGTACTGGCCTTTGGTGAAAAATGCGGCTATCCTATCATCATTAAAGCAGTCAACGGCGGCGGCGGCCGCGGTATGCGCGTTGTTCACAGCGCCGAAGAGGCTGTAACTGCCTACGATATGGCTAAAAGCGAAGCTAAAAAAGCCTTTGGCAATGATGAAATATATCTGGAAAAATATCTGCAAAATCCGAAACACATTGAAGTACAGATTATCGGCGATACCCACGGCAATTTAATGCATCTGTTCGAGCGCGACTGCTCCGTACAGCGCCGCCACCAGAAGCTGGTTGAAATTGCTCCGGCCTTCGCTCTGCCTATAGAACAGCGCAAAGCTATCTGCGACGCTGCTGTCAAGCTGATGAAAAATGTTGACTACATCAGCGCCGGCACCGTAGAATTTTTGGCTACGCCTGACGGCAAGTTCTACTTCATCGAGGTTAATCCCCGCATTCAGGTTGAGCACACCGTTACCGAGCAGATTACCGGTATAGACATTGTGCAGACACAAATCAAGATTGCCGAGGGCTACAACCTGCATGGTCCGGAAATCGCCCTGCCGCAGCAAGATGAGCTGACCACTATCGGCCATGCTATCCAATGCCGTATTACCACCGAGGACCCGTCCAACAACTTTATGCCAGATACCGGCAAGCTGATTACCTACCGCAGCGGCGGCGGCTTCGGCATCCGTCTGGACGGTGGCAACGCCTTCACCGGTTCCGTCATCACTCCGTATTACGATTCTCTGCTGGTTAAGGCTACCACCTGGGGCCTCACTCACCAGATTGCAATTACCAAGATGCTGCGCTGCTTAAAAGAATTCCGTATCCGCGGCGTTAAGACTAATATCAAATTTTTGGAAAATGTACTGCAGAACCCGCATTTCATCAAGGGCGATTACACAACCGACTTTGTTGACAATACACCGGAGCTGTTCGTCTTCGAAAAAACACTGGACCGTGGTAATAAGCTGCTGAACTATATTGCTGATATCACCGTCAACGGCTATTCCAACGTCGGCGTACAGCCGAAGCCGAACTTCGCACCGCTGAATATGCCAAAACCCTACAACGGCATTCTGGCGTTGGGTGCTAAGCACGTTCTGGATACCCGCGGACCTGAAGGCCTTGCTGAATGGGTACTGGCACAGCAGGAGGTTCTGCTCACAGATACCACCTTCCGTGATGCGCATCAGTCCCTCTTCGCAACCCGTCTGCGTACTGCCGATATGCTGCGCGTTATGCGCGATACCGCCGGCAAGCTTCCCGGACTCTTCTCCTTTGAATGCTGGGGCGGCGCTACCTTTGACGTAGCCTATCGCTTTCTCGATGAAAGCCCCTGGCAACGTCTGGCACAGTTCCGTCAGGCTGCTCCGAACATTCTCTTCCAGATGCTGCTGCGCGGTGCCAACGCCGTAGGCTACACCAGCTATCCGGATAATGTTGTTAAGCAGTTCATCAAGCTGGCAGCCAAGAACGGTATCGACGTTTTCCGTATCTTCGACAGCCTCAACGGTCTGGACAATATGCGTCTGTCGATTGACACCGTCCGCGAATGCGGTAAGGTAGCAGAGGCAGCACTGTGCTACACCGGCGATATTCTCGACCCCAACCGCGATAAATACGATTTACATTACTACATCAATATGGCTAAAGAGCTGGAAAAAGCCGGCGCCAACATCATTGCCATCAAGGATATGGCAGGCCTGTTGAAGCCGGAAGCAGCTTACCGCCTTGTAAGCAGCCTCAAATCCTATGTCAACGTACCTATTCATCTGCATACCCACGAAGGCAGCGGCAACGCTATCTACACCTACGCGCGTGCTATTGATGCCGGCGTTGATATCGTAGATACCGCTATGAGCGCTATGAGCAACGGTACCTCCCAGCCCAGCGGCAGCAGCCTGTACTACGCTCTCAGTGGCCATCCGCGCCAACCGCGTCTTGATGTAGACGCTATGAACGAGCTGTCCCGTTATTGGGAAACCGTGCGCCCCTACTACAAGGCAGCCGACAGAACCGAAAACTTCCCCAACCCCGAGGTCTACGTACACGAAATGCCCGGCGGACAATATACCAACCTCAAACAGCAGGCACAGGCTCTGGGCCTCATCCATCGCTGGGAGGAAATCAAGGATATGTATCACCGCGTATCCATGATGTTCGGCGATTTAATCAAGGTTACTCCGTCCTCCAAGGTTGTCGGTGATATGGCACTCTTCATGGTGCAGAACGACCTGACGGAAGAAGATGTATATGCTAAGGGCGATATTCTGGACTTCCCGGCCTCCGTTGTGGAATTCTTCGAAGGACGCATCGGCACTCCGTACCAAGGGTTCCCCGAAAAGCTGCAGAAGCTGGTGCTCAAAGGACGCGCACCTATCAGCGAGCGTCCGGGCGCAGTACTGCCTCCGGTAGATTTTGAGGATGTACGCGCTAAGCTCAAAGAGCTTGAAGCACCTACTACTGACGAAGCAGTGAGCGCTTACTGCCTCTATCCGAAGGTATTCACTGACTGGGTAAACCGTTACAACCAATTCGGCGATGTATCCGTTCTCGATACTCCTACCTTCTTCTTCGGCATGACTCCGGGCGAGGTTATCAAGGTTGAGATTGAACAGGGCAAAGTGCTCGTTATCAAGCTGGACCACATCTCCGAAGCCAACGCTGCCGGTATGCGTACCGTCTTCTTCGAATTCAACGGTCTGCCACGTGAAATCGAAATCAAGGACCGCAACGCCAAAACTACCACTGTTACCCGCAAAAAAGCCGAAAAAGGCAACATGGGTGAAATCGGCGCTTCACTTTCCGGCTCCGTTGTCAAGGTGCTGGTAGAAAAAGGCCAGTCCGTTACCAAGGGTACTCCGCTGATTGTTACCGAAGCTATGAAGATGGAAACCACGCTTTCGGCACCGATTTCCGGCATCGTCAGCGCTATCCATGTAGCTGCAGGCGAACGCGTAGAAAGCGGCGACTGCCTCCTGGAAATCAAAACTCAAATGTAAATTGCATACGCTTAAACTTAAGGCTGCTGCCGTGGCGAATTTCCGCTGCTACAGCAGCCTTACTTTTTTTGCTGGTCATTATTTTTTCTCTATGTTATGATATAGTTACTCTTTGCTTTTTTAAAAACAGCATTATTTGCTGCAATACATATTTTTATTACGAGGTGAGCACATGAAGCAGACAATCTATCAATACGTAAACAGCCATCTGGACGAGCATGGCCGCTTTACTGCTACCAATCTGTGCGATGACCGCTACGCCACTATTCCCCGTCCCCTTGGCTCCGAGGATGCCTTTCACTATACAATGGGCAATCTGCCCAATCCCAAATCCGCCAGCATACTGCTCAAGCTGCTGCAAGCCTATCTGAACGAGCCTACCACCCAGCAGCGCAGCAAACTGTACAATGAACTGAAGGGCATGGCCTTTGCGGAATATTGCGATCCCTTTATTGAAGCCTTGGACCAAAACGATATCAACAGTGTTGCCTTCGACCTGGCGCGACGCTTTTTCTATAACGCTGACGGACGCGAGCAGGTTAAATTCGCCCTGCTGCTTTTCGGCATGTACGGCATGGAAAAAATTTGTCAGCAGGAGCCGAAGCTGTGGCAGGATTTGCTGCGCATAGCACACTGCGAGGAATTTACCTTCGCCTTTTTATATTCCTGCCGCGTAACAAATTTCAACCCGCAAAACGCTATCTGGGAGCTTATCCGCTGCACCAGCGGCTGGGGCAAGGTTTTCAGCATTACCGACTGCCACTGCCGTGATGAGGAGGAACGCCTCTGGCTGCTGCAAAACGGTCCCGATATCGATGTAGAATATCCGCCACTGTCCGTCAAATTCATCAGAGAAACACACTTAGAGGAACAGCTGGCACATCCGCTTAACTACGCACAGTATAAAAGCGCTGTCATCATCGTGGGCAATTATCTGATTATGCTCAACCATTTCCCGGCAGAGGTAATCGAAGAGCAGTTCAACATCAGCGATATTCATCTGAACAAGCTGCTTACCTGTCTGCTTGAACAGGCGGAAGCATATGTCAGCAAACCGGAGGATGTACTTGATTTAATCAGCTACGTTACGGCGCTGCAGCAGCTTTGCGATGAGCAGAACCATATGCAGCTCACTCTTAATCAATGCCATGAACAGATTGCCGCCTGCGAAAAAATCATCTACCGCAAGGACTGGCAGCCGGAAATAGAAAATAATTTAATCAAGGATGATACGCTCGATTACCAACTGTGCAACCTGGCAGTGGAGCTTGATATAGACATTTGGCCGCGGCTTTTCGATTTTTGGCTGGCGCATCCGGACGAAACACCGCTGTTTCCGTACCTGCTTTCCTACGAAGGCGAGCAGCGCTCCGAACGCGTGCTGCGTCAAATCGAAGCGGACCTGCCCCGCTACTGTGTAGAACAAAACGACCTGCTGGTACCGCTGCGTTATCTCAACACACATCCAGGTGAAAGCGATGCTATTATCTGCGCTGCCTTGGAATCCATCTTCGATTTGCCACGTGGCATCGCCTGCGGCATCATCGATGACTGGGGTCAGGAATTCATCACGCCTGCCATCCGCCACTCGCTGATTAAGGCACGTCAGCTCAGCAATAACGATGTAGTTACCGCGCGTATCGACTGCCTGCTGGCAGGCAAGCATTTCGACATCGGCAAGTTCCTCAACAAACGCAAATAAGCAGACTGCTATGCAATGTTATTGCTTAGCTTAGACAGTTATTGCTAAGAAAAGCTTTCTCAGCACATAACAAAACCGGTTTCTTTCGGCTTAAAAAGTCAGAGGAAACCGGTTTTTAGTTTATACTTTATGTTTTACTTTTAGCCGCAATAGCCGTGCGGATGGCCCTTATGCCACTTCCACGCAGTGCTGATAACCTCATCTACACTGCTGTGCTGCGGCTCCCAGCCCAGCTCCTTGCGAATCTTTGCCGAAGAAGCAATGAGCACTGCGGGATCACCGGCACGACGCGCCTCCTCCACAACGGGGAAGTCAACGCCGGTAACCTTTTTGGCGCTGTCAATCATCTGGCGTACACTGAAGCCGTTTTCACTGCCCAGATTATACACACGGCTGCTGCCGCCGCTCAAAAGATGTTTGAGTGCCAGCACATGCGCCTTAGCCAAATCGCAGACATGAATATAATCACGCACACAGGTACCATCAGCCGTCGGATAATCAGTACCGAAGATAGAAACCTGCTTGCGCACGCCCTGCGCCGTTTTCAGAATCAGCGGAATAAGATGGCTTTCCGGGCTGTGGTCCTCGCCGATATCGCGCGTCGGAGAAGCACCGGCAGCGTTAAAATAACGCAAAGCTACATAACGCATATCATAGGCATGGTCATAATCCGCCAGCATGCCTTCAATCGCCAGCTTGGTACGGCCGTAAACGTTGGTCGGTGCTAAACGGCTGTCTTCGGTAATAGGCACTGCTTCCGGCTCACCGTAAACAGCTGCGGTAGAAGAAAATACCATGCGGTCCACACCGGCACCACGCATAGCCTCTAAAAGATGCAGGCTGCCTTCAACATTATTAAAATAATATTTCGCCGGGTCGGTCATAGATTCACCTACCAAACTGCTGGCAGCAAAATGAATTACCGCGTCAATTTTAAACTGCTCCATGATATGCTTGGCAAAACGCACATCATGGATATCACCCTCTACCAGCTGCACCTCGTCCGGCACAGCTGCCTCATGGCCGGTAGAAAAATTATCATAAACAATAGGAGTAAAGCCGCTCTTTTGCAGCTCCTCCACTACATGGGAGCCAATATAACCTGCTCCGCCGGTAACAAGGATATTCATCGCTTATTTGCTCTCCTTGGCAACGATTCCCTGCAGATAATCCAGGAACTTGTCACGCAGGTCAGGTCGCTTCAGCGCCATTTCTACAGTCGCCTCCAAGAAGCCCTGCTTATCACCAACATCATAGCGACGTCCTTCAAAATCATAAGCATACATTGCCTGCTCTTTAGCCAGAACCTTGAGTGCATCAGTCAATTGGATTTCATTACCGCGACCAGGCTCGGTTTTTTCCAGAATCGGGAAAATTTCCGGGGTAATTACATAACGTCCCAAAACAGCCAGACGGGAAGGCGCTTCTTCTACCGCAGGCTTTTCCACCATATCATTTACCTTAACAGTGCGCGCTTCACCAGTCGGTTCACCGGCAACAATGCCATAAGCAGATACCTTCTCCTGCGGCACCTCCTGCACACCTAAAACGCTAGCACCGGTTTTATCATAGACATCGATCAGCTGCTTCAGCGCAGGCACCTGGCTGTCAACAACGTCGTCACCCAGCAATACAGCAAAGGGTTCATCGCCCACAAAATGCTTAGCGCACAAAATAGCATGGCCAAGTCCACGCGGTTCCTTTTGGCGGATATAGTGAATGCGGATATCAGAAATTTTGCGAACCAGCTCCAGCTCCTTGGTTTTGCCGCTGGCCTCCAGGTTCAGCTCCAGCTCGATACTGCGGTCGAAATGGTCTTCAATGGCACGCTTGCTGCGGCCGGTAATAATCAGGATATCCTCAATGCCGGAAGCAAGAGCCTCTTCGATAATATATTGGATGGTCGGTTTATCAACGATAGGCAGCATCTCCTTCGGAGTTGCTTTGGTAGCAGGCAAAAAGCGTGTGCCCAGGCCTGCTGCCGGAATAACGGCTTTACGTACAGGTTTAAACATTTAATCTTATCTCCTTTACAGACTCAAATGAAATATATGCATAGCAGCAACGCTGCAGGCAGTGCTTTACGAAAAAATACGGATACTCAGGAAAGTTAAGCTTCTTCGCCGCCAATAACTTCCAATAATTCTGCTGTCTTCGCAGCAAGCAGCTCCTTATCACCCTTAGTTTCTACGTTCAGGCGCATTACAGGCTCCGTATTGGATACACGCACATTAAAGCGCCAGTTATCATAAGCAACGCTCAGGCCGTCCAGGTGATCCTGCTCGCCGTCAGCATATTTTTTGCCCAGCTCTGCCAGTACTGCTGCGGAATCAGCAACCTTGCGGTTTATTTCACCGCTGCAGGGATACATAGCAACGCGCTCGCCTACCAGCTCGCTGAGCTTTTTACCGCTGCGGCACATCAGCTCAGTTACCAAAAGCCAAGGAATCATGCCGCTGTCGCAGCAGGAGAAATCGCGGAAATAATGATGCGCACTCATCTCGCCGCCGTACAGCACGTCATTGTTGCGCATGCATTCCTTCATAAAGGCATGGCCGCTCTTGCAGCGCACAGGCACACCGCCGTCACGCTGCAAAATAGCTTCCGTATTCCAGGTCAGGCGCGGGTCGAACATAATCTTCGCACCCGGCTCCTTGTGCAGGAAAACCTCCGCCAGCAGGCCGACAATGTAATAGCCTTCGATAAAATCTGCCTTCTCGTCAAAAAGGAAGCAGCGGTCGAAATCACCATCCCAGGCAATACCCAGATCAGCACCACTCTCGCGCACAACCTTGGCCGTAGCCTCACGATTTGGCAGCAGCAGCGGGTTAGGCACACCGTTCGGGAAGGTGCCGTCAGGCGTTTCGTTCAGCGTAATAAATTCAAACGGCAGATGCTTCGCCAGCTCCTTCAGAATCGGACCGGCACCGCCGTTGCCGGGGTTAGCAACAATCTTCATCGGTTTGAGCACACTCGTATCAACGTAAGTCAGTAAATGCTCAATATAAGCAGGCATAATATCCAGCTGCTCCAAGGCACCCATAGTCTTGCCTGCTACCACCTGATGTGCAAACGGCTTTGTAGTAGCAACCATCTCACCAATTTCCTTCAGACCGGTATCACTGGAAACAGGACGCGCATCACGACGCACCAGCTTCATGCCATTGTATTCCTTAGGATTATGGCTGGCAGTAACCATAATACCGCCATCTGCTTTCAGATGCGCGGTAGCAAAATAAATCATTTCTGTACCACACTGGCCGATATCAATAACCTTGGTACCGCCATGGCGCAGTCCCTCTGTCAGCGCATCCACCAATGCTCTGCCGCTCAGGCGGATATCATGTCCGACAACAACAGTTTCCGCAGCAAACATTGCTGAAAAAATGCGTCCCATACGGTAAGCCATTTCCTCATTAACCTCCGTAGGGTAAACACCACGTACATCGTAAGCCTTGAAAGCCTTATTTGTAACTTGCATTTCTCTATTCTCCTTTTTTTATAGTGTATTTAGCAAAATTTCATTGTTCAAGAACCATTTTATATTATTCTTCATCAAACAAAAAAATCCTGCCTGCATTGCAGACAGGATTTAAATGCTACAGCTTAGCACCACTCGAACGGATAACTTCTTCCGCTGCCTCGCCCAGATACCAACGGATAACGGAAAAAAACGGCAGCGTCACGCCATTATAATCAGGCACCAGACAGATGGTCGCCAGCATTTCCAAAACTTCATCCAGCTCACGACCCTTACTAAGCTCATCACTTATCTGGTCCTCCAGCGTATGAATTACCTCACGGCGCATGCGCATCAGACGCGGCGCGTTCAAGTTCAGCTCGCGGATGGTACTGCGCGCCTTACCCTGCAAATCTTTGGGGCAGGTGTCTTCATCTACGTACATCCGCCCGCTATGCTCCGCATAACGGAACAGACGGATTTTGCCGGGAATCTTCAGCGGATTGAGGATATAGTTTGTAATTTCACGCCCACCCTTGGGCACATCGCAGCTGCGGTCACGCTTCTGGCTGGAATAGCGCCACTCGGGGTCAGGCACGTATGGCTGACTGCCGCCGTGGCACACGCCCAACAGATTGCGCCAATCCAGATGATAGTTGTGCCCATGCTCCTGCGTAGCATTTTTCGGATAAAAATGCTCCACGCGGAAGTCGTCAACCTCGCCTTCCTCCTCCGCCAACTTAATACCGACCTCGCAGTAGGCGCAAAGGCCGTGCTGGTCACGCAAAATTGCTTCCCGCACCTGTTTATAGCCCCTGCGGCAGCGACGGCGGAAATGCTCCCAGGTTTCCTCGGGATTATGCAGCCTGTACTGCCTGAGAAGCTCAGGTTCTTCCTTGCTTTTATAAACACGTTTCATGAGCGCCTCCTGCGGAACTGACGCATACGGATATCCATATCCGCACGCAGCAGAGCAGGCTCCTTGCCCTTGGACCATTTATCCAGCTTTTTGCGCAGCTCCAGCGCCTCCGGCGTATCCCAGGCATCCTCGCTCACCAGCTGCAGATAACGCTTTAAATCCTGCACAATCGGCAGAGCTTGCGGACGCGGGCTCACATTCTGAATATCCTGCAGCAGCTGATAGCTGTTGGCACCTAAGGAGAAATCTACGTGGCGCACGCCTTCGAACTGCTTACCCCAGGCCAGCACGCGAATGCTCTCGGCCGGCACGCTGCTCAGCACCTGCGGACTATGCGTAGTAACTACAAACTGCACCATCGGGAAGGTTTTCTGCAAATCCAGCAGCACCGTCTGCTGCCACAGCGGATGCAGATGCATTTCTACCTCATCAATCAACACAAGACCCGGTGTCTTGGTTACCGCCTCCTCGCGCAGCTGCGGATTCAGACGTGCCATGCGATAAGCCAGATCAGCCACCATACTGATAATACTGCGGAAGCCGTCGCTCAATTCATCTACCACCATTTCACCCATATCGGGATGGCTGACAACAAAGCATTTCAAGCGGTAATTATAATACAAATCACGCAGGCCGGTACTTTCCAGACACACGTCGACAGCGTTCTGAATCGCATTCTTCAACATCACATTGCGCTTCACCTCGGCGCTGTACTGCTGCTCTGACTGCGCACACTTGGTAACGTACTCAAACCATTTGCCAAAGGTGCTGTAGGAAGAAGACGGCTCCAGGCATTCCTCGTAGCCTACATTGCGTTCCATCAGCGATTTATGAAAATTTGTCATCAGCTTGCTGTCTACCCAAATGCGCTGAGTACCGTAATAGGCCAGCACCGGCAGCAGCCTGTTGCCGTTCTCCTTGGCATCGTGCGCCAATGCACATCCACGTTCGCACAGCTCATCAGCATCATCCTCAGGCACATTCCCCTCCAGCAGGCGGCGGGTACAGGTAAGCTTTTTGCCGTAAACCTCACCCTCCAGCTTAATTTCTACCGGATAATGACATTCCATACCATCAATATGACGCATATCCTTTTTATAAACAGGCACACGCCGTACATCCTGGGGAGTAATTTGCCGGCCACTGGCATCAAAGCTGCGCAGATAGGGCTCCAGAGCAATTGCCAGCGCATCAAAAATCGCCGTCTTGCCCTTGCCGTTTTCACCTACAATAACTGTCAGCCTAGGTTCAAAATCAATATCAAGCTCATCGTAACAACGGAAATTCTTCAGCCTTAATCTTTCTATCTGCATAATCTGACCTCCGTTTCTGTATTTCTGCTTACATTATAGCATTATTTGCATGCCATACTAAGATTTTTTACAGTTTTATTATGATTTTTTTGTGGCTGGGTGTATAATAAATAAACATCATCAGCAATTACTTGGTATTTGCCAACAATTACGCAACCGAAAGGAAAAACTGTTTATGAATATATTTCTTCTGCTTACAATCGCCATGCTCATGATTATCCTCATGCTGCGTCGTCACATTCCTATCGGCCCCTGTATGCTCACCAGCGGTATTTTTATCTGGCTGATGAAAGCACCGGAGCTGCCGTATCTGGTTCAGGCCTTACGCGAAACCTTAACAATGCCGCGCACCTATGATATTCTTTTTGCCCTCTATTTTGTCATGTGCCTGGAAATCGAGCTGCGCACCAGCGGTGCATTGGCAGGTATGGTGCAGGCACTGCAGCGCATCTTTTCCAGCGCTAAGGTAACCCTGGCCGTGATGCCTGCCTTCTTAGGACTGCTGCCGTCATTGGGCGGCGCGCGCTTTTCTGCACCTATTGTAGAGGATGCCAGCAAAAATCTGCCTATCGAACAGGAGCATAAAGCTGCCATCAATTTCTGGTTCCGCCATATCTTTGAATTTTCTAGCCCGATTATCCCCGGTATGATAATGGCCTGCAACATTGCCGGTGTCAGCTACAGTGAATTCATCCTGCATCTGGCCTGGCTTACCGTACTGGCCTTCTCCGCAGGCTGGTTTGTTCTCATCCGCCCCATCAAAGCGGACAGCAGCCGTACTGAAGCAATTGCCAATGACAGTCAGGGTATGCAGGATTTATGGTTGGCGCTCTCGCCTGTCATTATCACCTTTATTCTCGTAGTATTCTGCGGCTTTAATGCCTCCGCCGGCATGGGATTGGTAACAGCCTGCCTGTTTCTGGTCCTGCGCTTTACTAAGCGCGAGGTTGGGCTCAAGGATGTTGTCATCGGTGCGCTGGACATCAAAATGTTTCTCAATGTGCTCTGCATCCTCTACTTCATTCAGATTCTGACCGTCACCCACGTGCTGCAGGAAATCGTCGCAGCCTTCCAAAGCTCTCCGCTGCCGGTTCCTGTTATCATCGCCTGCGTCAGCTTCATCATCGGCGTGCTTACAGGTATGTCGCAAGGACACGTGGCCATCGTTATGCCCATTGTCGCCGCTATGCAGACAGGCAGCCTGAACCTGGCCGGCGTTGCCATGGCCTTCGGTATTGCCGGACAGATGCTCACACCGACGCATATGTGTCTTGTTATCACCGTCGATTATTTTAAAGCCAACTTTTTCAAAACGCTTAAGCCAGTCCTGCTTTGCGAAATCATCATTCTGACTCTCTTTACAGCTTATACATATTTCACATGGTAAACTTTCAGTGCGTAATCAGCAGCAAGCAGTGTTCGGATTAGTCCTCAAAACACTGTCCGCTGCAGATTACGCACTTTATTTTTATTATTTGCTTGCAGTAGCACAAAGATTAAGTGTATAATAGTGTTATCTATTCTTAAATTTTGGAGGGGTGTTTGTGAATTATACAGAAATGGTAGTATTCATTATCTACCTGTTGTTCATGCTATCAATCGGCATCTGGTTCTTCTATAAAAATCGTCAGGGTGGTGAAAAAACCTACTTTCTCGGCGGCCGTCAGATGGGACCGTGGGTAACCGCTCTTTCTGCCGGTGCTTCTGATATGAGCGCCTGGGTGCTCATGGGCTTGCCGACATCTATCTACGCTCTCGGCCTCGGTCAGGCCTGGATCAGTATCGGCCTGCTCACCGGCTATTCCTTAAGCTGGATTTTCCAAGCTCCGCGCCTGCGCCGTTTTTCCATTGTGGCCAACGATGCCATCACTATTCCGCAGTACCTCAGCAACCGCTTTTTATCTAAGTCCCACGTGCTGCAGGTAATCTGTGCAATCGTCTTTCTCATTGCCTACACTATTTATTCCGCTTCCAGCATCAAGGCTTGCGGCACTCTGTTCAACACCGTTATCGGCATTGACCAGACCTACACCATGTATGTGGCAGCCTTCATCATCATCGGCTACACCTTCTTGGGTGGCTTTTCTGCCGTTTGCTGGACTGACTTCTACCAAGGCCTGATGATTCTCGGTTCTCTGCTGATTGCACCTATCTTCGCGGTATCCTTAATCAATCCGCAGGCTGTTGCCGGCATTCCGCCCGATTACTGGAATCCGGTTGCCAAAACCTCTGATATTATCTCCGGCTTCGGCTGGGGCCTGGGCTACTTCGGTATGCCGCATATCATCATCCGCTTTATGTCCCTCAAATCTCAAAAGGAAATGAAGAAATCCGCTGTTATCGCTATCAGCTGGACCGCCCTCATCTGCTTCTTCGCTACCATGGTAGGCGTAGTAGGCCGTATGTATCTGGGCATGGATGAAAACATCAACCAAAACTCTCTGGTATTCATCGCCATGGTTCGCAGCATTTTCCCGGCTCTGATGAGCGGTATCCTGCTTTCCGGCGTATTGGCAGCTTCCATGAGTACTGCCTCCAGTCAGCTGCTCGCTTCCGCTTCTGCCTTTGCCAGCGACGTTTATAAGCCTGTAATCCGTAAATACCAGTCTGGTGACAAGGAAATGCTTTGGGCAGGACGTATCGTCGTGCTCGTTATCTCCTTCGTTGCTCTGCTTATTGCCGATTCTCCGCGTGCAGGCAGCATTATGGAGCTTGTTGCTAATGCCTGGGGCGTATTCGGTGCAGCCTTCGGTTCTGCTATCATGCTCAGCCTTTTCTGGCGCGGCTTCACCTTCCAGGGTGCGGTAGCCTGCATCATCGTCGGTGCTGTTGTTGATATCGGCTGGTACCTGACTATGGCAGCCTCCACCGGCATCTACGAAATTATCCCCGGCTTTTTTGCCAGCCTTGTAGCAGGTGTCATCGTTTCCCTGCTCAGCGGCGGTCCTTCCAAGGATGTTGCTGCGCTTTATGATAAAGCCAACAACTACGTTGAGAAATAATTGTATAAGCCTAAAAAATTAGCAACATAAAAAAGTCCGATTTGTCATCACAGACGAATCGGACTTTTTATATTCTCAGCAAAATTTCAAGCTAATTTTACCCAAAGAGGCAAAAGCATAGCATTTTCCTCTTAATCATATTATAATAAAAGTGACCAATAAAATTACTTAATACATTATGTGAGGAGGTTCTGCCATGCGTACTTTTCTGCCATTAGCCTTTTGGTACTGGCTCTATAATCAGCTCTTCTTCTTTTTGGGGGCATTGGGCTTTTTTGTAATTCATTTTCTTGTTGCTTTCATCGGCTTCGGCGGCATGGATACACTTGCCAGCGCTATTTTGACAACACTTTATGCATTTATTCTTTACAAGCTCTTCGGGCGTTTTCTCTGGCGCAACAGGCTACAGCAATATAGTTTTAGCAGTAACACTCTCATATATGCCTCATTGCTGCCGCTGATTTTAGGCAGCGTCGTTCTCACCGCCAGCTTTGCCATAGCAGACGGCAAAATCTACAACACTATGACTGCCATGCCTGTGCTCGCAGCCATCAATCTCAGCCTTTCCTACCTGCCGCTTGCCAAAAGCGTCTGGACAATGCTCATTCTAGGAAGCATCTTCAACCTCTTTACGCTTATCTGTTTCTGGCGCTACTGCCGCAAGTATCTGCAGCAGGAAATTCCCTGGCTGAAGCTGCTCATACCACTGGCTATCTGTCTGGTAATCTGCACCATCATTATCTATGGCATAACGATTACGTATCTGCCTGATGATAAGGCGGGAAGATGAGATATTCAAAAAAACTCTCACCATCCCCAAATGGTTAAATGATGCGGCAATTGCTAGGAAACTTAACTTCTCCAAAATTTTACAGGACGCTCTCAAGCACGAGCTCAATATCGGATAAAGCAAAAATCACAACCGGTTACATATATAACCGATTGTGATTTTTTATTATAGCTTCAATATTTACTTACCGGCAATTTTACCGTAGCATTCCGGTCTGCGATCGCGGAACAATCCCCAGCTCAGTCTGTCCTCAGCCAAGGCTGCCAAATCATACTCCGCATAAAGAATTTCTTCCTGATCACGCGATGCATCCTGCACAAGCTCACCGGTGCCGTCGGTCATAAAGGAAGAGCCGTAGAACAGCAGTGAGGACTGTTGCCCCGCATTGCCTTCGCAGGGCTCCACAGTTTCCAGACCGATGCGGTTTGCGGCTACCACAGGCATCAGATTGGCTGCGCTATGGCCTTGCATAACACGGCGCCAATGCGGCATGCTGTCGCAGTCTAAGATAGGCTCGGAGCCAATCGCCGTCGGATAGAACAAAAGCTCTGCTCCATTCAGCGCCAGGCAGCGTGCTGTCTCAGGGAACCATTGGTCCCAGCAGATACCGATACCGACACGGCCATACTTGGTATTGAAAACCGTAAAGCCGCTGTTACCGGGTTTAAAGTAAAATTTTTCCTGATAAAAATGATCGTCAGGAATATGTGTTTTGCGATAAACGTCTAAAATCTCACCGTCGGCATCAATGCAAGCGATGGAATTATATAATTCATTGACATCACGCTCAAAAAAGCTGATAGGCAGAACGATATTCAGCTCCTTTGCCAAACGCTTGCCCATCCGCACCGCAGGATTTTCTTCCGTAGGCAGTGCATACTGATAGAAATCATAGCGACGCTGCTGGCAGAAATACGGACGCTCCCACAGCTCCGGCAGCAGAATAATCTGCGCACCGTTCGCTGCAGCTTCGCGCACCAGCGCTTCAGCGTGCTGCAAATTTTCTTCTACGGTCGGCGCACAGCGCATCTGCACTGCTGCCACCTTTATCTTGCTCATAAGCACACTCCCTTCGGAATTTGCTGTGTAATGCAGTGAATATTGCCGCCACCGGTCAAAATTGCCCGCGCCGGTATCTGCACTACCTTACGCTCCGGACAGAGCTTGGCAAGAATTTCCGCCGCCAACGCATCGCTGGCCGCATTCTCACCGCCAAAGGCAGGCACTACAACACTGTCATTACTGAAATAAAAGTTTACATACGAAGCCGCCAGACGTTCACCGGCTTCGCGCATATCCTCACCCTCGACAAAGTCGAAGCCTGCTACCTCGTCCTCGGTAATGCACACAGGCAGCGCCGGTACAGGCAGCTTATGCACGATGATTTTACGTCCCTTGGCATCCGTCAGCTGCTCCAAAGCATCCAGGCTTTCCTTGCTCAAAGCATACTGCGGATCAGCTTCGTTATCTGTCCACGCCAGCACCACCTCACCGGGGCGGATAAAGGCACAGACATTATCTACATGCTCGTTTGTTTCATCGTTATAAATACCGCGCGGAATCCACAAAACCTTTTCCACGCCCAGGTAAGTCTTAAGCTTTTGCTCAATCTGCTCTTTTGAAAGGTCGGGATTACGTCCTGCGCTCAAAAGGCAGGCCTCCGTTACGAGTGCCGTGCCCTCGCCGTCGCAGTGAATAGAACCGCCCTCCAGCACAAAGGGAACAGCATCATACAGAGCAGCACCATAATGCTCCGCAAACTTTTCCGCAAAAGCATCGTCCTGCTCATAATCGGGATACAGGCCGTCTACCTCGCCGCCCCAGGCATTGAAGCGCCAATTCACACCGCGCAGCTCACGTCCCTGTGCGCCGTCGCGCACAACAAAAGTCGGGCCGATGTCACGCGCCCAGCTGTCGTCCGTTTCCATAGCAACCAGCTCAACATTGGTGACACCTGCAAGATATTCCTGTGCTACAGCAAAGTGCTTAGCACCGCAGATAACATAAACCTTTTCGCTCGCCGCAATCGCCTTAATCACAGCCTTAAACGCTTCGCAGGCCGCCACTGCGCCAAAGCTCCAGGAGCCGGGACGCTGCGGCCACACGATAATGCAGCCGTCATGCGGTTCGTATTCGCCGGGCATATGAAAGCCGTCGGCAGCGGGAGTAAAGTTTTTCTCTAACATCATGACAAACGTCCTTTAAAATCTTCATAACCGAAACGGCGTACCAACTCCGTAGTACCGTCCTTGTGCAGCAGCACAATATCAGGCAGCGGAATGCCGTTAAAGGTATTATTTTTAACCATGGAATAAATCGCCATATCCTCAAAAATCAGCTTATCGCCAACCTTGATTTCCTTGTCAAAGCTGTAATCGCCAATCACGTCACCGGCCAGACAAGTCATCGAGGATAAACGGTATTTATATTGCTTTTCATCAGCCTCATAGCCGCCGCGCAGAGGCGGACGGTAAGGCATCTCCAGCACGTCAGGCATATGGCAGGCAGCCGAGGCATCAAGAATAAGAATATCCAGACCGTTATGCACAATATCCAACACCTCTGTTACGAGATAGCCGGCATTAAGCGCCACAGCCTCGCCGGGCTCCAGATATACCTCAACATGATAGGTATTACGAATATATTTTACTAAATCAATCAGCGCTTCCACATCATAATCACTGCGCGTAATATGATGGCCGCCGCCTAGATTCAGCCATTTAAGCTGCTTAAAGTACTTGCTGAACTTCGCTTCAAAAGCCTTCCATGTCGTCAGCAGGTCATCAGCATTCTGCTCACACAGCGTATGGAAATGCAGGCCCTCAATTTCCGGCGGCAAAACCTCCGGGAAGTTCGCCAGCGTTACGCCCAAGCGTGAGCCATAGGCACAGGGATCGTAAATTGCATGCTCACCCTCCTGCGTCGAGCATTCCGGGTTTACGCGGATACCAACGCTCACACCGGCCTGAGAGCAGACAGCCTTATGCTTTTCAAACTGCGCAAAGCTGTTGAAAATGATATGGTCGCAGATTTGCACCAGCTCCTGCATATCCTGCTCCTTAAAGGCAGGTGCAAAAACATGGTTCTCCTTGCCCATCTCCTCATGACCGAGGCGCGCTTCATAAATACCGCTCGCCGTCGTGCCTGCCAGATATTCGCCCATCAGCGGATACAGGCGGAACATAGAAAAGCATTTCTGTGCCAGCAGAATATGCGCACCGCTTGCGTGCTGCACATGCTGCAAAAGGCGCAGATTATTCAGCAGCTTTGCTTCATCAACCACATAGCAGGGAGTCGGCAGCGCCTTCAGCGCCGCCTCCTCGCGCTCTGCGCGCAAATTCTTCTGCAAATCAGCCAAACGGGAAGCCCCCTCAGCCTTGTCGACAACATATGCCGGCATTACAGTTTCCTTAGCGTCAGTCATCTTATTCTACCGTAGCCGGGTTTTCGTCAACAACCCAAGGCAGGCCGAACTTATTCAGCATATCCATGTACGGATCCGGATCGAATTCTTCCACATTGAATACGCCTTTGCCCTGCCATTGCTTAGTAATAACCAGAGCAGTACCGATCATTGCAGGAACGCCGGTGGTGTAGCTGATAGCCTGAGAGCCGACCTCTTTGTAGCATTCCTGATGGTCGCAGACATTATAAATATAAATGGTCTTTTTCTTGCCATCTTTGGTACCGGTGAAGATACAGCCGATATTGGTCTTGCCTACGGTGCGAGGACCGAGGGAAGCAGGATCCGGCAACAATGCTTTAAGGAACTGAATAGGAACAATTTCCTTGCCTTCATAGTTAATCGGCTTGGTGGACAGCATGCCAACGTTCTCCAGGCACTTCATGTGTGTCAGATAGCTTTGACCGAAGGTCATGAAGAAGCGGATGCGTTTTACGCCGGGGATATTCTTCGCCAGAGATTCAATTTCCTCATGATGCAGCAGATACATATCCTTCATGCCAACCTCAGGGAAATCATACTCGCGTTTAATAGCCATAGCCGGGATTTCTACCCAATGACCGTTTTCCCAATAGGAGCCGGGAGCAGAAACCTCACGCAGGTTAATTTCGGGGTTGAAGTTGGTAGCAAACGGATAACCGTGGTCGCCGCCGTTGCAGTCCAGAATATCAATAGTTTCGATTTCATCAAAATAATGCTTCAGTGCGTAAGCGGAGAATACACTGGTAACACCGGGGTCAAAGCCAGTGCCGAGCAGAGCCATGATGCCGGCCTGCTCAAATTTTTCTTTATAAGCCCATTGCCAGGAATAATCGAAGTAAGCAGAGAAGCCCTCTTCCTTGCAGCGCTTGTCATAAACTGCACGCCATGCAGGATCGTCAATGTTTTCCGGCTCATAGTTAGCGGTATCGATGTAATCAACCTTGCATTCCAGGCAGGCATCCATAATAGTCAGGTCCTGATAAGGCAGAGCAACATTCAGCACTGCGTCTGGCTGGTAAGCCTTAATCAGCTGTACAAGCTGTTCCTTGCTGTCAGCGTCAACCTGTGCTGTAGTAATCACAGTAGAGGTCGTGGGCTGCAGCTTTTCCTTAACTGCGTCACATTTGGACTTCGTACGGCTGGCAATACACAGCTCGGTGAAAACATCACTGTTTTGGCAGCATTTTGCGATAGCTACGCCGGCAACACCGCCGCAGCCGATTACTAATAATTTACTCATAATTCAAATCATCTCCTGTTCATAAATTAAATAATATGGAAAATAAAAGCTAATTTCAAAGTCTCTCCTTGGGGAGAGGTGCCGAGTAAGAAATGGACTATAACTCCATCCCCTCTCAGTCGCCTGCGGCGACAGCTCCCCCCAAGGGGAGCCTTCTCTTTCTCTACTTCCAGTACATCTAGGCGCCACAACAACGCATATGATGCACTATCGTGTACATCTTTACCATAGACGCGCGAGAAGGTATCAGATGCTAGGCGCAACGACGACGGCGTACTCCCGGTACGTCTAGGAGTTGCAACAACGCATATGATGCACTATCGTGTACATCTTTACCATAGACGCACGAGAGTGTATTAGATGCTAGGCGCGGCGACAACGGCGTACTATCAGTACGTCTAGGAGCCGCAACGACGCAGATGATGCACTATCGTGCGTCTAGCGCTCTTCTTCTTCCAGCATATCTTCCACATACTTAGGCAGCATAAACGCTCCCTTATGCAGATGCTCGGAATAATACCATGTCTTGATACCACGCTCCAGCCACTTCTTGGCATCAAAATCCTTCAGCGGATGATATTTCTTAGAAGCGAAGCCAAACAGCCAGTAGCCGGAAGGACAGGTCGGAATATGCGCCTGATATACACGGCTGATGGGGAAGCTGTGGCTAGCCTTACGGTGCATGGCGCGGCAGGTTTCCTCGTCCTCATCGTAGAAGGGACTGCCATGCTGATAAACCATGATACCGTCCTCTTTGAGCGCACGGAAGCAGTTACCGTAGAATTCCTTGGTAAACAGGCCCGCTGCATGACCTAAGGGATCGATAGCATCGCTGATAATCAAATCGTATTCATCAACCTTGGTACGCAAAAAGCGCAGACCGTTAGCGTTGAAAACAGTTACGCGCGGGTCATCAAGACCGCAGGCATTGTCCGGAAAATAGTCACGGCAGACATCGATAAAAACATGGTCCGTTTCTACTACGTCGATTTCCTCTATTTCATCATAATGCGTCAGCTCGCGCGCTACACCGCCGTCGCCGCCGCCGATTACCAGTACCTTGCGCACATGCGGATGCACTGCCATAGGCACGTGGACAATCATTTCGTCATAAACAAATTCGTCCTTTTCCGAAAAGACTATGGTACCGTCACAGCTGATAAAGCGGCCGAATTCCTTGGATTCAAAAACGTCTATTCTTTGGAAATCCGTATCCGCACCGAAAAGCTGCTTTTCGATTTTGATATCCAGCTTCACATCTTCTGTATGATAGTCAGAAAACCATAGCTCCATTTAATCACGTCCTTTATACTAATACATTGATATTATTAACATCCGGATCCTCAGGTCCCTGCATTGAGCAGCCCTTTTCCTTAGCGTAAATAATATAATCGATAATATCCTTGGTGATAACCTCACCCGGCGCCAGAATAGGAATTCCTGGCGGGTAGCACATTACAAATTCACTGCAGATGCGTCCCGCAGTTTCGCGTATAGGCAAAGATTCGTCCTTGGCATAAAAAGCCTTCTGCGGCGAAACAACAACCTTAGGCGCGATATATTCGGTATTGAGCATTTGCGACGGATCCTTGGAATACAGGCGCTTGATATCCGCCAAAGCACCCACAAGACGTTCAATATCCTGAATACGGTCACCGATAGAAATATAAGCAAGAATATTGGCGATATCACCGAACTCAATTTGGATATCATATTCATCGCGCAGTAAATCATAAACCTCGATGCCTGCAAGACCAATATCACGCGTATAGACCGAAAGCTTGGTAACATCAAAATCATAAATACTGCTGCCGTTTTTCAGCTCGCGTCCGTAAGCATAAAAGCCGCCGATAGAATTAATTTCCTCGCGGGCATACTCCGCCATCTCCTGCACCTTGCCGAAGGATACCTCGCCGCGCATATACAGGTTACGGCGGGAAATATCCAAGCTGGAAAGCAGAAGATACGAAGCACTGGTAGTCTGCGTCAGATTAATAATCTGGCTTACATATTCCCAGTTAACATTCTGACCTGTAAGCAGTAAGCTGCTCTGCGTCAGGCTGCCACCTGATTTGTGCATGGAAACAGATGCCATGTCAGCACCGGCCGCCATCGCATTAACAGGCATATTTTTTCCGAAATAAAAATGTGTACCATGCGCCTCATCTACCAGGCAGAGCATGTTATGCTCATGCGCCAGCTTGACGATAGAACGCAAATCCGAACAGATACCATAATAAGTAGGATTGTTTACGAGCACTGCCGTAGCATCGGGATTTGCCTTAATCGCCTTAGCTACCTCGCCGATCTCCATCCCCAGAGAAATTCCCAGCTTACTATCAACCTGCGGATTGATATAAACCGGAATCGCGCCATTAAGTACGAGCGCGTTAATCACACTTTTGTGTACATTGCGCGGCAGGATAATTTTATCGCCTGCCTTACAGGAGGCCAAGACCATGCTTTGCACGGACGAGGTCGTACCTCCTACCATAAAGAATGCGTGTGCCGCACCGAAGGCCTCAGCTGCCAGCTCCTCTGCGTCACGGATTACCGAAACAGGATGGCAAAGATTATCAAGAGGCTTCATAGAATTTACATCCAGGTTTACGCATTTTTCTCCCAGCAGCTCACGAAGCTCCGGGTTGCCACGACCGCGCTTATGACCTGGTACATCAAACGGTACAACGCGCTTTTTACGAAAACGCTCCAGTGCCTCGTACACCGGAGCAGAAGTTTGTGATAAATTTCCCATTTTCTTCTCCAAAGCATAAAAAAATAAAAGGACAGATGATATTTTCTTCTGTCCCTTTATCGTAACATTTTTAACCTGTTTCAGCAAGAGTTTTAAGGGCAACTAAGCAAAATCTTAGCCAATTCAGTTTATCTCATCGTTAGCGAATTTTACAAAATCATTAATTCCCAGTCCCGGAGCTACCATCGGGAGTACCATATTTTTAGGATTAACGCAAACCTCTATAAGATAAGGCTTCCTGCATTTCCACGCCTTGGCCACTGCCTGAGCCAAAGCCTCCGGCGTATCCGCATGCTCACCTTCAATTCCGAAGGCAGCAGCATATTTTACAAAGTCAACATAGCCCGGCAGCTCGCAGGACGTAAAGCGTTTGGCAAACTGCACCGTCTGCAGCTGGCGTATCATTCCCAGTCCGCTATTATTGAACACTATAGCGATAACAGGCACATTATTGCTTGCAATAGTAAAAAGCTCGCTGCCTGTCATCTTAAAGCCGCCGTCACCGCTTATACTGATGACACGGCTCTGCGGACGCGCCAGCTGTGCGCCTAACGCAGCAGGCAGACCGAATCCCATCGTTCCCAATCCGCCGCTTGTCAGCCACTGGCGGGCAAACTGTATCTTCAAATGCTGCGCTGCCCACATCTGATGCTGGCCTACGTCCGTAGTAATAATATAATCCTTGTCCTTGAGCACCGGATTCAATGCTTTAAAAAACTTGGGCGCCTCCTCATTTCCAAAATCATCGTCCATCCCCGGCCAGGAGTTTATTTTGTCCCACCACGAGCTCAAATCGTGCGGCTGCGCTGCCTTTTCCAACGCATTCAGCGCTGCCACCATATCGCCGGTGATGCCTATGCCCGAATCAATATTTTTATCTACCTCAGCAGGGTCGATATCCAAATGGATAATAAGCTTATTGGCACTGTAGCTGCTGCGCTCGCCTGTAACGCGGTCATTAAAGCGGCTGCCGACAGCCAAAATCAGGTCAGCTTCCTTAACAGCATTATTGGCACGTTCATGTCCATGCAGGCCTGTCATTCCCAAAAACAGCTGTCTGTAGGCACTAATCGCACCAATCCCCATCAACGTGCTGACAACCGGAATATGCAGCTTTTCACACAAATGCATGGCATCATATTCTGCATTGGCATTGATAACGCCACCGCCGACCAGCATTACCGGACGCTGTGCCTTATTGATAGCCGCTGCAGCCGCTGCCACACGTTCAACATCAGGCTCCAACGGCTGCAGCTCCGCCAAACGGGCTTTCTCAAAATCTATCAGCGCCGTTTGCACATCGCGCGGCACGTCTACCAACACCGGTCCCGGGCGTCCTTCACGCGCCAGCTGGAAGGCAAGTCGCAATGTCTGCGCCAGGTTTTCCGGCTTTTTAACTAAAAAATTATGCTTGGTAATAGGCATTGTAATACCGGTGATATCTACCTCCTGGAACGCGTCATGGCCGATAAGCGCCCTGTTTACCTGACCTGTAATGGCCACAACCGGTACGGAATCCAAAAATACCGTTGCCAGACCTGTGACCAGGTTGGTTGCACCGGGACCTGATGTAGCTATACACACGCCAACATTACCTGAAGCACGCGCAAAGCCGTCTGCCGCATGCGCAGCACCCTGCTCATGCGCCGTTAATATATGTTGTATCGGACTTTGCCGTAATGCATCATAAAAAGGGAGAATCGCACCCCCGGGATATCCGAAAACCGTTGTTACCCCTTCTTCTGCCAGTATTCTGCACATAATCTCTGCGCCGCTTAACTGCATACGCTCACTTCCTTCCGCAAATCTATCTCTTATATTGCCGCATGACCATCATCCAGCGGCGGCCATTCAAAACGTGATTTTTCCACAGCCAGTGACGTATCACCGCGCTCTAAAGCAACAAGGCCGGTCTGTACCATTTCGGTTACGCCGTACGGGCGCATGACATCAACAAAAGCCCGCAGCTTGCCTTCATCACCTGTAGCAACAAATATCAATGACTCACCGGTTACATCCACTGCATGCGCACGGAACACTTCCGCCAGCTGCAGCAGCTCCGGACGCTTATTCCCAGCCTTTACCTTAACCAGAATCATGCTGCGGGTAGCACTGGATTTAGGAGGCAGTACCTTGACACGCTCTACCTCAACCAGCTTCGCCAGCTGTTTGGTAACCTGGATAATGGTCGGCTCATCAGCCTCCATCGTCACTGTCATACGTGAGAACTCCGGGTTTTGCGTCGTGCCTACAGCCAAGCTGTCAATATTGAAGCCACGGCGTGAAAACATACCTGCTACACGCATCAGTACGCCAGGCTGATTACGTACAACAATCGATAAAATCTGCTCCATATCTTTCCCTCCTGCAATAACATGTCTACAGCTCTGATGCTCTTGCAAAACTGTCCTGCTCGCCGGCATCATATAATCAGTGTTTTTTTATTATTTCAGCAAGCAAGTTTTTTGTCAACGAAAAGTGTAATATTTGTGAATTATTTTCCTATTGCGCCTCTTTAATGTAAACACTATTACAGATTTCAGTGTACAAAAAAGCTCACGCAGCTATTGCTACGTGAGCAGTAAAACATCCAACAGCATTCTTTTGTTTAACAGTTGAAGCAAATAATCAAAAAGCTCACGTGACCATTCCACGTGAGCCTGATTTATAAGGTTGGTGCGAGTGACAGGAATCGAACCTGCACGCCGAAAGGCGCTAGATCCTAAGTCTAGTGCGTCTGCCAGTTCCGCCACACTCGCATATAAGATATTATATCATAACAGGAACAGCTATGGCAACTGTTCACATAAACAAAAAGCCGTCCTTCTTTCGAAGAACGGCCTTAAATTCGTGGTGATCCACCCGAGACTCGAACTCGGGACACCCTGATTAAAAGTCAGGTGCTCTACCAACTGAGCTAGTGGATCATTGGCTGGGGCGGCTGGACTCGAACCAACGCATGCGGGAGTCAAAGTCCCGTGCCTTACCGACTTGGCTACGCCCCAAGCTTATTAGTGGTTATTCAGATTTATCCAAATCTGAAAAGGTGGGGTGACTGGTGGGAGTCGAACCCACGCGTAACGGAGCCACAATCCGCCGTGTTAACCACTTCACCACAGCCACCATCTTGTTTCCAAGCTGAATAGCTTGGCGACGAATAGTATTATACTATATTCCCGGCACTGCGTCAATAGGAAAATTTAATTTTTATAAAAAATCTTACGGTAATCACCGGACATAGTCAAAAATTGCTTCGCAGCAGTTAATCAGCGGCGGGCAATAACTTCAATTTCTACATGAGCGCCTTTAGGCAGAGCTGCTACCTGTACAAAGGAACGTGCCGGCGGCTCAATCTTAAAGGTTTTTGCATAAACAGCATTAATAGCATCAAAATTCTTGATGTCATCTACAAAAATAGTAGTTTTTACAACATCCATGAATCTGAAGCGTGCTTCCGTAAGGATAGCCTCAATATTGTCTAAAACCTGCTGAGTTTCAGCTTCGATAGAGCTTTGAACCATTTCACCTGTTTCCGGATTGATAGCAATCTGACCGGATACAAACAGAATAGAACCTGCTAATACAGCTTGAGAATAAGGACCTAAAGCTTTGGGTGCATTTGTTGTTGCAATAACTTCCATGATTAAAGTCTCCTTTGCTACTTTTTTATTTACGGGCAAAGTATTTTTTCGCCCACTCTATAGCCGAAGGCGTTGCGGCCATACCGCCGCCTGCGGTTTCCTTCAAAGCACAGGGAAGTGCATCCCCCACGCTCTTCATGGCATCAATTGCTTCATCAGCGTTTATAAAGCTGCTGATTCCTGCCAACGCCAGCTCTGCTGCCAACAGCGCCTGCAAAGCACAGGCTCCGTTACGTTTAATGCAGGGTACTTCTACCAGGCCTGCCACAGGATCGCAAACAAGGCCCAGCACGTTTTTAAAAACAACCGCTACTGCCGTACCTACCTGCTGCGGTGTGCCGCCCAGCATAGAAACAGCAGCACCTGCTGCCATCGCTGCAGCACTGCCGCATTCTGCCTGACAGCCACCCATAGCACCTGCCAGAGAAGCGCGCTCGTTGATTACCATACCGATACTGCCGGCAACCACCATACCGCGCTGCAAGGTTGCAGCATCTAGTCCGCAGTGCTTTTTCAGGGTGAAGAACACTCCCGGAAGTACGCCGCTGGCACCTGCGGTAGGAGCAGCAACTATACGGCCCATAGCCGCGTTGCATTCACCAACTGCTGTAGCATAGATAACTGCATCCAAAGCCTTCTCGCCCAAAAGATTGACAAAGCCTTCGGCGCCTGCAGCTGCAGCCAGCTTTTTGGCATCACCGCCGGTCAGACCGCTGTGCGAACGGACACCTGATAAACCATGCTCTACTGATTTCTCCATGACGTCCAGCATTTCCTGCATCTTCGCCAATAAATCTTCCTGACTGCATTCCAGCTCACGCATATTGTAGTCTATAAGAAATTCGTCTAACGGTTGCTGCCATTCAGCAGCCTCTTTAATCCAACTGTTCAAAGACAGCATTTCTTTTTTCATGCTGCACCCCTTACAAAACACTGGCGATAAAACGCACCGATTCTATCTGCTGCAGCGCGCTGATAAGATTGATAATCTCCTGCGGCACTGCCTCGTCACATTCAATAACCATAGATGCCATGCCGCCCTTGTCGCTGCGGAACAAGCGCATTGTAGCGATATTTACGCCGGCATTGGCCAGTGTACTGGTAACCAGCGCAATAACACCTCTTGTATCAATATGCACTGTCAAAATAGCAGGCAAGCGTCCAGTGAGCTCTACAGGGAACCCGTCAATTTCCGTAACCTGTACCTGACCGCCGCCAACAGAAGAACCGACGATATCACAACGGGCACCATTTTCTGCAGTCAGCTTAAAAAGCACAGTGTTGGGATGAGCCTTATTGCCCAAATCAATTTTATGATAAGAATATTCTAAGCCGTTTTTCTCCGCATAGCTGTCAGCCTGCGGAATGCGTTCATCATCCGGCAGCCAGCCCATCAGTCCGGCAAGCAGCGCCATATCCGTGCCGTGTCCCTTATAGGTTTCGGCAAAAGAACCATGCAGATAAATTTCTGCCTTTACCGGCTTAGCGCCAAGAATACTTGCAGCCAAAAGTCCCAGACGAACAGCACCGGCAGTATGCGAGCTGGAGGGACCAATCATCACCGGTCCTATAATATCCAAAATACTCATAACGCACCTCTATTCATCACTGGCCAGCGAACGATGTGCCAGTCCGACACACAGCTCATTGAGATTCAGCACGCCAACGCCCATATAAATAGCAACACAAAGATGCTCTCCAGCACGGGCAATACCGATTTTGCCACCGACGTTAAAGCCAAAGGCCTTAACCTTTACCTGCTCCAGTGCTTCGTGCGCCGCACCGGCCACAGCACCCGCACCCACATGAGATTCGGTTACCAGTCCCTGACGCTGCGCAGCCACTACGGCACGCTCGACAATTTTTACAATAGAAGGAATAAATTCACCGCCGAAATCAACAGCTGTCGAACGGATACCATGCTCCGCTAAGCGTTCCTTTACCTTCGTTTCCTCCACGCGACTGGAGGTAAGTGCAATACGCAAGGCAGCACGGCCGATTTCGATGCTGTTGATGCAGCTTTTACCACATTCATGCATGTTAGTCACACCCCTCACAAAACATTTTTCTATCAGCAGGCGCAGAGATTACTCGTCCTCTTCAGGAACCTCTACAACCTCTTTGATTTTATTTTTATCCAGCATTGCTACCAACAGGAAGGTAATAATGCAGATAGGCCATTCAAAGTAAATTACTTCGTTGGCAAAAAGCGGTTTGATGCCTGCCAGCGGGCTGCCGGGAACAAACCAGAGAGCGATGCCGAGAAGGCTCACCAATGTAGTCCAGAAGGCAGAGCTGCGACGGCACAGGCCGGGAGCGAACATCGTAAAGAAGAACACACAGGTCAGGCCGCAGGTCATAGACAAACCGGCAATCATCGTCTTAACAATGCCTGCCGCATTGAAGGCAAACCACAGAGTAATCAGGCCGACAGCAAAAACAGACAGACGATTGATGATGACAAATTTATTTTCCGCAACAGCAGGATTAATAAAGCGTTTGTAAATATCATTACTGAAGAGCGTAGCCGCACCCAGCAGAATAGTGCAGGCAGTAGATACATCCGCAGCCCACAAAGCAGCCAGAGTTACACCACCGGCAAGCGGATCCAGAGTCATAACAACCTTAGGCATAGCAAGTGCAGCCTGCGCCACCGGCATTTCCGGATACATAGCCTTGCAGACAACGCCCAACACAGCGCAGATGAAGCCAACCGGGAAAATCATCAGGCCGGCCAGAACATAACCGTTGCGGGCAGCCTTGGCATTTTTCGCACCGCAGGCGATCTGTACAGGGCCCTGCGCAGTAATAGTCTGGGTAATCATAACGATAATCCAGCCAAGAATAGTAGCAAAAGCCAGGCCTGCTACCGGACTGCCCATAACCTCGGGGTTAGGCAGCTTACTGAGCACTGCATCCCAACCGCCTACGTTGGATACAGATTGGATTGCAGAGTAGATAATACCGATATAAATCAAGGTAACACTGACGATATTTGCCAGACCGCTGGACCAAAGACCGCCAATCAAGGTGATACCGATAAATACCACGGCGCTCATAATCATACCACCATGGAAGGAGAAGATTTCCGGCAACAGCGAGGATAAAATCGCACCGCCTGCCATATACTGCAAAGCAGTAATAACGCACATAATGATAACCAGACCAATCGCAGCGATGGCACGGCCTTTAGTATCATAATAGAACTCAAAGAATTCCGGGATAGTGGAAACCTTCATAGAACGCAGCTTACCTGCTGCCAAAAGGCCCATAACAATAGCACCGATAGACCAGGCACCGTTATACCAGCCTGCTGCCAGACCAACACTGAAGGCACGCTGTGCTACGCCGACTGTAGAAGCAGCACCGACTGCCAGACCGGTAACATTGACAGCTACCAGAATCGTGTTCAGCTTACGTCCGGCCAGCAAAAACGCTGTCGAACCCGAATCAGCCTTGTGCTTAACCCACAAGCTGATGCCAAAAAGCAACGCGATGTACACTACGACAATTACCAACTGAATAGACATAAAAACTACACTACCTTTCTTCCATGCTACAAAAGCATAATACTTGTGCTGTAAGAATATAAACCATGCTACCATCCTACAACGTACAATAATTTGTCTTATATTATACCAACTTTTTTTAGTAAATTAAAGCTCCCGCCAAAACTTTTCTGCAGCGGGAAAATTTTTGAAATAAAATTTACGTAAAATCTTTCTTGCGCAAGCGTAAGAAAAAGGATTTTATTTATTTTTGTCGAATTGTCTAATGTATGTTGTGATACAATGGAGGAAAGAAATATGTTTACTTATAAAACCTGCGGAGTCTGCTCCCGCGAGATTCATTTTGATATAGTTGACGGCAAGCTGCACAATGTAAGCTTTGACGGCGGCTGCCCCGGAAATCTGACTGCTATCGGCAAGCTGGTAGAAGGCCAGGATGCTAAAGCAGTTGCCGATTTGCTCAAGGGCAATGACTGCCGCGGCCGCGGCACAAGCTGCGCCGACCAATTAGCAAAAGCCATCGAAGAGCATCTGTAAGCGCAGCTATTGCGACGCAGACGGTGCTTTATCGCAGTGCCAAACTTATATAGGCGTGGGAGAAAGTGCCGGATGCTAGGCAATGGCGACGACGGCGTACTTCTTGTACGTCTAGGAGCCGTTGTGACGCAGACGGTGCTTTATCGCACGTCTACATAAAGGAAAGAGGAAAGGAGGAAAGGAGGAACCCTACTATGTACAAAATTTTAAAAAGTACCGACCAAGGACTGGACGAGCTGGAGCTGGAACATCTGGAAAAGGGCTACTGGCTTGACATAGTGGCTCCTTCTGTAGAAGAGCTGCAGGAAATAGCGGCAGCGACAAAAATCCAGATGGATTTTTTGAGCTCCGCACTGGACGAAGAAGAAAAATCTCGTATTGAAGTGGAAGATGACCAGATTCTGATTTTGGTCGATATTCCTTTTTTACGCAGCAATAAAGATTACGACACGCTGCCTTTAGGCATCGTAGTAACCGAAGAAGGCATTGCCACTATCTGTTTGGAACCTAACGCCGTAACTGCAGACTTTGGCACGCACAACAGCAAAATGTTCAGCACCTTCAAAAAAACACGCTTTTTATTCCAGATTCTTTATAAATCCGCTACTCTCTATCTAAAATATATCCGTATCATCATCCGCCGTACAGATGAACTGGAAATTCACCTGCGCCAGTCCATGGAAAACAGCGAGCTCTTCAACCTGCTTGATCTGCAGAAGTCCTTGACCTATTTTTCCACCTCTCTGCGCAGTAATTCCATTGTACTGGAAAGACTGTTGCGTCTGCGCAACGCAACGCAGTCCCAGCATCTGATAAAGGTGTACGAGGAAGACGAGGATTTGCTGGACGATGTTATTATCGAATATAAGCAGGCTGTAGAAATGGTTGAAATGTACAGCCACATTCTTAACAGCATGATGGAAGTTTTTGCCAGCATCATCAGCAACAACCTGAACCTGGTCATGAAATTTTTGGCATCCGTCACCATTATTTTGGCGATTCCTACCCTCATCAGCGGTTTGTGGGGCATGAACGTGCCTGTTCCCTTTGCAGAAAACCCCTTCGGGTTCCTTATCGTCATCAGTCTGGCGGCATGTATTGCCATCGGCACTGCCTTCCTGCTGTGGAAGAAGAGAATGTTCTGAGGTTAGAAAATGTCTAAAGTTACGCAAGAAAAACTGCTCGCCGGAATTATTTTCGGCGACAATGATAACGAAGAATATATTTACCTGCCCGGCGGAGAGGTTGGCAGCGAAGCGCCTCTTTGCGTGCTGGAGCGCGGCGGCAGCCGCGAAGACCTGTCTCTCGAAGAAGCGGCACAGCAGGTTCATCGTCTTGCTTTGCGCCCCTGCACTCATCCGCTGTGGGGCAAGCGTTCATACTAAATCTTAATGCCGCGAGGAGGAATGCAAGATGTATATCCCTAAACTGCATAAAATCTGGCTTTGTCAAAATGACAAGGGCGGTATCTATATGTATCCCAAAATGGCAAATCGTCACGGCCTGATTGCCGGTGCTACCGGTACAGGCAAAACCGTTACGCTCAAGGTGCTGGCAGAAAGCTTCAGTGAAATGGGCGTACCTGTTTTTCTGGCTGATATCAAGGGCGACGTTTCCGGTATGTGCCTGCCCGGTGAGGACAGCGAAGGCTTCCGCAAGCGCTTAAGAAATAAGCTGGGTTTGGAAACAGAATGGAAATTCGCCGGTTATCCGGTACGCTTCTGGGACGTTTACGGCAAGGGAGGCATTCCCGTGCGCGCAACCGTTTCGGAAATGGGCCCTGATCTGCTCAGCCGTCTGCTGGAGCTGAACGATACCCAAAGCGGCGTGATGAATATTGTTTTCCGCGTAGCAGACGACCAAGGCCTGCTGCTGTTGGATTTCAAGGATTTACGCAGCATGGTGCAATACGTCGGTGATAATGCTGCCCAGTTCAAAACAAGCTACGGCAACATTACTCCCGCCAGCATCGGTGCTATCCAACGCTCCTTACTGCGTCTGGAGGACCAGGGGGCGGATATTTTCTTTGGCGAGCCGGCACTCGATATCAAGGACTGGTTTGCTACGGCAGAAGACGGCCGCGGTGTTATCAATCTGCTGCACGCTACCGAACTGTTCCAACGCCCGCTGCTCTACTCCACCTTCTTGCTGTGGATGCTTTCCGAGCTCTACGAAATGATGCCGGAAGCAGGCGATTTGGATAAACCCAAGATGGTCTTCTTCTTCGACGAAGCACATCTGATTTTTAAGGATGCACCGCAATCCCTTTTGGATAAGATTGAACAGATTGTCCGCCTCATCCGTTCCAAGGGCATCGGTATTTACTTTATCACCCAACAGCCGACCGACGTACCGGAAAGCGTACTGGCACAGTTGGGCAACAAGCTGCAGCATGCGCTGCGCGCCTACACTCCTAAGGAACGCAAGAGTCTTAAAGCTACCGCACAATCCTTCCGCGAAAACCCGGCATTAGATGCTGAAGCAGCCTTAGGCGAGCTTGGCACAGGCGAGGTGCTTGTTTCCACGCTGGACCCCGAAGGTATTCCTTCTATCGTACAGCGTGCTTATGTAATGCCGCCGCGCAGCTATCTTGGCGTGTGTGATGACGCCAAACGCCAGCAGCTGATCAAAGACTGCCCACTCTACAGCAAATATGCAGAAGCTGTTGACCGTGAATCCGCCTACGAGCTGCTGACACAAAAGGCAGAAGAGGCACATGCGGAAGCCGAAGCGGCAGCGAAAGCTGAAGCTGAAGCGAAGGAAGCAGCGCTGAGAGCAAAAGAAGAAGCTAAGCAGGCCAAGGAAGCAAAACGTGCTGCCAAAGCTGCGGAACGCGAGCGTATGACAGCAGAGCGTGCTGCGCAAAGAAGCAGCGCCCGCCAATCCAAGGGCGTGCTGGACAAGGTATTTGACAGCGCCGTCAATTCCGCTACCCGCACAGTCGGCAGCCAAATCGGCAGCAGGCTGGTACGCGGTATTTTAGGAAGTCTTTTCAAAGGCAAATAAAAAATATAGGACTGACGCACACTGAAGGCGTCAGTCCTTCTAGTTTAGACATAGAAGCTATAATTATTTTTTGATGACCAGAGCCTGCAGCAGCAAATCCTCGGCAGCATCTGCCGGATTGCCGATAGCATGACCTTCGCCGCTGGGACAGTGCACCTTATCGCCCGCATGCAGCGTCATAGCCTTGCCGTTATCATTGTACTCGGCAGTTCCCTGCAGCACCACGATAGTTTCGCTGTTACCGTCATGGATGTGATAGCCAAGGCTGCAACCCGGTTTAAGAGTTACCTTAGCGTACATTACTACACTGTCATTAAGCATGCTTTCGTCAAGATAATGTTCAATAATTACGTCACCATTGCCACCGAAGCGGTTGGCGCAGATATCTGTTTTGCTGCTCGTTATTTTCATAAGCGAATCCCCCTCTTCTTTTACTGCTTCCATTATATGCCTATTTCGTGCTGCAGGCAAATATTTCTCTGCCAGCATATATAAGTTATCTCCTTGACACTTACTGACAAAAACATTATACTTATGCTAACAACTTCATAAACAAAGCTTAGAGTGAGTCTGAAATTTAGCTCATGAAGGGGTACACCACCACGGGTGTAGCTTTTTCATGAGCTTTTTTTATTACCCGAAAGGAGAAAATCATGCTTATCAATGGAGAAGAAAAGGCCTTAGGCTGCCCCATCGCTCTCAGCGAGCTGCTTACGCAGCTTGGCCATCGCACTGCGTTTGTTGCCGTAGAGCTTAACGGCACTATCATCAAGCAGGCGGATTTTGGCAGTACAACAATTACCGACGCCGATACATTGGAAATCGTCAGCTTTGTAGGAGGTGGCTGAATGATTAGCAAGGAGGAAATCAATGCCGCACTTGGCAAAGGACTGACACAGGCGCAGCTCGACGCTCTGCATAACGCGCGCGTTGCTGTCGTCGGCCTCGGCGGACTTGGCAGCAATATCGCCGTCGCCTTAACCCGTCTTGGCATAGCTCATCTTTATCTTTATGATTTTGACAAGGTAGAGCTTGCCAATCTCAACCGCCAATATTATTTTCTTGACGATATAGGACAATACAAGGCTGACGCCCTTGTGAAGCATCTGCGCCAGATTAACCCCTACGCAGCTTTGCATTCGCAGGTAATCAAGGTAACTCAGGAAAATATCCCCGCACTTTTAGGTGACTGCGATATTATCTGCGAAGCGCTTGATGATGCTGCCGGCAAGGCTATGCTCGTGAGCACTGTATTGAGTACCTGGAGCGATAAAAAGGTTATCGCCGGCAGCGGCATTGCAGGCTTTGGACCGGCAAAAGAAATCACCAGTAAAAAAATCACCAAAAATCTTTATCTTTGCGGCGACGGCAGCAGCGATTTTCACGATTTACCGCTCTGCGGTGCGCGCGTCGCACTCTGCGCCATGCAGCAGGCACTGCTTGCCGCACGCATTATTTTAGACTTGGAGGAGAATTAAAATGACTAACGATACATGGACTTTAGGCGGACACGAATTTCAATCCCGTTTTATTTTAGGCAGCGGCAAATATTCGCTGAATTTAATTAAAGCAGCCGTAGAGCAGGCCGGTGCGGAAATCCTTACGCTTGCTCTGCGCCGCGCCAACAGCGGCGCTCTTGCCAACATTCTTGATTACGTGCCGGAAAACGTTACTTTACTGCCCAACACCAGCGGTGCGCGTAATGCTGAAGAAGCAGTGCGCATCGCCCGCCTCGCACGCGAGCTTTGCCACACCGATTTTGTAAAAATCGAAGTAATCAAGGACAGCAAATATCTGCTGCCCGACAACCATGAAACCCTCAAGGCAACAGCAATTCTTGCCAAAGAAGGCTTTATCGTTATGCCCTATATGTACCCCGACCTGCAAAGTGCCCGTGACATGCGTGATGCCGGTGCTGCCTGCATCATGCCGCTGGGTGCACCGATTGGCAGCAACAAGGGCCTTTGCACCAAGGATTTTATCCAAATCTTAATCAACGAAATCGACCTGCCGATTATCGTCGACGCAGGCATCGGCAAACCGTCACAGGCCTGTGAGGCTATGGAAATGGGCGCAGCGGCAATCATGGCGAACACCGCGATTGCCAGCTCCGGCAATCTGCCGCTTATGGCCAGTGCCTTCTGCGATGCTATCAACGCCGGCCGCAAGGCTTATCTTGCAGGCTGCGGCAGTGTCCGCGACACTGCCAGCGCAAGCTCCCCGCTGACAGGCTTTTTGCATGATTGAGGTGCCATCATGAAGAACGAAGATAAATTTTTCAACAACAGTATTTATGATGAGCAGGCAGCAGCCTTCAGCGAAAAACAGCTGACCAATCCGATGCAGTATCAGGAAGGCATGGAAATTATCGACTCCGATATTTTCGTTAAAGTGCAGACTGCCCGCGCCGCTTATGATTACACAAAATATACGGAAGCAGACGTACGCGCGGCACTCACTCACAACGAACGTACGCCCGAGGACTTCGCCGCCCTGCTTTCGCCTGCCGCATTGCCGCTTTTGGAGGAAATTGCCCGCGCCGCACAGGTCGAGCGCCAGCGTTACTTCGGCAACAACGTCACCTTTTTTACGCCGCTGTATATCGCCAACTACTGCGAAAATTACTGCATCTACTGCGGTTTCAACAGCCATAATAAAATTCAGCGCGCCTGCCTGAGCAGTGAGCAGATTGCTGCCGAAATGCAGGCTATCGCCGCTACCGGCCAACAGGAAATTCTCATTCTCACCGGTGAAAGCCGCAAAATGAGTGACGTGCATTACATCGGCGAGGCCTGCAAGCAGGCACGCCAATACTTTAAGGTTGTGGGCGTAGAGATTTATCCGCTCAACAGCGATGAATACGCTTATCTGCATGAATGCGGCGTAGATTACGTAACTGTTTTCCAGGAAACATATAATAAGGATAAATACGCACAACTGCATCTGGCAGGTCATAAGCGCGTTTTCCCCTACCGTTTTTACGCACAGGAGCGCGCCCTGCGCGGCAAAATGCGCGGCGTCGGCTTCGCCGCTCTGCTCGGCCTAGACGACTTCCGTCGCGACGCCCTTGCTACCGGCCTGCATGCCTACCTGCTGCAAAAGAAATATCCGCATGCGGAAATTGCCTTCTCCTGCCCCCGCCTGCGTCCCATCATCAACAATGACAAAATTAAACCGATGGACGTGCACGAACGCCAGCTGCTGCAGGTTGTCTGTGCCTACCGTCTGTTCATGCCCTTCGCCTCGATTACCGTTTCCAGCCGCGAATGCGCACGCGTACGCGACAATTTGATGCTCATTGCCGCCAACAAAATTTCCGCCGGTGTCAATACAGGCATCGGTGCACACAGCAAAAAGCAGGAGCTTGGCGACGAGCAGTTTGAGATTGACGACAGCAGAAGCCTGCAGGAAATCTATGATGCATTGCTGAAAATCGGCCTGCAGCCCGTAATGTCGGAGTACGTTTATGTCTGAGCTGCCGCTGATTGCCGTTACGGACAGCGCCAGCTGTCCCCGCCCGCTAGCTGAACAAATCGAACGTCTGGCAAAGCTGACGGAGCTGCGTCCGCAGGCTGTCATCCTGCGTGCGAAGTCTTTAGATAAAGCAGCCTATCGCACGCTCGCGCTGCAAGCACAGCAAAGCTGCGAAGCTGGAGGTATAGAGCTCATTTTGCACAGCGATTGGCAGCTTGCACATGAGCTTGGCATAAGCAAACTGCATCTGCCGCTGGCGCTGCTGCGCCAACTGCCGGCGTGCAAGCGTACTTATTTCACCCGGCTTTCCACCCCTGTTCACAGCGTAGGTGAAGCGCAGGAAGCGCAGGCGCTAGGCGCCACCGTGCTCATCGCCGGGCACATCTACACTACACAGTGCAAGGCCGGCCTTGCGCCACGCGGCCTCGGCTTTCTGCAAAACGTCTGCAGCGCTGTAAGCTTACCGGTTTACGCCATCGGCGGCATAGGCTTCGACGCTGAGCAGCACGCCGAACTTCAAACGAATGGAGCACGCGGAGCGTGCGTAATGAGCGCTTATATGAAGTTGTAATAGCGTTTGGTAAAAGTTATGCAAAATCGCCCTGCAAAATTTGACATCGGCCTCCAGAACATCTATGATTAAGAGAGGAATTTGTAAGCAACATATTTATTTCTGTCCCAAAGCACAAGAGGAGGCAAAAACGAAATGACTATGAATATTTGGCATGACATTGATCCCAAACGTATCTCTCCTGACGATTTTATTGCAGTTATCGAAATTCCCAAAGGTTGCAAGGTAAAGTACGAGCTGGACAAGGAAACCGGCCTGCTCAAAATGGACCGCATCCTGTACACCGCAACCCACTATCCTGCAAACTACGGCTTTATTCCCCGTACCTATGCAGCAGATAACGACCCGCTGGACGTATTGGTTTTATGCTCCGAAAACGTTGTACCGATGACCTTGATGCGCTGCTACCCCATCGGCGTTATCATCATGGAGGACAGCGGTGATATGGACGAAAAAATCATTGCTATTCCCTTCGGCGACCCGATGTATAATTCCTACAAATCCATCAGCGAGCTGCCGCAGCATATCAGCGATGAAATGATTCACTTCTTCAGCGTGTATAAATCACTTGAAGGCAAAAGCACCGCTCTTGAAGAGGCACATGACGTAGACAAGGCAAAGGAAATCATCAAGCAGTGCCAACAGCGCTATAAAGATACCTTTTGCTGAAAATTAAAAGCATAAAAATGGCTGTTGCGTAAGTTTTCTTACGCAGCAGCCTTTTTAGGTTGAAGCAGCTCTTCCGCCCACAAAAAAAGGACTGCCTTTCGCAAATGCGTCCAGCAGCCATAAAATAAGGGAAAGCGTATTTAGTTAAGAAGCAGCGGCTCACGCCAATGCTTCTTTTTAGTTGCCGCGTACATACTCACGCGGCACACGCGGGCTCACGTCGCAGATAATTTCATAGCAGATAGTATCTGCCCATTCCGCAACCAGCTCCATTGGCAGCTCACGGCCGCCAAACACGATGACCTCACTGCCCAGCTTAACGTCCGGAATATCCGTCACGTCCAGCATCGTCTGGTCCATGCACACGCGTCCTATAATCGGCGCCTTTTTGCCGTTAACCAGCATATACCCGCGGTTAGACAAGCGGCGGCTCACGCCGTCAGCATAACCGATAGGTACAGTAGCAATAACACTCGGTCTCGTCAATGTATAGGTCCTGCCATAGCCGATGGTTTCACCGGGCGGCAGTGTTTTCACAAAAGCAACCTGCGTCTTCACAGTCATAACAGGTTCAAAATCCTTGTAGCAGTCAATCATATGCGCCGGGTGCAGGCCATACAGGGTAATTCCCTGACGCACCATATCCAGCTGATATTCCTGCAGCTCTGTCAGCGCAGCACTGTTGGCGATATGACGGATAGGAATATGCACTCCCTCCGCTTCAATCAGGCGCAGCGCCTCCTGAAAGCGTTCAAACTGATAGGCAGCATACTGCTTATCATCGGCGTCAGCAGTCGCAAAGTGACTGAACACGCCCTCAATATAGATACCGGGCAAGGACGCTGCCAGCTTGGCAAACCTGCCGGCATCACGCACATGCACACCGATACGGTGCATACCTGTATCAATCTTAATATGTATTTTAGCCTTCGTATGCAGCTTCAAAGCCGCCGCATTCAAAGCATATAAGCGTTCTTCATCAAATACTGCATGGCTGATATCATAGCGCACGCAGATTTCCGCAACCTCCGGCAGCATTGAGCCAAGCACCAGAATCGGTTTTTCAATACCGGCCTCGCGCAGCTTCACGCCCTCCTGCAGGAGAGCTACCGCAAAAAAGTCTGCACCGTTACGCGCTGCTTCCTGCGCTACGCGCACAGCGCCATGACCATAGGCATCTGCCTTGACGACAGCACATAATTTGGTTGTCGGCTTCAGATTGGCCTTAGCCATCTGCACGTTATGTGCAATTGCATCTAAATTTATTTCTGCCCACGCACCACGTTGAATATGCACAATGGCATCCTCCTAAGCTTATCGTCCATAAAATAAGCCGCAGGCAAAGCATCGTTGCTGCGGCATCAAACTTACCCTAGAATTTTGTTTAGCGTACATTATATTTTACAAAACTCTAGTATTAGCATATAACCAACAGGGGATTTTGTCAATATTTTATTTTTTTATCGAGGTACAGTTTTTAGCATGCGGACAGCCGGAGCAGCCATTACAGCCGCCACGATACTTTTTACCGAAATAACTGCGCACTGCCAAAATCACCAGTACCGCTAACAAACCCGCAATAATATATGTTGCCATCAGTCTGCCTCACTTTATAATTATCATCATTCACCATATTAACCAAGAATTCTAGCTATAGTGTAAATCAAAACAATACTTTTGACAAATGAATTCTTTGTGAAAGAGCGGTAGAAAGGATGATGCGGGAAGAAAGCAAAAAAGCAAGCAATCAATATAATAAAAAATAAACAATAAACAATACAATACCACCAATAATCGCACTTGCCCATTGATGCTTATCCGGTTCTCCTTCAAATTGCTCAGACAACTTCTTTTGCACCATTTCATTAACAGCGGATGCACTTGCCCCTGCTAGGAAACCATTACCCGTAAGTTCACTCATAATACCGTCAACAAGCGCATGTAGAGCATTCTTTTTCAGTATCACCATCTTTCCAGCCTTTCTTATTCAATAGAACAAAAACCATAAATTCTCCCCAGTCATAACTTGTATGATTTTTAAAAACATCATCCCTAGAAACATTATCCCTATAGATTTAATTAGACTTTTTTTTACATTATCAATTAATCCAAACGACCATAATCCTAAATATATCGAGCTAAAAATATTTTCCATTACTAAAGCCATAACTTTTATAGGAAAATATCGCTGCCACAATGGAATATCACTCATATCATTGTAATAAAACCCAAGAATCATTATAAACAGAAAATATATAATTACTCTTCTCATTTGGTTAAGATACCACCTACTGTTTTTATATCAAATAATAGACCTGCATAATCTAATGTATCTTTCAATTTTTCTTGTTCAAAGTTGATCGTTACTTATATTATTAGTATTGCCAAAGACATCTTCTCTCTTTAAAGTAACAGTATGATTTTCAAGAGATATTTCTTTGATAAGGCATTAATGTACCTATACTATTTTCTTCATGTTGTGCTGAAAATTATCTCGCCTTTTAAATCAGTATTTTTTCCAATGCCAAAGCCATCTTTGCCTGCGTAAATACCGCTTTGGTCTGTAACGCTTTCATATTTGCTATCAACATTATCCTTGCTAACATTGCCACTAATTCCAACAAATTTAGCTTTGATATTCCTCAAGATTATCCATTATTTTTTTAATTATACCATCAAATTGAAAATCAAATTCTTCCTTCTTTATTTTAAACTCAAAACCACTTACAGTATTACCAAATGATTTAGTTTTCTTATCTCTTTCAGGCATTCTTATTCTATATAACAATTTTTCATCATCATATGTTATTCCAATAACATAATGTGCATTAAAGAACTTATTCCAAGTTTTATATTTTGTAAGTTTAAAAAAATTGCATTTTTCTACATCTCTCTTATACTCTGATAAGCTTAAAGCAATTGCGTCTTCAACCGACTTTTTCAAATATGACATGTTTTTTACGTTTATCAATTCTTTCATAGCCTCGCCAAAGCCTATAGGGTTAATATGATATACTAATACAGAGATTTGAAAAGTATCACGCTCAATATATATATCTAATAATCCTAACATGATTTCACCTACTTTAGCATCCAAGTCCACATCATTTTTCACACTCAAAATCCCACCAGCAATGCTGATGTCCTTTTTAGCATTCAGGCGGATATTTTCGTCGCGCAGCATTTATTATAGTCAACTACATATGTTTATATAATATCTCATAATAATCTTCATTGGTAGAAATCACTTCAACATATGATTGTTTTTTATAAAAAATCATTCTATTATTTTCTTTTTTCCATCCATCTTTTTTTTAAAGATCTGATATTTCATCCTCCTTCAAATTTTTATCATTTTTATACTTTACTTTAATAATAGTTTTATCTCTAAAAAAACGTATACCCTTCTTTTCTTCAAAGCGAATTACTTCTCCAGGTAACTGCAGTTCTCTTGCACATGACCAAAAAAAACGCTCTGTTTCATTTATTTCCATAGAATTATATAAGATCATATTCCCCACTATCTTAATCAAGCCAAAAAACAAAAATGATATAACTGCTACTAGCAATATATTTTTAACGAACCTATTGTTCATATGTTAATCTATCACCCCATCTCCCATTATCATATATTCGTAAAGTATATAAAAAGCCATTTTTTTTAAACACATAATAGTAAACTTCATTATCTCTATATTTTTCGTGATCAACCCATCCTTGTCTACGTAATATAGATAAAAATTCTTCCAAATCAAAGTTTTTATCAGCATATAACGAATAATACCGCGGAATTTTATTCCCTTGCGGTATCAAAGTTTCGCTATCATCTGGTAACGGCAATTTGATATATTCATTAACGTATTTCAATTCTTGTTTTTGCAACGAATCTGAAGGAACAAACACATTATATCCACATAATAATATTATAATTAAATATACTATTTTATTTTTCATTTGTATTCCCCATGTATTCTAATTTCACATAAGCCACATTAGCATCTAAAATTGCTGCTGTTGTTCTAATAAAAGGTCATTATTATCTTCTGCCACCTTTGCCTGCGTAAATACTGCTTTGGTCTGTAACGCTTTCATATTTGCTATCAACATTATCCTTGCTTACATTGCCACTAATTCCAGCAAAATCAGCTTTGATATTCCTCAAGATTATCCATTATTTTTTTAATTATACCATCAAATTGAGAATCAAAGTCTTCCCTCTTTATTTTAAATTCAAAACCACTTACTGCACTTCCGAAAGACTTGGTAGCTTTTTTCCTTTGAAGCATTTTTATATAATATTCTTGGTTTTCTTCTATATAAGTCACCTCAACAACATAGTGCATATTAAAAAAACGATTCCATGTTTTGTATTTTGTGAGTTTAAATGGAGCAAGATTTTCTTTATCTTCACTTTTATATTCAGCTAAACTGAATTTTATGCATTTAATTACTGTCTCCTTTAAAGATTCATTACTGATATTATCGATAATTTTTCCTATGCTTCTGCTAAACCCAATAGTCGTAACGTGATATACTAAAATAGATATTTCACCTGTGTTTTTTTCTATATATATGTTTAATAATCCTTTCATTTTGCCACCTACTCTTCATTAGCGATATTCGTATTATTTTCGGCAGCAAGGTCGGCTTTTCCTGCTTCACTGGCTACGTTGCCACCTTTTATATTAATATCGTTACCACTTGCAATACTGATAACAAAAGTATTTTCCCTATTGCTAAAATCACGGTGGTATACTACAATAAGTCTAAATTAAAACAGAAAGCAGGGTTCACTATGCAATTACCGGAAAAAAAATACATTGCCTCCTTTGATATTGACGCACAAAACACCTTCACCCCGGTCTGCCCCGACGAGCTGCCGGTTGCCGAAGGCGACACCATCGCTCCCGAGCTGAATGCGCAGGCACAGTTCGCCAGCCTGCGCCTCGCTTCCCGCGACGCGCACAGCCGTTGTGCACTCTGGATCAGCGACGCTGAGCATGCTCCGCTCACTCCCATCAGCGGCTATCCGGATCTTGATATCCGTTGGCCGGCGCACGCTATTATCGGCACCAAAGGCTTTGACTTTATCGACGGCCTCGATGAAGCTGCCTATGATTATCAGGTATTTAAGGGCATTGAAGCAGATAAGCATCCCTACGGTGCCTGCTACCATGACCTGAAGGACACTCTTTCCACCGGTGCCATCGAATACCTGCGCTGCCACGGTATCACCACCGTTATCTGCGGCGGTCTGGCAACCGATTACTGTGTAAAAAACACTGTACTGCAGCTGAAGGCTGCAGGCTTCGACGTTATCCTTAACAAAGCTGCCTGCCGCGGCATTGCTCCCGAAACCATCGCAAGCGCTATGCAGGAAATGGCTGCTGCCGGAGTAAAATTCGTAGAGTGCGCCAAGGAATTAGCTGAATAAGACTATTACTGAAAAATGCTGCAGGCTTTGCGCCCGCAGCATTTTTGTTTTACCGTATTACTATTCAATTTCACGCAATGCGTGTGAGCGTCCCGTCAGCGAACGGGCTCCCTTTTCCGTAACTACATAGGTATTTTCCGTACCTACCAAACCTAAGCCCGGCAAAGCAATTTTAGGCTCTACGGCAAAGGTCATACCGGGCTCCAGCGGCTGCTTAAAGCCCTTAGCCAAGACCGGTGCTTCATCCATAACAAGACCAATGCTGTGACCCAGGAATTTACCGCCGTTCATAAACGCATCACCGTAAACATTATCAAACTTTTCCATAGTGCGCAGATACAGGTTTTCAATCGGCTCACCCGGCATCATCATGGACACTACCTCTTGTTCCAGCTCCAGGCAACGCTGCTGCGCCGCCAAAAGTCTTGCGCATTGCTCGTCCTTTTGCAGGCTGCCGAAATAATATACGACAGTCTTATCTGTATGATAGCCGTCAAAACCGCAGGGAACATCAAGATAAACCAATCGACCGGACTTCAGCTTGCGGAAGGCATTGCCTATGGATTGCACTGCTATACAGGTGCCGCCGGTACCGCCGGGGCCGTCAAAGCCGGTGCGTACTAAACCGCTCTTGCCAAAGGAAGCCAGACCGACAACCTCCTCTCCCAAGGACTGGTTAAAGCGCGCTGTTCCGTGTGAGCCGCGCTGCACCATCTCGCTGTAAAGCTCGATAGCAAGCTGAGCCTCGCTGATACCTGCATGAATCAGCTTAGGAGCAACAACATCCAGCACTGTTTCGTGAATAGCGCCGGAGCGTTCCATCTGCTGCAGCTCGTAAGCACTCTTGCGCAGACGCAGCTCCTGCAGTACCGCATCAAAGGAGCCAACCTCTTCGAAGGCAAAATACTTATGCAGCATACGCTCCCAATCCAGAGTAGCCTTCTTCGTTTCTACATACATAATGCGCGGCGCACTGCCATAATAGGCAGCAGCCTCACGAAAGCTGTGCATCGGACGGATATCGCTGAAATGCGATTCGTTTACTGCGCGCTCATAATTGCGGCGCACCCAGAAAACAGCATCCTGCGGACGAATCAGCAGTACACCATCCTGCATCGTACCCGTGAAATAATACATTGCAACCTTATGATTGACTGCAGCCATCTCCCAACCGGGATGCATTTCATCCATCAGGCGGCGGAACTTCTCCAGACGCGCCTCCAGCTCACTTGCGGGCACCGGGCGAATAGCATCAGTCAATACAGCAGTCTGCTCCAAAACAGCCATAGCAATACTCCTTTCATTATCAAGACAAAATATTTATCCGTTATTAACCAAGATATTGCAGAATTTCCTTAGCATGCGGCAAAATAATATCCGGCTTAATCGAACCGTTTTCCACATCTTCCATGGTTGCTTCACCTGTCAGCACCATTACCGAAAGAATGTCATTGTTCAGGCCAAAGGCAATATCTGTTGCCAGACGGTCACCAACCATAGCAATTTCTTCTTTATTATAACCGGTTTTGTCTAAAACCACGTCCACCATATACTTATAAGGCTTGCCGAAAATAAGCTGCGGCTTTTTGCCGGTAGCAGTTTTAATCAGCTCCAGCATCGCACCGGTATCAGGAATGAATTCACCGCCTTCAATCGGGCAGCGTACATCAGGATGTGTAGCAACATACGGTACACCCTTGTCAATCAGGCGGCAGGCTGTTGTTAGACGATCATATGTCAGCGTCTGGTCAAAGCCGACAACTACATAATCAGCACCCTCCTCCAACGTATTCGTCAGCGTAAAGCCTGCTTCCTCAATTGTTGCCAACAGCTGCGGCGTTCCCAGCACAAACAGCTTCGCGCCCGGCTTGTTCTTCTGCATCCAGTTGGTCAACGCATCTGATGAAATCAAGATATTCTCACGTGTAACAGGTACGCCCAGTCCGTTCATCTTCTGCACATAATGCTCATGGCTGCGGGAAGAATTATTTGTCAGCAGATAATATTCCTTGCCTGCTGCCTTCAATTTATCAAAAAAGCCCTCCATACCCGGAATCAGTTCGTTACCCAGGTTAATGGTTCCGTCCATATCAAAAAGAAAACACTTAATTTTCGCTAAGCGAGCGTAATCATAAGTCATGCCCTATCCTCCATACTTAAATATAACAATATTATAAAGCATTTGCCTTATTTGTGCTACAATAGACGAGGAAGAAAATCTGAAGTTCAAAAGGAGATTAATCATGAAATATACAACCATTATTTTTGATCTTGATGGTACCTTACTCAACACACTGGCAGATTTAGCTGCCGCTACCAATTATGCTTTAGCGGAGCATAAGCTGCCTCAGCGCACCACAGACGAGGTACGCCTGTTTGTCGGCAATGGCATTCACAAGCTGATTGAGCGTGCGGTACCGGCTAACACCCCTGCAGAGCTGCAGGAGGAGGTCTTTGCAAGCTTCAACAGATACTATAAGCAGCACTGCGCCGACAGTACCCGCCCCTACGAAGGCGTGCCGCAGCTTTTGCAGCAGCTGCGCGCTGCAGGCTGCCGCACCGCCATTGTTTCCAACAAGGCAGATTACGGCGTACAAGCGCTGGCTAAGCAATACTTTGACGGCCAGCTCGACGCTGCCTGCGGCGAGCGCGCCGGCATCGCCAAAAAACCTGCGCCGGATATGCTGCTGGCAATCATGCGGCAATTAAAGGCTGAGCCCGCAAGCACTATCTATATCGGTGATTCGGATACCGACCTCGACACCGCCCGCAATGCAGGCGTGCCCTGCATCGGCGCCTGCTGGGGCTTCAGAGGCCGTGCCTTTCTGGAAGCGCACGGCGCTAAGCTGCTGGCTGAAAATGTAAGCGATATATGGGAGCTTATAAAGTAAAAGAGGCTGCCTCATGGCAGCCTCTTTTTTATAACTATTTTACGCTAAGCAATCATCCATAAATTTAATCAGTCCGGCTTCAACTTCATCACGCAAGCACAGCTCATTGTGAATTTCATGACGGAAGCCCGGATACGGCTTTACAGAAACCTTATGTCCTGTTTTTGCCAGCAGATTGGCAACATGATACAAGCCCTCGCCGTAATTGCCGCAGGGATCCTGGTCACCGGCAATCAAGTAGCTGGGAATATTTTGCGGCACCTTAGCAGCCCACTCATCATTTTCAATATAATGATACAGCTGCACGAAATCATAGCACAGCTCCAGCGTAGTATCGAAGGTATTGAACATATCACCTGCATGGTCCTCAACAATGCGCGGATCTGTTGCAATCCAATCTGCCGGACTGTTGGGATTTTCCACTCTGTCCGTCATGCCGCAGAAAACACGCTCAAACCAAACGCCGCAAGGCTGATACGGATCTGCCTCATAAGCAGCCTTGAATTCTGCATTAACATAGGCATCCTCACAGCCCTGCCACTGCGAGCAGACACCGCACAACATCATACCTTTGATATCCTCACCATAGATTGACGCATAAGCACGCGCCAGCATAGAGCCCCAGCTATGGCCGAAAACGAAATACGGCAGCTCAGGATAAGCCTCTTTAGCAATATCATGCAAAGCCTTTTCATCCTTCAGATAGGTCATATAGCCGCCGGAATGCGGGTCTCCCAGGGTGCCTCCGTCATAGCCGGTTTTACCGTGACCGAGATGGTCATCAGCAAACACTACAAAGCCTGCTTCATTGAGCTTGCTGATCATATGCAGATAGCGGCGTGAATGCTCACCGTAGCCGTGAATCAGTTGTACAATAGCTTTCGGTTTGCCTAAAGGACTGTAGGACCAGGCCTTGATGGTATCTCTGCCGTTGGCAGAAGGAAAGGAAATTTCTCTGATGGACATAATGCGGACCTCCTCGCCTGTAATTATTTATAATATTAAGATAATGATAACACCTGCATTTCCTGCTGTAAAGCAATAATAACGCTCTGAAGAATGTTTTACGTATTTTTTACACTAAATCCATCTCTGCATATCTCTCATAATTTCTGACCAAGGCATACAAAAAACCACTACAACAAATTTGTCATAGTGGCTTGCAAAATCTATTTTTAATTTTAACGGTCAGCTTAGCACTGAACTGTTTTACCGCTTATATTGATATACCGCAGTCTTTATTTATTTTTCAGCACATAGAACGGATCGATATTTTGTCCGTCAGCCAGCACCTCATAATGAATATGCGGACCTGTACTGTAGCCTGTACTGCCGACAAAGCCTATGATTTCACCTTTGATTACCTTCTGCCCTGCAGCAACGGCAATGCCGCTCATATGTCCGTAGGCTGTTTCATAGCCATTGCCATGATTGATACGCACATAGCGCCCGTAGCCGCCGTTCCAGCCTGCCTGTTCAATCGTACCTGCAGCCGTAGCATAAACCGGTGTGCCGAAATCGACTGCTATATCCAAACCAGGATGCCAGTCATACCCGCCCTCAATCGGACCGGTACGCACACCGTAATTACTGCTGATAGTGCCGCCGTCTGTAGGCCATTTATCTGGGAAGGATGACATACCGCCGCCGGAGCCTTCAACCTCACTTAAGAGCTCACTGACGGATTTTTTTGTGCCATCAAGCATCTTTTTGATATTGGCATTTTGCGCAGTCAGCACCGCCATGGTACCGTTGATATCCATTTTAGCAGGCCCGCCCTTGCCTGTATAAGACGTATTGGCAGACGTTTCCTTTGCCGCTGTCGAATCAACCATACTGGTACCCTCACCCAGCTTGCTGCTGTCTACATCACGGATGACAGCACGGCGCAGCTTTTTCTCCAGATTAGAGATTTCCGCCATGTCACGCAGCATTCTTTCGTTATCCTGCAACAGCTTCTGCAGCTTTGTCTGCTGCTCAGCCTTGTTTTGCTTATACGTAGCATAATCGGTTGCTTCGCTGCGATAATCAGCCAGCTGATGATATAAATAGCCGGCTCCGCCGACTGCTCCGACAAGCACCAGGGCAGTAACAGCAATGCCTGCCTTGAGCTTAGCATACGAAAAATTTACTACCTTGCCGTTTGGCAAGCGCAGCTCACATTTCCTTTCCTCCATTATTTTAATTACCTCACTTGAAAAGACCAAAGCGTTGGCCTACTGCCAACAATCTGCGTCCCACAAAGGGCACGTTGTCCAAATCCTCTTTATTCAGACCACCGCAGGCCAACAGCGCCAATGCATAGACAGGAACAGCTGCCGCCATAGCAAACAGCACACACCACATACCCATGCTTTCCGTAAGCATCAGCACGCCGTAAATCGCCGCGCCCATGACACCGGAAGCAAAACAGGGGCGGATAATGCTGCCCACAGAGAAGCTATAGCCTGTCAGCTTGTAAATAAAGCCCATATTGATAATCGCTGCCACGGCAAAATCTGCCACCGTCGCCATCGACGCACCGCGGATGCCCAGCTCCGGCACAGCAGTAAGATACCAGCTCATAACGATTTTTACAATGCAGGCAATAATCATATTGATTACAGGAATTGCTGTACGGCCAAGGCCTTGCAGAATACCTGTACTGATCTGATGCATACCTAAAAAGAGAATACCGATGCTCATCGTCTGAATCGCAGGCGCCGCACCGGGAGCGTTATAAACAAGCGCCGCAACCTTTTCCGCCAGACAATACAAGCCCATAAAGCACGGGAAGGTGATAATCATCGCTACGCGGAAGGCAATACGGATTTTATCACGGATAGCATCAAAGCTGCTCAGCGCACGAGATTCAGAAATCGACGGCACCAGACTGATGGTCATAGCAGCAGTAAAAATCGTCGCCAGATTAACCAGCGGCACTGCCATACCTGTCAGATAACCGAACAGCTCAGTCGCATGATGAATATCAAAGCCGGCTGCTTCCAAGCGCTGCGGCACAATCAGAAGGTCAAGGTTTGCACCTATCGGCAGCATCAGACTTGTCAGAGAAACCGGCAACGCCAGCTTCAGCAGACGCTTGATGATATGTCCGGCACTTTCTACCGGCGCACTGTCATCCTGCTCCGCCATTTCCTTTTGAAGACGCTGCTTAAGACGGCGATAGAACCACATCAGCACCAAAAGTGCACAGAATGCGCCTACGCCGGCACCCATGCTGGCACCGCCTGCAGCGAACGCCAGACCGTAAGGCATAAAGAGGTCGGCAAAAATCAGCATGGTAATAACACGCGTCAGCTGCTCGACAATCTCACTGACCGCCGTCGGCGTCATAATCTGCCAGCCCTGCAGATAACCGCGGAAGCTGGCCAGAAAGGTTACGAAGAAAACCGCAGGCGCCAGAGCGATAATAGAATAATACGCACGACTGTCGCGGATGATATGGTTATTAACCAGCCAGTCCGCACCGAAAAACAGTGAGGACGAAAACAAAAGGCCCGTCAACAGCAGCACTCGCAGCGAAACATTAAAGACTCGCTTGGCACCGCGATAATCCTTATTCGCCAATTTTTCGGAGGTAATAATAGATATTGCCACCGGTACACCGGCACTTGATACGGTTATTGCCATCAGATAGATTGGAAAGCCCATCTGATACAGGCCGATACCTTCGCCACCCAATACACGTGACAAAATAATCCAGTTTAAGGAACCGATAACCTTGACCACAATACTAGAAGCTGTGAGAATTAAGGTTCCCTTTAAAAATTTACTATTAGAAGCTTTAGAATCTGCGCTCATAAAATCCCCTTGTTTTATCTATAGTCATACATTATAATTATCCTCTTTTCCGCACAAATTTACAAGTACTTTTAACAGATTTGTCATAAACACATCACTGCTTTTTGCTTGCATAACTATCTTTATATGCTAAAATTAAGTTAAAAGCAAAATTATGTTGTAAAAGGAGTGATACAAAATGAAATCTACACATGCTTTATTAGCTTTCGGCGCCGCAATCTGCCTTGCAACCACCTGCAGCCTGAGCGCCTATGCTTCTCCGCTGAAGAATTATGACGCAGGCAAGGTTGCTATTGATGCAGGCATTACTCTGCCATCCAGTCTTAAGGGTGACAACTATAAATTCAGCAAATCCAACAGCACCTATCTTGGCGCAACTGTTGGTCTCGGTCAAAAAACTGCTTTAAATTACAAATGGAATAATTACAAAGCAGACGAAGCCAAAACTCGCGCCCAACAATTCAACCTTATGTATAAGGTTCTGCCGGGTATTTCCGCTTACGCAGGTTATCTGAACGCTGATACCTCCGGTGACTTTGGCGGTAAAACCAAAAACTCCGGTCAAATCGGTCTGCAGGCTGCCTATGATATTCCCGCACTCTTCACTGTTTGGGGAAATGTTGGCTACGGCAACAGAAACAGCGGCTATGAAATCGGCATCAGCAAGCCTATTCTGAACAACCTGGAAGTTAACGCTTCTTACTATAATCAGACATTCGATGATGCTTTCGGCGAAGACCTCGACATGAAGGCTAAAGGTGTTAACCTGGGCTTAACTCTCAAATTCTAATTTGTCAGCTATGGCTAACTAAATTAAAATAAAAGCTAACGGATAATTATTATTGACAACTGTGGCAGCCTGTGTTATTATATAAGTGTCAAGGGCACACAAGCTGTGCAAGTCAAAAATAAAATTAAGCAATGCAATATAAAAACATGGAGGGAACTAATATGAAAAAATTTGTATGTCAAGTATGTGGTTATGTATATGAAGGCGAAGCTGCTCCGGCAAAATGCCCGCAATGTGGTGCTCCCGCTTCCAAATTCCAGGAAATGGCTGCTGAAATGGGCTGGGCTGCTGAACACGTTGTAGGCATCGCTTCCGACGTTCCTGAAGATATCAAAGCTGACTTGCGTGCTAACTTCAATGGCGAATGCTCCGAAGTTGGTATGTACCTGGCTATGAGCCGCGTAGCTTTCCGCGAAGGCTATCCTGAAATCGGTCTGTACTGGGAAAAAGCTGCTTTTGAAGAAGCTGAACATGCTGCTAAATTTGCAGAACTGCTGGGCGAAGTTGTAACCGACTCCACCAAAAAGAACCTGGAAATGCGTGTAGAAGCTGAAAACGGTGCAACCGCAGGCAAAACCGACCTGGCAAAACGTGCTAAGGCTCTGAACTTGGATGCTATCCATGACACCGTTCATGAAATGGCTCGTGATGAAGCTCGCCATGGCAAAGCTTTCGCAGGTCTGCTGAAAAGATATTTCGGCAAATAATTAACCAATAAAAATTAATAAGACTTAATAAGGCTCCCGCTGAGCAATCTTAACGGATTACAGCGGGAGTTTTTAGTTTTCAACGAATATTTTCAGCGTTTTTTGGAATCATTCCGCCAATCTTCTTATTTCAGGCACTTTCTTATGTTTTTCACACTTAAAAAGCCTTCAATATCTTTATAAATTGCTTCAGATATGATATTATATAAAGGTTAGGAAACATATTTAATGACACTCATTATCACGTTCCTAAAGGTGGTTAATTATATGCTTAATAAAACTAATTTTCATTATCCTGCAATGCTGCGTGTAACGGACAAAAGCTGTGTAATTATCGGTGGCGGCACTGTTGCCGCCCGTAAGCTTGCCACGCTTTTGGACGCCGGTGCCAATGTAACCGTTGTCGCCCCGCTCTTCTGCGACGAAGTCCAAAAACTCGCCTCAGCACAAGGCTGCACACTCATCAAGGATTACTACAAGCCTGAATATCTGCAGAACGCCTTTGTGGTTATTGCCGCCACAGATAATAAGGCCGTAAACAGGCAGATTTCAGATGCTGCTCCCTGCCTTATCAACAATATTACTGAACCGGAGCTGAGTAATTTCACTGTCCCCTCAGCTATCAGCGAAGGTGATATTACCATAGCACTGGCAACAGGCGGTATGCCTGCTTTCACACGCTTGCTGAAAAAGCAGCTGGAGCATATCCTGACACCAGAGCTGGCCGATTTCAACAGCTTTCTGCTGCTGCAAAGGGAAGAAGTAAAAAATATCGAAAGTACGCCGCAGGAGCGGACGCAATTCTGGCGCAGTGTTTTGAAACAGGATTTACTAAATTTAGTTATAGCAGGTAAGGCTGCTCAAGCAAAGGAGAAGGTATTAGATGCAGTTAACAGTTTTAGGACTCAATCACAGGACCGCCCCCGTTGAGATCCGTGAACGTTTTAATTTTTCCAATGACAGGGTGGCAAGTATTCTGCGCCGCCTGCGCAATTACGATAATATTCCCGAAGCCATGCTGCTTTCCACCTGCAACCGCACAGAGCTGTACATGGTTATCGAAAATCCGCATGAAGCAATTCCCTTTATCAAATCATTGCTCAAGCATTTAGCAGGTGAACATTACCAAAGCGATTATTTTTACAATCTGAGCGGAACAAATTGCGTCAAGCATCTGTTCCGTGTAGCATCCAGTCTTGATTCACTGATTGTCGGCGAAGGCCAGATTCTCAGCCAGATTAAAAATGCTTATCAGATTGCCCGCAATAACGGTATGACAGATACAATTCTCAATACCATCATGAATAAGGCAATTGCTGTCGGCAAACGTGTGCGTACCGAAACAAAAATTGCCTACAGCAGCGTATCTGTTTCCAGTGCAGCTGTTGACCTGGCCATCAAAATTTTAGGCGACCTGAGCAAGGCGCAGATTTTGGTAGTCGGTGCCGGTCATATGAGTGAGCTTACTGCACAGCATCTGTTGGACAAGGGTGCGCAAACTATTTGCGTCAGCAACCGTCACTACGAAAGAGCGCAGGATCTGGCAGGCAAGTTCCACGGTACGGCTATTCCCTACCGTGCCATGTTCGAGCATGCCGCCGATGCTGATATCATCATAACATCTACCGGTGCGCCGCATTACGTGCTTACCGTAGAAAATTTAGGACCTCTGCTCCCCAAGCGCAACGGCAGACCGCTGATTCTGATTGATATTGCCGTTCCGCGTGACGTCGACCCCAGACTGGCCGATGTTGCCGGCGTAACTATTTATAACATTGACGATTTGGAAGGCGTTGTTGATACGAACAAAAACTTCCGTGAAAAGGAAGCTCACGTTGCCGAGCAGATTATCAGCGAGGAAATCGGTGCTCTTAAGGAGCGCCTGCGTTATTACACCATGCGCCCTGTTATGGTACAGCTGCATGACAAAATGAATTTCCTGCGCCAGAAGGTTTTGAAAAAGGCATTTATTAAGCTGCCAAATCTTACCGACCACGAAAAGCGCATTATTGACCTGATGACTCAACGTCTGGAGCATAAATTTCTGCGCGAGCCTATGAAGGCTATGAATGCTGTAGCAGGTACTTCTGAAGAAGAACGCTATAAAAAAATGATGTGTGATTTATTTTTATTGAACGAAACCGGAGAGGAGTTTGGTGATGAAAGCAAAATTGACGATTGGAACTAGACAAAGTCTTTTAGCGCTTTGGCAAAGTAATCATATTGCAGCCTTACTGCGCAAGGAATATCCTGAATGTGAGGTTGTACTGAAAAAAATTGTCACCAAAGGCGACCGTATTTTAGACGTACCCCTGGCGCAAATCGGCGGCAAGGGCTTGTTTACCAAAGAAATTGAAGAGGATCTTTTAGACGGCACTATTGACTTAGCAGTTCATAGCCTAAAGGATATGCCTACCGTGCTGCCGGAAGGCCTGTGCCTGACAGCAATTACCGAGCGTGCCAACGTCGGTGATGCTTTTGTCAGCAACAAATATGGCAGCTTCGAAGAGCTGCCGCTCGGCGCTGTAGTCGGCACCAGCAGCCTGCGCCGCAAGGCACAGCTGTTAGCTAAGCGTCCGGATTTGGAAATCCGCGACCTGCGCGGTAACGTTGACACCCGCCTGCGTAAGCTGGACGAGGGACTGTACGATGCTATTATTCTGGCCGCTGCAGGCTTAGAACGCCTTGGTCACGGCGACCGTATCTCCAGCCTGATTCCCGCTGATGTCTGCCTGCCGGCTGTAGGCCAGGGCGCATTGGCAATCGAAGCGCGTACAGCGGATAAAGAAGTACGCGATATGCTGAGCTTCTTAAACGACCTGACCACCAAACAGGCTACCGATGCCGAGCGTGCCTTCTTGGGCTTACTGGAAGGCGGCTGTCAGGTTCCTATCGGCGTACATGCCGACGTTGATGGTGAAAACATTCGCATTGAAGCAATCATTGCTGCCTTAGACGGCAACACTATTCTGCGTGATACAATAAACGGCAAGGCTGATGACGCTGTCAGCCTCGGTCAACAGCTTGGCAAAAAAATGCTGGCTGCCGGCGGTCAGGAAATTCTGGCCTCTATTCTTTAAGGAGAGTGACATCATGACAAAACAAGGTAAAGTATATTTAATCGGTGCAGGCCCCGGCGACCCGGGCCTTCTGGGACTCAAGGCTAAGGAATGCCTGCAGACTGCAGATGCTGTTGTTTATGACCGTCTGGCAGATCCGCGTATTCTGGCCTTCGCCCGCAAGGACGCAGAAATGGTTTACGTTGGCAAGGCCAGCGCCAATCACACCATGCGCCAGCCCGATATCAACAAGCTGCTGGTAAAACTGGCTGCCGAAGGTAAGGTTGTAGCACGTTTGAAGGGCGGCGACCCCTTTGTATTCGGCCGCGGCGGCGAAGAAGCCATCGAACTGCGTGAAGCAGGCCTGCCATTTGAGTTCGTTCCCGGCGTAACCAGTGCTATTGCTGTTGCCGAATATGCCGGTATCCCTGTTACCCATCGTCATGTAGCAACCTCCTTTGCCGTTATTACCGGTCACGAGGATCCTACTAAAGGCGAATCCACCATCCATTGGAAGGGTCTGGCAACCTCTGTTGACACTCTCGTTTTCCTCATGGGTGTAGAAAATATTGAAAAAATCAGCCGCGAGCTCATTGCTAACGGCCGCAGCGCCGACTGCCCAGCTGCCGTTATCCGCTGGGGCACTCATCCCGAACAGCGCACACTGATTACCACCCTCGGCAAAGCTGCCGCTGACGTTAAGGCAACCGGCATGAAGCCGCCTGCTATCTTCCTCGTCGGTGAGGTTGTACGTCTGCGTGAGCAGCTGCAATGGTTCGATAACAAGCCTCTCTTCGGCAAAACCGTTATCGTTACCCGCGCACGTGCACAAGCAAGCGCTCTCACCAAAAAGCTGGAAGCACAGGGTGCCAAGGTTATCGAAGCTCCGGCAATCAAAATTGTTCCGGCAGCAGATTACGCTCCGCTGGACAACGCTATTGCCAATATCAATGACTACAAATGGCTTGTCTTCACCAGCGCTAACGGCGTAGATTACTTCTTCGAGCGTCTGGGCGCAGCTAAGAAGGACGCACGCGCCCTGGCTAACGTTAAGCTTGCCGCTATCGGCAGCGCCACCGCCAAGGCTCTGGCAGAGCACGGCCTCACCGCCGACCTCATTCCTTCCGCTTATAAAGCAGAGGAGCTGGCTGAAGCACTGGCAGGCGAAATCACTGCCGGCGACAAAATCCTGCTGGCACGCGCTAAGGTTGCACGCGAAGTATTGCCCGAATCTCTGCGCAAAATCGGTGCCATCGTTGACGTCGTAACTGCTTACGAAACCGTTGCCGACTGCGAAAACAAGGACGAGCTCATTGCAGCCCTCGAAAGCGGCGAAGCAAGCATCGTAACCTTCACCAGCAGCAGCACCGTAACCAACCTGCTCGAGGTTCTCGGCGACAAGAAGGAGCTGCTGAACAAGGCTGCTCTGGCTGCCATCGGCCCTGTTACTGCCGATACCCTGAAAAAGAATGGCTATACTCCGGCTATCAATGCCGCTGAATATACAATCGACGGCCTCATGACCGCTATCACAAATTTTTATAATAAATAAGGAAGTGTATCAAGATGAGTATTACCGGTTTTCCTGTATACCGTCCGCGCCGCACACGCGCTACTGAAAATCTGCGTGCAATGATCCGTGAAACCGAGGTTTCCGTAAAAGACTTAATCTATCCGCTTTTCGTCGTTCCCGGCGAAAACGTTAAACATGAAATCGAATCTCTGCCCGACAACTACCACTGGTCCCTCGACCGCGTTATGGAATGTGTCGACGAAGTTGTAGAGCTGGGTATTCCCGCTGTCCTGCTCTTCGGCGTACCGTCCTACAAGGATGCTGTCGGCAGCAGCGGCTGGGATATGAACGAGCCTGTACAGCAGGCCTGCAAGCTGATTAAAGCAAAATATCCTGAACTGGTTATCATTACCGACGTCTGCCTGTGCGAATACACCGAGCATGGTCATTGCGGCGTACTGCAAAACGGCTGCACCGTAAACAACGATGAAACCTTGCCGCTGTTGGCTAAGGTTGCTGTTTCCCATGCTCAGGCCGGTGCTGACATGATTGCTCCCTCCAACATGATGGACGGTTATGTTAAGGCTATCCGCGAAGCACTGGATGCAGCAGGCTTCAACCATATTCCTATTATGGCTTATTCCGCAAAATTTGCTTCCGCATATTACGGTCCCTTCCGCGCCGCAGCAGACTCTGCTCCGTCCGCAGGCGACCGCAAAGGCTACCAGATGGACCCCGCCAACAGTGACGAGGCTCTGCGCGAGGTTGCTCTGGATATTGAAGAAGGCGCAGACATCGTCATGGTTAAACCGGCGTTGGCCTTCCTCGACGTTGTACAACGTGTACACGAAACCTTCAATCGTCCGCTGTGCGTTTATAATGTCAGCGGTGAATATGCTATGGTTAAAGCTGCAGCTGAAAAAGGCTGGATTGACGAAAAACGTATCGTTATGGAAACCATGCTGGGCTTCAAGCGTGCAGGTGCCAAAATGATTATTACCTACCATGCGCTTGATGTAGCAAAATGGCTGCAAGGCAAATAAGGAGATATAACAATGGAACATACAAAATCTCAGGCTGCTTTTGAGGAAGCACGCCAATATATCCCCGGCGGCGTTAACAGCCCCGTGCGCTCCTTCCGCAGTGTCGGCGGTGTACCGCCGTTCATTTCCGGCGGCAAGGGCAGCAAAGTCTATGACATCGACGGCAACGAATACATCGACTACGTTATGTCCTACGGTCCGCTGCTCATGGGCCATGTTCCCGACTGCGTAACCGACGCTATCAAGGCTGCTGCTGAAAAGGGCACCTCTTACGGCGCTCCGACTGTTGCCGAAACCGAGCTGGCAAAATTAATCTGCCACCTCGTTCCGTCTATGGATATGGTCCGCATGGTCAACAGCGGTACCGAAGCAACCATGAGCGCTCTGCGCTTAGCACGCGCCTACACCGGCCGTGACTGCATCATCAAATTCATCGGCTGCTACCATGGTCACCATGACAGCCTGCTTGTAAAAGCAGGCAGCGGCGGAGCTACCTTCGGCGTACCTGACAGCCCGGGCGTACCTAAAGCAGTAGCAGCAACCACTATTACCGTACCGTTCAACGACCTGCCTGCTCTGGAAAAGGTTTTTGCCGAACGCGGCGAAGAAATCGCCTGCGTTATCATGGAGCCTACTCCGGGCAACATGGGCCTGGTTCTTCCGCACGAAGGCTTCCTGGAAGGTGTACGCGCCATCACTAAAAAATATGGCGCTCTCCTCATCTGCGATGAGGTTATGAGCGGCTTCCGCAGCGCTCAAGGCGGCAGCCAGTCCCTCTATGACATCGATCCCGATATCACCTGCCTCGGCAAGGTAATCGGCGGCGGTCTGCCAGTTGCTGCTTACGGCGGCAAGCGCGAAATCATGCAAATGGTTTCTCCTGCTGGCCCGATGTATCAGGCAGGTACCTTAAGCGGTAACCCGCTGGCTATGGCTGCAGGTATTGCAGCACTCACCTATATGGAGCAGAACGATGTCTGCAACCGCGCAGAAAGCCTTTGTGCTATTCTGACCGGCGGCTTGGAAAAGGCAGCAGCTAAGGCCGGTGTACCTGTACAGATTCATCGCCTCGGCAGCATGTTCACCGTTTTCTTCAGCGATAAACCGGTAACTGATTTTGACAGTGCTGCAGCCAGCGATCTGGAAGCCTTCAAAATCTACTTCCACTCCATGCTGGAGCAGGGCATCTATCTGCCTCCTTCCCAGTTCGAAACAAACTTCGTTTCCGTTGCTCACAGTCCCGAGGATTTGCAAAAGACTATTGATGCTGCGGAAATTGCCTTTGCTGAAGTTGCCAAAGCAAGAAAATAACAGCTAAAGCATTATAAAAAATAAGCGTGCAGGCTTGCACAAGCTGACATCCGTCAGCCTTAAGCCTGCACGCTTTTAGTTTTAAATTTTAAAATCTCATCTTAGCCACGAATCAGTTTAATAGACGGTACTGCCGCTCTAACAAATTTCCACAGCAGCACGGAAATACTGCAATCCATAACCGAATGCAAAACGGTACCCGCACCCACCAGCACGATAACGCTCATTATAAAGCCATTGGACAGCTGCTCCGGCGTAAACATATAACCGCTGAAGAAGAAAGGCGCTACCACAAGCACCTCACCCAGAGCATGCAATACGGCAAGCCCCAGATTCAGACCGATACCGGCCACAAAGCTCTCCATAATATTCGGATAGCGCTTAATAATTAATGCACCGACCAGAGCGAAAATGATATGGGTTGCCGCACGCGCAGCGATAATCAGGGGTGTGGTTACGAAAAAGCCCATCGTTGTACCAAGGCAGACAGCAGCTGCCACCTTAGGCGAAATAAACATTGCCAAAAAGATTGCCACATGCGCACCCAAAGTAAAGGACATCGGTCCGATAATCACCTTCGGCATAACCATAGGTACAACCAAGCCTATAGCGCACAGTACACCGGCGAGAACAAGTTGATAAATATTTTTATGTTCCAACACTATTTCCTCCCAATCAAGTATTAGCTAGTGATTATAGCACTATTTGAGATAACTTACAAGTACTATGTAAAAATGATTTTTTAATACTATGTTATTCACTTCTCCCGGTGGATTTATCCCGATAATTTTCCACTTATCCCCAGTTTTTCACAAAAGTTATCCACAATGTGCATAACTTTTGTGGATTGGTGGATAAAAGCTGTGCATACCCTTTATAAAAATCTGCCTATCCATAAACTCTTCCGTCTTCTGCTTATTATTCTGCTAACCAAACCTTCTCGATTTGACTTATTATCCATAATAGCATATAATTTAAGTAGGTTTACAGATAATTACCGAGTTTAACTCAAAGGTGGAGAATCAATGAAAATATCAACAAAAGGACGCTATGCCCTGCGCATGATGCTGGATCTGGCAGAGCATCAGCAGGATGGCTTTGTTGCCCTCAAGGACATTGCGGCAAGACAAAATATTTCCAAAAAATATCTGGAGCAGATTGTTCCTATTCTGAATAAATCAAACTTCCTGCAGGCCAACCGTGGCTTTCAGGGCGGTTACCGTCTGGTAAACGCACCGCGTGAGTATACTGTCGGCAGCATTCTGCGACTGACAGAAGGTAACCTTACGCCGGTAGCCTGTCTGGACTTTAACCCTGTGGGCTGCGAACGCCGCGATGAATGCATCACGCTGCCGCTGTGGCAGGGACTGAGCAAGGTTATTGCGGATTACCTGGATAACATCACTCTGCAGGATATTCTTGACAATTACAAAGCGCGCAGCATTGATAATTATTCCATTTGATGCCAACCGCCGGTTTCATAAAGCCGTGGGTCGGGGGTTCGAATCCCTCCTGGATCACCATGAAAGAAACCCCGTAACCATGCAGGTTGCGGGGTATTTTTGTGTGTAAAAAAAGCGTTTTTAAGTTGTTGATTTTTGCTGTTTTTTGCCCTGTTTTTAGCGATTTTTTAGGCGCGTTGGCCCCAGCGTTGGCCCCAAATATAAACTATTATTTAAGTACCGTATACGCCACAGCACCGCCAGCAACAACCTGCCACAATAGACGCTGACGCTCAATGCGCCGCGTCTTGCGCTGCTCCTGTTTGAGCGTTGCTGATAAGCTCATCAAGGATGCATTTTGCTCGTCGATTATCTTGTCTGATTTGCTCAACGAGCTTTTGGCAGTCTGCAGCTCCTGCCTGAGCTGACTGATTGAGCTGCTCTGCTCGGTCAGCGTGCTGCTCTGCCCGCCCAACAGCTCCTGCAGCTGATTTAATCGCTGCTCCTGCCTGTTGATTAAGCTCTGCAGCTCGGTCAACCTGCTGAGCGGCACGCTCACCATTATCTCCTGGCTGGGAGCCGCTACGGCCGCATCCGCCGCTGAGCATGATCCCGGCAAGGCAGACAAGGCCAGCGATAAGGAGAGCATAACAGATAACCTTAACCTCGCGCTCGCCATGCATGTCACTCTCCCCTCTCTTGGGTATAATCGGTGATGCCGCGTGCGATGGCGCGTGCCAGCTCGTCCTGCTGGTCAATCAGCATCCGGCAATCCTTGTCATTTGTGATAAAGCCCATCTCGACCAGGACGGCGGGCATATGGGTGGAGTTAAGGACAATGAGACCGGGACGAGCCTTGACGCCTCTGTCTACCGTGCCTAAGCTGCCAGTGATTTGACGGAGGATACAGCCTGCCAGCGTATCTGCAGGGCTCCATTTGTCATACACCAGCACCTCGGTGCCCTGTGCTGCAGGAGTAGCAGCGTTACAATGCAAGCTTACAAAAATATCAGCAGGCCATGTGTTGGCGCTGAGGCATACGTTGTTATAGGCCGCATCCTCACCGGCAAGGTTGTTGCTCTGCACGCTCTTGACCTCACAGCCAGCGGCCGTCAGATAGCTGGCCACCAGAGCGCCGACATCACGGACGATATCAGCCTCAGCCACGCTATAATCGCGATTGACAGCGCCCGGATCAAGCCCTGGATGATGGCCGGGATTGATAAAAACACGCATATTATCAGCCTCTTTTCTTTTTGATGGTAGCAATCAGGCCGCTTACAGCCTCAACACCTGCTGCGTTAAGGTTTTCTACAATGCTCAGCAGCTCGGTAGCCGTCAGATAACCGATAATTGTGCTCACAGCCCATGCGGGCTTACTCAGCTCCACCATGATAAGGTCTGCTGTGGCCGCTGCCATTACACAGACAAGGTATACGGCAATCTTGCCCAAAAAGCGGTGTTTCATGACCTCAGATTTAATTTCGCCAGCCTCGCGGGCACGTTTGATGCCGATGACCGAATTTAAAAAGCCGGGTTCAGGCACGCCCTGCGCCTTTAGGTAAGTGTAGCTGATGGCCACCCATTTTGTAAAACAGTCGACAAATACCAGCAAACTAAAAGCGTAAAACAAAATTGCGTGCTTATGCAGCAGCAACACCATGATGGCGGTTGCTGCCGCCTTATAGCTCCAGCCGGTATATAAGGTCTTTCCCGCAGCTACGGCCGAGTCAAAAAATAATTTGTAATTCATTTTATTCCTCCCATGCCCTTATAATAATAAGCAATATATTATAAGGAGTGATTTGATTTGCAAAAACGATTAAAACTGCCAAACGGATTTGGCAGCATAAGCTATTACGGCGACAAGCGCCGCCGCAAGCCTTATGTCGCCAAAAAGTATATTGGCGGCAAACAGAAGCCTATCGGTTATTTTGAGAGCTACGAGGCGGCCCTCGCGTACCTTGTTGCGTATAATCGAGATCCATCATTATTTAACGCCTCCGAGATAACATTTGCTGAGGTGTTCCGGCTCTGGGCGGCCGAGCATTACCCTAAAATCGCCAAGAGCACGCGCGCTAACTACGCTGCAGCTTATCGCCATTGCCAGGCTATCCATGGCGCTAAATTTGTCAAGCTGCGGCTGCATGACCTGCAACGCATTATTAACGTCATGGGGACAGCTGGCATCGGATACGCCAGCCAGAAGAAGTGCCGCCAGCTGATGCATAACCTCTATACTTATGCAATCAAATACGAGATTATCCCAGCGACGGCTGATGCGTCGCGGTACGTAGACATTGACAAAAAGGTAATAAAATATCCCAAAAAGCCTTTCAACACCCGCCAGCTAAATCGTGTTAAAAAGTTGGCCGAGAGCGACGAGCCATTGTCCTGCTGGGCTCAGACCGTCGTAATGATGATATACGGTGGACCGAGGACGAGCGAGTTTTTGTCCGTCCTCAAATCGGACGTCAAGATAAAGCAGCGCTATTACATTATTAGGGACAGCAAGACCGAGGCCGGCAGAAATAGAGCGGTACCCATCAGCAAAAAAGTGCTGCCTTATTTTGCTGAATGGATGGATAAGCCAGGCAAAACACTCATTACTGTAGACGACGGCGATGCTCTGTCCTATCATCGTTTCCGGACGCGTTTTGACAACGTCATGGATGCGACACGTTGCGATCACACGCCGCACGAGTGCCGTCACACCTGTGCTACGATGCTCGATAATGCCGGCGCCAACGAGACTGCCGTAAAGCGCATCCTAGGCCATGCCTCCGCCGGCATAACCAAAAGCGTGTACACACATAAGAGCCTGCACGAGCTCAAAAAGGCCATTGATATGATATAGTTGTGTTGCTAACGTGTTGTTAATGTTGGTTACACAGATGCCCTCAAAGCCTTATCCTGACTGAGTTTAGCACGTTGCTAACAGGTTATTACAATATCCCCGACTTGCAAAAAGCTCTCAAACGCAGTCATATCAAGGCTTTCAGCGTTTTTATACTCCGAGAGTAATTGCTTCAACCTCAGCAACAGTTGTCGCTGCCTCTACCTTGTCCTTAGCCTCGCGATAGGCTATATGTAAGGTGTTTGAGCGTCGAGCAACCATAGCGATAACCATACGCAAATCGTTGGCTGTTACCTTAACGTCTTGGTTATCTGCCGTAGTCCAATCAATGGACGTATCAGCTCCCTGCACGTCTAAGGCAATGATAGCTGCGTTGATGCGCTCCCTCGCCTTGTCATCATAATCGTAGCTGTTACCGTTATAGGTAATCGGCTCAACCTCTTTTGCATCACGCTCAGCCTTAAGCTCTGCGATTTTGGCAGGTTTGGCGGATGCCAGCAGCTCTGCATCGGTAGGTGCTGGCTTTGGATATACAACGCCGTCATCAGCAATAAGATATTCGCCATCACCGTTGCCGATCAATTTGTTAAAATCATCGTGATTGACAATGACATAGCCTTGTTTGAGTAGCTCAGTGATTTGTTCCTCGCTGTGCTCGACAGCTAATTTGGTATCTTTTCTGTTGCCTTTTTCCGGCAGGATAAGATATTGATTTATACGTTTATCGTTCATGATTTTTTCCTTTCTACGCTCACGGAGAGCGGTTTTAAATTTGCAGTGGGGAGTTGCTGACAATGGAGTTGTTACTCAAAATTGGTCTAAAACAATAACTTTACCAATCGCATTCTCAAATTCTAATTATATCGTTGCTGGTTCCGTGATAGCAACTGAAGGGTGGTATAGTTTGTTTGAACATAGCAATAAAACTACCAGCAGTGTATTGATTTTTGCGAGTGGTTGTTGGAGTGGTAACACAAGCCGTTATGCCAATTGGTTCGCATTAGGTTATTAGCAGTGGGGAGTTGATACGACCGCTACGCGTAATGTTACTATAACATTACCTATAGCTACATCCGTGACATATGCAGTGATAGCGGTGGTGCGCACAGAAAATAACTATGGCTGCTCGGGCTCTCAAAATTGCCAATACGTCTCAAACGTGACCAACAAGACGTTTCGAGCGGGCTCTTACGATACGAGCAACGGCTATGCTGGCTTTTGGTGGGTGGCCATCGGCAAAGCCTAAGCCTTACCAAAAGCACACCAATTAAAGCCTGCATAACCATTGCCATTGTCGTACATATTGGCGACAAAGCTCTTATTATTTTGCGATTTTATCCCGAAATTACTGTTGCTGCCGCTCAGGTTGCTGCTGCTTTTCGGGACACCGACAACGCTGTATAAGACGCTAAATGCGATGGGAAACGTTACCATGGTATCTCGGTTAGCTGCGTTGCTATTTCCCCACTGCAGAATTAGACCGTTTGCAAACTTAACGTATCCATTTTGCTCTAATAAAGCAGCTACGATGCCACCGCCGCCAATAGAATCTGCGCAGGCTTTTAATGTCTCCCCATCGTAATATATTGATTTGGTCGATGAGCCAACAGCAGCGCTGCCAAGCAATGCCTGTACAGCAGCAGCAACTGTATTTGCTCCAGTACCGCCGCCCTCAACCGGCAGAACTTTATACGTAGCATCTCCACACAACGGTAAGCTTTGACTCCCCTTAGTCGGCGCCGGTGCTAACCCCCAAACGCCAGGAGCATTCGCAGTAGCGCCAGTCAATTTATCAAGGTCATCCACCTGTTCAATTGTCGTCTTCAACATTACCTCATCTTTTTCGCCAGTCGCTGTATTTCTGACTTTGAATATACCTTTTCTAATAGACATATTTATACCCCCTTTATTAAGAGAACTCTACATAAGCATCATCCTCTTTGCCGATGCTTACTGTTTCCATATCGACATCAATCCATATTTCGCTGTCAGGTTCCTGGACAGATACTACGCAGCGCGGCTCGGTAGCATTCGCGTTTGCATAGGGCAAATCATTCCACTTTGTTGAGCCATCACCACGTTTATACCTGCCGGTATCGCTCTCAAATACACACTCACCATCCAGCAAAGTCGGATTGCGGTTAGCTATTGCCTGTGCCAGCCCACGGGTGGGTTTAAAGCGGCAAAATATGTATTTTACAGCCATAGCGCACCTCTTTACTCAATCGTGCCGCCGTCTAAAATCAGGGTGTCACCAGCGTTAATCTGCAATTTCATTACGCTCATGGCTGCAATTTTAGCATCAGTAACTGCGTTGTCAGCAATTTTTGCTGTGTTAACCTTACCTGCGCCAATGGTCGGATTAGGATAAGTACCGGTTAAGTCACCGCCAGCAGCACCTTTGGGAGTACGTGCATCGCTTAAGCGCGGATCATTACCCTCGGTTACAGTACCGGCCTCAGTACCAAAGTCTTTGTTAAATGCGGTACCTTTGCTGGTGATTTTAGGCTCTAACGTGCTTGCCATGTTATCTACAACGATTTTAACTTTCTTAGGCGTCATTGCCTTGGTGTCATCAGTACCAGCTTTAGCTTCAGATTCACTTGCGATATCCAACGGATTAGAGATGCTTACAAAGGTTGTACCACCAAATCTGTAAATTGTACCTGTTGCAAGGTCGGTATAAATTTTGCCGCTCTCACCGGTAATCTTATTGGTATGCGCAAACTCTTTATAAAACAGCTTGTCAGCGCTGTTAAAATAGCCCTCAATAATATCATCTACAAAGGAGGGTAACTGGCTTGCCGGAACATGGCCAGTATCATCCAGCGTTGCAACACCGCCGGCAGCACCCATTTTAGTCAGCGCAATCTTGGTATCATCAGTAATTGTAATATCCTTGGTTCCGTCAAAGGTGATGCCATTAATCTTACGTGCTGTAGCCAATTTATCAGCGGCCTTAACTACACCCTCTTTACTGCCTTGCAATGAGGTCAGCTTATCTTGTACTGCACTGATAGCTGCATCCATATCGCCGCCAAAATAAGCAAGGTCTTTCCAAGCTGTAATGCCATCGCCAAATTTAATCTTGCCAGTATCACGCTCACGACCAATTTCATCTACAAGCAGGACAGGATTTTTCTCCGTCCATTTTGCAGCTGTTGCGCCAAACAAACTAATTCTTACGTTCAATGTCTTATTTGCCATCTAAATCGCCTCCGTTAATTACCTCTATCTCGCTGTAATCCCTGCCACAGCAAAAATATTTAAGATTTGCAGCATCCCACCGGTACACCGCATTTTCCTCAACCACAAAATATACCGCGTCGCTCTCGCCGGTGGTCGGCAGCTCGTGGCGTGTCTCCGCCTGCAGGGTTTTACTTACATTAATTTTTTCCACCCCGCTTCCAATGCTACCGGCAAGCTCGGCATTAGCAGTAAGAGTACCGTCTAAACCAGTACTCTCGATAAGCTGGCCCCAAAGCTCAGCCTTAAGCATATCAGGTCACTCCCTTCTCCAGGAAAAATTGCGCTGGCGGAATAACCGTATAAACATTGCCATTACTTAGCGTTACTTGCACATCGTAGCAATACTTGCCGCATTCCAGACCTGCCGTATCATCCGGATGGAAAACAAATTGACAATCAGAATCCATTTGCAGCTGCAGCACCGCTGCCGCATCATTAATATCATGCTTAATTGTCAGTACGGCCGTATCACTATCGCTAAGCGGCAATACTTTGTTCCGTGCATCGCGCACCTTGATTTTTAGGGCGGCACTATCACCTTTAGTCAGGGTAATCTTATTGCGGTAGCGCCCCTCCGTCTCAATTGTCAGCATCGTTAGCTCAGCTCCAGTATCAATCCACTCTGCGCAGAAATATCTGATTCTTGGTCTAATATCTGCACGTACTTATGCAGCATCACATTAACATAGCCCATGGTCGCCAATGCACCAGCATCAATCTGCGCAACAACGTTATCTGTATTACTAGCAGATACGTAAACAGCAAATTCCTGACTCACGACAGTTGCACCGCCTTCTGCTGGCAGATAGTCCGGCGCGCTGTCATTTGCTACAAGATACAAAATCTCCCCTTTATCCGGGTCTGTAGCAAACACCCCCAGCTCACGCACATAATAGCCTACCGACAAACCAGCATTACTGATGGTTGCGCTAACTTTGCACATACCGTTATCTTGCGCCTCAATCGTTGCTATGCCTATATTTTGTTTAGGCTCTACCAGGTCGGTAAGTTCCTCCATCTGCTTACCTTCCTGCAGGATACCACTACCAAGTTTTAATTTTGTGATAGTAAGCTTTGTCCCAGCTTCCACCTTAGCCTGCAGCTGCCTGCCCTGTTTGGTTAGGATTAATCCGCTCCAATTTGGCATATTCTCACGCTCCTTTGTTGTCTCATTGCATTACCAACATAAAATTTTGCATTTACGTCCGGTATTTTGAATTTTGATGGATAGATGCTTACGGTTTTATGTACCCATAGCACCTTTGCAAAGTAAATTATTGCCAACAGTTCGCGGTAAAAACTCAAGCCATCTAACCAGCTACGAGTGTTTTTAGTAACCTGTATGGCGCGCTCCAGGTGATCAATAATCCTTTTATCAGGTATACCCTCTTCAATAAGGCGCACCTGGAAATGGTACGGCATACCGCCATACTCCCACCATTCAAACACTTTGGCCGATTGAAATACTGCTGAACAAACCTCTTCCACTGCTGCCGGCGTGCCCTTGTAGCGATGCCAGGCAATAGCATTGCGTACCAGCGCACGTTTTTTTACGATATCAGCCTGATAATCGTAAAAATCTACGTGGTATTGCCACGCAAGCTCATCAATCAGCGTCTCTGATAGCTCATCTAGCCTAGGCAAAAGCAAGATAAGCTCAGTCTGGCGGTTGATGTGCTGCAGTTTGGCGCTTATAGCCTTAGCAATATCCTGTACCGTTTTGTCGCTAGCAATAGAGCTGGGCAAAATCTGCTGTAAGCAATTGTCTTTAAGCTCAAGCATCTTCCAGTCCTCCCAGTTCAGCTTTCGTATTGCTGCAGATAGCTACCTGTGTCTGTGTAAGCTTAGCATATACCGGAGCCGTAACCGCAACACGTTTAGCGCCTGCGGCCATAATCCTGGCTATAAGCTCAGACGGATTGACGTCACGGCCTAGCTTAGATTTTTGCCATTGGACAAAATCTGTTACGGCATTATTAACAGCCCTTTGAATGGCACCCGCCTGCGTCTCATTATCACGGTCAATATAATAGCTTACATCAATCCTATAATTTACAACCTCAGGTGCCAGCACAGTCACCTTGTCCGTCAGCGGACGTACACGCTTGTCATCCAGCGTTACTTTGACCTGATTAAGCAGTTCCACGCCAGGCAGCTCGCCGCCAGTTAGCAAAGGTCTGACCTCTACGGTGCCTGCTGATGGTGACCAGACGGTTACGTCAGCTATCTTGGCCGATGCACGCTTAGCGTGATAGATATACGCGCCATCAGGCCCGGCCGTGCTAAAACGCTCCGGGGCACCATGGATATCCTCGCGATAGCTATCATCGGTCTGCGCATCAGCGCCGCCCTCAGATGTTGTAATGTTGCCTACACTTGCCACATAAGGCACCGGGTCAACCAACGTTTTGAGTTGCCCGGCAATGTAACCATTTCCTTTAGGCCCAGTCTCTAAACATGTAGCACTGCCCGTTCCGCTAGTCTGCCCAGCCTTGATGATCATCGGAGCATCAAGTGCAAAAAACACGTTGTCACCGGCGGTAAACCGCGTGCCGGCAGGGATAATCGTGCTGTTTCCCAGCTCAGTAGATAATGTTACCTGCATCGTTGTCACTGCGGCCGTTGCCGGTATGCGTTCTACGCCAACCAAGGCGCCGAGATGGTCCAGGTTATTGCCATCAGCATACCTAAGCAGATTTTGCTTGCCGGTCTCATTGATTTTATTGAGCAGCAGGATAATCACCGCCGCATTGGTCAATAAAAATAACCGCACAGGGTCGCCTTTAGCAAGGCTTCTGCCGGTTATCTTTTCATATTCACTCAATATGTAGCTTTCAACTTTTGCCGCATCCGCATCAACGAATACTATCTCAGGTAAGCTTTTTAGTTTACTCGTCATCGTTAATCATCACCTGCACTTTCGGAATTAACACACCATTATCGGTACCAGTAATAGTGATACCGGTTACGGTTACGCGCGGTTCATAGGCTTTTATGGCCATGATTATTTCAGACTGCAGCTGTGCCTGAGCGGTGTTCATTGGCTTATCCAACATTTCTGCGTCAGAGCCAAAATCACGATTCAACGGCACAGAGTATTTTGTGGTAGTAATTATTGTACGCAGATTTTGCAGGATTTCCGCAACTTCTGATGCTGGTGCAAAATCAATACCTTGCACTGGCTGAGCTAAAACATCGTAAATCATAATAATTTTAACCCTCCTGCGTATTCTTTCAGCGTCACGCTTACTTTAGCACTCATAATGTTACCAAACTTGCCCCAGAAGGAAACGCTTTCATCCAGGCTTTCAATAACCCACATGTTATCTGTAATTAAATTACCACCAATAACCAAGGGGAAATATTTACCTGTATCGCGCATCTTTCGTAGCTTTTCAAGCTCCTTAGCTGGGTTTATGCCCTGATCAGCACGCAATTGCATAGAAAAGCTAATCTTCTCTACGTCCGGACCGATGAATTCCAGCACCAGCTTATCGCCGATAATATCATGCTGAGCCCAGCGCCCTGCGCTGCCACGTCCATAATCATCGAATGTACGAATATAATGGCTAGATACGATAAATGGTATATCCGCCATAAAACCTACAAGCATAATATCAACCTCCAATCAATACATCGCTGCTCCCCACCGCCACATTCCCACCACAGCTTACGCTGTCCCCTATTCTGCCGGCAGCCTTGCCGTTGATATAAACACTGGCGCTCCCGCTGGCAATTACACCGCTATGCGTAGGATGCGCTACACACCCATGCGGAGCGTAGCTGTCGCCAACGCGACCAGCACCTTTGCCATTGATGATAACATCAGTACTTGCTGTAACCAGCGCTGTCGGTCCGCAGGCATCGTGGCCGGTGTCATTGTCGCCTAAGCGTGTTGCTTTTGGCATGGTAATCACCTCCTTTCTCCTGTTTTTGGGTATAGAAAAAGCCGCTTACTAATGTAAGCGGCTTGAGAAAAGCCTAGAACTATTTAAAATATTTTTTTAGACAAAGAAGATATGACTTCAATAAACAATAAAATAACAGTAATTACTAAAATCCATAACCCAGCAACGCTAGCTATAGGAATTAAAAACCTGTATATTCCCTCAATCAAACCATATTTAATTAAAAAATAAGCAACAACATCCAGAACCAGGAAAAAAACTAATACAAAATTCACCCAAAAAACATAGGGTAATCGTCTTCGTATTCGAATTATATCTTTACACTTGTACTTATACTTACACTTGCTATTAACCGACGTACAATCATTTCCCTCTTCTGCAGATTCACAAGAAGAATAAATTGGTCGATCAATAATTCTAGATATCATATACAATAGCATAAAAGTAGTATTAAACAGCACCAACCCACATATGCTACAAATGGCAATAAGTCGAAATACCGAAACATCATTTATACTTTTCAACGTACTGCTTAAGAAACTTAATCCACCTAATGAAGCTAGCATTATTGCTGCAAATATACTAAGAATGGTAACGTATTCAGATTTCGACGAACTAAGCTCTTTTTTTAACTCCATCATACGTTTATCTATATTTTTACGTTTTTTATTAAGCTTTTCATAGTCATCCTTAATTCTACGAAACTCATCTTTAGCAGCTTCACTTCTCCAATAAACTGATTCAAAATAGGAAAATCTACTAAGTTCCAAATTGCAGTGGTCTATAAACTTGAAAATTTTTATTCTTATATTGGAGTATTGCTCTTCGGTAATTACTTCATTTTTTAAAATCTTCAAATTTTCACTTATAGGATGTTTTTCCTGTATTTTTTCCCCTTCAAACTCATGTCTATGAGTTTGAAGATTTGCAGAAATATTAAAATACGAATGTCTGAAATTATCATTTTCATACAAGGATTTAATGTTGGAATCTAAAAATCCTTGTATTTCTTCCTTAGTTCTGAAATCTGCATTTAAAAATTCTAAAAAAGCAGTTATTTTGTCCTGAGAACTATCAGTTTTGTTTTTATCTATTGAAGCACTTCTTCCTGTTGTATTATTTAATTGCGGATTAGAGAATATGTTCCGCATTTTTGGTTTAGTGTCTTCTATTGTTTTACTAGATTCATCTATTTCCATTTTGAAGCCCCATAAAATACTCCTCAATCTCTTCTTTTTTTATAATAGATCTATCAAGTCTATGTCTATACCATGGACCGTCATCTTCATGAGACAAATCAACTAAAACGCTATCTCGATATTGTTTTAATCTATCGATAACATAATCAATAATTTCAATATCACCATCATCAATAGCATCAATGTTATATCTTATTCTTATCGGATTGCCAATATATCCATTATATTCAAAATAAACTTTTGGTATAACAGGCCCGTATTGCCAAGCATAAAAATCTTCTCGAATTAGTGCTCTACCTCCAATTACATAAGACATACCCTGAATAAAATACAAAAGTTTTTGCAAGCGCAAATTAGTAACGGGCGCACCTTCTTCAAAGCATCTGTTAATAATGTACATTGCAATAGTCAAAGCATCATACATAGCGCTCACTCCTTCCATTCATTATTCTTAAGTATAACATTTGAGCTATGGCAAAAAGAGAACCGCACGTTTGTTTGCGTGTATTCTTCGTTTAATGTAGTACGATTATATCATTTTATTCGACACTTGTACAGTTTTTTCCTCTATGCTACTGAAAAGTTTCCTTTTTAATTAACTGTTCTTTTATTTCATAAACTTATTTTTGTTTTAATTTATTTCCACTGTCGCACCTTTCAACAGCAGTTTCCCCGTAGCATTAATCTCGATATTCCCATTTTGATACCTGATAAAGCTTCCATCGGCAAACGTAATGCTGCGCGCGTTCGCATCCCTCTCCACCGGCGCATCCTGCGTACTGTAAAAAGCACCTATAATAAAGCCTTTGCTGATGCCACTACCACTTGCATTCGGTTGGAAGATACACAGCACCTGGGTACCAACCTCAGGCAGCCAATAGGCTTTCGTCTGCTTGCTGCCTATAGTTATAATTGGTAGTTCAGCACTCACCATATTGTCCTTATCCTCAAACGCCACGCGAGCGCTGCACGATTCGCCATTGACCGCCGATACTGTACCAATGCGAATCAAGTTTTTTATTTGGTTAATATCCATCTAAACATCTCCTCACATCAATACTCGTTGTGTAGCCACTGCTAATATCATGCTGTGCCTTGGTAATAATATACTTGCCATCAAAAGCCCCGAAACCGCTAAGCAGGATATTCACAGCAGCCGCCAGCTCCGGATTACCTAAAAAGCTGAAGCTTCCGGTAACCTCATCGCTGTTCTTTTCCCGCAGCTTCTTCTTTGCGAGACGCTCTGCATCCGCAATACTGGCGACCTGCTCATTGACTTCCAGTGTTTTGCCTATCTTTTTATCAGGAGCAGTAAATGTCGCCTCAATTTTTTGTTTAGTGCTGCTGTCCTGGTACTTAACGTGGCAGGACTTATAAACATCGCGCACCTTGCTGCGCAGACTGTAGCTTTTCAGCATATCCAGCACCTTGAGGCTACCGGCAGAATAACTTGCGTTTGGCTTAGGCATCAGCGCCGCAGCCTCAGCCGCTTCATAATCTGCTTCGTCAAAAATTACCACTTGCTTATCGCAGATTTTGAGAGCCAGACCATGATCAGCACACAGCTTATATAAAAAGGACAGGTCAGACTGTTCCGTCTGCTCTGCCCTATCTATAACAGGATTATACTCTTTAACATCGTAATACAGCGTCAAGCCTGCCTCCGTTGCAATATCATTAGCAATGCGTTTCAGCTCAGCCTTCTCCCAGCTGCGTGTACGCTCTGCGCCGCGAAGGTTGTTGTTATCCGGCACGCTCACAGCCTTGATTTGCACCTCGCTAGGCATTCCGCTGCTGGTGATTTCATCAATCTCAAACAAGCCAAACCGTACAACCTGTTCACCGATGCCCTGCCAGTTAATCAGCTTTATGCTAACGTCCAGCGTCGCGCCCTTTTCCGGCATCCATGCTGATTGCCACAGGCCAGTTTTATCTTCCAGTGTTAGCTGCAGATCATCTGCCTCGCCGGACATGTTATCAGTGTAGCTTACATTCTTCAGATATTGCTGCAGGTCCGTGCTGATATCCTTGTCATTGTATTTAATGATTACCAGGCATCGCCTTGCATTCATCTTAACCATTTTAACGCCTCCATGGTGGCAGCATTGATGTTACCGGTGCAGTATACTCCGGCACTTCCAACACAATTCCTGCCGGAAAAACAACAATGTCAGCGTATTGCTGATTTGCTTCCAGCAGGACGTTTAGCGATGCTTCGTCATTATACAAGCGCTTGGCAATCAAGTCCCACATGTCGCCTTGGATAGTGGTGTAGGTATTTGTCAATTTCGTCACTCCAATCTATGTATGACAAAAGCCGCCTACATCTACTGTAAGCGGCTTTCGCCATAAAATTATTTTATTCGCTGCGATATCCCTGACGCAAGTTTAAAATCTGCACTTCACTATATCCAGCCTTTTCCAATTCTTCTTTCGCCTGCATTTGCGAATGCATACTTTCAGCGTATTTATCCATAAGCATCATAAGAACTACTTCTTTATCTGGAAGCATCGCCTTAATAGTTGAAAAGCATTGGTCGGCTATATCCAGGTTATATTCAATCTGCTCAACTAGCTCACGCTGTTCAAACGGTAATGCCTTATAAGCTTCTAAAGCGGTCATTTTGCAGCACCGCCTTCCAGAATCTCCTTTAATTTCTCCACAGCATCTTCATAATAGCGGAACGTTTCTACCTGCTTATTGCTGTTTGGAGATTTATCATAAAAATACTTGCCATAAGCATCGCTTTTTAACGCAAATTTGTTAGCCAACATCCCCACCTTGTGCGCCGTAATGCCCAAAATTTTTCCAATCTCCGTAGCAGAAAGTGTTTTCTTTTCTGCCTTCTGCATAGGCAGTACAGGAGAGCCAGCCAGTACCTCCGCTGCTTTTTGCTGGCAGATATGTTTATAATCAGGTAAATCCGTTGTTTCCGCCAAACGCAGCCACAACTTACACTGCCTGCTCTGTGCGTTCAGCAGCATAGCTTTCGCCCTCTGCTCCTGTTGTGTTGTTGGCTGTTTTGACGGCTTGTTATAACTACCAGTTTTGCGTATAGAAGGAATGACTTCTGACGTTATCCAACGTTTGAAAGCTTTTGCTTTAGGCAGCTTGCTGGAAAGCACAAGAGAGTATAAGCCTGATTCGTTAATGATGGTAGTTTCTTGCCTTCCTCCAGGTGTCGGTAAAACACAGACCCCTTTGTCGTCAGCATCTATATGTGCTTTGACTGCATCAGCTGTTCTCGCATATCCAAGCGCCTCCGCCACGTCTTTACCAACGAACCAGATGTTTCCATCTTTTTCTACGGTGCGAACATCACCAAAATCAGCGTTATTAAAAATACGTAATTCGTTCATATGGAACACCTCCAATTTTCACTTGAAAGATGTTCCCCCCCATGTTACAATATTCCATGAGAGGAAACTCTCGTGCAAACAGAACATCGCCATTGTTTAGCGACGGGGCGATGTTCTATTTTTTTATACCTAAAAGCAGTTGTATCCCTCGACGTACAGCTTCACCTTTTGTGATATTGTGTTCTGAACAATACTGAGCTAATAATTGTTCCGTTTCAACATCCAAACGAATACTGTATCTTATATCTTTAGGATTATCAGATTTAGGTCTACCTGTTCGCGGACTCACTTTTTTCACCTCTCTTTTTTGTCACACCATTATTTTAATTCTTGTGTGACAAAAAGTCAAGTACTTTTTTCGTCTGTCGAACAATTTAATTATACAATACTACCTAGCCTTTGTTGTGCCTGAAATCCAGTCCATTTACCGTCATTATGGCTAGACTTTCGGGCGGCTTGTATGATTTTGGGTATAAGAAAAGCCCTGACGATTAGGTCAAGGCTTTATTAAAAGTCTGCTGGATTATTATTTTGTCTAAAATCTTTGATGTCCTGCCTGATTGTCAAATCATGCTTTTGGATATTCTGTATAATGTTCATCATATTTTCTTCTTCCTTACGATTGAACAGATATTTCGTAATGATCTTAGGAATAATGAAAAAAGAAGAAACGAATGCTGTTCCGATAGCAGTAACAACAGCAACTATATTATTGATTTGGAATGTAAGATGCTGATACTTAAAAGTCATATAGGTTATAGTCCCTAACACTGCAATCAAAGCAATGCAGATACTGCCCATTACTCCAACGCATAAATAAAAGAAACACTCTTTGCACTTGTTTTTAAATCTTATGTTGCCTTCAAGTTCCTCACTATAAGCTTTTAAGATGTTTGTGTAACTTTCATTATGAGCTTCCATGCTCACAACATCATTACTGACAAAAGAAGTATTTTCATCATTGAATTTGGGATTACTTAACATCTCAAGACTATCTTTACTATATTTCTTGATAATTTTATCAGTAATATTTTTTACTGTTTCATCAGAATTTATCATCGTCATAATATGCTATTTGCTTCCAAATTCAGTTCTTCAATACGTTTATTTATTGCAGTAACGGAAACGCCAAAATCTAAACTTAATATAAATTTTACTTTTTGTGCATCTTTGATTTGACTTGCAATAAATTTATACCTTGACTCAAAAATAGTTCTAGGCATCAGTAGATTTGCTGCAAATTTATTTGCTCGATACTCACGAATTTCATTGTTTTTCTTGTCGTCCGTTCTGTAGTAAGCTTCATAATATTTCTGATTTGGTAATGCGTCAAAAATATAGTGAGCTAGTTCATGAGCAATTGTAAAGCGCTGATGTCCAATGTTGTCTCTATTATTGAGTACTATCATCTTTCTAAATCGTTCCATGGCAACAGTATTATCTATAGCTAATACCCCAGATAATTTATCATCATCAAACGAATTATCTGGTACCACAGCAAAACCTAACGAATCAAGCATATCACCAATGCGTAAAGGAGCATTTTTCTTTTGCCAGAAGAAATTCACTAGTTCATTAGCAGCATTAGTTGCTTGATTTGCAATAAGCTCTTTATCTTCATCACTTAATTTGTTAACATCTTCGGTGCTATCACGGAAACGAATTTCTTTATTAGCTTCTCGTAAATTGTCCACCAAATACTGAAATTTTTCGTTCATGTTACGCACCTCCCAATGTAATAAAATGCTCATTTTTGGTTATAATATTATACACTATTTAGGCGTTAAAGTCAATTTACGCATAGCTTACCCTCCTCTGCTGGTTCTGCAAGTCCTGCAGCATCTTCTTAAACTTTGCCATCTCCAGCTCCAGCACCTCGCGGATTTTACCTTCGTCGCCTCCGCCCTGAATTGTAATGTTTGGTGCAAACGTAGCAGTAATATTGGCACCACCGCCCAACGGATTGCCCATAATGCGGTTTGTTTCCGCCAGCAGGCCGATGTTCCGCGCATTAGGAGTATGTGGGATAGCGGACTCGCCACTGTCCTCAGCAAAGGTTGTCAGAAAGGCGCCCTTGCCATAGATGCCGCCGGAAGCGTTGTGCGCAACGTCACTACCACTGCTTCCTTGTGCAGTTATATTGACCTTGCCGAAGATTGGCTTAGAGATAAAATCGCTGATGGCCTGCCATTTTTCCTGTACCCAAGAGAATGCATCAGAAAACTTGTCTTTTATACCATTAACAAACTGCTGTATTGCTAAAGAAGGATTGTCCCACAATGTTATAAACCACTGCTTGACGATGTCCCAGTTGGCAATAAGCGCAGTTCCAGCAGCAATCGCCCAGCCGATTGGACCTGTAATAAACATAATCGTTCTAGCTGTCGGACTGTCCCAAAGGTTGACAAAAAACTGTTTTATTTTATCCCAATCTTTGTAAATAATATATCCTGCCGCTGCAAAAGCTCCAGCTATTACTAGAATTGGACAACCCCATAGAGATGCATTCAAAAGCCATTGAGCACCAGCAGCCAACTTGGTAGAAAACGCCATAGCTTTTGCATGTATATTATAAAGAATAGTAGAATTTTTCGCTGATTTAGTAATTAGTTCATACCCAGCAATAGCAGCTTTAGCCGTATTAAAAGCAGCAGTAGCAAGGCTAACTGTAATGTACATTCCACCCAATCCTAAGCCTAAAGCTATAATCCCTCCTGTTAATCCAGGATATTTTTCAGTAACATCTCCTATAGTTGTCGCAAATTTACCTAAATATTCACTTCCCATAGCTATCACCGGTAATAAACCTGACGTCATTTGGATTTGCGCTTTATCTATACGATTTTTCATAAGTTGCATACTATTTGCAGTAGTTTGGCTTCTTGCAGAAAACTCTTGTTCCATACTATCAGCATACTTTGAACTGTCGCCTACTTTAGCAAAATTAGACTCTAGCCCACTAAGGTTTGAAAGCAAAGGTCCAATTGCACTAAGACTTTCCTTACCAAACAGGTCAGCCATTACTGCCGTTCTTTTTTCTGGTGCTAATTGCTCGATAGCCTTTAATACAGTTAATATTGCCCCTTTAGCATCATTTTGCATAGCGGAGGCCATATCAGTAGCATTTAATCCAATTTGTGCAAAAGCTTCAGCTTGCGACTTGCTAGCGCTTTCTCCACTAACCATAGCTAAAATCAAATTCTTAATACCAGTTGCAGCAACCTCGCTTTGGATACCTGAGCCAACCATACTTGCACCTAAAGCAGCTATTTCGCTTGATGCTACACCACCAATACTTCCTAATGGACCAATACGAGTAACTACATCAGATATTAATGGAGCAGACGCAGCTGTCGTATTACCTAAATAGTTAATCTTATCAGCCAGAGTAATAACGTCGTCCTGATTCATTTTAAAAGCTGTACGCCATTTGGCCATCATATCACCGGCCTGATCGGCAGTAATATCAAAGGCTACGCCCATTTTAGCAGCAGCTTCAGCAAACTTTAATAAGTCCTCTCGAGCTATTCCTGCCTGTCCACCAGCTGCAACTATATCAGCAAGTCCATCAACAGCCATTGGAATTCTTGTTGATAGTTCCAACACATCTTTACTCATTTGTTTGAACTGTTGCGGAGTTTTAAAATCAACAACCTTTTTTACGTCAGCCATAGAACTTTCTAAGGCTATTGCTTTATCTGATATTTGAACTAACGAATTTATCCATATTTTAGCTAAATCAAAATGTGCCCAAGATTGAATGGAACTGGTTGCCAACTTAGCATATTTTTCTTGTAATGCTGGAAGTTTTTGAAACTTGCCCAATAATCTTTCATATGCATTGGCAGCCGATTCTGCTGAAAGTATACCTTGTTTTTGAGCTTTATATACACCCTTCCAAGCTGCTTGATAATTCTTTAATTCTTGTTTTGTATTAGATATATTTCTTTGAGCCTGCTGAAACGATGTAGAAAAACTGTTGCTCAATACTGCGGCTAATTTAAAGCCAAATGTAAATTCTTTCATCAGCCTTGAACTCCTTTCGTGAAAAGTATATAATGTATTTAGAGGTGATTTTTATGATTTATTTCTTCGGTATAGTATCAGGAATATTATTACTGATTTTCATTGCAATATATGCAATGATAGAAATGCATATTAATTACAAGAAAAGCATTCCTAAATTAAAAAAATTCACCCGAGTCAACCCAGATGGCACAACATCTACATATTATCGCAGAGTTGATAAACAGAATGGTGATTGCCATGATTGATATTAGAACTGCTTTTTTGTCCGCTCACGCCTGAGCGGACTTTTTATTTACTATTTTCGCAATTTCCAACGCTTCAAGTAAGCCTAGGTTTAAATAAAATTCGACAGACGTAAATGTTGCCATTGCCAAGCTTACAACTAACTCTTTTATGGGCTTAGAGTTTTCAACTCCTAGCCCAGCAAAAAATTTGCCACAGGCAGTACCAAATTCTTAAAATCAGCCGAAGGCATGTCCAAAACATCCTCTACAGGTACGCCGATCAGTTTAGCCGCTACCAACGCCTGAAAATCCATGGACAGAAACACAGACGGAGTTGTGTCGCCCATTTTGCGCACTTCCTTTTCTGCTGCAATTAAATCTTTACCGCGGATAGCTTCAAAATCTAATTTAACTTCCTTAACTTCTTCGCCATTAACCATAATAGGATTATTTAATTGAACTACTTGCATCTTTCATTCCTCCAAACTTTTATAATTCAGCCCCCAGCATGCAGCTGGAGGCTTTTTTAAATTTAGCTCAGCCCAAGAGCATCACGGATATCAGCAGCATAATCAACGCCATCGACAACATAAATAAAATTATATTTGTCATATTCAAGCAGCGTTTCGCCATCTACGCTGATTTTGATATACATAACCTCAAATTTGTTTGCCGTGCCGGTAGAAGCGCCAACATCAAGCTTGCCCAAAGAAATCTCCTTAGGACGGCCGGCAATCACGCATTTCACAGCTTGCTGCTTCACAATATGCTTAGCGCTGTCATAAGCATCCTGAGAGCCGCGCAGGTCAAAATGATATGCCTTAGGTACCATCAGGCTAATATTGTGCTTATTGAGTGTGCGCCAATTAAAAGTTGCTTCCATGCCGCCGAAATGTCCCGTAACCGGAGCCTCAAATTCACCGGCAATGCCTGCTCCCTTGATGCTTTCAGTCATCGCAGTAAGAGTAGATAACTCTACATCAGCAACGCCAACCAAATCATTACCATTCTCAAAAACTTTAAAATTTACCAGTTTCTCAGAAATAATCGCCATCTATCTCACCTCCTACTTAACCAAACAGCGTCTCAAAATACGCCGGGTCATATTCGAGCACGTTTTCAATCTCACGCGCCGGAGCAGGCGGCGTAAGGTATGTGTGGAATTTAATGATGCCGTCCATGAGGTTAGTCGTCGGATTTTCATCCTCATGGAACTCAACGCGACCACCCAGAATAACACCTTGTCCGGCCAAACCATTTAAGCGCATATTCTCGCTGTCAATGATAGTCTGGATAAGGCGCTTATTAATCGGTTTATCTACCTTCGCCCAATAAGTCTGAATAAAGGTCTGCGCATGCCAGTTGAACATTCTGCGGATGGAGATAAAGGCGTCCTTCGGATCAGTGTTAGACGGATAACAAGCAGTTCTGTTGCCCCAGCATTTCCAGCCGCCAATGAAATTCAAAGCAGTGACTACGCCCTGGCCGTTCAGGTATTCACCCTCATCCGGTCCCAGCTGCACCTCAGTGCCATCCTTCAGGCAGCAGCCATTAATCTGCATGCTTTTATTGGACGGAGATTCGTAAGGAATATCATCGTTAGCGCTGTCAACCTGCGCCATAACGCCAAGCACATGCGTGGACATATGGTACACAGTATCACCAAGCTTCACCAGCGGCCAGCAGACTACTTGAGAAGTATCGTTGTAGCTGTTCTGGTTCATCCAGGCCTTAACATCAGTATATTTTTTTACTGCGTCGGTCGGTACGTCATTGAGCGTAATAGCCTTGAAATGGCTGTTGATATTACCGGCCTTAGCTTTCATCACAGCAGCTACTGTCGGATTTTCACTCCAACCCGGAGCAAGCACGATGCCGGGCACAAGGTTTACCGCTGGGAATACCTTGTTGAGTACCTCCAAACCTTTTACGCTGCCATCGCTCACGCTTACACCGCCGATGATATCATCAGCATCCACCATAGATGCATCCAGCTCATCATAATCAAGGAACAGGGACGCAGCGCTCTCTGCTTCACCGCCATCCAGCGCCGTGATAACCAGAACGCCGTCATCATCATAGGTTGCTTCATAATCAGTGCCGGCGCTCAAAGGCTGGCCTGCACTGGCCTTTTTTACCTTCAAGGTTTCCAGCAGCACCGCCGCCTCAAGCTTGCCAATCTTATTAGTAAGTGTTACTTCCTTATCGGATACAGTCTTTTTATGTGTCTTCGGGTCCAGCACATTCACGAAAACAACCGGAGCGCGATTATACAGCGCAAACTGGCTGTAAATAACCTCGCACAGAGTATATTTTGCAAAGTCTTTGCTAAAGCCAAACTGTGTTACAGCTTCAGAATAGCTATAGCACAGAACAGGTTTATTGATTGGTGCACGGTCACTCGCCAAATGAACAGGAGCAGTGCCGAACACTACAGGCAGGCCAGCAGTACTATTTACCGCCGGTACAATACTGGTAGGCACTTCCTGTGTATAGACGCCATGTTTATATGCCATTGCTTACACCTCCAATGCTTCTTTATAGTATTTGTGGAGCGGCGTGCCTGGCTGTTTGGTCTGCGCCATCGCCGCATTCAGCTCTGCCACAGGCACAAATAAACGCTTCAGCGCCGGCATTGCCGCAAACTCTTCATCAAGATGCGTTGGCAAACCGCCAATAAAAACCTGATATTGCAGTAATCTGCCACGGCTCAGGTTGGGGCCTATATAAATCAGCTTTTCGCTTGCCGATTTTTGATTTTTAATCGCCATAATAAATGTCCTCCTCATATGGTTGACCGATAGTATAAGTTGCCGTAATTTTGCCTTGCCACTGCGGTGCGGGCTGTGCTTCCGGCACTTCCAGCTTCAACGGCAGCTGCAGGCGGTGCCTGTTCGCTACCAGACGATGCTTCAGAAGATGCTGGCGAACGTGCTCCATAAGATTATAGAGACTGCGCCAGTCGTCCGCATCACTGTTATCATAAATGCTGAAGCCAATTTCTACCGTCGCGGTGCTCATATCGCCGTCTGCAGTATCCTGCGCCCCAGTAACAAGAGCATATATAAACGATGCCTGCTCATCAGCATTCATGCGTGCCGGCGGAAAGCCTGCATACACTTTAATCTCACGCTGGCCAGAGGGCTGCTGCGTGCTGTAGTCGGTAACTACAGGGCGCAGAAAATCAGCCAGGTTATCCATTAATTCAACTGTAGTCATAAAATGCTCCTTACTTTATGCAAAACCGCCCATTAAGCTTCGTTTTCGCTAACCAAGTGTTTTCGTCAATATTTTACCAAAACGGTATTCTACTTCATGCAAAAAGCGCTTATTCAGTGTAGCTTCTGCCAAAGGAGTAAGCTCGCCAACAACATTTTCAGAACCAAACATTTGCGGTATGCTAGGACCATAGGGAATACGTAATGGATAGCGTGCTTTGCGCTCTGTGCGTTGCATTGCACCAGTGTAACCTTTGCGCGATACACCAAGGAATAAGCCTGGCACAGCCTTAGCGCGGGTTTGCTTGCGTACTTTCGCCTTTATTGGCCCGCGCTTATTAACACTTACCTTAAATGCTGTCAAAAGCAATGGGCTGCCACGAGAAGCAAGAACGCCACGCAAGTTAGAACGTGACGCACGCTTAATATCCAGCGCCCCTTTAATATTCTTGGCGCTTACCAAATAGTTTTTACGAATAGATTTGGATGTCTGCGTTTTTATCTTTGTAATTGTGTAGTTGATAGCGTTAGCCGCCGCCTGTTCTATTTGCTTCGGAGTACCGCCCAACTTCCGCTGTGCGTATTCTAGATTTTTAGCATCAATACTAATCATCGGTCATTCGCCACCAGCTGAATTGTTAAAATGCCCAAATCGTCACTCACGCTTTCAACCTCATACATTTTTTCGTCCAGATAAAATCGCATGCCATAGACCGGCACCTCAGGCAAATCAGCCTTCAGGCAGTTAACCTGCAGCTGACTGCCATAAACACCGGGATAATAATCATCCTTGCCCTGCTGTATCGTCAAGGCCTGCGCCACGGAGATATCCTGCACAATCGCCTTGCACTCCGTACCGTTCAGATCATGCAGCTCCGCAAACTCCATATCATTGAGAAAGACAGCCGCATTATCTGCGGCTATCTGCTCTTTAAAGCTCAGCGCTTTCATTGTACGGTAGCGGCTTCATCTACCGCCGGCAGCGCATCTTCATCATCACACACAGGCTCTTTAGAGATAGATTTAGAAGCAGGCTGCTTTTTACTCTTTTTGCCAGACGCAGGCTTTTCAGACTCAGTTTCGCTAATGATTGCAACATCTTCCGGAGCAGTGGTTTCTGCCTCAGGCTCGCCAATGATTTCAAACTCTTCCGGAGCATCATCATACAGCTTTTGAGCAACGTCGTCAGGCAGCTCAACAACACTGCCCGCTGCATAAACTACATTATTATGACGCAGAGAGAATTTCTTAACGAGGATATACATAAGCTACCTCCTTATTTAACCTTGATAACATACCAGTCATCCACAGATTCAGGAACAACAAGGCAACGGCTCTGCATAGCAATAGAGCAGTAGTCATTCTCGATGTTCATGGTAACCTTAGGCACATAACGGCCTTCATAAGTGTGGAACTGCTTATCGTCCTCCATCTGGGTAACAGCGCCATACAAGCGCTTGCCACGACCGGCAACGCCGATAATAACGTAATCATCAGGCAGGTACGGAGTAAATACACCTTCGTTGTTGATGTAACCACCCTCATAGGTGTACATCTCCAAGCCTAAGGCACTCAGCAGGCCGAAGCGCATAACCTCAGGGCTTTGAATCTTAGGTGCGAAGGACATCAGCGCCGCATTGTCGCGGGACGGAATCAGCAGCTTGTCATAAATGCTCTTGTTGTTCAACAGCAGGTTGCTGGTAGCCTCGGAGCACATCATAATAGTCGGAGTCAGGCCAGCATTGCGGCGGATGGTTTTGGAAGCCTCCTGCAGGTTGCCGTAAGCATCAGAGGTATCATTATCCCAGGTATCAGTACCGGACAAGGTTTGCTTTTGAGTAAAGTTAAAAGAGATGGTGTCAATCTTTTGGGTTTTGCCATCATCAGCATAACCGTTAATGGTGTAGCTGCCATCAATCAGCAGCTTTGCAGCCATATACTCCTCGGTGCGGGTGCACATATCTGTCAATTCTTTGATATCCTCAGCGCGATATTCTTCAGCGCGTTGTTGAGGAGTGCGACCACTGTACACGCTTTCGCCTGCCAGGCGCTTTTGCAGCTGCTCAGCAGTCAATACACGCTTAGGCTTCATCAGCGGTGCCTTGTAGGATTTGGTTTCAAAGCCATCACGCTGCATATTAACACCTTGAGAACCCGGAACAACAAAAGGTGCCATGGAGCGACCGCCTTTTTTGAAATCCACATCCAGATATTCAGAGCTATAGGTAATAGCGTTCGGGAAAAATGTATTTACTAACAAAGGGTTGGGCGGATATGCACGATTGATTACGCCCAGCAAAGAACGGGTAGAATTGATATCAAATGCCATAGTTTATTCCTCCTTATTGCAGATGAGTCAGGTAGATGCCAACAGCACGCAGCTCTTCCTCGTGTGCCTGCACAGAATCAGATGCAGCGCCAACAGACATTTCCTCTGCATTGAAAATGCCACGAATATAAACAGTAGCAACTACATCGCCGGTGCCAACAACAACATCTTCGGCCAGCACAGCGTTTGCTACCTTCAGCGCCGGAGTTGCGGATGCAGCATCAACAATCTGGTATTTGCCTTCACTGACAGCCAGCACAGCACCTCGTTTAAGCGCCTTTTCAGTGCTCAGGCCTTTAAGGGTAATGTTTTTGGTAAGAGCAGCCACAGCGGTGCCGCCAATAAGCTGGTCCACATTGCTTTTTTCACTGGTTACATATGCCATTATTTATTACCTCCATACATATTCTGCAGAGTTTTAGCCATGTTTTCGGTGCGCAGGGCATCTTCCTCTGCCTCAGTCAGGCCATTAGCAGGCTGACCGGTTACATTACCGGAGCCAGATTTCATCTGGTCATCAATCAAATCATTCATAAAGCTTTGAGCTGCAGAAGTCTGAGCTGCAGGCTGAGCACCCTTAATAGCATCAATGGCTTCTTTGATTTCATCAGCAGTCTTGCCGTCTTTGATGGCCATATTGATTACAGCCTTCACACCAGCACTGCCATCATCCAAAGCATTGAGCGCAGCCAAACGGCTTCTTTCCTCATTGCGGATTTGCTCCTCATTAGCCGGAGCGGTGGTTTGGTTCGCAGGAGCAGCACTGTTAGTCTGTTCACTTGCTCTGACACCGATAGCACTCAAAATAGTGTTTACGGCATTCATAAGATTTTCATTCATCGTTTTGTCCTCCTTTTTGTGGATTTTGTTTTTAATTAAGTCAGCATCTCCCTGGCTCAGCTGATGCCGTACATGGTTGACCACAAGCACATTGCCGTCAAGAACAGGTTCAACCTCACCTTGAATCTGGTCACAGAAGCCATGGGCAAGGCATTCTTCAGCAGTAAGCCAGGTGCTGTTTTTCATCATGGTCTCCAATTCTTTTTCGCTGAGCTTGCAGCGTTCCTTATAGGCAGCCACAATACTAGCCTTGACAGGCTTGAGCATTTCAATAAGCTTACCCAGCTGTTCAGCGTTGGCAGGCTCTGCAAGGCAGACCATAGGGTCATGAATCATCATCATAGCATTGACCGGCATAAGGATTTTTTTGCCGGCCATAGCAATGATTGTCGCAGCACTGGCCGCCAAGCCGTCAATCATTACAGTGGTATCACCGGAGTAAGATTTAATCTGGTTGGCAATGGCGTGTGCAGCGAAAACATTGCCGCCATTGCTATTGATGCGGATACAAACAGGCTTGCCTTCCAGCTTAGCCAATGCATCAGCAAAGCCTATAGGGCAAACATCGCCACTGCTGTCATACCAAGGCTTTTCGCTGACGATATCGCCATAAATACGGATTTCAGCAGTGTTTTCGGATGCTTTGTTGATAATCTCCCAAAATGGTTTATTTTTCACCATCGTTTTCACCTCCCTCCTCAGTCTTTACATTCTGATGAAGCGGATAATTGAGGCCATTGCCTTGCCAATGCTTATGTTCAGCTTGCAGCTGCGCAATGTTTTCCTCGTATTCCGTGCCGGTGATTTCGGCAGATTCCTGTTCACCGGTACTGAAGCCGTAATCAACACGCAGCTTGGCGGCCTGAACCTCTTTTACCGGGTCAAGCATGCCCATAGTCGGACCGTACCAGGACGCGCGGCTCCATGCCTTACGCAGCAGAGGGTCACTAAAATAGCCAGGCGCTTGAATGCGACCAATAGCCACCGCCTCAGCCAGCCAGCGTTCATATACCGGCTGACAAAAATCCCTTGCGAACCAAATGCGCCGCTTCTTGGCAACTGCCTGAAACTGCAGCAAGGCACCGCGTGCAGCACTGTACGAGCTTTGGAAGCGCGACAAAAGCACTTCTGAAGGAATTTCCAGCGCCGCGCCCACCTGAGCAATCAGCGCATTGACGAAGGCCTCAAAGGTGGATAAGCTGCGATTTGCATCCACAGTCTGTACTTCATAGCCAGGCGGCAGCTCGTTCATCGTGCCAGCACCCAGCTCAAAGGTATATTGGTCGAAGGCAACCTTTTCATTCTCGCCAAAGGCTTCCGGCAAAGTGTTGGGAAAGCCTTCACCTGCGTCCTGCGTTTTGAAGAACAGAGTAAAATAGCTTTTGATGATTGCAGCAGTAAGCTCCGCTGTGCTATAACGGTGCATCTGCTTCAATTCTTCAATGGCCGGTGCCAGAATCGGCACGCCGCGGTACTGCTCCGGTCTTTCCTCATGGCTGATTTGCAGGATATTAGGCGCGCCTGTTTTGCGTCCGAAGGCTTCTACGCGCACCCATTTTATGCTCCTGCTTTCCGTCGGGTCATAAGGTACCCGGTCAGCAACCCAATAGGCTACAACGGCACCATCCGTATTTATTTCAACGCCATTGATAATCCTGTTGCCATTCTTGGGGTTACGAACCTCCACCTCATTAAGCGCACCAATAAGACTATAAGTATTAGGATTGCAGACACGGCTCGCTTCAAAAAGCTGTATCTTGGTGGTATAAGGATTATCACCCAAGGCCTTGCGATATTTAATCGCCGCCCAGGCATCTCCGTCCACGATGGACGAAATAAAAGCAACATCCTGCATATCGTAAAAGTTGTGCTTGCGATACAGGTCACACTCTACGCTCTGCGCCCACAGATTAAACTCTGCCTTAGTGTGCCTGCGCCATTCAGCAGCTTCCTCCGGGCTCATGCCTAACAAGCGATAATCCGGACAAGGTGAAGGCACCAGCCCAGCGCCAACAACATGAGTCCTGTAGCGATTGATGGCAGCAGCGCCAACAGGACTGTTAATGGCCATGTCAGCACTGCGATTGCGCAGGATGTTCAGATTTACGTCAACATCACTTTTAGGGCTGGATCTTATCGGCCAGTAGCCACGCATAGCTTGTTTTTCGGCACTGGCACCACCGTTGCTGTAGCCTGTATTTAATACAGGCCTAAGGATGATGCCAGTGGGCCGCTCTTGTGTTAAGGTCTGGCCAGTAGGATGTCTGGCCTTACGATTGTAGGGTGTTCGTTTCTTACTCATTTCGTAGCCTCCTGTTTTATTTGAGCGCTAATCACGGAAAAGCACTCTTTTTGCACGCCTATATCCCTCAGATGCAGGCGCATTATCATCTTCAGTAGCGCCCATGGCTCGCAGGCGATTTATTTCAGCCTGAATGGCGCTAAGGTCAGCGCGTGTCAGTAGCCTATTGCCAATGCGGTAGCTCTGACCGGTGACCAGAATAGCCTGCTCAGCCTTCAGGTACTGGCGATAGCGTTCGTTCAATGCATTGCTCATTCTGTTCTCCTTCCCCGTTTAATGCAGCCATAGCGTTTCTGTGGCTTGGCAGCAGGTGCAGGAGCCGTTGCCCCACCTGCTTCACCATTGTTGCCCTGCGCCAGCATAGCATCCAGCTTTTCAAAGTTAGGTGCAATACTGCGCATGCAGGCAAGATTATACACAGCAAGGTCCAGCGGCTCATTGCGCTTGTCCTTGGCTATGTTCGTCCACTGAAAAACAACTACGCCGTTTTTCTTACGCGGCACCAGCTCCTCGGAAATCAGACCGCGAAAATAAATGCGATCATAGCCACGATTGGCATAAGATTCTATGACAGCATCACTGCTCAGGCTCTTAGCGTCAGTTTTTACCAGACCTTGCAGCGCTTCAACGAATTTTTTCATCCGACGCTTATCGTCTAGCGGAAAATGCATGTATTTTGCTCCCTGGACCTCAATGCTGAGACGGTCCATAATTTGCTGCTTGCCCGTATCCGTGCCGATGAACACCAAAGGAATGGAGCTGTTGCGCATCTGCTTTTTGCCAATCTTGGCAACAAGGTCTTCGTTGGCCATGTTTGAGCCTTTGATAGCAAAGCGCTGACGGAAACGATTCTTAAAGCAGTAGGCATATACGTAATCAGTATAGTGACCGCCGCAGTCAATAAAGGTTCTGGCAATTTTCAGCCCTCGCCCATTGGCAAATTTATAGGTTTTGTCCAGAACGCGGTCTAATTGCTCCCATACCTCGGGAGTATCTGGAACGCCCAGGATAACACCTTTGCGTATGCCCCAGCGTTCTTCACCATGCCCCCAGCCGACAACCTCATATTCCAGGCGGTTATCCTGCGTATCAACCGCAGCCGTCAGCAGCAGAACGCCTTGCGGCAGCTCAGCGCCATAATCCTCACGCCGCTTAATGAAGATATCCTCACTCTCGAAATTGCCTTTGCGCTCGTAGGATTCCCCGAAGCGGGTATTGTATATTACCTTCTCACGCTCTGGGTCGCCTTCTGCCTCCAGCCATTCCTTCATGACATCGTTCCAGCTAATCCAGGGGCTTGTCCAGCAATTCACGAAGAAGCTGCGCGTATCGGTGGCAAAAGCTGCAGGGTTTTGCGCTACATACTTCTGCGCAGCATTGCGCATATCATTCTCACTGAATTCAAAACCACAATCAGGGCAAATCCATTTCACTGATTTGACGACAACATGCTTTTTATTGTGTTCCTCGCTGCTATCGAAGTCGGCAAGCATCTGCCGGTGTGTAAGAAGGTGGAATTCGCCACAATTCGGGCACTGATGCTGCCATTCCTCCTGCGTACCGGTCATATACTCGTCATCAATACGGCTAGTGCCTTTTATTGTCGGAGTACTGAAAAGGCCAATTACCCTGTTAAAATAGGTGGTGGTTCTCTTCGCCGCCAAATCAACCGGGTCGCCCTCTACGCCGGCGCTATCAGGGAAGCGGTCCACTTCGTCGCAAAGCAGAATGCGTATAGGCTTTGATGCAAGGCCGCTCGGGGCGTTCGCACCTGCTATAATCAGCCTGCCGCCGGTAAAATACTTGCTCATGATAGTGTTGCTGGTATTGCGGCTTTTGTTTTCGCGGAAAATGCTTTTCAAGCTTTTGGTAGCTTCAATCATGGGTGTGATACGGCTCTTGGAAAAATCCTCGCCGTCGCTCAACGTAGGCTGAATCATCATCATGGTGCAGGGGTCAAGCTGAGCAAAGCGGCCTATGACATTGTTCATGATATCGGAGTTATGTGTAGGAATCATAGCTTTGCCCGCCAGGTATAAATGATTTGGCGAATCCACAGCAATGCAGCACACCGGTCTGGATGTAACCGGTGTGATAGCTACAATCCTGCGTCTTTCAGTCTCCGTTGTTCGGCAGCCTTCTCTTGCCTTCTGGCGCTCCAGTTGTCTTTTTAGCTTAAACACCGGAGTATCCTCATAAACAAGAAATGATATGCGCCAAACCTGCGAACGCGCTTTAGTTGGCGAATTGCTGCAAATAGCGATTTTTGCTTTAACTGTATGTTTGATGCCCAAGCTATGAAGCAGCTCAGATACACCATCAATAAGTATCTTGGATTTTAGCGTTATCTCACAGCGCCCCTTCTTCGTAATGCTGCCATCAGAGTCCATCAAACCTTTTAGCAGTTCAAAGCGCTGCTTGACATCAGAGTGCAGATAAATAGCAGGAATATGTTTGTTCCCGATAAGATTGAGCTGCGCCAGTTTGAACCGCAAGGTCTGCGGTTCATTGATAACCGAATCAACAGGTATATCTTTTACACCTTTCCATTTGTTGTGAAGGCTTATCTGCCTATGGCATTCAGCACAGCGGCCGTCCTTTGTCAGGCCTGTTACGCTGGTGTCGTGTCCCCTGCGACAGATATGACTACTAACAAGCGGGTCAACCTGCACATTTTTCACGTTCGGTTTATCCTTAACATTCCTGACGATGACGTTATAGCCTTCTGCCTCAATATATCCGGCAATCTCGATATCTTTTGCCTGCACGGTTAACTGTGCCGAATAAGAATTGCCATCGCCAAGCCAGAAACCAAGGAGATACGGATGTATCAGTAATTCCTTTGTTTTTATCTTCAGCGGCTTAGCTACGGGAATAGCATATGTATTATAGCTACCTGATTTATAGTCTTTCAGCAGCTCGCGAGTCGTTAAGACACAAGGCTGATGCCTGTTCGGCTCAACATACCATTTGTGATCAGCGTCAGCTACAACAGTAGAGCCATCTGAAAATTTCACCTCAAAGCAATCGTGGTTCTCCATTATCTCGGAACGCCAAAGCACACTGCACTGGCTTCCGGTATCATCGAATACTTTATCACCTTTTCGCAGGTCCACTATTCGCTTCCAGCCTTCTGGAGTAGGAATAGGCGTGTCTATGTCTAAGGCTTTTCCCATCTGCGAGCAGCTCTTGACGACAACACGATGCACGCCCTTATCCGTGAAGGCATCCATGATGCTGCGCTGATAAGGTGCTCTGTCGGTACGCCATCTGCCCGGTTCTGCTGATTCCTGCGGCAGCATGCGGTAGGTATCTGCCCATTCGCTGACAGTAGTTTTTGGGGCCAGCTTAAGGCCATTGTTGAAAATGCGGCGCAAAAGCAATACTGTTTTCTGAGCACACATGCTAATCGCCCTCCTTCTCATCAACAGCATCAAACATATTCGGTGTATAATCCCTGATTTCTTCCAAACGTCCTTCAACTTCCATGCTCAGCAGCTCTTCAATCTCAGGCTTGCTCTTTCCAAAAAGCAGCGGTGCCATTTTCGACGGAATGCCGCGTATCTGATTGCGGAAGTTGACCAATATTTCCGTCAGGACAGCCTCTACATCTGCAGCATCGTGCATCTCGCGCCGCTTTTGAGCCAGCTGGATTTCCGCCAGCTCTCTTTTGGCCTTTTCATGCAGAGCTTTTTCTTTCATCAGGTCAACTGATTCATCAGTTTTGTATTTATAGGCATAGTATTCAGCTATAACCTCGGGAAGAAGGTAATCTCCTTCAGTCTCTCTGGTAAGTATTTCTTCGTCTGCCAACTGGCGTACGCGCCTGTCGGTGATGCCCAGCAGGCGTGCAAGCTCAGCGCCGGAGCCTCTTGGTACCATTTTTTTCGCCATGAACATCACCTCCTTCGCTGTTTGTCCACTGTAGGCAATACAAATCCGCTAATAAAATGCACCGCTTCAGGCTATTTTGCAGCCCAGGCGGTGCGGAAATTGAGAATGGCAAAAGCGGAAATGCTGTCCAGGCTAAATTTCCGCTTTTTGCTTTCCTAACAGGCTATGAAATTGTCGACGAAAATTTTTTGCGTATTAGTGGAAGTCAAGAAAAAATTTTGCGCCTTTTGGACATGTCCGATTTTTTACCTGCGGAAGGAAATGTGATTTTTTAAATTCACAGCTAGACAATTTCCGGGAGTTCGCCGACCCGCAGGCTTTTTATTTTCCCGGAAGAACCTAGGCCCCCTGTCCACAAAACGCGAACAATAGAAAAGCCGCTGACCAATGGCCAACGGCTCTCGCTATTCTTTTCTATCACGCTTTCGCTATTATACATTATAGCACCGATTCACCCTCGCATTCTATCGCATCTTTCAAGAATACTATTTAAACCTTTGGCATGAAGCTTATGTACATGTTGCCATGTATAGTTAAGCTCTGCTGCTATACGTTCCCACTTCTGATAGTTCAGGTAACGTCTTTGCATCACAAGGCGCATTGGTCCCATCGGCAGCAACGCAACTAAAGCCCGGACTTCTGCCAGCTGGGCGCACAGCTCATTGCAGCACTCAGCAATAATCTTTTCCTGCTCAATTATTTTCGCTATGGAGTTTTCCAGCTTTTGGGCATTGCCACTACCACCGCCAGGTGATTGGCTATAAGCAGGCGTAACCTTCTGCGCAAGGGTACGCAGCTCCTGCAGCTTATCCAGCTCTCCCTCCAACGTGCGCTGAGCATGCATAGCGCCTTTCAGCTTTTCTTTTAGTTCTTCTTTATTCATACGCTGCCCTCCTGCCGGTTTTGATAATCTACATGCAAACTTAAAATTTTATTATGGGTATTTTCCTAGGGTTTTATAT
>OCRP01000094.1_pt1 | contig 105592 bp, 82 predicted proteins | sample 1538871 | NCBI WGS metagenome assembly OCRP01 (sample SAMN04571731, study PRJEB22368) | human gut metagenome | biome: human gut; material: stool | host: Homo sapiens | place: Luxembourg | collected 2012-09-20 | reverse complement strand
AGGGCAGCATGAAGGCAAAAAGAAAGAGAGCAGGATGGGACAGTTCTTTCCTTGCCAAATTGATACCATAGAGTAATGCGTCGGCCCTGTGTCACGTCCCAGATTCGGTCGTGTCACGTCCCAGGTTCGGTTGCGTCTCGTCCCAGGTTCGCTATCAAATAGAGGAAGTCTGACAGAAATCATAAGCCTTAGCCCTGAAATGGTAATTCCGCCATCACCACCCTCCATCATAAGAAAAACAGATTGGAGCATTCTCTGGAACAAAAACGATTGGATTCTCCATAATTTTGAGCGACATTTCAGCAACATCACCAACCGCCACTCTTTCCCGTTCAACACAGATTGTCTTCCAGAATATCAAACCTCACCTCTTACCAAGTCCCCGCCCGAACAATCTTCTCAAAACGCGAGCCAACAAGTCATCAGTACAAATAAAAAAAGGACACTTGATTGCTCAAATGTCCTTTTTTGAGGTACCCAGCAGATTCGAACTGCTGTACACGGTTTTGCAGACCGCTACCTAGCCACTCGGTCAGGGTACCGTTGTTGCTTGTTTGCGAGTGCAAAGTTAAAACTTTATTTTCACTCCACCAAACTTTTCGGCAAAAAATATCTCTTTTTATCAAAAATATGGCAGACACATATAGTAAAGAACCACTATTTCAGCTATTTATAGAAGACAACTAATCAGAGAGTAACAAAATTCAGATGCAGAGGTATCAGAAGAAACACACAAGAGCACGACCTGCACTTGACTTTCTACGCTGCTTGAAACCGTTGTCTTTCTCACATTCACGGCATACACCCACTAACTCCACACCAAACTCCCTCACAAAGCCCTGCTAAAAGCAATAATACCAAAGGCGGCAAAAAGACAGGGCATAAGTAGGCCTTACTCCACACTTCACAAAATTGGTCAAATTATTTTTTACCATTACTTATTTCTTCAGCATTACTAATTTGATTAATTTTGCATACCATTTCACATTCGCAACCTGCCTGTCTCTCACATTCATTGGAAATACATACCGCCAAATGGACAAGCAACGAAATATGCGATTCAAGACTTGAATAACAACCATGATTAAATTTATATGTTTTGGAAGCGGCAGCAGCGGAAACTGCTATTACATAAACGCCGACGGATATGGGCTTCTCATTGACGAGGGCATCGGCATACGGAAATTCAAGAAGTATTTCCGCGACTACGGCCTCTCGTTCGGAGACATAAAGGGAATCCTTGTCACACACGACCATGCCGACCATGTGCGTGCCGTTGGAGCGGTTTCTATTGAATTTCATCTGCCTGTTTATGCCCTGGCAGACGTGTATATGGGCATGAACCGTAACCGCTTCGTACGCAAGAAAGTACCCGCCCCTCTCGCCAACACCATCGTTGCGGGAGAAACTTTTGATTTAGGACCATTTGAAATCACCCCATTTCAGGTTCCGCACGATAGTGCAGACAATTGTGGATATTTCATCAGCGTCAACAACACCACCTTTTGCTTGATGACAGACGTTGGACACGTGACGGAAACAATGCGACACCACCTCTCTAACGCGAAATACATCGTGGTGGAATCAAACTACGACGCATATATGCTTGAAAACGGACGCTACCCGCGCCACCTGAAAGACCGCATACGCAACGGCACTGGACACATGGACAATGCTGACACGGCCAAACTATTGTCGGAATGCCTGTCGGCTGACGCACGACACATCTGGCTATGCCATCTCAGCGAAGAAAACAACCGGCCAGACTTGGCTCTACAGACGGTTTCTGAAGCGCTGAAACAAGCTGGACGATTGTCTGAAGACGACCCTCTGACGCTTGAAGCGCTACAACGCACCCACCCCTCTAAATTATATGAATTGAAATAGCAATTGCAATACTACCGTCTGAAGGACGGACTTCAAAAAGGATGCAACTTTCTGAAGTTACAAGGTTATGGCAAGAAGGCAAGCTGATAATCAAAACACCGAAACGGCCTCGCCGTCATCTCCTCCCCTATTGGAGAAATGACAGCGAGGCCGTTTCGGTTTTCTTCTTGTGTTGTTAAGTAGGTGTTCAAAATTAGTTTACACTATCCATGTAGGGATAAGCCAGTTTAAACTAATTCTGAACATCTACTTATCAGAACGGAAGTCCAACTGCAAAATGGAACGTGAAATCACGCGAGAACACGGGATGTATGACAGGGTAATGCCCCTTCCCGCTTTCAACTGTTGGATTGATGGCTTTCATGCCGCCGTCCAAACGCAGCACGAAATAGTCCAGATTGAAACGCAAGCCCAAACCATAGGACACTGCTATCTGCTTGTAAAAACGGTCGAAACGAAACTGTCCGCCAGGCTGATCTGCATAGTTCTTTGTGTTCCAAATGTTTCCTGCGTCGATAAAAGCGGCGCCATGAAATTTCCAAAACAAATGCGTTCGGTATTCCACGCTCAAATCGAGCTTGAGATTTCCGGTCTGGTTGATGAAATCAATTTTCCCATCGTTTCCTTTGTAGCTGCCTGGACCAAGTTCTCTGACACCCCAACCACGCACACTGTTTGCACCTCCCGAGAAATAACGCTTTTCATACGGCAAGATACTGGAGTTTCCGTAAGGTAGGGCAACGCCGAAGCCGGCATGCAGGGCCATGGAGTTTCGCTCATCAATCACAAAACTTTTGGCATAATCGAAGTCCACTTTTGCATATTGCGAATAGGCAATGTTCATCAAACTATATTGCCCGCTGGACACCCGCTGCGCTCCCAAAAGCTTTGACATGCCATATAGCAAATTTCCCGCAGATTCCACGTTGAAACGTATCTGATACCCATTCGTGTGATACAGACCCATAGCCGTTGAGGTGTTCAGGGAGTTGTAGGTGAAGCTATACCCCATTCTCATGATGAAGAGATTCTCATAACTATAACGCAACACGGCGTAGTGTGGGTCGTCTCCCTCCAAATATTCCTTTCGAAAGGTATCTGAAATCCAAGGCATGAAAACGTAATTGAGACTCACTAAATCCAGACGATGGCGCCAACGAGGGGAGAATGTGGGCGACCAACGATATGTCCAACCGCCCGTCAGCACACGGCGATGAAACTCTGGACGATTTTGGGAATCATACATCACATTCAGTTCTGAACTGGCTTTCAATCCCTGCCTGTGTTTTTCAGAAATGCCAGGAAAGAGAAATGCAGGAAACCGCAAGGCGGCCTCTGCACTATATTCCAGGTAATTCTGATTGTTGTATCCTTCCAAACCAGTAATGGCCTCGTATGCGCCACGCAATTTCAACGACAGACTTTCTGCACCGCGGAATATGTTTTCGTTGGAATAAGTGAGCACCAAAGCCGCACCTAAATTCCCCGATGTGTTTGTTCCCTCGACTTCGGCGCTGACACTGTTGGGCATGTTGAGATTGACATTAACATCGCAATCAAGCAGCGCACTGTCGGTGGGAACTTCCCGAAAACGCACGGCTGAATAGCCCACAGAAGGAAGACTGTTGATGCTGCTGTAGGTGTTGCGTAAATCTGTGGCACGATACAGGCTGTCGGGACGAATATACATATGACTGTCGTACACACGGCGATACATCTTCAAGCCATCGCCATAATAGATGTCTAATCCGTGGTATGGCGAAACTCCTTTCTCCTCGCCTTGCGCCACGTCTTCATATATATTCACCTTGCGTATCTTGTATTTCTGATAGACGCGCGTGGAATCCATGCCATTGGGCATTTTAACGCGCAGCGTCAGATTGACGCTGTAATCATCGGCTGCCGTGTCGGCCCTGAAGGAAACAAATTCCTTGTGAAGGTGATAATATCCTTGGTCTCGCAGAAGGTTCACCAAACGGGAACGCTCGTCATTGAGCAGAGAGGCATCGAGCGGCATACCACGGTAAAGTTTTGAAGAGGAGATGGTTTTCATCACCGCCTTTTCCACCTCCGCATCGTCAAACTCATAATGTATGTCACCGACATAAGTGCGCAATCCCGGATGGATTTTATAACGCAAATTCACACGCCTTCCACGCACCAAGGAGGTGTCGGCCTCTACGCTGGCGTGCAAAAAACCGTGGTTGTTCAACGCCGCTTTCAATGCCGAAAGCGACTCTTTGGTTTCTGCCTCGTTATATATCACTGGGGCCTCACCAATTCTCCGTATGAAACGATTGAAACGGCGCAAACTGTCTTTCCCTTGCATGCAATAGACGCCAAGGGAAACTTTCATCAGGCTGAACCAACGCGAATTTGGCTCCTGACGAACGTATGCGCGATATGAACCGGGCGAAATCTGCTTGCTGTCGCTCTGCATTTTCACGGAAGACAGCATCGCTTCATCGTCTGGCACAAAACGCAACGCAGAACATCCCGCAAGTAGCAGTGTGCTGGCGAATAGAAAGAAACACCGCAACATGCTTCCAACAATTTCACGGTTTCGCTTAATTTTGACCATAAATCATATTGATTTGACAACAGAAGTAAAGAGGGCACACACGATAGAAGAACAGCCGAACAGCATCATTTGGAAGCCTCGGATGCCTCCCAGGCCTCCCATTCCTTCATGGCATCCTGCCAAGAGGTTTCTTCGCCTGCCTCAACAGCCATCTCGGCCCGCTTGGCTTCATCTCTCGCTTTGTTTCTCGCCCGCTTTTCCTTCATGGCTGCAATGGTGGCATCGTCCAAAATCACGATGGCACCGCGCTCAACTGCCCTCAAAAGGTCGTCTTCACCAAAAGCCTTTCCCGGCTCATTGAAATCCGCGATATTGAACTCATAATCCACACGCAACTGGTGGCGAATTTGTTTTTGTCCAAAGCGATTGGCCGCATTTTTCAGACGGAGCAACTTACCGATTTCCTTTATTTCCTTTTTGGAATATTTGTTTCTTCCCATAAACAGGCATTCAACTTTTAACGATTATTTCCACAACAACTAAGGGCGCATACTGTTCATAGTATGCACCCTTAACTTATTATACTTCAGATTTTTTACTTCGCAAAACTTACAGAGCGGGTCTCACGGATCACCGTAATCTTCACCTGGCCCGGATAAGTCATCTCGTCCTGAATGCGCTTAGCGATTTCGCCACTCAAGCTCTCAGTTTGCTTGTCGTCAATCTTGTCGGCACCAACAATCACTCTCAACTCGCGACCTGCCTGGATGGCATACGTTTTCGTAACGCCAGGATAGCTCATTGCGATGTTTTCAAGATCGTTCAAACGCTTGATGTAAGCTTCAACGATTTCACGACGTGCACCCGGACGGGCACCACTGATGGCGTCGCACACCTGAACGATTGGCGCTAAGAGCGTCGTCATTTCCATTTCATCATGGTGGGCACCTATTGCATTGCAGATTTCAGGTTTTTCCTTGTATTTTTCAGCCAACTTGGCACCATAGAGTGCGTGTGGCAATTCGCTCTCTTCATCGGGCACCTTACCGATGTCGTGCAAGAGACCTGCACGCTTGGCTTTCTTCGGATTCAATCCCAATTCGGCAGCCATCACGGCACAAAGGTTGGCCGTTTCACGCGCATGCTGCAAAAGGTTCTGACCATAAGAAGAACGGTATTTCATCTTACCGATGATGCGGATGAGCTCAGGATGCAAACCATGAATGCCTAAGTCAATGGCCGTTCGCTTACCGGTCTCAATCACTTCTTCCTCGATTTGCTTCTTCACCTTTGCAACGACTTCTTCAATGCGAGCAGGGTGAATGCGGCCGTCTGAAATCAACTGATGGAGCGCCAAACGGCAGATTTCACGACGCACAGGATCGAAAGCGGAAATCACGATGGCTTCAGGCGTGTCGTCAACCACAATTTCAACGCCTGTGGCTGCTTCCAAAGCACGGATATTACGTCCTTCACGACCAATGATGCGGCCTTTAACCTCGTCGTTGTCGATATGGAACACTGTCACGCTGTTTTCAATGGCGGTTTCCGTTGCAACACGCTGGATGGTCTGAATCACGATGCGCTTGGCTTCCTTATTGGCCGTCATTTTAGCATCGTCCATGATTTCGTTGATATACGACTGAGCATTGGTGCGGGCTTCATCCTTCAAAGAATCCACCAAACGCTTCTTGGCTTCCTCTGCCGACAAACCGCTGAGTTCTTCCAGTTTCTCGCGCTCTTTGAGTTGCATCTTCTCCAACTCCTCTTCCTTGGTTTTCAAGAGCTGGGCATGAGCATTGAGCTTGTTCTGCGTGTTGTCGAGTTCAACTTTGCGTTTTCCCAAGTCTTCCTGCTTCTGCGAAAGACTCATTTCGCGCTGCTTGAGTTTGTTTTCAACCTGAAGAATCTTTTGGTTTCTCTGCTGTACTTCCTTTTCAAGCTCAGCTTTCTTGTTCAAGAATTTCTCCTTGACCTCCAACAACTTCTTCTCTTTGATGACATCGGCTTCTTTTGCTGCCTCATCCAGCACACGTTTATACTTGCTTTTGAGGACATATTTTAAGGCACCGAATTCAATGGCACCAGCTATAATCAGCGCCACAACAATCCATACATATTCCATTACGTTAATTTATATTCGGGCATTTCCCAATACGGCCGCCGCGAGAAATACTTTTCCGCTTCCCTCCCATCCTACTTTTTTCATGAGAGGCTTTAGCCGGCCAATTTCTGGAACGCCTCATTTAGAAATTGGTTACTGTTTGTTTTGAACACCGCCATCCGCTGCCTCCTGGCCACTTCCTGCGGTTTCACATCCAAGCGCTTCTTCAATCTCACGCGTCAGCGCCGACACAGCCTCGTCATAAGGTTTGGTGTCGTTGTTGCTTTGAGCCTGAAGAGCTTCAACGGCAAAATCAAGCAATGTGATTGAAACACAGCTTTCATAGCTCAGATTCGGATAACTCTCCTGATAGCGCCCAAGACGTTCGTTGATATTCTTGGCAGCCTTGCGGAAAATCTCCTCCTTGTCACGACGAATGGTGATTGGATGCATCTGCTTTCCAATCATCAATTGGATGCTCAGTTTGTCGTTGACGGACGACACTTTATCTGCCATAATTACTTGGATTTTAAAGATTTGAACAACCGGAAACTTCCTGACACCGACAAACTTCCTTATAAATATGAAAGCTTTGCCGCTCGTTGAGATTAAACATTCAGCAAGGCGATGCACTTGTCAACTTCCTTGACCAGGCCGTTGAGACGCTTTCGCACATCCCGCACATCTTCGCCAGAGACTTCAAGCACCTTTGCCGTCTTAAGCGTGTCGTACTGCTTCTTCAAGGCTACATTTTCAGCTTGCAATTTGGACATACTTTCCACCTGAAGCGCCATTTTTTCAAGCAGTTCTTGATTTTTAGCTTCCAGGTCTTTGTATGACAAGATGAGTTGCCTCACTCTTGTTTCCAATATGCGCAGGTTGTTTTCTTCCTCTTTTGTCATGTAGTCTCTTGCTGTTGACAGGTGTCTTTCCCTGTGGGCAAATCAAATGCGCTGTCAATGTTTTCGTTTCCTGTTTGATTTCTGCATGCACCGCTTGAAACAAGAGCACGCTGACGATGAGATTGCGTCTCCGTTCAACGAATCAGAAAGTATCAGCAGTGCAGCAACAGGCATCGTTGGGTTATTTCTTGGCGTCTTTTTCCTCAACATCCTTTGGTTTCGGCTCTTTCTTAGCCAAGATAACGATGTTATAGACATATTCCGCCATCCATTCGCCGCTGTATCCAAGCTTCTGCTGATACTGGCGAACACTCATACAGGCCTTTCGCACATCGTCTTTCTTCCAGTTGTCTTTCGTCAAGACATCGTTCACGGTTTTCTGCGTCATGGTACGCAACGCGTTTTTCATGAAGCCAGGCACGCGGAACTTCCATTTCATCAAGTTTCCCATAACCATCATAAGCTCCTGAGAGAATCCCTGGAAAGCAAAGAAATAAGGCTGCACGCTATTCAGGTTCTTACAGTTGCGCTTGATGCTCATATCAATTTCCTTGAAGAAATTGTCTGAGATGCCATAGATTTCAGAGAGGAGTTTCTTGCAGCGGTTTTTCTCACCCAACCCCAACTTGTTGTTCACCGTTGGCACATGCAACGTCTGTTTAAACAAACGAAGGTCGGGCAAAGCCGCCAAGTTGTTGATACCCAAATTGGCCGCCATAACCGCCTGGTAGTAGACACGGATAAGGGTCATGAAATCTTCCATGCCTCCGACGCGCCAACCTTGTTCGGCTACAGATTTTTTGCCAAATATGTTTAATATTCCCATACTATTTGCGCTATATCAAAAAAAAGATTTATACTATTGTTTCTTGTGATACTAGAGAAGTCTGCCAGATTCCTTACAGGCTTTACCAAGTGCCAAAATCAGCCCGACTCCTTTTTGTTCAATTTGCAAAGTTACATTTTTTTTTGAAAGTAGCAACTTATAGCTTAACTTTTTGAACCAGACGTTGCAATTGAGTTTTCCCACGCAGGCGTTCTGACTTTTCTGGCGCGAGGAGTTGAATGCTATCAAAAGCCACATGGCGTGAGAAATCCATGAAGCACAGACGAGCGAACACCTCATACAACCTCACCCCAACTTATAGCAATGGCGGGAGAGTCAGCATGAGCGCCTTTGAAAATAATACAACGCCAGCCTACTCTTCCGCCATTACACTATTGGGGCATGCCGATTAATGAAACATGCCGATTACAGAAACGTTTCCTTGTTCCTAAGGTTCTCAGACAAGTAGGTGATCAAAAATATTCTTATATTTGAAATGCCCTTGGCATATATAACCTACTTACGTTCAGCATCAACAACCAGAACCATCAAGACTACAGGATTCCGCCTCTGCCTCATGTTGCGCCATCAATCCGGCTTCCTCCGGCACAAGCGTCACGCGCCCATCTTCGAGCACGAAACAAGGGATTCCTATGTATCCTTCGCGTTTGGCTTCGTCAAAAACCGAACTGGTATCTCTCAAACGAAGAAATTCCTTCAGGTTTCTGACGTGCTGCCCGATTTCAATGATTTGATAGGACGGATTATTCTCCACCTGCCATTTGATGTCAATGCAGTCTGGGCATGTGTCCATGCTGTATATTTTTATCATGAGTGTCTATTGTCTTTAGAAATTAAACGTATGTCTGGAAAGGACAGGGCTATTTGGAAATGGCTTTTTGACGCTCGAGGCCACAAGCCATCAGCGACGCACGAAGTCGTGGCGGCGCCCAAAATGCCGCATTTTCTCAGTCAGCGTATAGAATGGCTGGGCCAAGAGCCGCCCCCACAAGCCTAACCAGCAGAAACGACGTTCTCCCAAACTATCGGTACACCGACGCAAAAACCATCCCGGCAACACGACATCTAATATCATCAACAAAAAAACTGACGCGTCATACGGAATGTCATCCGTTGCATATTTTTGAGTTTCCACCAGAACTTCTACACGCAAAAGCAGGTAGACCATCAAGGCCAACAAGAAGAGCCACGTCATCCATGTGGCAGCGCTCTCACGATAACGGAATAAACGTCCTCGCCACGACAAACGACGAAGTGCCTCGCGGTGTGCCGCCTGTTGTGCCACCAAAAGGGGACGCGACGGCAGATGCTGCATCATGGTGGCTTCTGGTCGTACTTCTACCAAGGTGCGGGATTTGCACGAAAGAGCATCCACAAGCAAATCGTCTTCGCCACAAGAGACATTGAGACTGTCGGCGTAACCTTTATTGGCCATGAACCAACTTTTGCGCACTGCCATATTAGAGACATCTCCGCCAAAAGCTTTTCCTACAGGCGTTGCAAATTGGCGACTCCACATGCGATGTGTTCCAAACGCAGCCCTATAACGCAGCAACTGGCGACGCAACCGATTGAAGATGGCACTGCGAGACATCTGCGTGCCATCATCGACATAATTGGCATATCCCAAAACGAAATCAGATTCATCCGAGAAACGGGAAGCCATCAATCTGAGCCAAGAGACATCTGCTGGCTGACAATCGGCCTCGGTCAAAACCACCCAAGGTGCCCTGGCAGCCCTTACGCCAAGCGTGATGGCCAATTTTCTCCGGTCGAGGTAACGGGAAGAGGCTGGAACAAAGGTGTATCGCAGATTGGAATGCTCCGAAGAAAGATGATTGATCAACGCACGGGTCTCGTCGGTTGAAGCCTCATCCACAATAATGATTTCAAACGCCGACAAATCCTGACTCAAAAACGCTGGCAGATTTTCCCGTAACGTGTCTGCCTGATTGCAACACGGAATAACCACACTCGCACGCGGCAAAGGGCGGGCAAATGCCGAAATCCCCTCCTGCGCATCCATTGCCGGCGCAGGAACATCCTGAATGTTTTCTCCCCTACGCAACCGGCGATTTATCTTCCACGGAAGCAGATAATCCCGCCAGCGCCACCGCCAGGCAAGCAGCAGGCTCAACGCCATAGCGCCGACAAGCCAAGGTTGCAGACCTAAAATAGGTTGCAGACCTAAAATAGGTTGCAGACCTAAAATAGATTCATTTAATATGCTCGTAAACATTTCACTTAAACCTCCATTTATCTGCGGCGACGGAACTCAGAACAAGTAACCGCCGTTGCTATTGCCACATTAAGACTTTCCACTGTCGGCCGGCCCTCAGGAAAATTCGGAATGGTGATTCGCCGCGAAACATGTTGCTCAACGGCCTGAGAGATTCCCTTTCCCTCATTGCCCATGACGATGATGCCATGAGAAGTCAGTGTGGATTCATACAAATTATCGCCGTCCATAAACGTGCCATAAACTGGCATCTGTCCCTTATTCTCCTCCAACCACTGCGGCAGGTCGACATAAAAGACATTCACACGCGCCAAGGCCCCCATTGTTGCCTGCACAACCTTAGGAGAAAAAGCGTCGGCCGTTTCACGCGAACATACGACATTCGTAATACCAAACCAATCGGCCAAACGAATAATGGTGCCTACATTCCCAGGATCTTGCACACCGTCGAGCGCCAACACCAAATCGTCAGGATTCATCTCAAACGCCACCTTCCGGTCTGGCTTTTCAAACACGGCCAACGCCTCATGCGCTGTTGTCAGGGCCGACGCCTGAGAAAGTTCCCTTGACGTAACGACATCAATTTCTTCAGCGGTCACTTCTGGATGCTTGTCAAGATATTCCTGTGTGGCAACAAGAAGACGCATACGAAAAGCGCCGGAGAGCTCCCCTATCACTTTTGCTCCTTCAGCCAGAAAAGCCCGCTCCGCATCCCGGTATTTCTTCTGCGTAAGCGAACGCACGAACTTGAGTTTGTTTTTACTCCACATTTTTGAATACTTTTGCCATGTTCCAAAAAACCGTCTATACCCATTCCCGACAGGAAAACGATACAGACGGTTTGTTGTAATGTATATATTCTAAAATATTAGTCCTTGATGATTCCGAGTTCAACAAACACCTTGCGGAGAGAGTCAACGGCGCGATCAACCTGCTCATGCGTATGGGTTGCCATCAATGCAACGCGAACCAAAGTATCTTGGGGCGCACATGCTGGCGGAATAACCGGATTAATGAAAACGCCTTCCTCAAAAGCACGTGCCGTGGCAACGAAGGTCTTCTCCGTGTCGCGAACGTAAAGCGGGATAATCGGAGATTCCGTTTCGCCGATTTCAAAACCAGCCTCGCGGAAGCGCTTCAACGCATAGCGCGTCACATCCCAAAGAGCCTCAATGCGCTGCGGTTCTTCCTGGATGATATGCAATGCTTCGAGCGCGGCAGCAGTGGCAGCCGGCGTATTGGATGCACTGAAGATATAAGTACGTGCGTTATGGCGCAACCAATTGATGATGGTTTCGTCGGCAGCGATAAAACCGCCGATTGAAGCCAACGACTTGCTGAAAGTACCCATAATCAAGTCGACCTCGTCAGTCAGACCGAAATGGTCACACACGCCTCGTCCCTGACGACCAAACACACCAATTCCGTGTGCTTCGTCGACCATGATGGTTGCATTGTATTTATGCTTCAAGCGCACGATTTCCGGCAAGTTTGCCAAGTCGCCCTCCATTGAGAAAACGCCATCAACCACAATGAGCTTAACGGCTTCTGGAGCGCACTTCTGAAGCTGACGTTCAAGGTCAGCCATATCGTTGTGCTTGTATTTCAAATTGGTTGAGAAAGACAAACGGCGGCCGTCAACAATTGAGGCATGGTCGCGGTCGTCACAAATGATGTAGTCTTCGCGCCCCGTGAGGCAAGCGATCACACCAGAGTTTACAGTAAAACCTGTTGAGAAGCAGAGAGAATCCTCCTTGCCAACAAACTGAGCCAACTCTTTCTCCAATTTAACATGGAGGTCAAGTGTACCATTAAGGAAACGCGAACCGGCACATCCTGCACCGTATTTGCGAAGCGCCTTGACACCGGCCTCAATGACACGTTCATCACCAGGCAGACCAGTATAGGCATTTGAACCGAACATCAACACCTTGTGTCCGCCCATGTCTACTTCAGTGCCCTGCTTTCCGTCGATTTCACGAAAATAGGGATAAACGCCTTTTGCCATATACTGCTGTGGCAAAGTGTACTTAGATAATCTTTCCTGTAAAATACCCATGGATTAATTTGTCAGAACGGAGAGAGCAACGTCGCGATAAACGTGGAGACCATCTGCCTCCCTCCTTGGTTATAAACATCCCCCTGCCCGAGAATGCTGAATATCTATAGACTTCCACTCCTTATTATTATATACCAATTATATATAAGGAGTCATCTGCCCCAATAAAAGCAAATTCCAGCACGGGATGCCAACGTTTTTAAATTATATTACTTCATGCAATAGCCGGAGCTTTTCTTCCCTTCGTAGCATAGCTTTTACAACTACCACTAACGCCTGAAGGTTTTTGACAATCAACAAGCTCCGTAAAACTTGGCAAAGATACACATTTTTGCATTAATGCAGGCTTTTTATCTTCAAAAAATGCGCCCAGACGATTTATCACAAGGGATTTTATGGTCGGAGCGAAAGAAAAACTTAACTTTGTGCCTTGGAGTTCTGAATTTACAATCAAGCTCCCGCATGGCTCTGCCTCCTTGAAAAAACAAAAAGGTTTCACATCTCTTATTCTTATCTATGAAGAAGGAAGTCCTCTTTATCATCAATCCCATATCGGGCACACGACACAAACAGTCAATACCGGAAGAGATTGAACGATGGCTCGACCACACACTTTTTGACCACGAAATAAAATTCACCACACACGCCGGGCATGCTTCGGAACTAACCAAGGAAGCTGCAGAGAACGGGGTGGACATCGTTGTGGCCGTTGGCGGCGACGGCACCGTCAACGAAGTGGCACGCTCTCTGGTGCATACGTCCACCGCTTTGGGCATCATCCCCTGCGGTTCTGGAAACGGTCTGGCCAGGCATCTGCAAATCTCCCAAACGCCGCGAGGAGCGATTGAAATTCTAAATCAAAACGTGATACACTGCCTTGACTACGGAAAAATCAACGGCAAACCGTTTTTCTGCACTTGCGGTATGGGCTTTGACGCATTTGTCAGCAAGAAATTTGCCGACAGTGGCAAACGCGGCCTGCTGCAATATGCCAAAAACACCATCGGAGTGGGACTGACCTACCAGTCGGAACACTATATCTTGGAATATAACGGCCAGAAGGAGGAACTTGACGCCTTTTTGATTGCGTGCGCCAACGCTTCACAATACGGCAACAATGCCTATATCGCGCCAACGGCTTCCATGAAAGACGGACTGATGGACGTGATTGTCATGAAACCGTTCCCTACAATAGAAGGGGCCTACGTTCTGCTACAGATGTTCACCAAGACATTACTGAACAACAACCACGTGCAACTTTCCCAAACCAAGAAGCTCCATGTCAAGCGCACGCAACCTGGCGCGGTACACATCGACGGCGACCCCGTCATGATGGGCTGCGACATTGACGTGGAATTGGTGCCGCATAGTTTTAATGTCGTTGTCAACCCGAAAGCACACGACAAGAAAAAGAATTACATCCAGGAGATGGGTGAACGCTTGGAAGAACTGTTCACCATCGGTGCCAACGGCAAAGAGGAAACCGAGGATTCTCCTGAACGACAGGGCAACGAAAGCAGCAACGACCAATTCAATCTGCAACGCTTCGTCGCGGCGCAAGAACAAACTTACAGCCGAGCGCTTGAAGAGATTCGCAACGGGCACAAGAGAACCCACTGGATGTGGTTTATCTTCCCGCAAATTGCTGGCCTCGGCCATAGCAGTATGGCACAAAAATACGCCATTTCCTGCCGTTCTGAAGCCGAAGCCTATCTGCGCCACCCTGTCTTGGGAATGCGCCTACTGGAAATCACAGAGGAACTGCTCCAGCACGAAGGCCTGACGGCTTTTGACATTTTCGGTTCGCCCGACGACCTCAAACTACGCTCTTGCATGACGCTCTTTTCATCCATCTCCGAAGAAGGCAACATCTTCGAACGTGTCCTGGTGAAATATTTTAACGGACAACCATGCCAATTCACCCTGGCAGCAGTGGCAAAGAAATAGCCACCGACCGACAAAAATCCCCGAAGGAATCGGAACACCAGTTTTTTGAGTTCCATCCCTTCGGGGATATTTTTGAACATCTTCATCCAGCCATAAGCAAGTGTTCAAAAACACTTGTCATTTACCTGCTGCCGGACCATATTTCGCAACAAGCGCCAAAAGTTCATCCCCATAATTTTCAATACTCTTGTCGCCAAGATAAGGAATCACTTTCAAATCAGCCTTCGTCGTTGGCAAGAGATTGGCCACACCAATCAACGCCTTCTGCTGGAGAATCGTATAGGCCGGCAGGAGTTTCTCGCGCGACTTGTCGTAACGCCATTTCACCAAATGCTTAAACAATTCGGGATGCAGAATATCCGAAGGCACCTCCACCTTCTGGCTCACAGAACTGGCTTTTCTCTTCTCACCCTTTTGGGGTTTCGATTTCTTCTCCCCCATAGACGCGATGGCTTTTTCAGCCAAATACTTCTCCAGCTCAAAACCATTTTCCGCCACATACCTCAACATGCGGCATTTGAATTGAAGCGCCTCTCGGGCCGCCTGCAACACGTTAGAGACACGTTGCTTAATCTGCTTATTGTCTGTTGGCAACTCCATCTGCATCACAAAATCATAGACGGGCTTCATCTTCTCTGAGAAATACGCAGCCCCCTTCTTTATGCGCTCAACAATCACCTCGTCACCAGAAGCATTCTTTGCCTCTGCAAACAAACGAGAGAGCTGATGATGGAACGCCACAGCCACCTGCTCCACTTCCTTATAAAAAGCAGCAGCAAGTTCATCCGACGCAGTCACTGTCCGCGGAAACAGCCTATTGAAATGCTCCGCCAAGAGCCGACGCAACTGATCATACTGATAGCGCAACAGATGGAAGTCAAACAGACGGACCACCGTTTCCATATAAAAATCAGCCTGCATCTTTCTCACCATCTCATCCGTGGGAGTTTCAGCCTCCGCCCTCTCCGTAAACCGCGCCACATCGGCATCACAAATAACAGCCGCCCTTGGAATCTTTGAAGAAAGCACCATGCCCTCCAACGACTTGCAACGACTCAAAGCCACATAGGTCTGCCCGTGGGCAAAAGCCCAATGCGTGTCGATAATGGCGCGTTCAAAAGTGAGCCCCTGACTTTTATGTATGGTAATGGCCCACGCCAGCCGCAGGGGATATTGCTTGAATGTACCTTCCACCACCTCTTCAATCTCATTATTCTTTTCATTGAGGGCATATTTGGCATTGGTCCACTCCTCGCGCTCCAATTCAATGGGAGAAGCCCGCTTCTCACCTATCGGACGAACGCACACCCCATTCTTATTAATCATGACCACCTCGCCCAGCATACCATTATAGTAGCCAGCTTCAGCATTGTTCTTCACAAACATAACCTGGGCACCTTCCTTCAAGACGAGCACTTCATCCGTCGGATAAGAACTCTCCGGAAACACTCCGCTGCACACTGCTTTAAACTCAAAAGCTGGTGTTTCGAGGCGGTTCAGTTCAAGTTCATTCACCTGTTTTGCCTGATTGTTATGAGTGACCAAACGCACATAGCCATCCTTTTGAGGAGGATTGAAATCAGGGATATACCGCTTGTTCAACGCGTCCAGCGTCCGATTGTCCACCGTTCCAGAACGCACTTCATTCAGAATACGGATAAAATCTGGATCATCCTGCCGATAAATATGTTTCAATTCAACCGTCACATAGTTGGAAGCCTGGAGGGCACGGCTTGAAAAGAAGAACGGGGTGTCGTAATACTTCTTCAGCATATTCCAATCCTCGTCTCTCACCACTGGTGCCAACTGCTGCAAGTCGCCAATCAAAAGCAACTGCACACCGCCAAAAGGCAAACCCGGATTGCGGTATCGACGCAAGACAGAATCAATGCTATCAAGCAAATCGGCACGCACCATAGAAATCTCGTCAATCACCACCAAATCCAAACTGCGGATGAGGCGCACCTTCTGCTGCGTCATTTTAAAGGTTTCCCGACTGTAATTGGCATCTGGGATATAGGGAGAGAAGGGGAGCTGAAAAAAAGAATGAATGGTCACGCCGCCCGCATTGATAGCAGCAATGCCCGTCGGGGCAAGAACCACCATACGTTTGGCAGACCGCTCACGCAGCCGACGCAGAAACGTGGTTTTTCCCGTTCCTGCCTTACCTGTCAAAAAAAGGTTTGTCCCTGTATATTCAACAATCTGTTGAGCTCTGTACGCTTCTGGATTTTCCATGGTCTGCATATTCTTTGTAAGCATCAATAAGTAGGTAAGCAGGTGGTCAATATTATTTTTAACACCAACGCTGGGAAAACCATTTTGGTATTATAGACCATTTTGAGCACCTGCCCATTCTGAAAACACAGCGCATCCAACAACGGCATCTTTCAGCCGCGCCACCTAATGCGCCATAAACGAAAAAATGCGAAGACTCTTTTGAATCCTCGCATTTCGTACACTCTCAGGGGTTCGAACCCTGGACCCACTGATTAAGAGTCAGTTGCTCTACCAACTGAGCTAAGAGTGCATACTCTGTTTGCAAATAAAATTTGTACACTCTCAGGGGTTCGAACCCTGGACCCACTGATTAAGAGTCAGTTGCTCTACCAACTGAGCTAAGAGTGCATGTCGTTATTTCGTTTTTGCGAGTGCAAAGGTACAACAAATCTGCAATACCACCAAATTTTTCTTCATATTTTTTACGCATTAGTTACAAATTCCATAAAATCGAATCATTTTCAGGGTCGTAACCAGCGCTTAAGAAGGGAGCCATAAGCATCGAGAAGCGCCAGAAACCGTAAAAAAACGAAACCGCTTAGGGCTTTCCCTAACATCTGTCTCTGATTTCATACCGGCTCATCCGATGTCGGTTTCTCTCAGAATATTTTCCAGCCTCATCAAATTACAGTTCCACTCTGAGCGCACCCTCCGCCTGCATATCATACACCTGGAGGTGCTGCCGTCTACTCTCTTCCGCATACCTTCTCCGATAATAATCCGACAACGAGGCGGAAAGCACCACCTGCCTTGGACTGTAATATTTCAGCAATACGGAAAGTGGCGACTTGCTCCCACGTTCAATCAAAAGATAGTCGACAGCCAGCGGCATCCGACCTTCCCCACTCCGCAGCCTCGCATTTACCCGGGCAACCATTTTGCCACCAAACCAAGCGACATTTCCACGAACAAGGCAATCGTCTCTGCGCAATGTGTCGGCCACCACAACTGGCGGCGCCACATGATGGTCGGCCCAGAATCCGTCTTTCAAGTGTTCCACCTGCTTTTCGGCCCCCATTGCGCCAACACCGCTTGGCATCCACAGATAACTACTGGACGACGACTGAATGAAATGAACAGGCACACCACCATAACTGCCATAGAAGATGATTTGCGGATTGAGGTTTGAACGCCAAACGGCATACAATTCCACACCCACACACAACGTAAAGGCGAAGACCGCGCAACGAACAAACCGCCAGTCGACATACTTGACACCCCTACGCAAAGCCCGGAACGACATCGCAAGCACCACATAAATCAGCAGCACAGCAACGAGACTCGGACGAAAATGCAAAACACCGCCAGGCACTTCCGCCATCCACCCCAAGAAAGTATTCATCAGGGAAAGCAAGAAATGCAGCACCGGCGCCATCAAGGGCTGCAAAAACGGAACGACATAAAACACGAGGCCAAGCATCAGCAACAAATAAGCCACGGGGACGGCAACGAAATTCGACACTACGCCATAGAGCGGAATAGTATGAAAATAATAGGCCACCAAAGGAAACGTGGCCAACTGCGCAACGACCGACACAAGCGCCAGACTAACCACCCAACGCAACACAGGCCGCTTCATAAGCGTCTTGGGGGTGATCAGCAATCCCATATATAGCAGAATGCCCAACACGGAAGCGAAAGACAACTGAAAGCCCACATCAAACAAAGCCTGAGGCGAGAACAAAAGAATAACCAAGCCAGCAGAAAACAGGTTATTGACCGAAAACGGCTCTCCCTGGAAATGATGCTGCATCTGGCAGAACGCCAACATCAAGGCAGCCCGCACCAACGACTTCGGAAATCCAGCAAGATAAGCGAAGGCAAGCAGACCAAGCAATCCAAGCAGACGCATAAAAAGAAAGAAACGCCGCCGACGATGGTCAAGATGTTTGAGAACAATCTGCCACAGACCAAACAGAATGCCCAAATGCAGACCAGACAAAGCCAGCACATGGCTCACGCCACTCGAAGAATAGACATTGCGTATTTCTTTATCAACCTTGGTCTTGTCGCCCAACGTAATGGCAGAGAACACAGCCAAATCGTCATCCGACAAATATTTCGCACTACGCTCCACCATATAGCTACGAGCGCGAAGCGCCTTTACTGTTAGCGGCATGTCGTCTGACACCCCAATATTCATCCAATATCCTGCATAACAAAAAGCCATACCAGACACGCCCTGCCGACGCAGCCACTTTGCATAGTCAAACTCTCCCGGATTTCCCGTATTATGCAATTCGGTTATCCTGCACCGCATCAGCAGCTCATCTCCTGGGCGAAGCAGCAGTTCTTTTCCAACCTGTCCATCTCCTTCATCATTCACAGGCGCACGCTTCGCCCCGCCAGCATTTTTCTTAGCCACACTGCAACGCACCAATTTCCCGATGTCATCGCGCACGCTTCCGTCGGGAATATCCTCCGTTGGCAAAACGCGCCCCGTAAACTGCCACACGTTTTCTTTCTCCACCGGAGCATCCTCCACCATGACGCGATACGTCTTGATGCCCTCAGCCCATACCACTTCCTGCCCCTTGCGATCATCCACCAGCACCACTGTTCCTAAAACGAAGCAGGCAACACCGGCGAAGCTGACCAGCGGCAATGACGACCGGCGATCGTAAAAGTAAAGAACGGCAACTGCCAGCACAACAAGGAGGCCAACGAGGACTACCGCCCAATCGACATAGGATTTCAACTGCCCGTAAAAACTGTCGCCCAACAACACGCCGGCTGCAAATGCCACAAACATGTAGAAGGCCGGACTCGTTGTCAAATTGCGCAACGGAAGAACAGGGATTTTCATATTTATATCAGCTATAAGGATTCTTGCGAGACAATACTTGAAAAGAGGCCGAGCGACACTCCTACCTAACACCACGAAGACCACGACACCAAGGACAAACGAGCAGCTTCACCCAGAGAACCATCTTAAAAATAAAAATGCCTTTCAGCATATCACTTTCAACGGCACACTTTTTTCCAGACAGTCCACCACCTCTTTTCGAAGCAGAAAACACGTCAGCAACACGCCCCTCCAACCTCAAAAAAGCGATTAAGAGAGCGCCATTTCACCCCGTGAAAGGAAGAATACACAGAGACGCTAATCCACTGAATATCAAACGGATTTATTTACCAGAAGGTACAAAAGCCTCGTATGTACCATCACTGAAAAACACCCTAATTTCCTTGATTTCCCGGACTGGTTTGTCAATAATATTCGTATTTTTAGACCTGCGAGAATAAAAATCCTCGTTGGAAACGCCCAAATGGCTTGAATTTACTCCATCAGCGACACCCATCCTTAAAACCACGTCACCACCTGGCGCTTCCTTTCCTTCTGAAGAAAACAACGCCAAACCAGCAGGACTGACGGAAGTATCAGATTTTCCATTTTCAAGTCCTCCCTCATCATTATTATTGACCGCCTCACCATTTTCATTTAGCGCAGCGCCAACGACACCTCCTTCAGTCATATCTCCCTCTCCAAACATTAACCAATTTACGTTAATTTGCGGAAAGGCCTTATGAATGGCCATCACATGATTATTCGTAGGATTGGTACGCCCCGTGTAGATACTCGACAAAGATGCTGGCGAAATACCCAACTTGTTAGCAAACTCTATCTGCGACAGCCCAAGCTGCTCCTGGATCAAACGAATTCTTTCTTTCATACTGATTTCTTATTTTACCAAACTGTGTTTTATATCTTTGAAATTACATGTTCCGCAAGACCAATTTATAAAATACAAGATTAGAATAAATATAGATTTATACAAAGATTTATTTTACTGATAATATTCTTATATGCATGCTTTAAATTTTATACTAATATCATGAGACATAGATTATATTTTAAAAGTAAGTATATACAGAGACTTGTAATATATTTATTCATAGCTCACATTTTATATAATTATATATTTTAAGCAACACCAAAAAGCGTAACACCTGGCGCTAAAAGCAGGCCCAAAACGCCCTTCAGCCGGTCAAAACGGAATTTTGCGGATTCATTTACAAAGATACATACAAATTTAGGAATCCACAAAATTCAGGAAAGAAAATTTTGATTTTAAATTTTACAATTTCACATGCGCAAATCAACACAAATACAAATACCGATAACCAGGAAAGATGTCTCTTTATATACATATATATTTACATTCCAAAATACACCTGCATATTTCTTTAATAAAGACATCTATCACACTGATTATATGCTTGTTACAACATTGTAAAACAAAACAAGAATGAGAATATTCAATGGATTTAAACAAAAAGGGAAATGAATACATACACATATAAAACATCTACAAGTTCTATTTCCCTAAGTTTCAGCACCTTGCGATGTAATAAAATAAGTGCATATTTATAAGTTTACATTTACACTTCACAATTTTCAATCCAAAAATCAACCATTTTACATTTGAATATCTCCATATATCCGATATTTGTTTGTAATTTAAATACATATTTGTAAATCTATACTTAAGGATTTACATTCAGAGATTCGTCTACGTAAATTATAAAATTGGCTAAATGTAGATTTTGGCGGATTTTTCCCTTCTACTTGGCCGCCATTTCCCTATTTCGCCCGAGTGTTCAACTCCAAGGTTTTTACGCGATTCTCAGGCCGTCCATTTCACAATTAAACACCTGAAAATGAAGAAATATCTTCTATTTTTAGCATTTGCTCGTTCCGCACAAATAAAATAAGCATTACACAATTTTGCTTTATATACATTGCAATTATATTATTAATTATCATTAGAAATTCCATATTTTTCTGGTGTGGCCCACATCCTATTGAGGCATTTACCTTTTTATATCGATTCTGGTTTATTCTCCTTCATCCTCTCCCCCACCCTGGCGGATTCATGTGGACTGTGCAACGCCTTGTTGCGCTTTTCGATCAAGCCCCAATGCCAAACAAGCGTCTTCCGCTTTCTCTCCGCCTGTTTGCCTGCAAGCCATTTTCGCCAAGGTAAGACATCGGTAAATCCATGCACCGCGCAGAAACAGATTGAAAGGCTTCTCCTCATCCTGCCATTCGCCTAAGGTAAACGGCAAGACTTTCCAGGCATCACGCCCTGCCATCCCCCACCCCTTTAAGCGGGTGTTCGAAATTAGTTTATATTGAATTGTTGTATTATTTTGTTCCTACAGCTGTCTTGAAGAAGGAGCTTAGCGGACTACGTGACTGATGAAAGGCAACTGTAGGGGCAAAAGAATATGGCAAGGCAATATCAAACTGGGATTCCCCGACCTGGATACTGTAAAATAATTATGAACACCTACTTATTATCAGATCATGCAACACGACACGCTCCCTGCAAAGATACGACATCGCCAAAGATCGCTTCAATTTTATGTCACTTAACGCCGCTCAAAAATCGCCACAAATTTCAGATTTTCAATGCGATAAATAGATATTTAAGATCACACATATTATCTTGCCGCATTCCTTTGCCCCATCAGCAATCTCTCATCAACCACGTAGCCCGCCACATTTCTTCTTCAAGACTGCTGAAGAGGTAAATGAATGCGGCAAGGCAACATCAACCTGGGATTCCTCTACGCGAATAGTAGAAAAGAATTTGGAATACCTAATTTTAAAAGAATCTCCCCACCCCAATCCATGTCTCTCCCAATTCTCTCCTTATATTCTCCAACGAACGCCGTCCCAGATACGAGCGCGTCTGCTCCCAGATACGAATGCGTCTGGGGGCTGATACGAATGCGTCTGCCCCCAGACGCGGATGTGACTCGCCCCGCGTTCGCCAAGAAGTATAGGAGAAGAAACAAACAGAAATACTTCAAAGCCCCTGTTTACAGGGCATCTTACGAGAAAAGCAAATATAAACATTTCCAGAAACTGCCTACTCGCCCATTTCTGCAGTCCCTTTATCAATAAAACAAATTCAGGCGATTTTCCCATGCAATGGCTTGAGCAATGAACGCAGCAACAAAATTGCCAGCAAAGCCGCATCCAAGTTCTGTCCCTCCCATCTGGCTGTCGGCACTTTGAAAACACCATTCTCGGTAAACTCCAAATAACGGTCTTCCCCTTCTTCCCAGAAATCCTTAAACAAAAAGAGCGCCATCTCTATTAAGAAATGGCGCTTTTTAGTTGTTATTTTGATAAGTATTTTTCAGCTTTCCTTTGCCCTTGTATTTCACTTTGCCATCAATGCAAAATAAAATAGAAGAGCTCCCGCATCAGTTCGCCGCACGTTGTTGACGATGTGCTGTCAACGCCCTTCGACCGAGCATCCGTTCTGCGAATCTCCCCAATGATCTTCATCACCTTCACACCGGAGTAGGCTTTCATCGGCGGCAACACATTTTTCCGAACGCCCCACTCGGACATTCCAAGCCACGCGCCAATGCCGTGTTCGCTCTTATCTGGCGAATAATAGGCCAGCATCACGTTTGAAAAGTATTTAAACAGCATCGGAAGCGTCTTTTGAATGTTGTATACTTTCGGATTACTGTCAAAATATTTCGCAATCAGCATCACTTTGGCGATGTCTTTTCGCCCAAGCGCGTCCTGCAGTTCGAAAATATTAAATTCCTTGCTGATGCCGACATGGCTCTGAATCATGGCCTCCGTAACGATTTTTTGCCCCTCTGGAAGGGCGATGAAGAGTTTGTCGAGCTCGCCCGCCATGCGGTTTAAATCGTTCCCCACATACTCTGCCAACATCATGACGGCCTGTTCTTCGATGCCAATGCGTTTGCGCTGCGCATACGATTTGATGAAAGCGACAAGCTGACGCTCGTTCAGTTTGGGAGACTCATAAAGCACCCCCTGCTTCTCAATCATCGAGGCCACCTTCAGGCGCTGGTCGATTTTGCCGTTTTTGTAGCAAAAGATAAGCACGGTTGAGGGCTGAACGCTCTTCAGATAAAACTCCAAGCGCTCCAAATTTTTCAACCCCTGCGCTTCTTTCACCATAACCACCAGTCGCTGCGCTCCCATCGGAAATCCTTTGGCAGCATTAATCACCGTGTCGATGTCAGTTTCCATCCCGAAGAAGGTGAGAAGATTGAAATCGCGCTCGTCTTTTTTCAGCACCGCGTCGACAATGAAGTCCGACACGCGGTCAATATAGTAGCTCTCCTCCCCCATCAGAAAATAAACCGGCTTCAGTTCGCCAGCCCTCACTTCCCGAATGATGGTCTCATAGGTCACACCCGTTTTCTTTCGGGCAGAGAAAGATGTATTATATGCCATTACTTAATCTAAATAAGTAGGTATTCCAAATTAGTTCAAACTGGGTTTCCCCTGCATGGATACTATAAAATATTTTTGACACCTACCTAAATCCATAAATCAGCAGATGCCGCCTTATTTCTGCTCCGTTCAAGTTCGCGCCATTGTCGCTGGCCACCTGCCACGCTCCTTTGCGTTTCTCACCAATCGTATTTCAGATGGCGAACGGTCTTTCTCTCGCCGATGATCAGTTTCATGGCCTCAATGCCGATACGCACATGTTGCGCCGCGAAATTGGAAGTCACCTTCTGGTCGCTGGCCTCCGTTTTGACACCATCGGGGTCCATCGGATTGTCCGACACGAGCAAGAGCGCCCCTGTCGGAATGTGGTTATAGAATCCACAAGAAAAGAGCGTTGCCGTCTCCATGTCGACAGCCATAGCCCGCGTTTCGCGAAGATAGCTCTTGAAACGTTCATCATGTTCCCAGACACGGCGGTTGGTCGTATAGACCGTACCCGTCCAATAATCATGACTATTGTCTCGCAGAGCGGTGGAAACGGCACGCTGAAGCATAAACGCCGGAAGCGCCGGCACCTCTGGCGGAAAATAATCGTTTGACGTTCCTTCGCCGCGGATGCCTGCCAAGGGCAGGATGTAATCGCCGAGATGTGTCTTATCGGAAATGCCGCCACACTTGCCCAGGAACAGGCAAGCCTTCGGATTGACGCAACTGAGCAAATCCATGATGAGCGCCGCATTCGGACTTCCGATGCCGAAATTGATCATCGTGATGTCGCCAGCCGTCACGGCACGCATGTTGGCTTCAAAGCCCACATGCGGCACGTTCATCTCGTCGCAAAACAAATCTATGTAGTTATTAAAATTCGTCAGAAGAATGTGCTGGCCAAACGCCTCCAGCGGCATTTTGGTGTAACGAACGAGCCAGTTTCCAACAATTTCTTGCTTTGTAATCATAAATAAACTCGTAAATTTGCGAATATTCCCCCTTCTGTTTTCAGAAGCTATGCGCCGTTCCACGGCACGCCTCTAAAAGCGGCGGAGTATTCAGTATGTTAAAACCAACCGCAACCGTCCCAGTGTCGACGCAAGGCCGCCACGGGGACGGTTCGTGGTGCAAATATAAACAAATGATTCCATTAAATCTCCCCTCCTTCAATATAAAAACGAAAGTGCAAGGGGGGCGCACCCTTGTTTTCGACTTCCTGCGCCGCCGCTATGTCACTCTCACACCCGAAGAATGGGTGCGCCAGCACTTTGTTCATTTTCTGGTTGAACACAAGGGCTACCCTGCCGCTCTTCTCGGCAACGAAGTGGGCCTCAAGGTTGGCGGTGTTTCACGCCGTTGCGACAGTGTGCTCTACCACCGCGACGGAGGCCGCCCACGCGCCATTGTTGAATATAAAGCCCCCTCTGTGCCTATCACGCAGCAGGTTTTCACGCAAATTGCCTCGTACAACAGTGTTCTCAGAGCTGATTATCTCTTCGTCACGAACGGAATCAACCACTATTGCTGCCACATTGATTACGAGGCCGGAAACGTGGAATATCTGCGCGAAATCCCGACTTATTCAGAACTGAAATGAGAAAGGGTTTTGCCTGCCTTGCAGCCTCATCATGCCAGCAAGAGGCAGGGCATCGGCAGACGAGCCACACCGACTCCCGCTGCTTCCGTGCCTGAAACATAATGAGGCTGGCAAGCTCCATTGGAAACATCCCTTTAGATTTCCAAAAGCATGGGGCGCCCGTTTGGACGCCCCATGCTTTTGTTTTTTTATTGTTCTTTCTTCTCTCCCACCCTAAATATTTTGTAGCCAAGTGCAGCCACACAGATACTCACCAGCGGACTGACAAGATTGAAGATGCAATATGGCAGGTAAGTAAGTGTTGGCACGCCGAGCACCGTGCTCTGTGTCATACCACAGGTGTTCCACGGAACGAGCACTGAGGTGACGGTCACACTGTCTTCCGTTGTGCGGCTCAGCAGGCGGCGTTCATAGCCCTGACGGTCGTATATACGCTTGAACATATTGCCCGTTAGAAGCACGCAGATATACTGGTCGGCCACCGCGAGGTTCAGCATCAAACCGCTGCAGGCTGTCGCACTGACCAAACTGGTGCGACCGCGAATCATGCGCACAAACAATTGCGTGATGCCACGCACCATGCCGCCGGCTTCCATGGTTCCACCGAAACACATGGCACAAAGTATCAACCAAATTGTTCCCATCATGCCGGCCATGCCGCGCGTGGCAACGAGATCCGTCAGGAGTTGACTATCTGTTGGAATGGAAGTGCTGCCATAAACGCTCTGCATGGCGCCTTTAAACAAATCGCCGTCGGCAATTTCACCCAAAACGTCGCTCTGAAACACCAAGGCAAAAACCACGGCCAAAAGCGTGGAGAGAAACAAAGTGATGATGGGCGGCCACCGCTTGGCAATCATTATTCCCGTAAGAACGGGCACAGCAAGCAGCCAGGGCGTGATGTTGAAACGGCCGGAGAGGGCTTGACTGAATGCTGCGATTTCGCCCGTGTCGGAACCTTCGAACATCAATCCGACCACAAAAAACACCACTGAGGCAATCACGATGGAGGGCAATGTGGTGATGACCATATAGCGGATGTGCTGAAAGAGCGGAACGTTGACGCTGCCAGAAGCCAGGACTGTGGTGTCGGACAAGGGAGAGATTTTGTCACCGAAATAGGCTCCGCTGATGATGGCCCCTGCAATCCATCCGTCGTCGAATCCCTGCGCACGACCGATGCCCATGAGGGCAATGCCGATGGTGGCGATGGTTGTCCACGAACTGCCAGTCATGACACTGACCATGGCGCTGATGATGCAGGAAGACACTAAAAAGACATCTGGATGGATGATTTGCACCCCGTAATAGATGAGCGACGGCACAACGCCGCTCACCATCCACGCTCCACTCAAGGCACCAATGAGCAAAAGGATGATAACGGCCGTTGCCACATTGGTGATGTTAAAGACGATGGCTTCTTCAAATTTCTTCCACGGCACTTTCAAAAAACACATGCCAATCAATACGCAAAAGGCCGAAACGACAAGAAGGGTCACCTGACTGGCACCGGAAAGCGAATCGCTCCCGTAGGCACGAACAGTGGCCACAAGCATCAATACCAAGACTATCAAAGGCAGAAGGGAAAGGAAGGCTGAAGGGGTTTTTGGAGTTTCTTTCATGTATAGTTATTCAATATTTCTTAATAAACCATGCAAAGTTAGTCATTTATTAATAAATACACAAGTTTTATACAATCCGAGTTCTCTGCGTTTTTACGAAAAGGTGACTGATATGTATTCAGAAATGCTGTCTCTATATAAGCAAGTTGGTATTCAAAAAAAGCTTACCACAGAGAAAGCCTCATCCAACTTTCCGCTGTGGTAAGCAATATCAAAGGGAAGCAAGCAAGCTTACACTTCTTCCATTATTTCCGACATGTCCTTTCTGACTTTTTCCGCCCTTGGACAATCGTCTGCAATGTGTCCGATGGGGATGATGACCACGGGCTCGAAGCCTTCCCGACCAAAATATTCATTGAATTTGGCGGGATTGAAGGCACACACCCAGCACGTGCCGAGTCCACGATCAGTGGCAGCAAGGCAGAGATGCTCGGCAGCGATGGCGACATCGATGGCACCATGTGGATAATTGTCGTACTTGCGCACCCAATTTTCCTTCACGTTCATCAGTCCGACGATATAAAGCGGCGCCGTGCGAAACCATTCGCGGTCGTAACACGCCTGAAGCTGTTTTTTCGCCGCTTCTGAACGCACCACAAGCCAACGCCAAGGCTGTTTGTTGCAGGCGGAAGGCGCCATGCGCACGCATTTCATAATATATTCCAGGTCTTCCTGGCTTACCGGTTCGGACGTGAACTTACGGGCAGAGAAACGCTCACAGCTCAATGAAAGCATACTTTCCATAATGATGATTATTGGGGGTGACAGAGATTAAGTAATGGCAAAAGTTTTTACCATTACTTATCTTGAACGCCCACTTATTAAAATACCCATTTCATGCCAAGGCACGGGCGACACTTGAATCCGGCAACAGAACCGAAGTTGTTGCTCAACTCCACTTCCGTTCCCAAATTGAGGTTGTCAACGCCGAAATGTCTTCCGACATTATACCACAGCTGGGGTTCGCTGATGAAAACGGTGTGCTTGAGCGTTGAAGTACCATCTTCCTGGAAGTCGCAAGCATGGTCTTCCCACCAGAAATCGGCAAAACCATCGAAGGTGAGGCCCTTCAAGCCGAGGAAATCCTGGCAGGTCCAAACACCGGTCAGCTGCATGGGCACTTTGCTGTCGCTTTTCCGGATGTTCTTATAAAGCACCTTGAAGTTGAAGGTGTTTTTAAACGATTGGTCGTGCAGGAAATAATCCACACCCACCAACCAGGCGTTGTTGATTGGATACTTGCGCGTGATGCCGCCGTTGTATTCCACCTGAAGGCTCAAAGGCGCCAGTTTGGTGTTTTGCCAAAAATTCAGGCAACGGGCAATTTCCAAATAGGAGCCGCCCGGCGCAAGGTTGGGACCCTCAACGTGCTGGTCGTAATTGAAATCGGTGTCTACGAAGAAATAGGTGTTACCCCATTTGTCGCCCTTGAACATTTCGAGCGTCAGGGTGGTAAACTTGCGGTCGGAACCGAAATCGTAGAACACTTGCATGTTCACCTGCGACTTGGCAGTGAACGCGCTGCAGAGAAGCAGCGAAAAGAAAAGCAATGATTTTTTAAAAGACATCATCCTAATGCGTAATTTATAATAAACAATAAAGCCAACACCACCAACGTGACGTTGAGGTTTTTCCATTTTCCGGCACAGAGCTTGATGATGACATAGCTCAAGATGCCAAGGCAAATGCCGTCGGCAATGGAATAACACAACACCATCGTGATCATGGTGATGAAAGCTGGAAACGACTCACTCACATCCTCGAGATTGATTTTCTTGACGGAATCAACCATCAGCACGCCAACCATCACCAATGCGCCGCTCGTTGCGGCAGCAGGGATGAGCAGGAAGAGCGGGGAGAAGAAAATGGAACACGGTGGCCACGCCGGCTGCAACGGCTGTTCCGGTGAAAAGCGCGGCCTTGTCCATTCCGGTCGTGGAAAGAATGGCGGAATTGACGGCCAAGATGTAGCACATGGTCAAGAATGTGGTCAATACGCCAATCACTTCCACCCTCACCGACATTTTTTACTTGTCAAATCCGAGAAGTTTTTGAAGTGTCATATATTAATGTATGTAATCTGGTTTCAGAATGGGCTTGAGACACTGGAAATATGTTTCGGCAGACACTTTTATGGTGTGTCCTGTTCTCATTACTTACTCTGGTTCCAGCATTCCGCCTGTTAGACAAAGGCAAAAACAAAGCCTCGATTCTGACGCGGACTCCGGCAGTCCACCGCTTTCGCATCAGAATCGAGACTTGTTTCTAAATTTTATTTGAGCAATTCAGAAAGCGTTTTATCAAGTTCCTCACCGCGCAATCCTGTTGCCACCACCTTTCCCTGCGGATCAAAGAGGATGGTTGCTGGGATACTGTTGATGCCATAGGCTTCGCCAGCCACACATCCCCAGCCCTTGAGGTCGGAAATGTGGTGCCAAGGCAAGTCCAAATGCTTGATGGCACCCGTCCATGCTTTTTTGTTATTGTCGAACGACACGCCGACAATATCAAAACCCTTGTCGTGGTATTTGGCATAGGCGGCCTTCACATTGGGCATTTCCTTACGACAAGGACCACACCAAGAGGCCCAGAAGTCGACAAGCACGTATTTTCCGTGTCCCACAAATTCTGAGAGTTTGCGTTCCACGCCGGTTGTATCAGCACAAGAGAAATCAACCATCGGCGAACCCTTCACCTGATGTTTCCATCCGTTGATGGCCTTATGCATGGGAGCCATCATGCTGGTTTCGAAAAACGCGGGTTTCTTGTCAGCAATGGCAATGATTTCCTCACGTGGCATATCGCCGGCCACCGAACGAAACAAGATAGCTGGGAAGATGGCCTTGGGATTTTCTTCGATACACTTCTTCACCTCTGCCACCATAGCTTCCACAATCGACTTATACTCGTTATTGATGCGGAGGCCGATGCTGTCTGGCACCTGTCCCTTCTCGCGGTAGCTGTTGTATTCCTTTGACAAAACCGCCAAGCGGGCTATTTTGGCGTTGTGGCTGGCCGACCAGCGTGTCAGGGCTTCGTTTTCAGCAGTTCCGCTGGTGGTTTGGTTTTCAATGTCAACCTTCACATTGCCGTCCAAAACAACAGGCACGGAGTTTGTTTTCTTCGCACGGACATAGGCAAACATCTTTCCCTTGGCATCTCCACTAAAGGAGAACTGTCCGTTTTTAACCATCGTACTGTCAATCTGACGCGACTCGGCGCTCTGAAGATATACGACAGCAACTCCCTTTGGAGCCTTGCCACTGACGGTGTACTGCTGAGCACTCGCACCTAAGGCCATTACGGCCAACGTGGCAACTAACAATTGTCTCTTCATATTGAATTTATTGTTTTTAAAATACTATTTACATAGGTGGGGCTATAAACTTGGGTGCAAAGGTAGTTTTCATTCATCAGTCTGCCAAGCATTTTATAAGGATTTTGACAACAAGTTGCTGTCCTGTTTTAATTTTGAAGGGGCAGTTATTCAGATTGGTTCAATTAAATATTGTATCTTTGCAGAAGATAGGCTGCATCTCAGCCATCAGAACACCCATTATATATAAATAAGGTATATACGTCAATATAAATATGGACAACTATATCGTTTCGGCACGCAAATACCGCCCTGACACGTTTGACACCGTTGTTGGGCAGCATGCCTTGACCACTACACTCAAGAATGCCATTGCCTCAGGGAAACTGGCACATGCTTACCTGTTCTGCGGTCCGCGCGGTGTAGGCAAAACAACATGTGCCCGCATTTTTGCCAAGACAATCAACTGTCTTCACCCGAAAGAAAACGGCGAAGCATGTGGCGAATGCGAAAGCTGCAAGGCTTTCAACGAGGGACGAAGCTATAACATACACGAATTTGACGCGGCCTCAAATAACTCGGTTGAAGATATCCGCTCACTCATCGAACAGGTGATGATGCCACCGCAAGTGGGACGCTACAAAGTATTCATCATTGACGAGGTGCACATGCTCTCGTCACAGGCGTTCAACGCTTTTCTGAAAACGCTTGAAGAACCGCCCTCACACGCCATCTTCATCTTGGCCACAACGGAGAAGCACAAAATCCTGCCGACTATCTTGAGCCGCTGCCAGATTTATGACTTCAACCGAATGGAGGTGACTGACATCGTCAACCATCTCAAACATGTGGCAGAAAAGGAAGGCATAGAATATGAAGAAGAAGCGCTCGGCATCATTGCACACAAGGCCGACGGCGGTATGCGCGACGCTATGTCGATTTTCGACCAGGTGGTGAGCTATTCAAATGGGCACATCACCTATAAGAAGGTGATTGAAGACCTCAACGTGCTCGACTACGACTATTACTTCAAAATCACCGACCAGCTGCTCAAACCGGATATTCCAGCTGCAATGCTAACGCTCAACGATATTCTCTCAAAGGGATTCGATGGGAATTTGTTTGTCAACGGGCTCGCAACGCATTTCCGCGACTTGCTCGTCAGCCACGACGAACAGACTCTGCCACTACTCGAAGTGGCGGCTTCGGTGCGCGAACGCTATAAAGAACAAGCAGCACGCTGCCAACCGAAATTTCTCTTCCATGCGCTCAGACTCTGCAACCGCTGCGACCTGAGTTACCGCACTAGCAGCAACAAGCGCTTATTGGTGGAACTGACCTTGATTGAAATCGCACAAGGAGATGACGACGAGAGCTGTGGGCTTGGCCCTACGAAACGTCTTAAACCCCTATTCAAAAAGCAGCAGGCCGCCACAAAACCGGCCGCACCGCAAACCGCAACTTCTGCGGCAGTAAGCGCAAACATAGCAACAACGCAAACAACACCGCACACTCCTCAAACAGCGGTGGAGCCACAACAGATTCAACGACAGGTCCAACAACCGGCAGCACACCAAATGCCGCCGATGCCAAAGGCACAAAATCAGCCAACATCGGCACGCCCAATCGTCACGCTCTCCATTCGTCCGGAACACTACAGACAACAACAAAACGTTCAAACTACGAAGCAAGTTGCCAGTCCGGTACAATCAACGGGCATTGAAGAATGCCAACCATTTGACATGAGCGACCTCTCTTACCAGTGGTATCGCTACGCCTTGTCGCTTCCGAAAGAGCAGGCCGCACTGGCTGGGCGCATGAAGAACATCGAACCGACCATCGCTGACAACTGGACAATTGACATTCCCGTTGAAAACGAGCAGGTCATCCGCTTCATGAACCCAATCAAAGAGTCTCTGACGAAGCATCTGCAAACGAGCCTCCACAATTCACACATCACGCTCAACTACCGACTTATCAAACACACCGAAGAGCGGAAAGCATACACGCGTAAGGAGGTTTTGGAATCGATGATGAAGAGAAGCCCGGCTTTGGTCAACCTCATACGTGAATTTAATTTGGCGTTGACGTAAGCGGTGTGAAAAGGTTTTCCTTGCACACACCCAACGCCATTGCTGAAGCGTTGCCAGCAGTTTGCCAAGACCGCCATTCATCTATAAAAACGAAGCGGGCAGCAGTAAATACAAAGCGAACAGCCCCCTTCCCTCTGACAGATTTTTTACAAACAAGAAAACATATAAAAATGGAACAACCAAACAAGTACATCAGCGTTGCATACGAACTCTACACCGACAACGAAAAGGGCATCCACGAACTCGTGGAGAAAGCTCCGGCAGAACACCCCTTCCAGTTTATCTCTGGACTTGGTGTAGCCCTCGACGCTTTTGAAAGCCACATCGCCGCACTGAACGAAGGTGACAATTTCGACTTCACGCTCTCTGTTGACGAGGCATACGGCCCATACATTCAAGAACACGTCATCGAACTCGACAAGGCTGTCTTCTGCATCGACGGGAAATTTGACAAAAACACCATCTATCCTGGCAACATCGTTCCTTTGGTGAATGCCGACGGCAACCGTTTCCAAGGCCTCATCACGGATGTCAAAGAAGACAAAGTGGTCGTTGACCTCAACCACCCTCTTGCCGGAAAAGCCCTTCACTTCAAAGGACAGGTTGTCACTTCACGCGAAGCAACCAACGAGGAAATCAAAGACCTCATCAACAGAATGAGTGGCGAAGGCTGCGGCGGAAACTGCGGCGGCTGTGAAGGCGGATGCCACGGAGAAGGACACGGCGATGGCGAATGCTGCGGCAAACACGAAGGACATCACCACGATGGCGAATGCTGCGGTAAGCACGAAGGACACCACCACGGAGAAGGATGCTGCGGAGGCGGACACGGACACTGCCACTAAGCCGACATTATCTTTTCAATTATAGCAATTTCAAAATCGGGCGCTTTGCGGCGCTCGATTTTTCACATCCAACATTCAAAGCAAACACCCCATGAACACGTTTGGACATCTATTCAGACTGACCACCTTCGGAGAAAGCCACGGCCCAGGCATCGGAGGTGTTGTTGACGGCATGCCTGCCGGCATTGAGATCGACCTTGATTTCATACAAGAAGAGCTCAACCGACGCCGACCGGGACAAAGCAAACTCACCACTTCACGAAAGGAGGGAGACCGCGTCGAATTGCTGTCTGGCGTTTTCGAGGGACGCTCCACGGGTTGCCCCATAGGTTTTCTTGTACGCAACGAAAACCAACATTCTGACGACTACGACAACTTGCGCGACACGTTTCGCCCAAGTCATGCCGACTACACTTATTTCTGCAAATACGGCCTCCGCGACCACCGTGGAGGCGGACGCTCGTCGGCACGTGAAACCATCGCCCGTTGTGTTGGCGGCGCTTTGGCCAAACTCGTGCTGAAACAACTCGGCATAAACATCACGGCATACACATCGCAAGTCGGCCCGATTTGCCTGCAACGCGACTACCATGAACTCGACTTCAGCCAAATTGAACAAAACGCCGTGCGCTGCCCTGATATGGAAAAGGCCGCAGAAATGGCGCAACTCATCTCGGAAGTCAAAGCCGACGGCGACACCATCGGCGGCATCATCACCTGCGTGGTACAAGGCTGCCCCGTTGGACTTGGATCGCCGGCTTTCGGCAAACTGCATGCCGAACTGGGCGCGGCCATGCTCGGAATCAACGCGGTCAAGGGATTTGAATATGGCGAGGGATTTGCCGGCGTTTGCGCACGCGGCAGCGAACAAAATGATATCTTCATCCCCAACGGACACGGCGGCATCACCACACGGACAAACCACAGCGGAGGCATTCAAGGCGGCATCAGCAACGGAGCCGATATCTATTTCCGCGTAGCATTCAAGCCCGTGGCAACGCTTCTGCGCGAACAAGAAACTGTGGACATCCACGGAAAGGAAACCATTGTCAAGGCACGCGGACGCCACGACCCATGCGTACTTCCACGCGCCGTACCTATCGTTGAAGCGATGACTGCAATGACAATTCTTGACCATTATTTACTCAATAAAACCGTCAGGTGTTAAATACTTTTTCGTTGCGCAAGAAAAAACCATAAGAAAGCGCCACGATTGCAATCATTTATTTACATTTGCGAATAAAATCTTGTCGTGATGACAACATCTTGATTAGTTTAGTTAAGTCTAGTTTAGTTTTTGTGTTGGTTAATGGAGGCTCGGAATACCGGTGTCTCCATTAATTATTTTATAAGGGGCAGGACGATTTTTATAAGGGGGCAAGAATGGTGCGCTGATTTCATTGCGAAAATGCAGGAGTTTTTAAATGACTCGTACAATCTCAGTACCATTCTGTTGAGCCAGCATAAGTCCAACGTGCTAAACGAAAGAAGGAGACAAGCGGATGTTTGCAAATCGCACATCGCTTGTCTCCTTCTTTTTGTAGGATATAATATGTGGGGTTGTTTAAAGCATAAAATAGGTGATCCCTGCGTTAGAAATCAATCTCCAAACCTACGCCAAATACATCGTTGGTGCGGTGGAAATTGTCGTAACCTGTCGTTGAATAGTTTCCGAGACCCGTAGCGATTTGCGTGAGCGCCCCAGCCTCCCTTTGGAAGGTTTGAAGTTTCTCAGTAGCAATGACACGTTCCGCCTCCGTGGCATTCGGATTGGCCAATATCGCATTACACTGATTGACACCCGCCTGCAATTGTCCGGCCATCGGCTGCAACATGCCATTAAACTTTTGCTTCATATCGCAATAGTCTGCCATGTCTTTGCGATAATGCTGATAGAACGTCTTGAAATAAGCAAAATTGAGCTTCACGCGTTCCTTGAGGCGAAAGGCTGCTCCGAGACCAACGGAGTTTGAGTTGGTCACAAAACTCATGTCTGTGATGAAACGACTGTCTTTTCCCAAACCATAGTTTGTTGACTGCCATCCAGCGCTCACCGTCCAACGCTTGGAGAGGTCATATTCCATTCCGGCCAAAACCTCCCAACCGCCATTTTTGAGTTGCTCATGGCGACTGTTGTGCTGCGTAGCTTGACGGTCGAAATAATAGTGGAATCCGCCATTGGCACGCAAACCGTCAATGATTTCATACTGTGCACCGAGCGCCAGGATGGCGGGAATGTCGGCTGCCACATGCAGTCCGTCGTCAAACTCGTCCAAACCGCTTGTGTTCACACCGCTGCGGTTTTTCAGTCTCAAACGTGTCTTAAACTCATATCTGGCAGAAAGGTTCCAGCGTCCCGTTTTGTAATCGACAGAAACAATCGGCGTGAATCCCCATCCGCTCTGGTCGCAGTTGAGCTCGCGGTCTCCAACCAGGGAAGCGAAATCGGGCAATCCCTGCGACTGGAAGAATTTCGCAGCCGGCATATTGACAGCGCCAGCAGGTCCCTGCACTTCTACATTGATGTTGCGCACGTAGCCATAATAGTTACAGTTGGCATAAATGACACGTCCGCCCACATTGACATTCAAATTCGGGTTGATGCGATAGCCGACGCCAAACTGACCACCGAAATAATACTGACGGCCCTGCATGTGCGTATCGAAAGAATAACCGCTCACCGCACCTGGTCTCAAAGCGCCAACCAACACCGGCACCATGGCCACCTGACTTTCAAAAGAAGGCAGACCATCGGAGAAGTTACACTTTCCGCCACCACCTGTCACACCAAAATGGAATGTAGCAAACCACTTTTCGCCCACGCGAGCCAAGTTGAGAGACGGCATCACAGGAGCCGAGGCCTTACCGTTAAAACGCTTGACACCGTCAGGATTGTTGCGCACGCCGTTGACCGTTCCGAGCGCAAACGGGCCAGCATTCTGCGGACCGAAATAAGAAGTCGTCGTTCGGCTCTGATAAGCACTCTGTATGTCGAATCCCAAATGCCAACCAACCGACATAAAACCAACGCCAGCCGGATTGGAATAGGCACCGTCAATGCCGATGGCACCATCACGCGCAGGATTACGCAAGAAATTAACGCTCTGGTTCGTGTTCGTCAAGTAACCACCAGCCTGCGCAGTGGTTGCAGCCATCAGCAAAGAGGCTGCGAGAATTGAAAATTGCTTCATTCTTCTGTTTAATTGGTAAAATCGGCGGCAAAAGTACAATTAATCTGCACAGCAACAAAATCTTTGTGCAAATAAATTGCATACAACCCGCCCTTTCGTGCAAAAATGTCTTCCACACTTGCCTTTTTAGGGGTTGGACAACACCATATTCCTCCTAAAAGTTTTTTTCAAACTACCCCATTAAGGAATGTTCCAACAACACGCCTCCTGCACCGCGCAACAACGCAACAGCAATGCGGTCATAACGCTACCACAGCACTACTATAACGCCTCCTCAACGCTACTACAAATACCCAAAGAAGAAAGTTTAACGGCATAATCCTTGGCACATATAACCATAAATCGTACTTTTGTACTTGCATAAGGGAGGTCCCCGATTTCCGCCATCAAAGCACGAGCCGTTTTGCGAAAGAGCACGAGCCGTTCTCTGGAGATTTTCAAGCCACCCCATAATCAGAATACAAACAAACGTCATATATGGAAAAGAGTGATAGCGTCGTTATCATACCGACCTACAACGAAAAAGAAAATATTGAGAGCATCATCCGCGCCGTCCGCGGACTGGAAGCACACGATTTTGAAATACTTATCATTGACGACGGTTCGCCCGACGGCACTGCCGACATCGTCAAGCGGCTCATGGCTGGAGAGTTCAAAGACAAGTTGCACCTCGTTGAGCGCCAAGGCAAACTGGGTCTTGGAACGGCCTACATTGCCGGATTCAAATGGGCGCTGGAACATGGCTACGACTACATCTTCGAAATGGATGCCGACTTCAGCCACGACCCCAACGATTTGCCACGACTCTACAACGCTTGCGCGAAAGACGGCTACGACGTTGCCATCGGTTCCAGATACGTAAGCGGCGTAAACGTTGTCAACTGGCCTATGGGACGCGTACTGATGAGCTATTATGCCTCAAAATATGTGCGCATCGTGACGGGCGTTCCCATCCACGACACCACGGCCGGATTCAAATGCTATCGCCGCAAAGTGCTTGAGACCATCGACCTCGATGCCATCCGCTTTAAGGGCTATGCCTTCCAGATTGAAATGAAGTTCACGGCCTATAAACTCGGATTCAAAATCAAGGAAGTGCCTGTTATCTTTGTCAACCGCCAGCTTGGAACGAGCAAAATGAGCGGAGGCATCTTTGGCGAAGCGCTCTTCGGCGTAGTACGCCTTCGCTGGGCGGCCATCTGCGGCAAAATCAAACCGAGAAAATAAAATCCCGGCTCTTCCTGCTTGAAATCATTTTTTCGAAAAAAAAGACCTGAACACAATAATATGAAAAAAGGTGGGGCTCAATACAGCTCCACCTTTACGCATATACTATATAAGGCGCATGCGGCACGGTGCATTGCATCAAAATGCTTGCCACCAAGCAAGCCTGAGAATCCACCGAGCAAGCTTTGGTAAACCCCAAGCGCACCATCCCCTGCCCTGCAACCAACCACGAGAACAACATGCAACGCAGACTACTGATTGACCATGTCATCATGGTGAACGAAGGACGCGAATTTAAAGGCGCGCTCCTCATCGAGAACGAACACATCGGACGAATATTCGAAGGTGAAGTCGACTATTCAAGCATCGCCACAGATGCCATCATCGATGCAGAAGGATGCTACCTCATCCCTGGCGTTATGGACGAACACGTACATTTTCGCGATCCTGGACTGACTTACAAAGCCGACATGGAAAGCGAGAGCCGAGCCGCAGCAGCAGGCGGTGTCACCACCGTCTTCGACATGCCGAACACCAAACCGCAGACCACCACCACCGAAGCCTTGCGCGAGAAATTCTCCATCGCTGCAAAGAAATGCTGCATCAACTACGGATTCTTCTTGGGAGCCACAACCGACAACACCGATGCACTGCTTCATCTGAACCCGAGAAAGGTGGCAGGCGTGAAACTCTTCATGGGAGCCTCAACTGGAAACATGCTTGTCGACGACGACAAAGCGCTCCGCAAGATTTTCCAAGTGTCAAAAATGCCTGTCATGGTTCATTGTGAAGACAGCCAAATCATCAACGACAACATGAAGGCCTGCAAGGAAAAGAACGGGGAAGACCCAGACATCAAGTTTCATCCGCTCATCCGCTCCGAAGAAGCCTGCGTTGCATCAACAACGAAAGCCGTTGAACTGGCCAAAGAATACGGAACGCGCCTGCATGTGGCCCATATATCAACGGAACGCGAGTTGGCATTGTTTTCTCCGGAACATCCCAACATAACGGCCGAAATCTGCGTGCCACACCTGCTCTTCTGCGACGAAGACTACGCCCGCCTCGGAGCCCGCATCAAATGCAATCCGGCCGTCAAGACCAAAGCCGACCGCGAAGCCCTACGCAAAGCTCTGAACGACGGAACAGCCGCCACCATCGCCACCGACCATGCTCCACACGCCATCTATGAGAAAATCGGCGGTGCGGCCAAAGCGCTCTCCGGCATGCCGATGGTGCAATTTTCTCTCGTGTCTATGCTTGAATTGGTCGACAAGGGCATACTTCCAATGACGCGCCTCGTTGAACTCATGTGCCACGCCCCAGCCCGCCTCTTTAATGTCGAACTGCGCGGCTTCTTGCGCGAAGGCTATAAAGCCGACCTCGTGTTGTTGCGCCCGCACGCTCCTTGGACGTTGACGCCCAACCGCATTGAGAGCAAGTGCAACTGGAGTCCGATGGAGGGACACGTCTTTAACTGGCGCGTTGAGAAAACCTATTGCAACGGTTTCCTGCTATACAACCAAGGCCGCATCACGAACGAGGCATTCCGCGGACAGCCTGTGACCTTCGACCGATAACTCCCCATCTGACAAGCAAGCAGAAATCTCAAATCCATTCTCCCGAAAAGCCCACACCGGCAACCCCATAAGCCAAACCCACCAACCAGCCATGCTCCACATCCAAGCATATACCATTACGGAACTCGCGCCCTACATCAACTGGATATACTTCTTCCACGCATGGGGCATGCCGCCGCGCTTCGCCACAGTGACACAAGTGCACGATTGTCCGGGATGTCGTGGTGCCTGGCAGGCACAATTTCCGGAATCCGACCAGGCACAGGCCCGCGAGGGTATCAAGCTCTATGCCGAAGCCCAACAGATGCTGAGAACACTGTCATCAAAAAACTGCCGCATAAACAGCATCGTCGGATTGTTTCCAGCGTGGAGCGACGGCGACGACGTAATGGTGGCGGCAAACCCCGATGGCACGACACCGCGCCGCCTGTGTTTCCTGCGCCAGCAACAAGTCCTGCAAAGAAACGCCCCATACCTCTGCCTGGCCGATTTTATCAGTCCACACCGCCCACCCTCCGACGCTGACATCCACGTTTTGCCCATCGGCAACGTCATCGGACTTTTTGCCACTGCCGCCGAAATCTCCATGGAACACCTTTATGACCATGACGACTTCAAACGCTTGTTGGTGCAAACGCTCTCCGACCGTCTGGCCGAAGCGGCGGCTGAGCGGCTCCATGAGCAAGTGAGGCAAACGCTTTGGGGATATGCCCCCAGCGAGCGTTTCTCCTGTCAAGAACTTTTCTCGGAGAAATACCAAGGGCGCCGGCCCGCTATCGGCTACCCCTCCATGCCCGACCAAAGTTTCATCTTCGACTTCGCCAAAATCCTCCCCTTGGAGCGCATCGGCATTACCCTCACGGAGAACGGCATGATGCAACCCCACGCCGCCGTTGCCGGACTGATGCTCGGACACCCAGCAACGCGCCATTTCAGCATCGGAACCATTGACGAGGCGCAACTTTGCGACTATGCAAAACGCCGCGGCCTGCTTCCCGATGATGTCAGACGCTATCTGGTTGGAAATCTCAAGGATATCTGATATTCCGTAAAACACCTACTTATATATATGACATCACTTATATATAAGTAGGTGGTCAGAATTATTTTTACATTTGAAATGTTCTATCGGGATGCAGATACGCCACCTTGGTTGAAGGAGCAATGCGGGCATTGCGACTGAAAACAAGGTAAGTAGATGCGCCCGAGAGGACGTTTCAAATGTAAAAATAATGCTCTTGGCACATATATAAAAATAATTTTGACCACCTACTTATGATACTACGCATTCTCATCCCGCTCGTAGTCCTGCTAATGCTTCCCGCATGGGGCATCGACCGCCTATGGTGGCACCGCCACGTCAAAGGATGGAAACGATGGCTTGTCTACACACCGTCGGCAACACTCTCGCTACTCCTAATCTTGACCGCCGCCAATGAGAGCTACTCCATGGCCGCCGACCACTGGAAAGGGCAACTGCTCTCCGTCACGCTCACATTTCTGGTGCCTCAGGCCCTACTGGCCTTGCTGCTCGGGTTAGGACAACTGGCAAAACGCCACGCACCGCGCATTTCCCATGCCATCAACATCGCGGCTGTCACCACCTCCCTACTCAGCCTCGCCGCCATGACCTATGGCATGACGGGCGGCTACCGGCATTTGGTTGTGAAACACTACACCTACACCGACCGCCGCATCCCCCCAGCCTTCAACGGCTACCGCATCGTCCAGTTGTCGGACCTCCATGTCGGCACCCTGCACGGACAGCCACAAGTGGTCCGCAACATCGTCGACAGCGTCAACGCGCAACGCCCCGACCTCATCGTCTTCACCGGCGACCTCGTGAACTACCATGCGGAGGAAATCTACGAATTCGAACCGATTCTTCGGCAGTTGAAAGCCAAAGACGGCGTCATCTCCATCATGGGCAACCACGACTACGCACAATATTTCCACTGGGAATCGCCCCTCGACAGTCTGGCCGACATCCGCCGCCTACAAAACCGGCAACGCGCCATGAACTGGCATTTGCTGCTCAACGACAATCACATCATCCGGCGCGGCAACGACAGCATTGCCATCATCGGAGTGGAAAATGACGGGCGGCCGCCCTTCCCCGCTTTGGCCGACCTGCCACGTGCACAAAGGAATCTGAATGACAACTGCTTCAAAATCCTCCTCTCGCACGACCCTTCCCACTGGCACCGCCAAGTCGTCCCCAACACCACCATTCCGCTAACCCTCTCAGGCCACACCCACGGCATGCAGTTTAAAATCGGCAATTTCTCCCCCGCCTCCTGGTTTTATAAAGAATGGGGCGGTGAATACACCGACCAAAATGGCCATACGCTCTATGTCAGCCTCGGCACAGGCGAAGTCCTACTTCCCTTCCGACTGGGAGCCTGGCCTGAAATCAACGTCATTCAATTAAATAATGGTGAAAAATAACTTGACGTCAACTTATTCTTTCACCATCACTAAGCAGGTGAGCAGATGCCTGGAAAAACCAGATTATCTGAACACCCACTCACAAACCATCTCACGCCAATAACACACTTATGAAATTCCTATACAGAATCTACCAATTGTGCATCGCCCTCCCCCTGGGCTTGATTGCAACCGTCTTGACAGCTCTCGCCACCATCATCGGCTGCTTCATTGGCAGCGCACATTTCTGGGGCTACTACCCAGGCAAACTGTGGTCGGTCTTCATCTGCCGCATCCTCCTGCTCCCCATCAAGATTGAAGGACGCGAACACATCGACCGCCATCAGAGCTACGTTTTTGTAGCCAACCACCAAGGTCCGATGGACATCTTCCTCATCTACGGCTTCTTGGGCCGCAACTTCAAATGGATGATGAAGAAAGCCCTGCGCCGCATCTTCCTGGTTGGCTATGCCTGCGAGAGAGCCCACCACATCTTCGTCGACAAATCCGGTCCGAAGAAAATTCAGGAAACCATCGACAACGCCCGCAACACACTCCAGCACGGCACCTCCCTCGTGGTGTTCCCTGAAGGGTCGCGCACCTTCACTGGCCACATGGGCCTCTTCCGCAAAGGCGCCTTCCAGTTGGCCGACGAACTCCAGTTGCCCGTTGTCCCCATCACCATCGATGGCTCGTTCGACGTGCTGCCCCGCATGGCCGGCTTCAATTTCGTCAATTTCCACCGCATGCGCCTCGTCATCCACCAACCCATCATGCCGCAAGGCAAGGGCATTGCCGACATCAACCAGACCATGAAAGCCAGCTATGACACCATCATGGCCGACCTGCCCGAAAAATATCAGGGCTACGTGAAAAACAAAGACCAATAAGCCTGAACCCCCATTTTGAAGTTTTCCACGCCACCCAGCGCGAAAAACTGACCATCTTCCCACGTGTATCTCACAAATAATTAGTAATTTTGCCGGGAAATCATCTCAAGAGATATGCAAATAAAGGAAGTCACCCAGACCCTTGAACGGTTTGCGCCTCTGCCGCTGCAGGAAAGCTACGATAATGCAGGCTTGCAGATTGGATTAACAGAAGCGCAAGAAGTGTCAGGGGTCTTATTGTGTTTAGACGTCACTGAAGACGTTGTCGACGAAGCTGAGCGCAAAGGCTGCAACATGATTGTGGCACACCATCCGCTCCTGTTTCGCGGTGTGAAATGCGTAGACGGACGCACGCAGGTGACGCGTTGCATGCAGCGTGCCATCCAGAAAAACATTGCCATCTATGCCGCCCACACCAACCTCGACAATGCCCCCGCAGGCGTGAATTTCCGCATTGCAGAGAAGCTCAACCTGCAAGACACAGAGTTTCTGCAACCGCTGCCAGACGGACAAGGCGGAAGCGGAATCATCGGCAACCTGCCAAAGGAATGCCAAGCGCTGGACTTCCTTAAAGAGGTGAAAGAAATATTCGGTGTTGAATGCCTAATGCACAACAATGGGCCTCAACGTCCCGTCAAACGCATCGCCTTATGCGGCGGTGCCGGAGACTTTCTCATCGACGAAGCCATTGAAGCCGGAGCCGACGTTTTCCTCACCGGGGAAATGGGCTACCACCGTTATTTCGGGCACGAAAGCGAAATATGGATAGGCGTTTTGGGACACTACCAAAGCGAACAGTACACCATACAGCTCCTGCGCGACATCCTCTCGCAAAGCCTCCCTTCCCTGCCGCTCTTTCTGACGGAGGTGAACACCAATCCGATTCAATACCTATAGGGCAAGCCCCAAGAAAGGCGACTCCGCTTAAAGCCCCTGGCACGCCCCACAAAGATTTTTAAAAGAAACACATATAAATAAGCATTTATCATTATGGCTAAGAAAGACGTTGCAGACATGTCTGTTGAACAGAAGCTGAAGAACCTCTATCAGTTGCAGACAATGCTTTCAGAAATTGACAAAATCAAAACGCTTCGCGGCGAACTTCCTTTGGAAGTAAGCGACCTTAAAGACGAGATTGAGGGTTTGACCACGCGTCTGAAGAAATACGACGACGACATCGTAGCGCTCAACCAAGACATTGAGGCCAAGAAAAACAAAATCGATGAAGCACAGGCTGCAATCACGCGCTATAAAGGCCAGCTCAACGATGTGAAAAACAACCGCGAGTACGACACGCTCTCGAAAGAAATCGAATTCCAGACGCTCGAAGTTGAATTGCTCAACAAGAGAATCAGCGAAGCACAAAAGGCCATCGCTGGTAAGGAAAACGACATTGCCAACTGCAAGAACAAACTGGAAGAGCGCCGCGCTGACCTCGGCGTGAAGGAATCAGAGCTCGATGAAATCACCGCCGAAACCAAGGCCGAAGAAGAACGCCTGCGCGAAAAAGCACAGACGCTGGAGCTCGCCATCGAACCGCGCTTGCTTTCTGCCTTCAAGCGCATCCGCAATAACTCACACAATGGTTTGGGCATCGTTTACGTAGAACGCGGTGCCTGCGGTGGCTGCTTTAACAAGATTCCGCCACAGCGCCAGCTCGACATCCGCATGCGCAAGAAAATCATCGTTTGCGAATACTGCGGACGTATCATGATCGACCCTGAATTGGCCGGCGTGAAAATCGAAACGACCGAAACTGAAAAGCCAAAACGCCGCACCCGCAAACTCGCCAAGTAATGGTGAGCAGGAGCGCAAAGCAATTACATGAAAGGTGTCCAATTTATCCTTGGACACCTTTTATGTTTAGTGATGGTAAAAATCCCCTCTACACCACATCAAAATAAAAACGCCGCCCCACCCTGTCGGCTTACATCAAGATATGAAACTCCAACTCATCGTTGTCGGCAAAACAACCAGCGCCCCCTTGCAAGGCATGATTTCCGACTACACTTCAAGACTCAAACACTACATTCCCTTCGAAATGGAAGCCATCCCGGAACTCAAGAACACCAAGGCGCTGACTCCCGAACAGCAAAAAGCCAAAGAAGGAGAAGCCATACGCAAACTTCTGAAAGACGGCGACCACCTCGTTCTGCTCGATGAAGGTGGCCGCGAATTTCGCTCCGTTGAATATGCCAAATATCTGCAACAACGCATGGCATCCGGCGCCCGCCGCCTGGTCTTTGTCGTTGGCGGCCCCTATGGTTTTTCTCCAGAAATCTATGCGCTGGCCAAAGAAAAGATTTCGCTCTCCAAGATGACGTTCTCCCATCAGATGGTGCGCCTCTTCTTCGTGGAGCAATGCTATCGCGCCATGACCATCCTCAAAGGCGAACCCTACCACCATGAATAGCCGCTGCCGTTTGCGCATGGCCCTGCTGCCAGTCGTGCTGGTGTGCCTTCCGCTGCCAGTTTCCTTCGCCATGCACCGTTCCAAGTTCCCCGCCGCCGACACCACAAGTCCGTCAGCCCGCCCAACGGCGGAAGGCGGAAAAGCACAGACGTTCCGCGTCATGACCTACAACGTGGAAAACCTCTTCGACACCCTCCACGATGCCGGCTTCAACGACGAGGAATTTCTCCCCGGTTCCAACCGCCGCTGGAACAGTCCGCGCTATTGGGGCAAACAGCAAAAACTGGCTCGCACCATTGCCGCTGCAGGTGGTGCCGTCCCCGTTGACCTCGTGGCACTGTGTGAAGTTGAAAACGACACAGTGGTCAACCACCTGTGCCGCCGAACAATCCTGCGCCGACTGGACTACACCTATCTCGTGACACAAAGCAAAGACGCACGAGGCATTGACGTGGCACTGCTCTATCAGCCTTTCCGCTTCCGCCTTCTCCATGCCGAAAGCCTGCACATTCCTTTTGATGCCAGCTACGGCCGCTCAACGCGCGACATTCTGCACGCTGCCGGAATGCTGCAAACGGGCGACACGCTTGATGTCTTCGTCTGCCATCTGCCAAGCCGTCGGGGCAGCAACAAAAGCACACGCAATTTCCGATATACGGCGGCACGCACCTTGCGACATAAAATCGACAGTGTTTCAAACTGCCGGCAAAACCCGCTCCTCATAACCCTTGGCGACTTCAACGACGAACACACCGACATCAGCATCAGCAAGATGCTTAACGCACACCCATACACCGGCCAGACAGCGGAGACAATCTCTCCGAAAACCTCCCCAGGCACGCAGCAACTCTATGTTCTGTCGGCCGACCTCCGGGCGAAACCAGACATCAGAGGCACCTATAAATACCAAGGACGTTGGAACCAGCTCGACCATATCATCGTCAACAGCCAACTGCTCTGCCCTTCCTCGCGCCTCCACACGACGCCTGCACGCTGCCGAATCTTTGCCCCGCCCTTCCTGACGGAGCCCGACAAGAGCGACGGCGGCGTCAAGCCGTTCCGCACCTACCTCGGACCGATTTACCACGGCGGCTTCAGCGACCATTTTCCTCTCGTTGCCGACTTTCTGATGCAATAAGCCATGCGCCACACTGTGTCCCCTCAAGCATAGGGTGTTCAAAATACAGAGAAAATCAAGCTTAGCGGTAGCGCCATCGCAGCGGAGATTTGCGCTGCGCCAACATAATCATCTATTGCGGCGCCAGCATTGTAGCTCACTTTGCTCGCAAAGTGAGGGCCACGAACACGTAGCGAACATGACCAACGCTCTGGGGCATGACTTTGTTGGATTATCAGCTCGTGCTTGGCCGCCACAATATTCGCCCCCCTCACTTTGCGAGCAAAGTGAGCTACAGTGCTTCGCCCCAGGTCTTCGTCGCACCTTATTTATTTGCCGTATTCCACGGGCAAAGCTTGCTCATTCCATACAAATTCCTTACCTTTGCAGCCGAATTAAGTAATGGTACCACCATTACCCAAAAGCTTGTTTAGCCCAAACGCGGCCGCGTGATTGCCGAGAGGACTAAACCGAGTGCTTGATAAACCTCGTAAAAAACAAGATAAAATGACAAAACGCTTCACTATGAGCCTCCCCTACATGCTGATGGGAGTGCTCTTCTGTGTCTGCTTAATTGCAGCCAACTTGCTTGAGACAAAGCAAGTGACGTTCGGTCCGCTGGAAATGACAGCCGGACTGATTGTGTTTCCCGTTTCTTACATCATCAACGACTGCATGGTTGAAGTGTGGGGTTATCGCCGCGCACGCTTCATCATCTGGCTCGGCTTCATGATGAACTTCCTCTTCGTGTTGTTCGGAATGCTGGCCGACCTGCTCCCCGCCGCCCCCTACTGGACCGGCGAAGAAGGGTTTCATGCCATTTTCGGCCTTGCCCCGCGCATTGCCGGAGCCTCATTTTTGGCTTTCCTGGTCGGTTCGTTCTTGAATGCCTACGTGATGAGCCGCATGAAATTGTGGAGCAACGGACGCAACTTTTCCCTGCGTGCCATCGCTTCAACCATTGTCGGTGAATCCGCCGACTCGCTCGTTTTCTTCCCCTTGGCCTTGGGCGGCGTTGTGCCCTGGGAAATCATGCCGGCCATGATGATTTCGCAAGTCATTCTCAAAACGGTCTATGAAATCATCGCCCTTCCCATCACCATACGCGTCGTGAAATTCGTGAAACGCATCGAAGGACAAGACACCTACGACAAGGGCATCTCTTACAATGTCTGGAAACTTTCCGATATGTAAGTTTCTGCCCCAATCCCCCCACAACATCCATTGAGGCCTCTTCCACAGCGCCTCCCCCATCCGAAACAATGCAACACCTCGACAACAAACGCGCCCTCGTTGTTTTCAGCGGAGGGCAAGACTCCACCACCTGCCTCTTTTGGGCAAAAGCCCACTTCGAAGAAGTCTGGGCTCTCAGTTTCACCTACGGGCAGAAACACGTACACGAAGTTGACCTCGCACGCCAAATAGCCCAAGATGCCAACGTACACTTCGACTGCATGGATGCCAGTTTCATCAGCCAGTTGGCCACTTCTTGTTCGCTCACCGACACCAGCATCGTCATGGACAGCGAAAAGCCCGCTGCAGGTCCTCCCAACACCTTCGTGCCAGGCCGCAACCTTTTCTTCCTGAGCATCGCCGCCGTCTACGCCCATGAGCGCGGCATCCGCCATCTCGTGACTGGCGTTTCGCAAACAGACTTCTCTGGCTACCCCGACTGCCGCGACAATTTCATCCGCAGCCTCAACGTGACGCTCAACGAAGCCATGGACATGCAATATGTCATCCACACGCCGCTAATGTGGATCGACAAATGCCAGACATGGGCATTGGCCGACCGCCTCGGCGTGTTGCAACTGATACGCGAAAAAACGCTCACCTGCTACAACGGCATACAGGGTGACGGATGCGGACACTGCCCGGCTTGCAAACTGCGCCGCGAGGGACTGGAACGCTACCTTTCTCTCTCCGAAGAAGAAAAAAGAAACCTTCTGCCCTCGTTTCTGATTGCAGGCATACAATAAGTAATGTTGAAAAAATAACTTCCGCAATTTTGCCGTTGGCAAGTAATATTTTATTTCCTCCCCTGCCTTTTCGGCTCTTTTCGAACTTATTCTCAGTCACAATGCTCGCATTGCTCCTTCGAATAAGCTCAAAAATAGCTCAAAAATGCAGGTGCAAAATTGAGGAACTTATTCTTTCAACATTACTAAACTGGTTGTTCTGAAATCATCATCCAACGAAGCAACCGCTTCTCCCAACCGTTTTTTCTCAGAACACCACGACCATCAACAATCACCCCATCATGAACAGAGAATCCGACGACCTCCAAGCCTTAGGCAAAACCACGAAATACCGCGACGACTACGCCCCAGAAGTCCTCGAGAGCTTTGAAAACAAACACCCTGGCAACGACTATTGGGTGCGCTTCAACTGCCCTGAGTTCACCAGCCTCTGCCCCATCACAGGGCAGCCCGACTTTGCCGAAATACGCATCAACTATCTCCCCGACCATAAAATGGTGGAAAGCAAGAGTCTGAAGCTCTACTTGTTCAGCTTCAGAAACCACGGCGACTTCCACGAAGATTGTGTCAACATCATCATGAAGGACCTCATCAAACTGATGGATCCAAAATACATCGAAGTGACGGGAATCTTCACGCCACGAGGCGGCATCAGCATTTATCCCTACGCCAACTACGGACGACCGGGAACGAAATACGAAAAAATGGCCGAGTTCCGCCTTCTTCATCACGACCTTCACGCATAACGCGACGCCAAACAACCATCCTTCAAGCGGTGTCTTGTTTCATAATCCACTACTACGGACAAAGAATATGAAACAAGACACCGCTTGCTTTTGTCTGTGTTTTACTCCCCCAAGAATTTACATCTGGCCAACCTCTATCTCAAAGCCAGAGAAATGACTCAGCGAAAAAAGAGATGTCGCACATCGCCACATCAAGGGCCGTATTTCCCCCTCTCCCCATCATTGCCAATTCAATCCCTATACTTTTTGGCGAACGCCTTCCTGCGTTCGATCGTGTCTCGCCCTGCGTTCGATCGTGCCTCATCCCACGTTCACTCGTGCCCCGTCCCGCGTTCGCCAAAAAGTATAGGAGGCGGATTGACTTTCAATAGTTCCGACATTCTGAGTCGGGAGATTTCCAAAGGAAAATGCGACAGAGAGATTATGAGCAAAAGCAGCAAAATGACGGGGATATGAAATTTTTATTGGAAATAATTTGGCAGTTTAATCAAAACTCTATACATTTGCAACATCAACAATTAGAATTGTACATTAGCAATGAAAAAGAATTTGTCAAATATGAACCTTTTTTGGTGGCTTAACTTACTACTTCCAAAGTCGTGAGTTACTTTTTCATGTACCCCTAACTGAACATTCCATTTTGAAAAAAATAATCTTAGGCGGTCTGTCGTAGCTTGCGACAGACCGCCTTTTTTGTATCCCTACGCTTCAGCGCAAGCGAAGCACTGGTCTCCAGCAAACAAACCCATTACTAACATAACCCCAATAAGAAAATGAAAACGACAAGCAATTACCAAGTAAATGAAGAAGGTTTTTTCGGCAACTACGGCGGTGCCTACATCCCAGAAATCCTGCGTCCGTGCATTGAAGCCCTGCGCAAATGCTACCGGGAAGTGATTGAGAGCGAGAATTTCCGCAAAGAATTCGACGTGCTACTGCGCGACTATGTCGGCCGCCCCTCGCCGCTCTATCTCTCTGAGGCGCTGAGCCAACTGCACGGCTGCAAGATTTATCTGAAACGAGAGGACCTCAACCACACGGGAGCACACAAAATCAACAATGCCATCGGGCAGATTTTGCTGGCCAAACACATGGGGAAACGACGCATCATCGCTGAGACTGGTGCTGGGCAGCATGGCGTTGCAACGGCCACGGTGTGCGCCCTGATGAAGATGCCGTGCACGATTTACATGGGGGCAACCGACGTGGCACGCCAACGTCCGAACGTGGAGAAGATGCGATTGCTCGGCGCCAAGGTGGTGGCTGTTGAGAGCGGAAACAAGACCCTCAAAGACGCTGTCAACGAAGCCTTGCAAGACTGGTGTTCTCATCCCGAAGAGACTTTTTATCTGCTCGGCTCTGCTGTGGGACCACACCCCTACCCCGACCTCGTGACACGCCTGCAAAGCGTAATCAGCAAGGAAATCCGCGCACAACTGCTGGAAAAAGAAGGTCGCGAAGTGCCTGATTATCTGGTGGCCTGCATCGGCGGCGGTTCGAATGCTGGCGGCACGTTCTTCCATTTCCTGGAGGAGCCCGACGTGAAATTCATCCTGGCAGAAGGCGGCGGACTGGGTGCGGAGACGAAGGAAACGGCCGCCACTCTGACGGTCGGGACCGACGGCGTGTTACACGGTTCGCGCTCCCTCGTCATCCAAGACGAGAACGGAAATGTGGCAGAGCCTTATTCCATCTCTGCGGGACTGGACTATCCAGGCATCGGTCCGCTCCACGCCACACTGGTGAAAACGGGACGTGCGCAGGCATTGGCCATCACTGACCACGAGGCACTGGCCGCCGCCTACGAGCTCAACCGCCTCGACGGCATTTTGCCGGCCTTGGAGTCGGCACACGCCTTGGGAGCGCTCCACCGCCTAAAATTCAAACCCTCTGACATCGTTGTACTGACGGTTTCTGGCCGCGGCGACAAAGACATCGACACCTATCTGAAACATGCCGGAGAGTTTGCCGCAGAAAACGGAATGCAGTAAGGGCGCAGAAAATGCTCTCAAAAAAGCTCCCGAAAACCAAACGCTCCAAAGAGAACCACGCCGTTTCTCTTTGGAGCGTTTGCTTCTTTTGGGAGGGCGAAGCAGAGAGGCTGAAAAAACAATTGGAGAGACATTGTTTTTTGGGGAATGCCACTTCCCGAGCGAAAGGCTCCACCTATGTGACCGACGACCAATACCAAAAACAGCAAGAAACAGGGCATAAGAAATAACTCCTTACTCTTCAAAATTGGTCAAGTTGTTCTTCCACCATTACTAAATTACTTAACTTTGCAGCTTGTAACAACAAACCACATGAAGACAATCGCAATCATCAACGCCATGCACAAGGAGCATGAGCAACTTGCGGCTCTGCTATCAGATGCCAGCACAAAAAAAGAAGGCCGTTTCACTTTCGTGGAAGGTGTTTTCAACGGCCGCAAAATCGTTTTGATGGAGAGCGGCATCGGCAAAGTGAATGCCGCTGTCGGCGCCGTGGAACTGATCCACCGCTACCACCCCGACGCCCTGATCAATACGGGCGTTGCTGGGGGGATTGACAATTGCCTGAAGGTGATGGACGTTGTGGCTGGAGAACGCGTGGCCTACCATGACGTGGACTGCGGACCGGAGTCTGAACTCGGACAGGTGCAAGGACTGCCACTCTATTATGAAGCCGACACGCAGCTCTTTCAGGCGGCCATGAGCATCCAGCCGAAGGAAACGACGATTCACGGCGGACTTATCTGCAGCGGCGACCAGTTTATCACCAGCCGCCCGCAATTGCAGAAAATCAAAGACCGCTACCCCGAGGGTCTGGCGGTTGACATGGAAAGCGGCGCACTCGCACAGGTGTGTTTCCTCTATCAGGTGCCTTTCCTAAGCTTCCGCATCATCAGCGACACGCCGGGAGCCGACCAACACTTCGACCAATATCTCAATTTCTGGGACACCATGGCCGACCGTTCTTTCGGCGTGACGGAAGCGCTGCTGAAGGCCATCACAAAATAACTAAGTAATGGTGCCACCATTACTAATTAAACCACAAGACATGAAAAAGATTCCAAGTTTCACCATAGACCACATCAAACTCAACCGCGGCATCTACGTGAGCCGCAAGGACGAAATCGGCGGCGAGACCGTCACGACTTTCGACATACGCATGAAACTCCCTAACCGCGAGCCAGTGCTCGGACAAGGAGCCATCCACACCATCGAACATCTTGCCGCCACTTTCCTGCGCAACCATCCCGTTTGGAAAGACCGCATCGTTTATTGGGGACCTATGGGCTGCCTAACGGGCAACTATCTGCTGGTGAAGGGCGACCTGACGAGCAAGGACATCCTGCCCCTGATGAAGGAGACGTTTGAGTTCGTGGCCAACTTTGAAGGCGAAGTGCCAGGAACCACAGCACGCGACTGCGGCACCTATCTGCTGCACGACCTGCCGATGGCCCGCTACGAGGCCAGAAAATATGTGGAGGAAACGCTTAACTTGGCCACAGAAGAAAACCTCGTTTATCCTGAATAAATGGTTGGCCTGCAATTTAAGCTCTACACTTATACGCCTGAAATTCATGACACCACAACCTGATACGGTGCACACATAAAAATCCCCGGCTTCATCACGAAATGAAGTCGGGGATTTTGTGTAATGCGGATTCTGAATAAAATCGTACAATAGAAAGGCGACGAAAAGTTTGAATTTTGGTCTTTAGATTAGTATATTTAGTTAAATATTGTATCAATCGGGGGGGTAAAATAATGTTACTATATTTGCAATGTTATATTTGTTTATCAATATTATATTAAAAGTTGCGCCCGACACGTACCAGGGAAAGGAAAATAAAAAAACAACTAAAAAAAATGATGGCAAAACAAATCAAAGACAGACTCCAGTTCTTAATCATGGCCTTCTGCTTAGTAATCGGCGGAATCACACTGGCCTCATGTGGAGACGACGATGACGACAATTCTACAAAAGACGATTCTACAAAAAACGATTCTACAAAAGTAGATGGAACTCACACCAGCGAATTGTCCATGGACGACCTCGTTGGAACATGGAAAATCACGCACATGAAAAGCGTGGAATACAACGGGAAGGGAGAGATAAAAGATGAAAGTGACGAGAGTTGGGAAAACGAGAAAGACTACATCGTGTTCTACCCCGACGGAAGAGTCTGCTACTACGAGTGTAGCGAGAATGAATATGGTTCCGAGGGTGTATGGCATGAGGACGGAAAGTCCAAACTCATCATCGAAAATGGCCGTCCGATGTTCTTCGGCGGAGACTTCTCGGACCCGAAGATACTCTCACTCTCTGGCAATGAAATGACCTTCCAATGGATGTTCAAAAACTCCGACAAGATCGAAAAGAATATTGCGAAGCTGCACCGCGAGTCCAAACGCACCGATGTCCTTATAATCGAAGAAGATAATTAAGGCGAAAAGGCCGCGTAAGGAAAAGTAGAAAACGATTTTATATTGCGCCCTGAAAAGTTTTTCTTTCTTTTCAGGGCGCGTTTTTGTGGCCGTCCGTAGAGCCGTCCCGCCGCTGCGAGCCTATGAGGGAGGAGGGGCGACACCCCATCAGCACCTCTTCGGGCTCGATGACATCTTGGTAGATTATTTTGGGCAGCGGAAGAGCCGCGCTTTTCAATTGTTTTTTAGTACTTTCTTCTCCCGAACTGGGGTATGGGAGAACATGCCTGAATATGATAAGGAAATATTTCTGATTATCCGCCCATATCTCAGAAGTAAGGCGCTTTGCAGTTCAGTATCTTAAGTAGGTGTTCAAAATTAGTTTATATTGAATTGTCGTATTATTTTGTTCCTACAGCTGTCTTGAAGAAGGAGCGTAGCGGGCTACGTGACCGATGAAAGGCGGTTGTAGGAATAAAATAATGCGACAATTCAATATCATGCCGGCTTTCCCCTGCATGGATACTATAAAATAATTTTGAACACCTACTTAACTGCAGAGTTTGCGATAGGCCGCCGCATAGCAACAGATGATGACGAAGCAGATGAGCGGTATGACGAATGAGAGCGCCATGTTGTGGCTGTAATCAGCAATGGCTCCCATGATGATGGGGGCAACGGCACCGCCAACGATGCACATGATGAGCAGCGAGGAGGCGGTCTTCGTATGTTCGCCCAAACCACGGATGGCAAGCGCAAAAATGGTGGGGAACATGATGCTCTCGCAAAGGAAGCAGAGGAAGAAGAAATAGAATCCCGTGCGACCAGCAACGAGCATGATGACGAGCATGGAGAGCGATGCGCCAACGCCGAAATAGGCCAGAAGGCGCTCAGGGGAAAGGTATTTCATGAGGTAGCTACCCACCATACGTCCTGCCATGAAAAGCCCCATGCCGAGCAGTCCGAGCCACATCGCGGCTTCTTCTTTCGGAACACCCGCACTCTCATCGGCATAATTGATGAAAAAACTGTTGATGCCGGTTTGGGCGGCCACGTAGCAGAACAGGGCCGTGAGGCCGAAGAGGAAATGGGGATGGCTGAAAAGACGGGTGCGGCGGGCACGCTGTTGCATCGCATCGTCGCCCTGCTCGCTGCTCTCGATTTCCGGCAGAGGCAGACGCAGAAATACGAAGAACACCAAAAGCACCACAACGCCGATGACGGCATAGGGCAAGGCGATGTTGCTGTTGTCGCCAAGCACGCAAAGTCCGCCAACGAGCGGCCCAAGAATCCATCCAAGCCCGTTGAACGACTGGGAGATGTTGATGCGGCGCTCTGCACTGTCGGAAGGGCCGAGCACGGTGACGTAGGGATTGGCAGCTGTTTCCAAACAGGTGAGCCCGCAACCGATGATGAACAGCGAGAGCAGGAAAAACTCAAAGGAATTGATGTAGCTGCCAGGGATGAACATGAGGGCGCCGATGCCATAAAGCAAGAGGCCAGTGGAAACGCCCGTGCGGTAGCCGAAACGGCGGATGATGCGGCCCGCAGGCACCGCCATGATGAAATATCCACCGTAAACCACTGCCTGCACGAGGGCAGAGCGGGTTTTGTTCATCGTGAAGGCATCCTGGAAATGCTTGTTGAGCACGTCAAGTATGCTGTGGGCAAAGCCCCACAGAAAGAACAAGGTGGTGACGAGAATGAACGGCACCAGATAATTCACACCGTTGTCGGTCTGAAAGAGTTTCAACTTTTTCATACGCGCTCGTGTTTCAATCAAGATAACGATGGGTCAGTCCTTCAAAAAACTCGATGCGGCGGTCGCGCAAGAAAGGCCACCAGCGGCGCACATTGTCGCTGCGACGCATATCAACGTCGACCACGACATTCACTTCCTCGTCCTTCGGTGCGCGATAGAGCATTTCGCCCTGCGGACCGGCCACAAAACTGCTGCCCCAGAACTGGATGCCGCGCGTGAGGTGTGAGGGGTCATCTTCGTGCCCAGTGCGGTTTACGGCGATGACGGGCAAACCATTGGCCACGGCATGGCCGCGCTGCACGGTTGTCCATGCTTCGCGCTGCCGGTCCTGCTCTTCTGGATGGTCGCTGCTTTCATAGCCGATGGCCGTTGGATAAATGAGCAATTCGGCACCGGAAAGCGCCATGAGACGGGCTCCCTCTGGATACCACTGGTCCCAACACACCTGCACGCCAAGGCGTCCGACGCTGGTGTCAATCGGATGGAAACCGAGGTCGCCAGGAGTGAAATAGAATTTTTCGTAATAGGCAGGGTCATCGGGGATGTGCATCTTGCGATATTTTCCCGCGATGGTGCCGTCGGCCTCAAACACCACTGCCGTGTTGTGATAGATCCCAGCGGCACGGCGTTCGAAGAGCGACGTGACAAGCACCACGTGGTGCTTCTTGGCCAACGCTCCGAAGAACTCGGTTGAAGGTCCGGGAATGGGTTCTGCCAAATCGAAGTTGTCTACGCTTTCAACCTGGCAGAAATAGGGGGAGTTGTGCAATTCCTGCAACACCACCAATTGTGCACCGCGCTCTGCCACATCGGCAATATTGCGGGCTAACTTTTGCTTGTTGGCTTCCACATCGGCAGAACACGTCTGCTGAATGATGCCAACCTTGAGAATATCTGTATGTTTCATGATATCTATAATATATATAACTCGAGGAAGGAGCTTCCCTTTCAAAACTATTTCACCACCCCTTTCGGATATTGCATCGTTGCACAATGCAGCGAGCCGTGCTGACGAATCAGCGAGCGACAGTCAATGCCCACGAGGTCGGCCTTCGGGAAAGCACGCTGCAGTGCCTGGCGTGTGGCCTCGTCTTTTTCTGACTGCGCATAAGTGGGGTAAAGCACGGCCGTGTTCATGATGAGGAAGTTGGCATAAGTGGCGGGGAGGCGCATCCCGTCTTCGTCATAAATGGCATCGGGCAGCGGCACGGAGATGAGGCGGAAGGGGGCCCCGCTCTGTGTGTGGAAAGCCTGCAACTCCTCTTCCATCTTCTTCAGTTCCTCGTAATGCGGGTCTTCGGGGTCGTCACACGAGACATAGACAATGGTATCGTCTGGGCAAAGGCGTGCCAAGGTGTCGACATGAGCGTCAGTGTCGTCGCCAGAGAGCTCGCCGTGGTTCAGCCATAATATTTTCTCCACTCCCAGGTCGGTCTTCAAACGCTGCTCGATGTCTTCCTTCGTCATGGAGGCATTGCGGTTGTCGTTGAGCAGGCAGCGCGACGTTGTCAAGAGCAATCCCTGCCCGTCGCTTTCAATGCTGCCGCCTTCAAGTTCAAAGTCAAGGCAGTCTTTATATTCTCCGCCAACTTTTCCTTCCTCAAAGAGACGGCGGTTGATGGCGTTGTCGAGCGACGCTTCAAACTTGCCGCCCCAACCATTGAAACGATAGTCGAGCAGTTCGGGATTTTTCTCCCCGATGACGGTGATGAAAGCATGGTCGCGCGCCCAGGTGTCGTTGGTGGGGCAGGCGGCGTAGGTGATGTTTTCCGTGGCGCGTCGCGGCAGGCGCTCTTCGAGGAGCGATTTGACAGACGCGACATCGGGCGCAACGATGATGAGTTTTTCGCGCGTGGCAATTTCAAAAGCCATGCGCACGTAACACACCGTCACATCCTGCAACATATAGGCCCAGTCTGTGTTTTCATGCGGCCACGTGAGCTGAACGGCGCTCTGCGGAAACCATTCGGCGGGCATCACGCGGCGCATTTTTTTCTGAACTTTTCCGCCGTCGTTGCCGCCGAGAAACATGTCGAGATTGAGGTCGGCACGCGATTGCGCGGGAGGTAAAGAGAAGAGTCCCATGAGTTATTTCAGTGGAAGTGTTTTGATTTTCTGTAAATAATGAACGAAAGCATCGGTCGTTGCCGGCATCTGCACAGAGGTGATTTTCTGCGAAGAGGGGAAGAACGAAGGGTCATAGCCGTCACCGCCGTTGACGATGAACTCGTCGGCAACGAGCACCACTGGCGTGTCGTCGGCAATGTAACGATGGGCACCGTCGGGACCGTAATAGCTGAGCGACTGTACGTGGCGACCCTGGTTGAGCATCACATCGAGCCAGCCGGTTTGCAACCATCCGTAACGCTGATTGTGCAAGCCAAATTCCACGAGTTCGCGCAACTGACGGCCCGTCATGCGGAAGGCACACAGGGGATTGGAGAAGGGCAAAACCTCTCCCACGTCGAGCACACTGACGGGGCCTTTTGTGAAGCCCGCGCGGATGCTGCCGAAATGGCTTGCACCGATGATGATGGCGCTGTCGGGCAAAGAAGCGGCACTGCGATAGGCTTCGGCATAAGCACGGCAGACGATGGCCCCGACAACGGTTTGCTGGTGCTTGTGGTCGCGATTGTGTTCCAGGGTCTGCGGTGCCGTGGCGAGCTGCATGCCGAGCGATGCCCCACCCTGCGTTTTGGTATGGGTGAGCAGTGAGTCAATCTGCAATTGCAGGCGACGCTGCGGAGCGCCGAGCGCGGCGTTGGGATTGACGGGGCAGAGTTCCACCTCGACTTTCTTCACCTTGCGCTTTTTGAGATTGATGGTTGCCTTCAGCACACTGATGTATTCCCCGTGCCATTTGCCTTGCACGATGGGATAATGGCACGCATTGATGGTGCCACACACTGGCTGATGACTATGGGCCGAGAGAATGCCGTTCCATGTGGGGTCGTCGAGAAGGCGCAAATTCGCAGCGTCCTTGTCGTCCCACGCGGGCTGTCCGTCGCTCATCCGCGAACCGATGTGGGTGAGCAACAGACGGAGGTCGGCATTTCCAACGGTGGAAGAATAGCCAGGAAGGCGTTTCACGCTGTCGAGCACGGCGGTGTACCGACCATCAAATGTCAGTCCCGCAATTTTCGACTTGCTGGCCTGCGAGGGCGTTGACGACGCCAGCAGCCCGACGAAGCCGACCTTCACGCTCTTACCTTTGCCGATGGGGATTTCCGCACTGGCAAAGGGCTGTGCGAAGGCGGGAATCTCCCCTGAGGCGTTGCGCACGTTGGCACAGACATAGGAGAGGTCCCATCCCGCAGGACGGAGCGGAGCACCCTGCCATTTCTGGGCAAGGGCTTTCTGGCCGTCGTCAAACTCATGGTTGCCGAGGGCCGAGAGGCGGATGCCTAAATCGTTGTAGAACACAGGGAGCAACACGCCCTTCGTGGCGGCATAGAAGAAACTACCGCCGAAATTGTCGCCCGCAGCAACGGTCACGTTGTAGGGATAAACGCTTTTGAGGGAGTCGAGCGTCTGCCAAACGGCAGGGGCCCCAGGGATGTTCTTATAATCGTTGCGGACGAAACCGCCATGAAAATCGTTGAGCGAGAAGACCGCCACAGTCACGTCGCCTTTTCCCTTACGGCTTTTGGCTTCCAACGGCAGCGGAGATGCCGCCAATATGACTGCGCCCAACAATATGATTTTGTCAAACTTCATAATTACGGAATTGATGGTTTGATGCGAAGGATAAGTAATAGGGTTCAGAGATTGAAAGTGTGTTCTGAACCCTCTTTTCTGGGAAAAATCAGAACACACCCGGAATGATTGCGGAATGAACGCGCACCGCCCCGTTTTCTCAAGAACGGCTGACCTGCAATCCCGTCTCGGATATTTTCATTTCCACGAAACGGGCATTGGGCGAAAGCGGATGACTGGTCAGTTCCTCACGTATGCGCAAAGCGGCAGCGGGGTCTTTGGCCACCATATACATAAAGCCTCCCCCACCTGCTCCTGGCAGTTTGTAGCCAAGACAATAATCGTCAATGCGCTGGCAGAGGGCTTCGATGACGGGCGGATTGGTGCCCGAATCGAGCGCCTTGTTCTGATTCCATGTTCTTCTGACGAGATGTCCGTAGCGATTGAAATCGTTGAGTTGCAATGCCTCATACATATCCATGGCATGGCGTTTCATGTCGCCGAGCAAAGCCAGATGGCGCGTATTGTTGAGGAACATGCCCCGCACGATTTCTGCCAGGATATGTTTGGCCGTACGGGTCACGCCAGTGTAATAGAGCAAATGGCAGGGTTTGAGTTCTGGATCGGAGAACATAGAGTCGGGCATCCATCTCGCCGTGGCGTTCTGGTCGAAGCCAGGCACGGTCTGGAGCAATTTGACACCGTTCAACACGCCGCCATACTGGTCCTGCCAACCGCCTCCAGTGGTGAGCATCTGCTCGAGCACGAGGGTACGATAGCAGATTTCATTCTTGTCCCATCCGAGTCCGCAGAAATCGCTCAGGGCGCCCAATACAGTGGCGGCCAGGATGCTACTCGTGCCAAGCCCCGACCCTGCGGGAATGGCGGAGAGCAAGGTGATTTCGATGCCGCAGCCAAAGGCTTCCAACTGCTGACGGAGGGAGGTATAGGTCTCTGCGCCGAAGCCCGGAAGGAATCCAGCCAAACTTAGGGCGGCCTTCGGGATGGAGAATGGCGAACCGACCTTGTCGTATTGCTTCAGTTCTTCAAACGTCTCGATGCGTTCCATAGCCCCAAGGTCAATGGAACGGCAAATCACAACGGGCTCACTGCTGGGTTTCACATATACCTGAAGCGGCGGCTGGCCGTTCATCTCAATGGCGATGTTCACCACGTTGCCGCCAAAGAGCAGCGAATATGGCGGTGTGTCGGTCCAACCTCCTGCCAGATCAATGCGGGCCGCACTGCGGGCCCACACGATTTGGTCGGCACAGGTGGTCATGCGGGGCTGGCATTTATGACGTAAGGCTTCGGCCGTGATGCCCTCGCGCAAAAGGGAGAAAGCCTTTGCCTCCTCGGCCTTCGACTGCACGTCGTCTCTTCTGGCCAAGGCCTCCGAGCGAAACATGGCGTTGTGGATGCGGGTCATTAAGGGAGCATCGGCAGAGAGATCCTTTGGCAAGACCAAATTGTTTTCGGCAAACTTGCCCGCCATGTCCTTGAGGTTCACCTGATAGAACACGCTCTTCTGCCAGTTTTTGGCCAAAACTGGCAAGGTCTTGTTCTGCATCTGACGGCGCATCTTGACCAGGCGGCGCAGATTGGCCTCCACACACAGATCGTCGGCCGAAAAACGCGGCAACGAGCGCCATAGGGCCGTGGTCTCTTCGCCGGGATTGTCGTCGACAAACCAGTGGAGAAGTCTTTCCATCTCTTCCAAATTGTCTGTCACAGGGAAGAGCTTGGCCGCTTGCAAGTCTGCCGAGTTTTCAAGATCGGCCGCCACGACACCGCGCTTCTCCATCCATTGACCGACGGGCTGTTCCAGGAAATGCGTCGCTTCGTCGCTGACTGCGCCGCGAAAAGCATCGGTGTAGCCATAAGGCCGCAGGGCATACCCCGTCTCACCGACAGGAACGACATCCACGCAAATGCCACTCTTCAAGGCCACCTGCCATGAGTTTTCTGGCACTCCCGTGACGATGTTACGCGAAGAGAGGTGCCAGCCCTTACCCAAGAAAGAGTTTTCAATCCACACGGAAGTGTTGTGGAGCGTTGGGCGGTTGGCAATGACGGCATTCTGCGTGAAAACAGACGACTGCCGCTTGATGCCCTTCTGGATGATATATCGCTGATCTTTCACGAGATTTTGTATGGCCACCGAAGAACTGACCATTTCGGGAATGGTGCCGAAATGGTAAAACTCGCCGCCTTCCAGCGGGAGAATCGCCACGGAGAGCCCCGCCAGTTCCTCATCGGGCTGCGAAGGATGTTTGCCCAACGCGCAACCAAACTGCGAATAGAGGTCGTAGAAATCAATGTCGCCCTTGCCCACTTCTTCTTTATAGGATTTATTCATGAGGGCCATAACGGCGCGGTCCGACAAGAGCCAAACGCCAATGTCCATGAGGGCATAGTGGGTCTGCATGAGACGCGCCTGCTCGTCGGTGCTGGGCTTTTGGAGCATAAAATCGAGCTCGCCAGGTTTTCTGCGGTCCATCATGAACACGCCGTGGTGGGAGGCCTGCACGGGGTCGCCCCACAAACCGTAGCACACGACATCGGCTTCAGGAATGTCCTGCAAAGCCTCTGTTGTGCGAATATAAACGTCGCCACTGGCCACGAGCGTTCTCAACGATTCTGGCGCCCGCCGCAACATGTTTTCATAAAGCGGCATTTGGAGGTTCAGCAATGTCTGGTCAATACGCTGGCCACGCTCCCAGCGAAACACCGGCACAGGCGTAAGCACCTTTCCGCTCGGCGCATAGGCTGGCAGACGGCGGCTCTGCCCTCCGGCATGAAGCAAGATGCGCTTGTCGCGCTTCAGCCATTGTTCAAAATTCTCATCGGGGCGCTCGTCGCGATGGCAGGCCTCGAGCAGCCACGCCGTGCCTCCGCCAGAGCCAAGCTTGCGCCCAACGGGGTCGGAGGTGCAGAAGAAGTCAGAGCGTTTCGTGTTTGTGATATCATGGAAACACGCCACCACATTGGGCGGTAGTGAAAGAAGTCGCTTCATATCATTCTATTGTTTTTTTTGCAGACAATCTCCCCCCCAAAAAAGAGGGGAAGGGAACACGCACCGGATGACGGTGACAACGGGGCGCCCCATCGGGGAAAAACCGCCTCTCCGCCGCTGTCCGATAGCGTCTGCTTACTTATAGGGGCTGTATTATTTCAAGGGCGTCCTGAAAGTGATTTTCTTATTAAAGACAAAGCCCAGCAAGGTGTAAACGGCCATGCCTCCCAACTGCGCCACAATTTCTGGCACAAAGCGGAGGCTCAGACGGAAAAACGCCCACTGCACACACCAGCACAAAACCGAACCGCCGAAGAAGAAGCAGGCTTCGCGACGCCACCGCCCACTTCCCGCGTTGAAGGTCCACCGCTTGTTGAGCAGGAAACTGCACACCATGCCGAGGGCATAGCTCACGCCGTTGGCAAGGTCAACATTGCCAGTGATGTATCTGAAAATCCAATAGGAAACAAAGGTCAGCAGGGTGTTGGCAACGCCGACCACGCCATACCTGACCAATTGCTTAAAATCTTCCCTCTTATTCATAACTGCAAAATTACGTTTTTATTTTGAACTTGGCCCGACTTTTTCTCTTTCAAGATTGAAGAGGAGTGGGATTTTGGGGAAGGAGGCGGAGGATATACAAAAAGACGAGGCAAAGGATATGGCGGGAAACATATGACACATATATGGAGCACACATGCTATATATTAATATATGAAGTATCCTCCGCTTAAGCCACTTAAGCCACCGCCCGCTTACCTCGCCCCCCTTAAACCAAGAGCCGAAAGCTCTAAGAGTGCACCCCTGCTTAGCGTTCGTTTTGCCATCTCCTACGTATCAAAATCCATTATGGCATTTATTTTGCAAACGCAGAATGACAATCGCATTTTTTCAGGTCAAATTTACGCTAAAAGGATGGGAAGATGCTTGCAGCATATCGGGAAATCCTGTAACTTTGCACTCGAAAACAGAACGGTAGACGTATGAAACACCGCTGTGAAGCAGGGTTTTATAAGTCCCGCGCCTCATAAGAAATTCTTCTTTTGAGACGGAAGTGGAGATGAGTATTTGTACACATAGTAAAAAGGTTTGTAGATTAGGTAACATTTTAGATGTTGAAGGCTCAAAACGTGAGCCGGTGGTCGTAACCTCAAAGCAGGGGTTCGAACCACTTGAAGGAGAGGCGAAAGCCTCTTTTTTCGTACCCATGAATATTTTGCAACTATAAATAAGTCCCTTCCAAATAACAATATCTGCTCATGCTGGTTTTACGAGAACCGTAGAATATTCACTTCGGAACTCCCTATATTATATATTAAAGTATGAGAACAAAGACTGGGAAAACGTAAAGCGGTCAAGACTTTTCCTGCGAAGCAAAAGGTTGTCAGCCTGATGCCCTGGGAAAGGTCTTGACCGCTTTTTATGAAAACGAGCGCAAAAGGAGCGTGGAAAGACATTGCCTCCCTCTCCTCGGCACTGCAAATATCAGAATTGCAAATAGATGAAGGGCTGCACTTCGCTGCCGCGCACCTGAACGATGATGAATATCAGGAGGAGAAACAGGATGAGCTGCACAACGAGCGATTCGCGCGTCAGAAAACGGCAGGCGGCATCACTCCATGATGTGGGCAGATAGTGAACGACGAAACCGAAAAGGATGAGCGCCATCACCGTTGGATAACCGGCCAGGAACTCAGGAAGGAGTTCGCCGTGGAAGTCGGTAAAGATTTTCTGGAGCATCACGCCCGATGCTTCAAAGGTGGCATTGGCAAAGAAAAGCCAGCAAAGACAGACGAGATGAAAGGTGAGAACGATGGCCAAGAGGCGGCGAATGCCCGACGGATGGTAGCGTTTGTCGTGCCCCAGACGGTTTTGCCATGCTTTGTGTCCGCAGAGTGCCGCTCCATGAAGGGCGCCCCACACTACGAAGTTCCACGAGGCTCCATGCCACAGGCCGCCGAGAATCATGGTCATAAACTGATTAAAATACATGCGCCAACGGCTGCAACGGTTGCCCCCCATAGAAATATAGAGGTAGTCGCGAAGCCAAGTGGAAAGGGAGATGTGCCAACGGCGCCAAAAGTCGGTGATACTGTCGGCCTTGTAGGGGGCGCGGAAGTTGGCAGGAATCTGGAAGCCCATCCAGAGGGCGATGCCGATGGCGATGTCGCTGTAGCCGGAGAAGTCACAATAGAGCTTCAGGGCATAACCGTAGACGCCCATGAGATTTTCAAGTCCAGTGTAGAGCGAGGGATTGTCGAAGATGCGATTGACAAAGTTCTCTCCGATATAGTCGGAGATGACGGCCTTCTTAAAGAGTCCCATCATGATGAACCACAGGCCTGTGCCAAACATCTTGCGCGTCACAACGAGCGGCTGCCGAAGCTGTGGCAGGAAGGTGCGGGCACGAAGGATGGGGCCCGAAAGCAAGGTGGGAAAGAAGGACACAAAAAAGGCCAGGTCGAGCAGATTGCTGGTGGGGCGCATCTGGCGGCGGTAGACGTCGACGATGTAGCTCAACGACTGGAAGGTAAAGAAGGAGATGCCGAGCGGCACGAAGATGTCGAACGAAGATGCCTCGCCGCCGAAGAGGGGGACGACCGACGAGAGGAAGAAATTGGTGTACTTGAAGAAGCCAAGCTGGAATAGCATGAAGGCCACGGCGAGGACGAGGATGCCACGACGTTTTCCCTGCGACTCCACGCGGTTCATGGCGAGAGCCGCACCGAAATTCACGAACGTGATCAACGCCAAAAGAGCGCAATAGGAACCAGCGTTCTTATAGTAGAAATAATAAGAAAAGGCGGTTACGTAGAGCAGACGCAAAGCCGTGTTCTTCTTTCCCGACAGCAGGGCATAACCCAAGCAGAAGGCCACGAAGAGGAACAGAAAAAGGCCGCTGTTGAACAACAGGGGCTGCGTGGGGGAGAAGGTCAGGAGGTTGAGAAGGGTCTCTGTCATGAGGGGTTGTTGGTGGTGGACTGGTTGTTGCGGAGATACTGGTTGTAGGCCGAAAGGATGGCCTCTCCGAGAAGTCGGCCTTGGAGGGTATAGCCTTCGGGGGTAAAGTGGATGCGGTCGGGGCGCATGAGCGATGCCGACTTCCAATTGCGCTGCGCGTCATCGCCGCCAGCAATGGTGTTGAGGTCCCAAACGGGCAGGCCGTGTTCTTCTCCGAAAGATTCGAGTTCGGCGGCGCAACGCACGCTCATGGGATTCACGCGCGAAACGGAACGCGTGACTTTCCGTCTTTTCCTTCCACTTCCGCGTCTCACGTATTTCACGTTGCGCGTTGTGAGGTAGTCGCCGGGCGGCGTTGTCATCATGATGACAGCATCGGGGCATGTTTCCTTGAGCATGGCGTAGAAGTTCTCGAGTTGCTCGCGATGTTGCGCCTCGCGATAGCCCATACCGTGACACTCATTAGTGCCGAAGGAAAGGATGATGAGGTCGGGATTTTTCTGCGCCACCTTTTCCATGTAGGCCGGCGTTGCGAAACGGACGGTGGTGGCCCCGTTGCTACCTATATAAGAATATTCAACACCCGTCTGGATGGAATCTGCCAAAGCTGCCCCCCAGGCGTTTTCAAGCGTTTGCTTGACGGCACGGGGATAACTGTTGCCTGCCACATGGGAGTCGCCCAACTGCAAAATGCGCAAAGGGCGGTTGCTATGACACAACACGTTGAACACCTTGTCGAGGCAAGCGGAACGATTGACGACATTGGGCTTGGTGTCGGTGAAATAAGTGGGCAATTTAACTCCGAGATCTGCGCTTTTCCAGCGTGCAGAGATATTCTTGTTGTGGAGTTCTTTCGTCAGTTCGCTCTCGCGGACGGGCTCCAACGGCTGTTCCTTGCCCTGGGCGGCCTTGATTTTTCCGTCGGATCCGGCTGTGGCGGTTGATGCCATATAGCCGAGAAGAAAGGTGAGCAGCATGGCCCACATAATATTTTTTGATGATTTCATAGGCATGTGGTTTTATTTGAGTAATGGTAAAAAAATAACTTGCTCAACTTATTCTTTCACCATTACTTCTCTTTGAAGCCGTGCATCAGCGCTTTGTAGAGCGCTTTGGCCACGCGTTTACCGCCGCGGCGGTTGATGTGCGTATAGTCTTTTCCGGCTTCTGGCGGGTTGGCTTCAGCCATACGGCGGATGCCGCCCTCTCCCCCCATCGCTTCATAGAGGTTCCAGAACGGGAGGCCCGCTTCGGCCGCCATCGTCTGCTGCTGTGCAAGGAGTTCCTTCACGCCCGGCATGGTGGTAAGCTGCCCGTTTGTTTTATCTTCGCGGTCGCCAATGCTGACAATGAGGATGGCGGCTTTTGGGAAGCACGTTTTGAAATGCTGCAAGACGGGAACCATCTGTTTGATATATCCTTTATAGTCTTTCTGCTTCTTGTTGGCCACGTTGAGGCCAAACTGCAAAACGATGAGGTCGTAGGGATGTGCTTCGTTGAGGGCTTTCAGATGTTTCTCCGCCACGCCTGCCAGCGTGGTACCGCTACTGCCGCGCAAAGAGAAATTGTCGACCGAAACGCCGCCACGTCCTTCGAGCGCCACACCATAGCAGGTGGCGCGTCCGCGAAGGGTGAATCTAACTTGGCGAATACCATCGGCCTTGGCTGTCACTGTGCTCAGACAACCGTAGGAAACCATCGGGAAGGAGCGATTCGGACCATTATTGATTTTCACGGCAACGGGAGTGCCGCCGTCTTTCAGGAAGAGCGTGGCCACTTCGAAGGAGTCGAGACAGGCATAGTCTTTCACACCGCCATATTCGACAAAAGCGCCAGCACCGCCTTGGGCATACCGCTGACTGACGCCCAGCGAGGCCATGTCAAGCCCCTCTTTCTTCAGCACGTTGTGTTCCACCCATCCTCCGGCCGTATGCTTGACGGAGGCCCGCAATTTGGTGAAGGGGGAATCGGTGTCAACAAACCCAACACCACAGCCACCGAAGCGTTTTTGGAGCAACTGGCGAAGGTCGGCCGTCAGGATGTCGCCCTCGATAAAGGAATCGCCGAAATAGGCGATGCGCACAGGGCGGCCCAAGCTTTTTCTTTCCGAAAGGGCCTGATAAAAACAGTGCATGCCATGCGCCTTTCCTGCGGAATAGTCCTCTATGCAAGTCACGCCCTTCGGACAAGGTTCGGCCTTGGCATCCAAGAGTGCCGCTTCGGCAACGGCCGATGGCGTTTGCAACGGGGCGGCCGACGAGTCCACGGGAAGGAGGTCGGAGAGGAAATCCACCGGCTTCACTTCATAGTCGCCAACGGCAATGACCGGAAGGGCCCGCATAAAGACCAAGGCGATGAGCGCCGATGCCAAGAAGGTGCAAACGCGCCAAGGCCCCTTATTGTATTTCTGGTTCATTTCTTTCCAAATATTTTTTTGCATCCCGCGTTTCGTAAGATGCAGGTTTTCAGCCCGCAAAGTTACAAAGAATGAACGGACTACGATATACCCCTCTATTATTTTAAACACTTTTGCCCCGCACATCCCCTCATTCTGCCAAATGCAACTACCAGTATTCGGCAACCATACTTCTCAGACGGAAGGCGTGAAGACACTGGAAAAAGGCGGCCTGCAGGCAGTTTGTTCGCTGACAGAAACGCGGGGTTTGTTGAAATGTTTTTGCCGTAAGGATGAAATATTGTAATTTAGCGGCGTGGAACCAACGATTTTCCTGCTATGACATTTAAAGACGGACAAAAGAAAACGGAGTTGCTTGTGTATGGCGCAGCCTGGCTGGTGATGTTCATCGTGCCTTTTCTCTGGGAATATTGGCAGACGGGCACGAAGCTGAATGCGATTGACCGTTACGAGCTCTGCCGCACCTATCTGACGCTATCGGTTTTCTGTGTGCTCTTCTGGCTACACAACCTTTTTGTTGCCCCGCGGCTGGTTTATAAAGGCCAGCGGTGGCGCTATGTGCTCGGATTAACTTTGCTGATTGCGATCTTCTTCGGTTATCTTTCATACCGGCAGATGGTGCGCCGCCAGTTTTTCGAGAAAATGGCCAAGGAGCGCTTCATGCAACCGCCACACCCAAAGGAGGAAGAGGCCATGCCTCCCCACCAACCGCTCTCGTCCGAAAACGCGGGAAGAAGGAAAAACCAGGAAAAGGGCATGGAGAAGAATATGGGGAAGAATATGGGGAAGAACAGCCGCCACAAGCCCTGGAAGCCCGACGACCACTTCCGCCAGCGCAACCAATGGTATAACATCAGCGGGCGCGAAATGATGCTCCTCTGGCTCCTCCTGCTTTTGCTGGGGGTAAACGTGGGGGTGAAATATTTCTTCAGAACGCTCAACATCAAAAAGCGCATGCTGGAGCTGGAGCATGAAAACCTCAACCAGCAGTTGGCCTACCTGAAATACCAAATAAATCCGCATTTCTTCATGAACACGCTCAACAATATCCACGCGCTGGTGAGCATCGACCCGGCAAAGGCGGAGGAGACGATTGAGGTGCTCTCGAAACTGATGAGATACGTGCTCTATGATGGCGACAAACCGCTGGCGCCGCTGGAGAAAGAGACGCAATTTCTGAACAACTATGTGGAACTGATGCGCATCCGGTATGCCAGCCGCGTGAGAATCGACCTCAACCTGCCGGAAGTGACCACGAAAAAGATGGTGCCGCCGCTCATCTTTGTCACATTCGTTGAAAATGCCTTCAAACATGGCGTGAGCTACGAACGCAAATCGTTTATCGAAGTGGGGCTGATGGTTGACGAAGTGGGCGTGCGCTTCACATGCCGAAATAGTTGCAATCCCTCGGAAGACAAGTCATATGGGGGTGTCGGACTAAGCAACGTCCGCAAACGCCTTGACCTCATCTACCACGATGCCTACAAACTGGAGATTGCGCAAAACGAAGCGACCTACAACGTCTGCCTCTCCATGCCGTTTCTCACAAGCGCTGAAGAACAGGGACTGCAAAGCAGCAATTTGAAACTTAAAAACAAGCAGGCACAACCAAAAAAATCATCCTGAAAAACAGAATTGAATCATGATTAAATGTATAGCCATTGACGATGAGCCCCTGGCGCTCCAGCAGCTCACCAACTATTTGAAGAAGGTGCCTTTCTTCGAAATCGCAGGCAGTTGCCTGAGTGCTTCCGAGGCCATGAAAATCCTCAGCGAAGAGCCTGTCGACGCCATTTTCCTTGACATCAACATGCCCGATCTCAACGGACTGGAGTTTGTGCAGTCGCTCGTCCATCAGCCGCTCATTGTGTTCACCACCGCCTATTCGGAATATGCGCTTGAGGGCTACAAGACGAATGCCGTTGACTATCTACTCAAACCCTACGGCATGGCCGACATACAGAGAGCGGCCAACAAAATCAAGGAGCGCTATGACTTGCAGCAGGCAGCAGAACTGGCGCAAAAGGCAACGCCTTCCTCCCAGGGTTCCGACACCCCGGCCGACGACGCTGATTTCATGTTTCTGAAGACGGACTATCGCGTGGTGCGCGTTGGCATTGCCGACATCGAATATGTCAAAGGCATGGGGGAATACCTGCGCATCTACATCAAAAACCAAACGAAGCCCATCATCGTGCTGCTGAGTATGAAGCGGATGGAGGAACGCCTGACCAACCACCCATTTATGCGCGTCCACCGCTCGTTTATCATCAATCTCACCTGCATTCGCGAAATGAACCGCTCTGGCATCTTGCTCAACAACGGGGAAGAAATTCCCGTGGGCGACACTTACCGCACTGCCATCGGGGAATATATCGACCAACGCTCGCTGGGGAAATGACCAAACGACAGAATGCTTCTTTTTCGATACGCCTACACATACTAAGTAGGTGTTCAGAATTAGTTTATATTGAATTGTCGTATTATTTTGTTCCTACAGCTGTCTTGAAGAAGGAGCGTAGCGGGCTACGTGACTGATGAAAGACAGTTGTAGGGGCAAAAGAATGCGGCAAGGCAATATAAAACTGGCTTATCCCTACATGGATAGTATAAACTAATTTTGAACACCTACTTATATATAGTAATAACAGCAGAAGGGATGCCCTGTTTCAATCCAGAGCATCCCTTCTGCTGTTTTATCAACAAAGCAGTCATAAACCATTTTGCCACCCGCCGACACATCAGAAATCAAATCCAACACCGAGATAAAACAGGAGTTTCTCGCTGTTGTTTGAATAGCTAAACATGGCTTCGATGGGCCCGAAGCGCGTGTCGAATCCGTATTTGAAGCCGAAACCGTAGAAATAGCGGCCACGGGGCAGGTTGGAGAGTTTGTCGTTTTCAGCGGCAACGTTGAAGATGCCGGTCACGTAATGGTTTTTCAGGAGATTGTAGCGCAACTTCACGTCGGCCACCATCAGCGCTGCCTTGCTGGGTTCCAAGCGCGAAACACCAACGAAGGGCAACTGCTGGTCGACATATTTCCCAGCCATGCTTCCGCCATAAGCGTTTGCAAACGGCAGCGGGATGTCGCGTCCCCACAACACGCGGCCGCGCACTCCTGGTTGCAGGGCGAAACGCCTGGAGAGGCGCGAAATGGTTTCCCAGGAGGCCGACATAACCCCGAAAGCATGCGGACGGCTCCAATCGGCAATCTTGTCGGAGACATAGCTGCATTCCACATAGAGTTTCGAACCGCGCATGGGATAATAGCCCTTATCCTGCGAGTTGTAGCGCAGGTTGGTATAAGCGGAATAAAAGAATTTGTTTTTCAGGTGGTCCACTTCATACACGCCCGACAAGACGTCGCCATAATCGTAGCCCGTTCCCTTGATGCCGATTTCTCCGCTGAAATTGCGCAGACGCAAATGGGTGAAGCTCACGCCGACGGTGTGGCGGTGGTATGAAAGATTATAAACACGCCGCCCCCTGTGGTTGATGTTCATATCGCTGTTGCGAAACTCGTAGGAGAATCCCAACGTCCTGTAGAGATGTGGCTCCAGAGAGAAATTCGCCCGCACATAATATTGCTCTCCCAGTTTGCCCACGACACCGAGGCGCGAAGGCACCCGCGTGTTCAACACCAAATCAGCGCCCATGATCACGGAGGCCATGTCCTCCGTGTCGAAACGCGCACCGAGCCCCACCTTGCTCTTGCTCTTATGGAAGGCGCGGAGAGTGAGGTCGTAATGGTTCTGGTCTTGCGTCACCGAATAGGTCACGTCCATATAGAGATATTTGTCGCGCAAGAGACGCATGGCCTCTTCAATCTGCTGAAGCGACACCTGCGTGTTTTCGGCAATGCCGCAAGTACGCATCAAGGTCTTCGCCTCGTTGTCGCTGATATTTTCAAACAACACATGCCCCACTTTAAACACGGCATCTTTCTCGGAAGGCAAACTGCGCCCTGGCAGGACGGTGGGCAGGTAGGTGCCGTCGTAGCCCAACACCACGCGGCGTAGACTGTCGAGCTGCGGACGATGGGCGGCGGCAACAGCCGCAGCGCGATTGATGGAGGTGTCGATGGCTGCCGCACTGAAATCCATCGTAGAAAGCTCTTCCAAAACGGTGCGCAGGCAAAGGTCGCTGTTGGCCACGTTCTCCTCATATTTCTTGCGACACATCAGGCTGACCGACTGTTCCAAAACGTCTTGAACGGTAGGGAATTGCGTTGTGTCGTCAAATTCTTTCTGCACCGTTGAGCCAATCACGATGTCGGCCCCCATCCGGCGGGCCACGTCAACGGGATAGTTGTTGGAGAGTCCGCCGTCAACGAGCGTCATCCCCTGTTTCAAGACGGGAGTGAAAACGCCAGGGATGGCCATACTGGCACGGAGGGCCGTGGCGGGGATGCCGCTGCGCATCACGATTTCCGCACCGTTGGAGAGGTTGGTGGCGACGCAGGCAAAGGGGATGCGCAGACTGTCGAAAGAAATGCTGTCGTGATAGCCCATCGTGAGCCGCGCCAAGAGATTGCCGAGGTTCTGCCCGCGAATCAACCCGCTCTTCTGGCTTTTACCCTGCGAAGAGAGGGAGGCTGAAACGAGAAAACGCTCACGCCATTCCCGCTCCTGCAACGACTGCTGCCGGCGCGAAGGCTGATCGCTCAAAACGAAAGCCCAATCCTGCTGCCGAAACAAGGAGTCGAGCTGGTCGGTGGAATATCCCATGGCATACAGTCCACCAACGATGCTTCCCATGCTGGTACCAACGATATAGTCGATGGGGATGCCCGCCTGCTCGATGGCTTTGAGAATGCTCACATGGGCAGCACCTTTCACGCCGCCGCCGCTCAAGACGACGCCGACCTTCGGGCGCCAGGTTCCTTCCTTCTTCCGGGCCTGCATGCTGGAAAAAGACACTGCCAAGCAAATCAAAAAGACGATGGTTTTTAAAGCTTTCAGATGTTTCATACCTGCAAATATGCCTATAAACTTCCACCCGAACAAGGATATTGCAGCAAAACGTTTAATTTCTTTTATTTTTTCTTTCCCCGCCAATGCTTTTTTTACTACTTTTGCGGAGGAACCGAACAATATTGGTGTGCGCCGAATAATCTTATAAACAGACACATGAGCCTCGCCTAAATTCCATTCCCTCCCCACTCATTCCAGAAACGCCCTCACCCCCCCGTATGACTTCCATGAAAAAAACTCACGCCGGAAGAAAACACCTTTGGCGCACCTCAACTGCCCTCCCATACATCGTTACCGCCCTGATGCTCTACCTGATGTCTGCCTGCCAACGCAACCCGCAGACTGAGAGCAACATGCAGGCGTCTGCCCATCTCGACAGTCTTGCACGCACCTATCTCTCTGGGCGCTTCGACAATCCCGAAGAAACGACACGCCGCCTGGAGCAACTTGAAAACCAACAGAAGGACACGGCCGACAGATTCCACGTGGAGCTCTATAAGGCTGTGGTTCTAAACGAGATGAACAAGAAAAGGGAGTGCAACGAAATCCGCAACAAGGTGTTGCAATGGTGTAAGGCCCATCCTGGGCACAACTACCTTTCTGGTATGGTGTGGAACCACCTGGGCGTTGAGCTGGTCGGCGCTGGGAAAATCCACGAGAGCTGCAAATATTTTGAAAAAGCGTGCCACATGCTCGACGGCAGGATTGCCAACCAGAGCCTCGTCAACGCCTACATCAACGCAGCCAACGCCAACCTCCACATCGGGCGCCCCGTCACGGCGGTACAACACTACCGCCGCGCCATTTTCCTGGCCGACTCTCTCAACCTGGACGACATCAAGCCGGCCATCTATTGCGGCCTGGGACAGGTCTATTCCATGCTCGAAAACTACCCCGAAGCACGTTCCTGCCTCAATCTGGCAGAACTTCACATCCACCAGCAGCCGCCCATGGAGCGCGGATTCTATTTCATGACACGGGGCAACTGCTGTTTCTTTGAAAAGAAATACGAACAGGCCCTGACGATGTTCGACAGCGCACACGTATGCGCAAAAGCCACAGGCGACGAAATCAACATGGTGCGCAGCGAATGCAACATGGGGGAAACGCTGCTCTGCATGGGGCGCACGGAGCAAGCCCGCCCCTATCTCCAACGCTCTCTGAACTACGTCAGGAAGCATCCCGACGCCCCAGCATCACTGCGGTTCTACACATTGAGCATGGCCACCGAACTGGCGCTCGTTGACAACCGCCTTAACGATGCGGAGCAGTTGCTGAAACACGAAGTGGACACAACTGGCGTCGACGAACCGCGTTTCATCGCGCTGCATTTCTATCGCCTGCAACGCTATTATGAAAAACGCGGAAACTGGCGCGAAGCCTATCTGATGCAGAAACTGGGCCACCACTACGACGACTCGCTCAAGAGCAAGCAAACGGCCAACAACATCATCGAAATCCGCTCGCGTTACGAGCAAGACGCCACGCTCCTGCAACAGAAAAACACCATCATGCGCTATGAGGCACGCACATCGCGCCAACAGCTCATCATCACCGGGGTCTCCCTCGGCCTCGTCACGATAGCCCTGGCGGCCCTCGCCATCATCATCCTCCTGCGCCGCCGGGCCGAACAGCGCCACCAGGCACAGGTGCAGCAGATGGGACGACTTCGTATGTCGCTCGTGCAAAACCGCATGCAGCCCCACTACATTTTCAATGTGCTGGGCACCCTACTGCCAAAGCTCAACAGTTATCCCGAACTCTCAAACGACATCAGCCTGCTCATCGATGTGCTCCGAGGAAACCTGCTCATCGCCGACAAAACGGCCATTCCGCTCGCCAACGAGCGCCAACTCGTGGAGCGTTTTGTTAAACTCCATCACATCACCAATGGTGCCTACCCCACCCTGACGTGGCACGAAGAGGGAATGCCACCACACGACATGATGGTGCCGGCCATGTGCCTGCAGATTCCGGTGGAAAACGCCCTGAAGCACGCTTTCTCCCCCATCACGCCAGAGAGCCGCATCGAGGTCTACATCAAATTCTCTGACGACATGCTCTCGCTCCACATCGTCGACAACGGACGGGGCTACAACCCGGGGCTTATCCCGCAAACGGGACGCGACACGGGAACGGGCATACGTGTGCTCTCGCGCACCATCCATCTGCTCAACGCACGCAACAGCCGCCAGGCTTCGCTCTTCATCGGAAACCGAACGGACGGGCAACACGGAACGGAAGTGAAATTGAACATCCCGAGGGACTACCAATGGGAAATGTGAGAACAAAACAGCAAGGGCGTTCTAAACCGAGAATTTAGAACGCCCTTGCTGTTGTTGTATGCCTTGTGGCAAGCCGACTATATCATTCCCTATAGTTGTTGACGAACGCGGAAGCAGGCGCATCCGTGTCTGCTCCCAGAGACGACCGAATCTGGGAGCAGAGACGACCGCATCCGCTCCCAGATTCGGACGCGCCTGGGGGCAGATTCGCCAAAAGTCATAGTTTTTAATATGGGGGAATCTCTGCTTTGATTGTATCAACTAATTTCGAATACGACACAACGAAGCCAACGCTTACAGAAATGCGTCGCTGGAAAACAACGGTTTAAGGCGTCGGTCCATCCGTTTTTCTATATCATCTCAAAGCGCTCCTTGAGTTTGCTGAAATAGCGCCGCGAAGCGTAAAGTTCCACCCCCTCGAAAGGTTGGCAGAAACGGCAGCGCTGGGTGGTGTTTTCAATGGCGGCCAAATAGGTGAGATTGACGATGCAGCCAGAACTGGTTTGCACGAACGCGCTCGACATGTTGAGCAGTTCCGTTGCCTTGATGCCTGAATGCAGGCGGTGGGTGCTGTTGTCCGTCAGATAAAGCAGCCACGCGCGGCTCTGTCGCTCATATTGCAACATCAAGACTTCGCTGACCGACACCAGCAGCAGTTCGCTGATGGTTTGCAGGGCGAGCTTGTGCGTCCCAGGCTGGTTACGGGGAGCATAGTGGCTGGAAGGTGGCACACTGTCGGCTGGCGCCAGAATCACGCGGTCGATCACCGTGCGCAACTCCTCGGACTTGTAGGGTTTCAAGAGAAAATCGAAGGCGGAATTGCGGATGGCGTCAATCATGTAATGGCTGTAGGCCGTGTAGAACACGGCATGGAAGGTGAAGGATATGCGCGGACGGATGTCTCTGAGAAAATCCAGCCCACTCTTTCCTGGCACCTCAACATCAAGAAAAACCACGTCGGGCTGCTTCGTGATGAGCGGGTAGACGGCATCGCTGTAGGAACTGAAGGTGCACACCTCGCCCACCTCTGGCATTTCCTTTAAGTCGTTTGCCAAAGTTTGCAATGGTCCCGGCTCGTCGTCCACGATGAACACAACGAGTTTCTTGTTTGCGCTACATGCCATTTCTGTCTGATTGTTTATGAACAGGCGGCGAGAACGCCCAGCCGGCCTGCTCAGCGATTAAAAGCACAAAGTTACATTTTATTTTTTATGTGCAAAATTTCACTTTCGTAACATCACGCACCAGTGGTCGGAATCAATGCCTAAGCGGTTGCATATACTGCCTATGTGGTTGAAAATACTTCCCACGCCGCCTCCCAAAAACTGGCGACGCGATGCCCACCGCGCACAGGAGCGGCATCGGGGGGACGGGGCATTATTTGTCGGAGACCACGTCGGCCGATGCCCCACACGACCCCAATCCAAGGGCGCCTGGCGTAATCTCCAGCAGGCGTGTCTCGGTATTTTCCATCGGCGGGATTTCACGAATGGTGACGCCATAAAAGGCTGCCTGAAGGCAACGCGCAAAGAGTCCGTGCGTGACGGCCAGCACGCATTTCCCGTCGCACTCCGCCAACACCTGCTTCAGGAAGGCATGGGCGCGAAGGAACATGGCACCAACCGTTTCTACGCTGCCAGGCATCTCTTTCAGGGCACGCACCTCTGCCACGGGGCGCCCCGTCAGTTCGCCCCAGTCGCGCTCCTGCAAAAGCGGCGCTTCTTGCAAGGGCAGATGCAACGACGCGTTGAGCGCGTTGGCCGTTTGGACGGCACGCAGCAGGGGGCTCGTCAGCATCAAATCGAAAGGCGTCGGCTGCGCGGCCAGGGTGTCTCTCAAGGCGGCAATCTGCCGCCATCCTTTTTCTGTCAGCGTCCCTGGCATACGTCCCTGAAGAATGCCAGACACATTCTCCTCGGTTTCGCCATGACGCACCAATGTCAGTTTGACCATATATTCTATTGCTATTGTTTTATATGAGGGGCACGCTTATACCACTTAATATATTATATGTGTAGTCCGAAATCATGTTTGATTTCGTCCATCACGAAGGTGCTCTCCAGAGAGCCGAGGTGGTCGATGTTGCCGAGAATGTTCAAAACGAACTCCTGATAGTATTTCATGTTGGGCGCATGGATTTTCAGCAGATAGTCGTAACTGCCCGAGATGTTGTAGCATTCGGTGACTTCGGGGATGCTGCGCACCACGCGGGCGAAATCTTCCGCTATCTCGCGCCCAATGCGGCGCATCTTCACACTGCAAAACACAACGAAACCACGGCCAAGCTTCTCTGCATCGAGCACGGCCACATAGCCTTTGATATAGCCCCGCTGCTCCAAACGCTTGACGCGCTCGAAAACGGGTGTGGTCGAGAGATTGACCATCGCCGCCAACTCCTTGGTGGTGAGGCGGGCATTTTTTTGCAGGGCACGGAGAATTTCCATGTCAACGGCGTCCAGCAATTCTGTTTTCTCCATCTTTTTCCTTTCATTCTTTTCTGGAACACTGAGGGGCGGCAGAATATTTTTCCATGACGCGACCTTCCTGTGTTCCTTTTTATTATTGATTTTCTATACAACAGCACAAAGTTAGAAAAATAATCCAAGTTTCAAAATATGTTTGGACAGTTTTTCCATAATCCGTAACTTTGCATCCAGAAACGAGGGTAACAAAAAGCCGAGGCAAGCTCCTTGACCCTCTACCAACGATGAGAATTATTTTTCTCCATTACTTATAACCCAATATGCATACCCTATGACTACCAAGAAACTTCACTTTGAAACGCTGCAACTCCATGTCGGACAGGAACAGCCCGACCCAGCCACTGACGCACGCGCCGTGCCCATTTACCAAACCACCTCTTACGTGTTTCGCAACTCGCAACATGCGGCCGACCGCTTTGGCCTGCGCGATGCAGGAAACATTTACGGACGTCTGACTAATTCCACACAGGGCGTTTTTGAAACGCGCGTGGCCGCCCTCGAAGGCGGCGTGGCGGGTCTGGCTGTTGCAAGCGGCGCCGCTGCCGTGACTTACGCTTTACAAAATGTGTTGGCCGCTGGCGATCACATCGTTGCCGCCGACAATCTCTACGGCGGTTCGTTTAACCTCATCACGCACACGCTGGCCACGCAGGGCATCAGCAACACCATCGTCAACGTCAACGACACGGAGGCGCTGGAGGCTGCCATCCGCCCGAACACGAAGGTGGTTTACGCGGAAACGTTTGGCAACCCCAATTCCGACGTCACGAACCTGGAGGCCGTGGCAGAGGTGGCCCATCGCCACAACATCGTCTTCATCGTTGACAACACCTTCGGCACGCCTTATCTCATCCGCCCCATCGAACACGGGGCTGACATCGTGGTGCATTCTGCTACGAAATTCATCGGCGGCCACGGTTCGAGCCTCGGCGGTGTCATCGTTGACGGCGGCACTTTCAACTGGAAAGCCAATGCCGACAAATATCCGTCGCTGGCGAAGCCCGACCCTTCTTACCACGGTGCCGTGTTTGCCGACGTGGCGGGGAAGGCGGCTTTTGTGACACGCATCCGCGCCGTCATCCTGCGCGACACGGGCGCCACCATCTCGCCCTTCAACGCTTTCATCCTTCTCCAAGGATTGGAAACACTGTCGTTGCGTGTGGAGCGCCATGTGGCAAATGCCTTGAAGGTGGTCCATTTCCTGGCCAACCATCCGAAGGTGGCGAAGGTGAACCACCCCTCTCTGCCTTCACACCCCGACCACGCGCTTTACGAGAAATATTTCCCGAACGGCGCAGGCAGCATTTTCACCTTCGAAATCAAAGGCGGCCAGGAAGAGGCCTGGAAATTCATCGACGCATTGCAGATTTTCTCCCTGCTCGCCAATGTGGCCGACGTGAAGAGTCTCGTGATTCACCCCTACACCACTACTCACTCGCAGATGTCGCCTGAAGAACTGGCGCAACAACACATCACGCCATCGACCATCCGACTGAGCATCGGCACGGAGCACATCAACGACATCATTGACGACCTCTCGCAGGCGTTTGAAGCGATTTAATAATAGCGAAAGAAAGAGTTGACCAATTTTGACAAGGCATAAGAGAAAGCTCCTTACGCCACAAGATTGGTCAAGTTCTTTTTTCATTAAGTAGGTGTTAAAAACTAATTTTGAATACCTACTTATGCTCCCCCAAAAATAATCCCCAACCAACAGCGAATATATCATGAGCAAAATATATGGCAATCTGACGGAGCTTGTTGGCAACACGCCACTGCTCGAAGTGAAGAGAATTGAAAATGAACTGCAACTGGAAGCGCGGCTCGTTGTTAAATTGGAATATTTCAACCCCGGCGGCAGCGTGAAAGACCGTGTGGCTTTGGCCATGATTGAAGATGCGGAACGGCGCGGCGCCCTGCGGCCTGGCGGCATCATCATCGAACCGACGAGCGGCAACACGGGAGTGGGACTGGCATGGGTGGCCTCGGTGAAGGGTTATCGCATCATCCTCACCATGCCCGAAACGATGAGCCTCGAACGCCGTAATCTGTTGAGGGCGCTGGGGGCCGAACTGGTGTTGACGCCGGGGGCGGAAGGCATGAAGGGGGCGATTCGCCGCGCCGAAGAATTGCGAACGGAACATCCGGGGGCTTTCATCCCAGGACAGTTTGACAATCCTGCCAACCCCGCGGCCCACGTGGCCACCACGGCGCAGGAGATTTGGAGAGACACGGAGGGGGAAGTTGACATTTTCGTGGCTGGCGTTGGCACGGGCGGCACGCTCAGCGGTGTGGCTCGCGGACTGAAGCGGCACAACACGGCCATCAAGGCTTACGCTGTTGAACCGGCCTCGTCGGCAATGATTTCAGGGGCGCCGGCGGGTGCTCACAAGATCCAAGGCATCGGCGCCAACTTCATCCCCAAGAATTTCGACCGTGCGGCGGCCGACGGGGTCATCGCGGTGGCCGACAACGATGCCATCCGCGCCTCGCGTATTCTGGCGAAACACGAGGGCTTGCTGGTGGGGATTTCCTCAGGCGCGGCCCTGCACGCCGCCATCCAACTGGCCCGCCAGCCAGAAAACAAAGGGAAAACCATCGTTGCCCTACTGCCCGACACAGGCGAACGCTATCTTTCAACGGTGCTCTACGCATTTGACGAATATCCCGTGTGATGCCTCGACAAGCTTGTCTGCCTGTGCGAACTGACTCATTTCTTAAGACAATCACTCCATGCCCAATACCACAATTTTCTCTTTCCCTACCGGAACCCAGCAACAAGCGTCCCTCAGCGGACTCCGCATCGCCCTACTGATTTCGGGCGGCGTTGACAGCGCTGTGGCCACGCATCTGCTCTGTGAACAGGGACTCAAGCCCGACCTCTTCTATATTAAAATTGGAATGGAAGGCGAAGGCATGTCTTGCACGGCGGAAGAAGACATCGAACTCTCGCAGGCCACGGCACGCCGCTACGGACTGCATCTGGAAGTGGTTGACCTTCAAAAGGAATACCACGACCGCGTGGTGGCCTACGTGACAGACCGCGTCAAACGCGGACTTACGCCTAATCCTGACGTGATGTGCAACCGCCTCATCAAATTCGGAGCTTTTGAAGAGCGCATCGGATTTGCCTACGACCGCATTGCCACAGGCCATTACGCACAAATTCTTCGACAACCAGACGGCAGCACATGGCTCGCACCGTCGCCCGACCCCGTGAAAGACCAATCGGATTTTCTCGCGCAACTGACCAGCCAACAAGTAGGGAAACTCCTGCTGCCAATCGGGCACCTCCACAAAGAAGAGGTGAGACGCATCGCCGCCACACACCATCTCGCGCCAGCCAAGCGCCGCGACAGCCAAGGCATCTGCTTCCTCGGGAAAATCAACTACAGCGGTTTTCTCCGCCAGCTCCTCGGAGAGCAGGAAGGCGATGTCATTGAATTTGAAACGGGGCGCAAGGTTGGCACTCACCACGGCTATTGGTTTCACACCATCGGCCAGCGAAAGGGCCTCGGCCTCGGTGGCGGTCCGTGGTTTGTTGTCAAGAAAGACATTGAGAAAAACATTGTTTTCGTGTCCCACGGATATGACACGCGGCAACAATACGGTCGCCAATTCCTCCTCACCGATTTCCACTTTCTGACAGCCGACCCGTGGAACGGAGCGCCGTTGGCCGACATCCTTTTTAAAATTCGACACACGGAGCCTCCCATAGCGGGGACGCTCTGCCGACAAACAGACGGGCGTTTTCTCATCCGTTCTTCACAGGAAATTCAAGGCATCGCCCCAGGCCAATTCGGTGTGCTCTACACCCAAGACGGCACCATCTGCGCTGGGAGCGGAGAAATCACAGTATAAGCAGGTACTCTGAAAGTCAACCGCAAAAGCAATGCTTGCCCCCTAAGTAATGGTAAAAAAATAACTTGAACAATTTTGAAGGATAAGGAGTTATATCTTTATACCCTGTCTTTTTGCCGTTTTTGGAATTTGTCATCGGTCACATAGCCCGCTATGCTCCCTCTTCCAAATTTCAAAACCAACAAAAATACAGGTCAAAATTGCACAACTTATTCTTTCACCATTACTAAAACCTAATGTCATATCCTTACAAAAGCGGCACATTCGGGGATATGGCATTAGGTTTTTCATTTTGACTGGCTTACAAACCGATTTTTTATGTAAATTTGCAGCCATAAAAAACGATACACATACTATGTTTGAAAATCTCAATGAGAGACTGGAACGGTCTTTCAAAATATTAAAGGGCGAAGGACGCATCACGGAAATCAATGTGGCCGAAACCCTTAAGGACGTGCGCCGCGCCCTGCTCGATGCCGACGTCAACTATAAAGTGGCCAAGAGTTTCACGGACACTGTCAAGCAGAAAGCACTCGGACAAAATGTGCTCACGAGCGTGAAGCCGGGCCAACTCATGGTTAAAATCGTCCACGACGAACTGGCAGCGCTGATGGGCGGAGAGGCTTCTGAAATCCAATTCAAGAGCCACCCTTCGGTCATTCTGATGGCTGGTTTGAATGGTGCGGGTAAAACAACGCTCTCAGGCAAGCTCGCTCTTTTGCTCAAATCGAAGAAAAACCGCCATCCGCTGTTGGTGGCTTGCGACGTCTACCGTCCGGCCGCCGTTGAGCAGTTGCGCGTTTTGGCTGAGCAAATCAACGTGCCTATCTATATGAATCTGGAATCGAAAGACCCCATCGCCATTGCGCGCGAAGGTATTCAGGAAGCCAGAACGAAGGGATATGACACGGTCATCATCGACACCGCCGGTCGTCTCGCCATCGACGAAGCCCTCATGCAGGAAATCGCCGCCATCAAGGAGGCCGCCAAGCCCGACACCACGCTCTTCGTGGTTGACGCCATGACGGGTCAAGATGCTGTCAACACGGCAAAGGAATTTAACGAACGCCTGGACTACGAAGGCGTTGTGCTAACGAAGCTCGACGGCGACACCCGTGGCGGTGCCGCTCTTTCAATCCGCACAGTGGTTGACAAGCCCATCATGTTTGTCGGTACGGGCGAAAAGATGGAAGCGCTCGACGTGTTCCACCCCGAACGAATGGCCGACCGTATCCTCGGCATGGGCGACATCGTCAGCCTCGTTGAACGCGCACAGGAGCAGTTTGACGAGAAGAAAGCCAAAGAACTGCAACGCAAAATCCAAAAGAACCAGTTTGACTTCAACGACTTCTTGGCGCAGATTCAGCAAATCAAGAAGATGGGCAACTTGAAGGACTTGGCATCTATGATTCCAGGCGTTGGAAAAGCCTTGAAGGATGTCGAAATCGACGACAACGCCTTCAAGGGTATCGAAGCCATCATCCTCTCCATGACGCCCCACGAACGCCAGCATCCTGAATGCCTCAACACGAGCCGCAAGATGAGAATCGCGAAGGGGTCTGGCACGACCATCCAGGAAGTGAACCGCCTCGTCAAGCAGTTTGACCAAACGCGCAAAATGATGAAGATGGTGACAGGCTCTAAAATGGGACGCCTCATGAGCCACATGCCGAAAATGCCAGGAGGTATGCCTGGAATGCCAGGCATGCCGAAAATGAAATAAGGATAAAACTTGTTAGGAACCAGAATTTAGGACATGAAAATCCTGACTTCTGGTTCTTTGCTTTTGGGATGCCTGGTCATTGACCAATAGAATATTTTTACCACCTACCTATTTTTATAAGTAGGTGTTCAGAATTAGTTTATATTGAATTGTCGTATTATTTTGTTCCTACAGCTGTCTTGAAGAAGGAGCGTAGCGGGCTACGTGACTGATGAAAGACAGTTGTAGGGGCAAAAGAATGCGGCAAGGCAATATTAAACTGGCTTTTCCCTACATGGATAGTATAAACTAATTTTGAACACCTACTTACCATTATATAAATACCAACTATCATGACAATCATAGACGGAAAGGCCACTGCGGCCGAAATCAAAAAGCAGATTGCTGAAAAGGTGGAAACGCTTGTCAAGGCCGGACTCAAACAGCCCCACTTGGCTGCCATCCTCGTCGGACACGATGGAGGAAGCGAAACTTATGTAAAAAACAAAGTGCTGGCCTGCGAATCGTGTGGTTTCAAGTCGACACTCATCCGCTATGAAGATGACGTGACGGAGGAGGAATTGCTGGCCTGCGTTGACAAGCTGAACAAGGACGAAGACATTGACGGATTTATCGTGCAACTGCCGCTCCCTAAGCACATCAACGAACGGCGCGTCACTGAGGCCATCGACTATCGGAAAGACGTCGACGGCTTCCATCCCATCAACGTGGGACGCATGGCCATCGGACTTCCCTGCTTCGTCTCTGCCACGCCGAAGGGCATCCTCACGCTCTTGGAGCACTATCACATTGAAACGAGCGGCAAGAAATGTGTTGTCATCGGCCGCTCCAACATCGTCGGCAAACCAGTGGCTTCGCTCATGTTCCAAAAGAATTATGCCGATGCCACTGTCACCGTGTGCCACAGCCACACGAAGGACATCAAGAACGAATGCCTACAGGCCGACATCATCATTGCCGCCATCGGACGCCCTGGCTTTCTGAAGGCCGACATGGTGAAGCCTGGTGCCGTGGTCATTGACGTGGGCACCACCCGTGTGCCAGATGCCACCCGTCCGCGCGGTTTCCGCTTGTCGGGCGACGTTGACTTCGACGATGTGGCCCCGAAGTGCAGTTTCATTACGCCAGTCCCAGGCGGCGTTGGTCCGATGACCATCTGTATGCTCATGCTTAACACGCTTGACGCTGCAACGCACGCAATCTATAAGTAGGCCTGTCTGACTATAAGTAGGCCTGTCTGACGGACTTTTAGAAAGGAGATGCCCCCCTTATTTTGGGACATTCACAAGTTCTCCCAGCCCTTCAAGGCCCAGCGCTCACCACATATTGTGAGAACCAACAATCCAAACACCACATATATCACCACATGTAGGTATTTGCAGACAACTTGAAATTCTATAACTTCGTAGGCTTAAACCGTGTTCTGAGTAAACAGCGAGATGACCATGTGCCATCTCATGACGCACTCAACACACCACTAAGTAATGGCAAACAATCGGAGAGAAATTTCCTCCCCCATCAGTATGCCACATACGACCAATAGAACCAAACACAAGACAATGAATTTATCACAACTCAAGAATGGCGAAACGGCCTACGTTTGCGGCGTAGGCGGCAGTGGCGCGTTCAAACAACACATGGAGGAAATGGGCTTCGTTTGCGGACAGAAAGTGACCCGCATTTATGCCTCGCCTCTCGGAACGCCCATCGTTTACGCCATGCTCGGACAGAAAATTGCCCTGCGCCGCAATGAGGCGGTGCTCGTGCCGACGGCCGCCACCGAAGCGGCGGCGTTGGAGGAAGGCAAACGACTGAAAACGACCGACACACCCACCTGCCACGCCAACGAACAAGGACACGTCAGAGCCGGGCAATGTCACGCAGGATGCACGGGATGTCCATGCTGCGGTCCGCGCCCCTCAACGCCCTCACACATCGGCGAGAAATATATCACACTGGCCATGATTGGCAACCCCAACTGCGGAAAAACGGCTTTCTTCAACGCCTCATGCGGCGGCCACGAGCGAACGGGCAACTATGCCGGCGTGACGGTTTCGAGCGTTGAGGGATGGACCACCGTTGGTAGCCATCTCGTGCGCGTCATCGACCTTCCCGGCACCTATTCGCTCAAAGCCTTCAGCCCAGAGGAGGCCTACGTGGCCAACGAACTGGCGAAGGGGGAAATCGACGTCATCATCAATGTGCTCGACGTCAATAATCTGGAGCGCAACCTGCTGCTCACGCTTCAGCTGCAACGCCTGGGCATTCCCATGGTGGGGGCGCTGAACCTCTATGATGAATTTGAGAAAAACGGTTGCCACCTCGACGACCACACCCTGCAGGAAAGACTGGGCATGCCGCTCATCAAAACAACGGCCCGCAACGGTGGCGGCGTACCCGACGTCATGAAAAAAGCCATTGGTATTGTTGAAAAACTGACGCAGGAAGAGCAGGAAGGAAAGGAGACAACGCCCATGCAACCTTCGGCACTGGCTCTGGCCGACGACCCACACGCGGCCATCCACCACGTGCTCGACGACATCTACGAACTACACGAGGGCCGCGCCTCCGCCATCACCACGCTGGCCGACAAATGGTTTGTGCGTACACCGCTGGCCTATCTGCTGTTTTTCGTGATCATGGGGCTCATTTTCTACGCCACCTTCCAGCTCGGCGCCTACCCAATGGACTGGATGCAAGCGGGCATTGACTGGCTCACCGACGTGGCCAGCGCCAATTCCCCCCACGGCATCATCCATAGTCTGCTCATTGATGGCGTTCTGGGCGGTGTCGGTTCGGTCATCGTGTTCCTCCCCAACATCCTGATTCTCTATTTCTTCATTTCCATCCTCGAAGACTCTGGCTATCTGGCCCGCACAGCCGTCTTGGCCGACCCATTGCTCCGCCGCGTTGGGCTCCACGGCAAATCCTTCATTCCGATGCTGATGGGCTTCGGCTGCAACGTGCCCGCTGTGATGGCCACGCGCACCATCGACAGCCGCAAAAGCCGCCTCATCACCATGATGACACTGCCATTCATGTCGTGCTCCGCCCGCCTTCCGGTCTACACGGTGCTCTCCGGAGCCTTCTTCCCTGAGCATGCCGCTCTCGTGATGCTTTGTCTCTACGCTTTGGGCATTTTGGTGGCCTTCGCCGCCGCAGGCACGCTCACCCATTTCTTCCACCGCACAGAGGAGAGCCATTTCGTCATGGAAATGCCGCCCTACCGCCGCCCTGTCATGCGTGGCGTGTTGAACCACACATGGGAGAAGGGCCGCCAATATCTGCGCAAGATGGGAGGCATCATTCTCGTGGCGAGCATCGTTGTCTGGGCCTTGGGGTATTTCCCGATGGGAGACAGCCAGCTCTCGAAGGCGCAACAGCAGGAGCAATCGTATCTCGGCCAGTTTGGCCACGCCATCTCCCCCATCGTGAAACCGCTGGGCTATGACTGGCGTATGGGGGTCGGCATTCTCTCTGGCGTCGGAGCCAAAGAACTGATGGTCAGCACGCTCGGCGTGCTCTACAACGCTCCTGAAGATGCCGACGGCAACACGTCCGACTCCAATCTCTCAGCAGCCATCCGCGAATCGGGCACCACGCCAGCCGCCGCCTTGAGCTATCTGGTGTTTGCTCTGCTCTATTTCCCCTGCATGGCAACCATTGCCGCCATACGCTCTGAAAGCGGACGATGGAAATACGCCATCTTCACAGCGGCCTACACCACTGCCGTTGCCTACGTCATGGCTTTCGTGGCCTACCGCTTGGCTCTACTCTTTCTCTGACCTGCCGCCCCTTGTCGGGAGACTTCGGCAAAGGAAGAACGGGAATATAAACAGACAAAGGGGTGCCCTAAACCCCACTTTTCTAAACAACCCAGAAGACAAAAATCCCACCTGCTTCAAAGCGGGTGGGATTTTTGTTTTTCTGGGGACCTAACTTGGTCATCTACCTGCGGCCGCGAGTCGTGCTACCTTCGGCCGAGAGTAGCATTACCTTCGGCCGAAGGCAGACCACTTTATAGGGGGATTCGGTAAACTTGCGAAAGGGATGAAACCATAAGGCAAGTACAACGAATCATTGTCTCTCTGCGGAGCCGTTTTCTTTCTGCGGTATCAGCAACGACGCACCGATGCTGACGGCCAAGACAGCCACAATGATGAGCAGGGAGACGACAGCGTCGATTTCAACGTATTTATGAACGAGCATCTTCGCACCGATGAATATCAGCAAAACGCAAACGCCCGTCTTCAAATGGCGGAACTTGTCGGCAATGGCTGCGAGCAAAAAGAACATGGCACGCAAACCGAGGATGGCGAAGATGTTGGAAAAGAACACGACGTAGGGGTCGAGCGAAACGGAGAAGACCGCCGGGATGCTGTCGAAGGCAAATATCAAATCGCTGAACTCAATGACCAGGACGGTGACAAAGAGCGGGGTGAGAAGCCATTTTCCCTTGCGCAGAAGGGTGTTGGACGATGCGGCGCTGGCAGAATCTGTGGCAACGGCGGTTTGACGGATGAAGAATTTGTCGCCCTCAAATTTCGGATGCATACGCCCTGTCTTTGTAAGGAAACGCACCAGCGGATGTTTCTCCACATTGATTTCCTCCTTTTTGTTGCGGTTGACATACATCTTCACACCACTATATATAAGGAGTGCGCCGAAGAGCAACAACACCCAGTCGAAACGACTGATGATGGCAGCACCGAGGAAGATGAAAACGAAACGGAGAACGATGGCGCCGAGGATGCCCCAGTTGAGCACATGCTGGTATTCGTTTTTCCCCACACCGAAGGACGTGAATATCATCATCATCACAAAAAGATTGTCAACCGAGAGGGTCTTCTCAATCAGATAACCAGAGATGTATGAGATGGTCATGTAATGGCGGTATTGCTGCAGACTCGCCTCGAAATCGTTGGGGTCGAGTTTCAAATGGGCGGCATAACGGGAAGCCACGGCCTGCAGGTCTTGCATGTTCTCAATGCCGTGTACCATGTCGCCGCGAAACCAAAGGAAAACGGAAAAGGCCAAGGCAAGGACAATCCAAACGGCCGTCCACGAACCGGCTTCCTTGACAGACACCACGTGTGCCTTGCGGTCGATGACGAGCATGTCTAAAATCAAAATGGCAGCGATGAAGATGATGAAGCCGCCAAGAAAGAGAATTTCACTCATGTCTATAATTATTTTTTTTCAGATTATCAAAAGCGTTTTAACAATAGAGGTGGAAGCCCTTAAAACCCAAACAAAAAAAGTTTTCATGCATATAAGAAGTCATACGATTCTCCCACTTGTCGGTAAAAGTAGACAATTTTTCGGACTCGGGCAATACTCTCGGCAGTACATTTCTAATGTCGTAATACTTTACTTGGCTTTATAACATCTACACTTTCATTTTCACGGATGCTACTAAGGATAAGCACGAGAGATTTTGTATTGGAGAAAACAATTCATAACTTTGCACTGCGGAAAGCCCAATGACGGAAGTATTCTAACAAAGGGGCGGTTCCGCATATCCACATCACGTTTATGAAACTCGACGAACTTCTGCCGCTTTTTGCGGCCCATCCACAGGTGGCGGCTTTGGCGAAACTGACCAAAGACGGAAAAATTGCAGAGACCTTCATTGAAGGACTCCGCGCCTCAGCCACACCGATGATATTTGCCGCCTTGACCTGCAAGGCGCCGCTAAAGCGTCCCTTCCTCTTTGTTTTGAACGACGAGGAAGAGGCGGGCTATTTCTACCACGATTTGGTACAGATGATGGGAGACGAACGCGTGTTGTTCTATCCCTCCACCTTCCGCCGCGCCGTGAAATACGCACAGCGCGATGCGGCCAACGAGATTTTACGCACGGAGGTGTTAGGACGCCTCTCACGCGGAAATGCCTGCTACATCGTGACGCATCCCGCCGCCCTCTCTGAGCGCGTGGCTTCTGTGCAGGACTACCGTTCGGGGATGATTGCCCTTGCTGAAGGTGAGACCCACGATCTCGCGGAACTCACCCGCTGCCTCCTCGACATGGGGTTTCGCCGCTGCGACTATGTTTATGAGCCGGGCGAATTTGCCGTGCGCGGTAGCATTCTCGATGTCTACTCCTATTCCTCGGAAATGCCATTCCGCATCGACTTCTTCGGCGACGACATCGACAGCATCCGCACGTTTGAAGTGCAGACACAGCTCTCGAAAGAAAGGAAAACGGAGGTGACGGTGGTGCCGGATGTGGAAGAGGGAGCCTCGGCGCTCGTGCCTTTCACGGAGTGTCTTCCTGCAGAGACCGTCCTGGTGGTGCGCGACCTCGGTTTCACACGCGATGCCATCAACAAAATCTACGATGAAGGCTTCTCGCGCCAGGCCCTGCAGGAACAAGAGGCGACGTCGGAAATGGAGGCGGCGGAAATCCACGAAAGGCTCTCGCGCGAGTTTATGCTCACGAAAGGCGACGACGTGGTGCGCGAACTGGCGAAACTGCAGCGCATTGAAATCGGCAGCAAACCGATGGGGACACCGCAGGCCACCCTGCATTTCAACATCACGGCGCAACCGCTGTTTCACAAGAATTTCGAACTGGTGCGCTCTTCCATGCGCAACTTGAAAGCTGCCGGCAACCGCCTCTTCGTATTGGCCGACAGCCTGAAACAAACCGACCGTCTGCAAAATATCCTGACGGAAATGGCGGGACGCGAGGAGGGCAACGAGGTGAAGGACTTCACAGCCGTTGAACGCACCATCCACGAGGGATTTACGGACGACGACCTGAAGATTTCCTGCTTCACCGACCACCAGATTTTCGACCGTTTCCATAAATACAACCTACGCTCCGACCATGCACGCGACGCCAAAATGGCGCTTACGCTGAAAGAACTCATGCAATTTGAACCTGGCGATTATGTTGTACACATCGACCACGGAGTGGGACGCTTTGCCGGACTGGTGCGCGTGGCGGGGGCCGATGGTTCGATGCAGGAGATGATCAAACTCACGTATCAAAACGATGATGTGGTGTTTGTCTCCATCCATTCGCTCCACAAGGTGTCGAAATACAAAGGCAAGGAGGGCGAACCGCCACATCTGAGCCGTCTCGGAACGGGGGCCTGGGACAAACTCAAGGAGCGAACCAAAAAGAAAATCAAGGACATTGCCCGCGACCTCATCAAGCTCTATTCCCGTCGACGCGAAGAGAAGGGTTTTGCCTTCAGCCACGACAGTTTTATGCAACACGAACTGGAGGCGGGATTTGCCTATGAGGACACGCCCGACCAGTTGCGCGTCACGCAGGAAGTCAAATCCGACATGGAGGGCAGCCGCCCAATGGACCGCCTGGTGTGTGGCGACGTGGGCTTCGGAAAAACGGAGATTGCCGTGCGTGCGGCCATGAAGGCGGCTGCCGACAACAAACAGGTGGCGGTGCTTGTGCCAACAACGGTGCTTGCCCTGCAACACTACAACACGTTTGCCTCGCGCCTCAAAGATTTTCCCGTGAGGGTCGACTATCTGAGCCGCGCACGAACGACGCAGCAAACGAAGGCCATCCTCAAGGACCTTGAAGAGGGAAAAATCAATATTATCATCGGCACGCACAAGCTGATTGGCAAAACCGTTAAATGGCACGACCTCGGACTGCTCATCATCGACGAGGAACAGAAATTCGGCGTGAGCGTGAAGGAAAAACTGCGACAACTGAAAGTGAACATCGACACGCTCACCATGTCGGCAACGCCGATTCCGCGCACGCTGCAGTTTTCTCTGATGGGGGCCCGCGACTTCTCGGTGATGCAGACACCGCCGCCCAACCGCCGACCGATTCAAACGGAGGTGCACACCTTCAGTCACGAAATCATTGCCGACGCTGTCAATTTCGAAATGAGCCGAAACGGACAGGTCTATATCGTGACCAACCGCATATCGGCACTTCCCAACCTGGCCCACCTCGTGACGAAATATGTGCCTGATGCCCGCGTGGCTGTTGGCCACGGACAGATGCCGCCAGCGGAACTGGAGAAAATCATCTTGGGTTTTGTCAATTACGACTACGATGTGCTCATCTCCACCACCATCGTTGAAAACGGCATCGACGTGCCCAACGCCAACACCATCATTGTCGACGCGGCCCATCATTTCGGACTCTCCGACCTCCACCAGATGAGAGGACGCGTGGGCCGCAGCAACCGAAAGGCTTTCTGCTATCTCCTCGCTCCCCCATTGGCGCTCCTGAAAGACGATGCACGCCGACGCCTCCAGGCCATCGAGAATTTCAGCGACCTCGGCTCGGGCATACACATCGCCATGCAGGACCTCGACATCCGTGGAGCTGGCAACCTGCTGGGAGCGGAACAGAGTGGATTTATTGCCGACTTGGGATATGAAACTTACCAGAAGATTCTCTCGGAAGCGGTCACCGAACTGAAGAACGACGAGTTTGCCGACCTCTATGCCGACGAGCTCAAAGCGGGGGCGCAACTCTCTGGCGATGTGTTTGTTGACGATTGCAGCGTGGAGTGTGACCTCAAGGCTTATTTTCCCGAGGACTACGTGCCAGGAAGCAGCGAACGCATGCTGCTTTATCGCGAACTCGACGCGCTGAACACCGACGAACAGTTGGCGGCCTTCCGGCGCCGCATGGAAGACCGTTTCGGACCGCTGCCGCCTGAGGGTGAAGAACTGCTACTCATCGCTCCTCTTCGACGCCTCGGACGACGCGCTGGAGCGGAGCGCATCACGCTGAAAAGCGGACGCATGATGCTTTATTTCGTGAGCAACACCGACAGTCCGTTCTACAAAAGCGAAACTTTCGGACGCATCATCAACTACGCCACCACCAATTTCCGCCGATGCAAACTCGACGAGCAAAAAGGCAAGCGCCGAATGACGGTGCGCGACATTAAATCTGTGCAACAGGCGCTCAACATAATGCAACAGCTCACGGAGACTTCCCAACATGAAGGATAATCGGAATTCAAGGGGCGATTAACAATCAAAGAAAACTTCAAAACTCACATTAGTTTCCTTTTAATTGTCCTAAAACTCCGATTCCTCCCATTTTTCTCCGCGCAGCTATGGTTTGCTATCTCAAAAGATATAAATTTGCAGCCAGTAACAACATACGTTTAACTCTTAAACACACACAAGTATGAAAAAGTTATTCTTATCTCTGATCGTTGCTGTATGCAGCCTCGCTGCAAGCGCACAAGCTTACGTTGGTGGTCAAGTTGGTCTTTGGCGTAACACAGATGCCAACCACACAAGCTTCAATCTCGCTCCTGAGTTAGGCTATAAGCTCAGCAACCAGTGGGACCTCGGCCTCAGCATCGGCTTCGCACACAATTATTATGACGGCACTAAAGTCAACGGTTTTCAAGTTGATCCATACGTTCGCTACACTGTAGCAAAAGCAGGTCCTGTTTCATTCTTCCTCGATGGCGGTTTCGGCTTTGCAACAGCCAAGGCTAAGAGAGGCGATGTAGAAAGCGATTCATTCAACCAGTGGCAGATTGGCATCAAACCAGGTGTGAAGGTTAGCTTGAGCAAGAAGGTTGACTTCATCGCCTCTATGGGCTTCTTGGGCTATCGTGACCACGATGATATTGCTGGTACTCTCAGCAGCCACATCCACTCTATTTACGGCGAAAAGGGCTTTGGCTTTGACTTCAAGACCAGCGACCTTAACTTTGGCTTGATTTACAACTTCTAATACAACACGCACACAAATGAAAGGCGGGCTTTTCCAATGCGGAGAAGCCCGCCTTTTTCATGTACAGACACAGAAACCATATATTATAGGAGTGCAATCACCCCAAAAACCACCTCTTTCCTCCTCAGAAAAGCCATACAAGCCGAATATTTTTAGCAAAAAGAATGCCTTATCTCCTCTTTTTTTATAACTTTGCGTGCTGTATTGTCAAGTAGCCAGTTGGTGTCTATCGGCCATACGCAATCATCCTGCAGAAAACAAACAAATAAAAATAATATACTAAAAACAAATGGCAGCATTACAAACACTTAGAAACAAACCGGCGTTGCTGATGTCAGTCATCGGTGGTGCCCTTTTGCTTTTCATTGTTACGCTCACCGACCTTAACTCTTGCTCACGCCCTAACGTGGAAGCAGAAGTGAACGGCCAAGAGCTGACGTATGAAAACTATGAAGCACAAGTGCGCGATGAAGAAAACGTGCAGTCTTTGCTCTTGGACAACTTGAGCGATGACGCCAAAGAACAAATCCGCCAGCAGGTGTGGAACAAGTTCCTCCAAAACCAGATTTTGGCTAAGGAAGCCGACAAGCTCGGCCTCATCGTCACCAAGGAAGACATCCAAAACGCCTTGGCAAGCATTACTCCGCAAGAGTTGCAGCAACTCGCACAGATGATGCAATACGGACAGGCCAACTTCAACCAGGTCAGCTACGCACAGCGCATCATGCTTCTCATGGCACGCTATATGGGACAGCCTTCCATCGAAGCCTACAAGCAATTCATGAAGCAGGCCGACCAGCAGATGGCACAACTCCAGAAGCAAGACCCGCAATCGGCCGAAATGTTGGCCAACATCAAGCAGGCTTGCCTCTACTGCGAAAGCCAGATTCCAACGGAATTGCTCGCACAGAAATATATGGGACTCATCGCTCAGGGCGCCATCTCCAACCCGATTTCTGCAAAGATGGACTTCGAGGAAAACAACACCAACTGCAACCTCGAAATTGCCAGCATGCCTTACTCTGCCATCGCAGACAACGAAGTCAAGATTTCTGACGACGACCTGAAGGCTAAGTATGAAGCTTGCAAAGAACTCTATCGTCTCCACGGCGAAACACGCGACCTGAAACTGATTAACGTGACGGTTGTTGCCAGCCCGAAAGACCAGGCCAACATCGTAGCTCAGGTGAAAAGCCTCGAAGACACGCTCCGCAAGGTGTCAACTGGCGAAGCTGTTGAAGGCATCATGCGCGGCGCAAAGAGCGACGTTCCATACAACAACGCTTTCTTGCCGAAAGACGTTTACACACAGAGCAACATGAACGACGTGGTTGAAGCCATCGACTCTCTCTCTGTCGGCGCAACTTCAAAGACGAAGATTGAACCTAAGGACCGCAATGGCGTTCAGTATGTTTCAACCTTCAAGCTCGTCGGCGTGAAAACCACTCCCGACTCTATGCAGATTTGCCAGCTCGCCGTTGGCGACAAGAAAATCGCTGATCAGCTCGTTGCTACTGCCAAGGGTGGCAAGTCACTCAGCGAATTGGCCAAGGATGCCACGTTTAAAGCCGCTGTTGAGAAATACGGTCTGAAGGGCGACACCACCTGGAACGCCACCAAGTATTACGTAGAAGCTTCTGCCAAGGGCGACACCACTAAGAGCGCCTACACCGACATCTGCCAGATGTCTGCCGGCACCATCGCCTACTACACGGTCAGCGACCAGCAGGGACAGCCTGTTTACGTAGTGACCTCCGTGCTCAGCACAAAGGCTCCTTCTGCCAAGTACAACATCGCCGTTGTGAAATATCCAATCAAGTTCTCTACCGAGACTTACAATGAGAAGCGTCGCGCCCTCAACGAGTTCTTGGCTAAGAACACAACGATTGAATCTCTCGAAAAGAACGCCGCCAAGGCTGGCTACACCATGATTGACCGCGCAAGCGTCAGCACCACCGAAGCCATGAACATCCGTTACAGCATTGGCGGTGAAGGTGCCAAGCAAGCATTCATGTGGGCATTCGACGAAGCCAAGGCTGGTGAAGTTTCTCGCGACTTCGAATGCGGCAAAAACAGCGACCAATTGCTCGTCATTGCCGTTTCAGCCATCAACGACGGCGACTATCTCGCTTGGGACAACGCCAACGTGAAAGCCCAACTCCGCCAGCTCGTGATGCAGGACAAGAAGGCCGAAATCATCATGGCCAAGCTGAAGAACGTCAAGTCCATCGCCGCTGCAAAAGCAGTCAAGGGTGTTGACATCAACACGCAGCCTTCTATCGCATTGGCTCAGATGAGCAGCTTCGAACCTGCTTTGGCAGGTGCCATCGAACGCACTGCCAAAGGCAAGTTCACCGGTGCCGTGAAGGGCTCATTGGGCGTCTTCCTTGCTCAGGTTAACGACAAGACTGTCAACGGCACATTCAACGCCGCTTCTGCCATGATGGCTTCTTCACGCGCCACTCTCAGCCGCATATTCGGTCAGCAGGGCAACATCTTCGATGCCATGATCAACAAGACCAAGATTGTCGATAAGCGCTACAAGTTCTAAAGACAGCCAAGAACATTCTAACATACACTCTTAATAGAAAGTCCGCCGCAAACAATGTGGCGGACTTTTTTTGTTCTGTATGATTCCTTTCGGAGATTCGTAATTCCCCCCAACACAGATTTAGTAATGGCAAAAGAATAAGTTAACCAATTACCACTACTTAGCACAGCCTAACCCCCAATCTCCCAACGCCGACAACTTGCAGAAACGATTTTTTCAGCATTACGCCCCTTCCATGTGACACAAAAAATGTTTTTTACTTTGCACTTCGCCCACCATGTACTAACTTTGCAGCGCATTTGTTCATTACGCCATTGAAATAAAATGTAAATGCGGAGAACAAACCATCTGAAATTCATGAATCTAACGATAGACATAGGAAATACCCGCACCAAGATTGCCCTATTTGATGGGGAGACTTTCGTGCGAGAGGAGAAATTCGAGAATACAGACGCCGAACATCTGCTCAACGTGGTGAAGGAGAAGAAAGCCGAAGGATTGGCATTCTGCTCCGTTGCCGCAGAAAATCCCCTGCTCGTGGAAGCGCTCAAGCAACTCCCCTACCCCGTACTCGAAGTGAAGGGAACCACCCCCGCGCCGGTCACCGTGGCCTACCGCACGCCGGAGACGCTCGGAGCCGACCGACTGGCAGCCGTTGTCGGCGCTGTAACGCTGAAACCTCAAACAGACCTGCTGGTCGTTGATGCCGGCACGTGCATCACCTATGATTTTGTTGATGCCGCAGGAAACTACCTCGGAGGAAACATTTCGCCAGGCGTTGAAATGCGACTGGAAGCGTTGCACAACTGCACCGCCCGTCTGCCACGGATTGAAGCCGACGGAGACACCCCCGACATCGGCCACGACACCGAAACAGCCATCAGAGCCGGTGTGGTGCGCGGCATCGGATATGAACTGCAAGGCTGCATCCGCCATTGGCAAAAAAGACACCCCGACTTGCGCATTTTCCTCACAGGAGGCGACCGCTTCACTTTCAGCGATGCACTGCGAAAAAACATCCTGACCGACAGCCATCTTGTGGCACGCGGATTAAACAAGCTCTTGCTAAATTATATGCGCTGACACCAGCCCCGAAGTTAGAACTTTACATCCACACCAACAGTGGCATTCAAAAACAAAACAGGAAATCAGACTTTCCTTTTCAAACGCTTTTCTGAATCCCCACCCATTACCATTAATAGATACATACGACATGAACATCCTGAAAAAAGGAACAGATAAGAAGACAGGCAGCTTTCGCCGCAACTGGCAGAGTGTTGCCATCGCTGCAGCCATTTTGGTAGGCGCTCCGTCGGCCGTTGTGGCGCAAACCAACGGCAGTAACTCTCCCTATTCGCGCTACGGCTTCGGCATCCTGAGCGACCGCGCCCAAGGATTCAACAAGGGTATGGCTGGACTCTCAACAGCCATGCGCAACGGCAAAGAGCTCAACGTGAAAAACCCAGCGTCGTATTCCGCCATCGACTCCATGAGTTTCATTTTCGACATCGGCTTCTCGATGCAAAATGCCAACCTCGAGCAAAACGGAACGAAAATCAACGCCCACAACTCCTCATACGACTATCTGGCAATGGGTTTCCGCGCTTCGCGCAACCTCGGCGTGTCGCTTGGTCTGATGCCCTTCAGCACCATTGGTTACAACCTGAGCGATAGCAAAGCCATGACGGAGAACCCCGACATCACACGCACCAACACGTTCAGTGGCGACGGCGGTCTGCATGAGGTTTACCTCGGCGTGGGCTGGCGTCCGTTCAAGCCTATCTCCTTCGGTGTCAACGGCGGTTACGTCTGGGGCGATGTCACCAACACGGTGCTGGCCTCTTTCAGCGAAAGCAGCATCGCTTCACGCCGCCGCCAATACACGGCCGACTTGCGCACCTACAAACTGGAAGCTGGTCTGCAACTGATGCACGACATCAACAAAAACAATAGCCTCGTGTTTGGTCTGACCTACGGATTGGGACACAACATCAATTCCAACGCCGTATACTACGACCAAAAGATTGAAAACAAAGCAACACTCGGCGACACCATCGTGGCCCGTAACGCCTTCGCCCTGCCACACAGCTTCGGCGCTGGTCTCACATGGGCCTACAAGAAGAGCCTGCGCGTGGGTGTCGACTACAACTGGCAGCAATGGAGCAAGGTGAAAAGCCCATTGCTAATCCAGACGGCCACCACCGCCATGGACTATACGCCAGCCAAGGGCAACTTCACCGACATGCACAAGGTGACGGTCGGCGCGGAATACATCGGCGACCCCGAAGGACTTCACTGGCGCGACCGCGTTCGCTATCGCCTCGGCTTCTCCTACACCACGCCATACATCATGGCCAACGGCCAAAAAGGCCCTAAGGACTATCTCGTCAGCGCCGGTGTCGGCCTCCCCATCATCAACAACAGAAACAACCGCTCCATCCTCAACCTCGCCGTGCAATACGAGCGCGTGAAACCGCAATTCTCCGGCATGGTAACAGAAAACTATCTGCGCTTCAGCATCGGCCTGACCTTCAACGAACGCTGGTTCATGAAGTGGAAGGTTGAATAAAAAGCGGAGCTAATCAAGTGGTCAAGAATATAAAAAATACAGACTACCTAAATTCTGATTTTTAAGATTAGACCCACCCTAAAGAGAACACACCTTAACATGATACGACACCTGCTTCAACTGGCCTTCCCGCTGGCCATCCTTTCAATCTCTGTCTCTGCCCTGGGCAGCTGCGGAAACGATGCCCCGCCAACTGGCTCGGCCATCCACAACCGCGACTCTATGGCCGTGATGGAGACCTATGGCGTATCGAAGGTCATCTCCGATTCTGGCGTGATGCGCTACAAAGTGATTGCAGAAGAATGGCGCGTTTTCGACAAGACGAAACCTGCCCGCCAGGAATTTCGAAAGGGCTTATTCTTGGAACGCTACGACAACAACTTCCACGTGGACCTATACATGACAGCCGACACAGCTTTCTGCTACGACCAAAACCTCTGGGAGCTGCGCGGACGGGTCTTTATCAAAAACATGGAGAAAGGCATCACGGTTAGCACCCAGAAACTCTACTGGGACATGGGACGGCACGAGATCTTTTCCGACGTCTTCACCCACCTCATAACTCCCGACCGCGACATCAAGGGCAACTGGTTTCGCTCGAACGAAAGCATGACGGAGTTCCACATCAAGCAAACCAGCGGATACATGCCGATGCCAGAAGACAATGGCGGAAGCGCTGACGAAGCAGCGACAACGGAGGAGGTTGAAGAAGACACCACCACCGTTGTGCGTCCGCGAGAAATACCAATCAAGAAAAAAGAAAACCCACAACCCGTCACGCCATAAAATAATGGTGGAAGACAGGAAACAGGAGGCAAGACAACACGACAAGTTGTTTTGCCTCCTGTCTTTTTTTGTTTTCCCAAACTATTATTTCACACCAAAGTTTCAAACTGATATTTCCTGACAACTTTTTGTAAAGGCAACTTGGCAATCTAAACCGTTTATTTGGCAAGCGCACGTTATCTAATATCAAAAAGACAGAAATTAAACATTTCCCTATCCTTTTATTTGCCATTACCGAAATAATATATACATTTGCAATTCAAGGCCTCCATTTTAAGGCATACCGTAAGTAATGGCCAAAAAAGAATTAAAGTTCCATCAACGGGCGTTCTTTCAGCCACGGCGTGATGAATTGCATTCAACAAAACCACGCCAAAGGCTACACAGATTTTCAATCAACTCCCTCTAAACGCCCAAAAAGAAAGGACCCTGACAGAATCATGAAACATACGTTGAGAAGCGCCTTCAGCACAGAAGGCAGAAGAATGGCCGGTGCGCGCGCCCTCTGGGTGGCCAACGGCATGAAGCGCGAGATGTTTGGCAAGCCCATCATTGCCATTGCCAACTCGTTCACCCAATTTGTTCCTGGACACACGCATCTGCACGAAGTGGGCCAACTGGTGAAACACGAAATTGAAAAGCTCGGTTGCTACGCCGCCGAATTTAACACCATCGCCATCGACGACGGCATCGCCATGGGACACGACGGAATGCTCTATTCCCTCCCCTCGCGCGACCTCATTGCAGATTCAGTTGAATACATGGTCAACGCGCACAAGGCCGATGCCCTGGTCTGCATTTCCAACTGCGACAAAATCACCCCGGGCATGCTGATGGCCGCCATGCGACTGAACATCCCGACGGTCTTCGTCAGCGGCGGCCCAATGGAAGCCGGAAAATGGAAGGGAGAAAACGTTGACCTCATCACCGCCATGGTGAAAGGCGCCGACACCTCTGTCAGCGATGAAGAACTGGCTGAGATTGAAAACCGCGCCTGTCCAGGCTGCGGCTCATGCTCTGGCATGTTCACGGCCAATTCCATGAACTGCCTCACCGAAGCGCTCGGACTCTCACTGCCTGGCAACGGCACAATCCTTGCCACGCACGCCAACCGCCGGCGCCTCTTTGAAGACGCTGCCAAACTGATTGTCGGAAACGCTTATAAATATTATGAAGACGGCGACGAAAGTGTGTTGCCCCGTAGCATCGCCACACGCCAGGCTTTCCTCAACGCCATGACGCTCGACATCGCGATGGGCGGTTCCACCAATACGGTGCTCCACCTTTTGGCCGTGGCCAACGAAGCCGGCGTTGACTTCAAAATGGCCGACATCGACGCGCTGAGCCGCAAGGTGCCCTGTCTGTGCAAGCTCTCGCCAAACACGCAGCGCTTCTCCATCCAAGAATGCAACCGCGCCGGTGGCGTTATGGGCATTTTGGGAGAACTGGCCAAGGGGGACCTGCTGGACCTCTCTGCCATCCGCGTCAACGGACAGACACTGGGAGAGGATGTCAAGAAATATGACATCACGGGCAACGAAATTGACCCCGAAGCCGACCGCATTTACCATAGTGCTCCAGCGGGACGCTTCTGCACACAGATGGGCGCACAAGACACAAAATGGGAAACGCTCGACACCGACCGCACTGATGGTTGCATTCACGACCTTGCTCATGCCTACTCGAAAGACGGCGGACTGGCTGTGCTCTTTGGCAACATCGCGCAAGACGGCTGTGTTGTGAAAACGGCAGGCGTTGATGCTTCGCTCAACCATTTTGAAGGCCCAGCCAAAGTGTTCGACTCTCAGGAGGCTGCCTGCGAAGGCATCTTGGGCGGAAAGGTCGTTGCCGGCGACGTGGTGGTCATCACCCATGAAGGACCGAAGGGTGGCCCAGGCATGCAAGAAATGCTCTACCCCACTTCCTACATCAAAAGCCGACACCTGGGAAAAGCCTGCGCACTGATCACGGACGGACGCTTCTCTGGCGGAACATCGGGACTGAGCATCGGCCACATTTCGCCGGAGGCTGCTGCCGGCGGCAACATCGGGAAAATCGTTGACGGCGACATCATCGAAATCGACATACCGTCGCGCACCATCAATGTGCGGCTAACCGACGAACAACTCTCAGCACGCCCGATGAGACCGCTGCTGAGAAAGCGCGAAGTGCCTAAATCGCTGCGGGCCTACGCCTCAATGGTTTCGAGCGCCGACAAAGGCGGCATACGAATCATCTGATTTTTTTGCCCCGCAGAGGCAGAAAGAATCCTCTCCTGCCCACCAGACAGAAACACGGATTCAAAAAACCACCTCATTCAAAAAGAATATAATTCATGCCTACACCAATAAATAGTCCACAATCAGAAACTCCCATAACGGGAGCAGAAATATTGATGCGCTCGCTCGTTGACGAAGGGGTGAAAACGCTTTTCGGCTATCCCGGAGGCGCCATCATGCCTGTGTATGATGCGCTCTATGACTACCGCGACCGCCTCAACCACATTCTCGTGCGTCACGAACAAGCCGCCACCCACGCCGCTGAAGGCTTCGCGCGTGTCAGCGGTGAAGTTGGCGTATGTCTGGTCACGAGCGGTCCGGGAGCCACCAACACGGTCACCGGCGTGGCCGACGCCATGATGGACAGCACGCCGATTGTTGTCATCACAGGTCAGGTTGCCGCACAAATGCTCGGCTCTGACGCCTTCCAGGAATGCGATGTGGTCGACGTGATGCAACCCATCTGCAAATGGACCTACCAGATACGCTCCGCCAAAGACGTGGCCTGGGCCGTGAGCCGCGCATTCTACATCGCACGCAGCGGCCGTCCGGGCCCCGTGGTGCTCGATTTCACGAAGAGCGCACAAACGGAAAAGGCAACATACATGCCTGCGAAAGTTGACTACATACGTAGCTATGTGCCTGTGCCTGCCACCAGCCGCACCAGCATTGAAGAAGCCGCCAAACTGATCAACGAGGCCGAGCGCCCACTGGTGCTTGTCGGACAGGGCGTTGAACTGGGCGACGCACGCGAAGAACTGCGGACCTTCATCGAAAAAGCAGGAGCACCTGCCGGATGCACGCTCCTCGGTCTTTCGGCCCTGCCCTCCTGCCATCCGCTCAACGTGGGCATGCTCGGCATGCACGGCAGTTTGGGAGCGAACAAAAACACGCAAAAATGTGATTTGCTCATCGCCGTCGGCATGCGTTTCGACGACCGCATCACTGGCAAACTCTCCACCTATGCTCAGCAAGCCAAGAAGATTCATTTCGACATCGACCCCTCTGAAATCAACAAAAACGTGCAGGTCGACGTGGCGGTGCTTGGCAACTGCAAAGAGACGCTGCGCGAAGTGACGGCCCTGCTGGAGAAACGGGAACACAAAGATTGGCGCGAGAGCTTCCGTCCTTACGACAAAGAAGAGGAGCGCCTCGTCATCCAGCCGCAAACCCATCCAGAAGACGGTCCGCTGCGCATGGCGGAGGTGATTCGCAACGTCACGGAAATCACGCAAAACAAGGCCATCATGGTGACCGACGTCGGTCAGAACCAGATGTTTTCAGCACGCTATTTCAAGTTCTCTCAAGGCCGCAGTGTTGTCACCTCTGGCGGAATGGGAACGATGGGGTTTGGACTTCCCGCCGCCATCGGAGCCACCTTCGGCGCCCCAGACCGCACCGTTTGTCTTTTCATTGGAGACGGCGGTTTGCAAATGACCATCGAAGAGTTTGGCACCATCATGGAGCAGCGCACGCCCGTGAAAATCATTCTGCTCAACAATAATTATCTGGGCAACGTTCGCCAATGGCAAGCCCTGTTCTTCCGCCATCGCTATTCGTTCACCCCCATGATGAACCCCAACTACGAGAAGATTGCGGAAGCATACGACATCCCCGTACGCACCGTCACTGAACGCGCCGACCTCGAATCGGCCATCATCGAGATGCTGGCCACCCCTGGCCCCTTCCTCTTGCAGGTTGCGGTCATGGAGGAAGACAACGTTTTGCCGATGTGCTGCCCCGGACACGATGTCGACGACATGCTTCTCACGGTTTAGTAACGGCAAGTGGGTGGTCAGAATATAAGATTTTTTTTGACCACCATCACTTAAACAAGTAACTTGAGCAATTTTGAGGGAGTTTGAAACCGATTCCCTCTTGCAAGAAACAATCCGAACACCATCTCATGAGTCAAGATAACAACACATCCCCCAACATATCCACAGAGGAAAATGACGCAGAAAAAGGCAAGACGCTCTACACGCTCATCATCTTCTCTGAAAACCTGGCGGGCGTGCTCAACCAAGTGACCAACGCCTTCACGCGCAGACAACTGAACATCGAAAGCCTCAACGTGTCGCCATCGGGCATTGAGCACATCCACCGCTACACCATCACCTGCTATTCTGACGAAGCCACAATCCGAACGCTCACCAAGCAGATTGAAAAGAAAATCGACGTGATAAAGGCGGAATACCACACCAACGACGATGTCTACATCATGGAGCAGGCGCTCTACAAGATTGCCACGGCAAAACTCTTGGAAAACAAAGAGATTTCCAAAGCCATCCGCCTCCACGACAGCAAAATCGTTGAAGTGAACGCCACCTACTCCATCGTCTCGAAGGAGGGGCTTCCGCAAGGCATCCGCACGCTCTACGAAAAACTGAAGGCGTTCAACTGCCTCTTGCAGTTTGTCAGTTCGGGCGTCATTGCTGTCACCAAGAACCACCGCGAAGAGTTTTCTGAATATCTGGAACTCCGCGACGAGCAATACCGCCGGCTGCGCAGCAACCTGGTGTAGATCAGGTGTCCCGTGGCAACCACTGGTTTTCATCGAACATCTCATAAGGGGATTGTCTTACTGCACTCCCTAAATAATGGTGAAAGATTTTTTTCACCATCCCCTAAAATCATAAACCTAAACATGCACAACACGATACCCGCCGAAAACACCTATCTGAAAGGCGACCCGCGAGGAGGGATTTTCCCTTTTGTGGTTGAACCGTTTTCTGAAGACTACACAGGACGCCTCTCTTGGCATTTCCTCGGCAACCATCTTCTCCGCTGCGCCAGTCTCCACGCTGGCCAACACGGCTTCGGCTATGACGACATGCAGAAGTCACACCACGCTTGGGTGCTCTCGCGCCTGGTGATTGAAATGGAAGAAATGCCGACAACGGGCGAGCACTATGTGATTGAAACGTGGGTGAACCGCATTTACAGACAGTTCACCGACCGCCTCTTCGCCATCACCAATCCCCAGACGGGAAAGGTCTACGGCTATGCCTTCAGCACCTGGGCACTGATTGACACCACGTCAAGACAGCCGATGGATTTGGCCGAACTGCCCAACGGCGGTTTCTCCAGCGCACTGATTGAAAAGGAGATTCCCATCGCCGGACCGGGACGCATCCGCCTGAAGAACACGGAAAACGCTGTGCGAACCCGCCAGGCTTACTACACGGACCTCGACATCAACGGACACGTCAACTCAATCCGCTACATCGAAATGATGCTCGACCTCTTCCCTGCCAAGCAGTTTGAAGCGTCGCCCGTCAAGCGCCTTGAAGTGGCCTACAGCGCAGAAGCCTATGCCAACGACCTCTTACATTTCTATCAGGAACCATCGGCCAAAAGCGACGCCACCCTGGTGGAAATACGCAAAGAAGAAGGACGCATCCCCGTGGTGAAAGCAGCCGTCACTTTCTAATTGGCAACTGGTTAATAATCTACAAACAGAGGCCACAATCCTCGCAATAAAAATAACCAACTATTTTTCAACGCCATTGCCCCGTTGAATCCCCCGTTCGGGAACTGGGTTCAATAGCTTCAATGGTATATCATGAATCTTTAAAAATAAGAATCAAATGGCTAAAATGAATTTTGGAGGTGTCATCGAAGAAGTGATGACACGTGAAGAGTTCCCACTGGAAAAGGCACGTGAGGTGCTGAAAAACGAAACGATTGCCGTTTTGGGCTATGGCGTACAGGGTCCTGGACAGGCATGCAACCTCCGCGACAATGGTTTCAACGTCATCGTTGGCCAGCGTCAGGGCAAGACCTTCGACAAGGCCGTGGCCGACGGCTGGGTTCCAGGCGAAACACTCTTCTCCTTGGAAGAAGCCGCCCAAAAGGGCACCATCATTTGCATGCTGCTTTCCGACGCAGCCCAAATGCAACTGTGGCCCACTCTCAAACCATATCTGACCGCTGGCAAGACGCTCTATTTCTCTCACGGCTTCGCCATCAACTGGAGCGACCGCACGGGCGTTGTTCCTCCTGCCGACGTTGACGTCATCATGGTGGCACCGAAGGGGTCTGGCACATCATTGCGCACCATGTTCTTGGAAGGCCGCGGTTTGAATTCTTCATACGCTGTCTATCAAGACCACTCTGGCCACGCCCTGGAAAAAGTGTTGGCCTTCGGCATCGGCATCGGTTCGGGTTATCTTTTCGAAACCACCTTCAAGCGTGAAGCCACAAGCGACCTGACTGGCGAACGCGGTTCGCTGATGGGAGCTGTTCAGGGTTTGTTCCTCGCGCAATACGAAACGCTCCGCGAACACGGCCACACGCCTTCTGAAGCCTTCAACGAAACTGTTGAAGAATTCACCGAGTCATTGATCCCGATGATTGGAAAAAATGGTATGGACTGGATGTACGCCAACTGCTCTACCACCGCACAGCGCGGTGCGCTCGACTGGATGGGCCCGTTCCACGATGCCATCAAACCTGTCATGGAAAAGCTCTATCAGAGTGTCGTTACCGGCAATGAAGCCCAAATCTCCATCGACAGCAACTCAAAGCCCGACTATCGCGAGAAGCTCCAGAAAGAACTGAAGGCGCTCCACGAAAGCGAAATGTGGCGCACTGGCGAAACGGTTCGCAAATTGCGTCCTGAAAACAACTAAGTAATGGTGAAACGATTAGCTGATCTATTTTGAGACGCTTTCACTCACCATCACTAAGCCTCATGACTATATAAAACACTAAAAGACTGCCTATCCAGTGTGGACAGGCAGTCTTTTTTTATTCTATCATCCCAAGAACACAGCAAACTCGGAGTCATGCCCCATCGACGATGCTTTATGGAAATGGAATTGACCTTTAATATTGGTAGAGCTGAAAACAAATTCGATAGACGGACAATACAAATTCCGTACTTGTCAGCGAACATCGTCCCAGACACGACCGAATCTGCTCCCAGACGCGACCGAACCTGCACCCAGACGCGACCGAATCTGCTCCCAGACCAGGGCCGACGCATTACTCTATGGTATCAATTTGGCAAGGAAAGAACTGTCCCATCCTGCTCTCTTTCTTTTTGCCTTCATGCTGCCCT
>OCRP01000086.1_pt1 | contig 109333 bp, 88 predicted proteins | sample 1538871 | NCBI WGS metagenome assembly OCRP01 (sample SAMN04571731, study PRJEB22368) | human gut metagenome | biome: human gut; material: stool | host: Homo sapiens | place: Luxembourg | collected 2012-09-20 | reverse complement strand
CAACAATTTTCGCTAATCACCAAATTTTCAGACACTTATATTTCGTCGAACTCACTTTATTTACTTATAGAAATATTATTCCACTTATGAAATATTATTTCCCTATAGAAATCTAAATCCCTTTATAGAGACCTAAATCCCTTTATAGGGATCTAAAGTGTTCTTACTTAGCAAAGTATCTCTTGTAGAGACCCATGAAGCCAGCACAATGGCGAGCCTCGTCCTTAGCCATCTCATGAACGGTATCGTGTGTGGCGTCCATGCCGGCAGCCTTAGCGTTCTTGGCAATGCGGAACTTGTCTTCGCAAGCGCCACGCTCAGCAGCGATACGAGCCTCAAGGTTGCTCTTGGTATCCTTCAACACGTCACCCAGCAGCTCAGCAAACTTGCTTGCGTGCTCAGCCTCCTCGAAAGCGTAACGCTTGAAAGCCTCAGCAATCTCAGGATAGCCCTCGCGGTCTGCCTGACGGCTCATGGCCAGATACATACCTACCTCGCCACACTCGCCATTGAAGTGGGTCTCAAGGTCCTTGATCATCTCGGCGTTAGCCTCCTCCTTACGAGCAGCACCAAGAGTGTGAACAGTTGCGAAAGCAGGCTGGTCACCTACTTCATCCATCTCCTTAAACTTGCTCTTGGGAGCGTGGCATACGGGACATGACTCGGGAGCTTCTGTTCCCTCATAAATATAACCGCAAACGGTGCAAATAAACTTCTTTTTCATAATGTTATTGTTTTATTTTTTTGTTATTGTTAATGTTATTGTAATTCAAGCCGTGGTTTTTGCCAACGACCCTGTTTTTTCTTGACATTCAGAACAGATGCCTCTATAATAGAGTTGCACATCATCGACCTTATGTCCACAAACCTCTTTCACCTCATCACAGCTTGGTGCAGGAACATCAAACAAATCGATCACCTTGCCACAATTCTTGCATAAGAAATGGACATGAGGCCGCATGTCGCCGTCGTAACAAACATGATGGTCGTCTATGGTTATCATCTGCGCAGCTTTGTTCTCTGCGAACAAGCGCAAGGTGTTATACAACGTCGTGCGACTGAGTGTTGGAATCTCCCCTTTCAAATCGCGAAAGATATCCTCTATCGTGGGATGGGTGGCATGCAACATAAGATATCTCATTATGGCAAGCCTTTGCATCGAGGGACGTAGCCCACAGGCAACTAATCGGTTATACGCATCTGGTTCGTACATATTGTTGTCTTCTTTTTTATTACGATGCAAAGATAGCAACTATATTTGAAACCGCCAAACAAAATCTGTAATTTTTACAAACTTTTTCTTTTTTCAATTTTATATACATTTCCAATACACCTATATTCCATTCATTATTAATAATATGAAAATAATAAACATTATAACCAACGTTGAGGGCAAAGCAGCTTCGGAAGCAGGCAAGGTCTATAACCTGCAAGGTGTCGTGGTGGGCCACTCTCTGAAGAACCTGCCTAAGGGCGTATACATTTGGAACAGCCGAAAGGTGGTTGTTAGATAAACAGTTTTTCTGACATCCTCAATAGCCAAAGATAAAAATGAACAACTAAAAATTCAGAAAATTATGAAAATAGTTAGGAAAACATACATTAAGCCTGAAATTCACGATGTCAGGATTGGCGAAGAGGCTTTGTGCGGCGATATTAATATTGGCATAAAGACCTCTTCATCGGAAAATTATCCGGGGTCCATGGGTGCTCGGGGCAACGACGGTTTTGACGACGAGCTGGAAGAGATTAACGATGATAACTATATAAAAAATAACGATTATACAGGTTTTAACCGTTGAAAGATCTCATGACGTTATGCTTGTCGACGGTTAACGTGTGAGACCGGGAAGACAGGCATGGTCTACATGCATGGTCCAAACAATAAAGAAACAAGCTTATGGCAAAGGCAAAAGCCCTGACCATAAGCTTGTTTTTTTGTTTTGTTTCTTTATGTGTCTTTATCTGTATGGAAACGGCTGGCGCTTTAGAGCGAAAAGCGAAGAAAATAGATAATTCAACATTCAGCAATTTCTAATTGCGGCAACCGCCGCAACAATTCAACATTCAAAATTCAACATTCAACATTCATCAGAACGGCAGACCCACGGCGAAGTGGAACGAGAAGTCGCGGCTGAAGGAGGGGTGCATGATGGGGTAATGTTCGCGGCTTGTCTCATAGGCAGGGTTGACGGCTTTCATGCCTGCGTCGAAACGCAAGACGAAATAGTCGAGGTTAAGACGAAGGCCGAGACCGTAAGCCACGGCTATCTGCTTGTAAAACTCGTTGAAGCGAAACTGTCCTCCCGGCTGCTCGGCGTAGGAGCGAAGGGTCCAGATGTTGCCAGCGTCTATGAAGAAGGCGCCGTTAAACTTCCAGAACAAGTATGTGCGCAGCTCGGCGTTAAGGTCGAGCTTCATGTCGCCCGTCTGGTTTATGAAGTCGATGCGTCCGTCGGTCCCCTTGAACCTGCCCGGTCCGAGCTCTCTCACGCCCCATCCGCGCACAGAGCTTGCTCCTCCCGAGAAATAGCGTTTCTCGAACGGCAGGATGTTGCTGTTGCCGTAAGGATAAGCAACACCAAACCCTGCATGGAGAGCGAGCGTGTTGTGCTCGTCGAAGGTGAGGAGGTGGGTATAGTCAAAATCGAACTTGGCATATTGTGCGAAGGCAATGTTGAAGAGCGTGCGCTGCCCGTAGTTGTTGACACGTGTGCCCACAGCGTGAGAGAAGGCGCTGAGCAGGTTGCCGGCCGTCTCGATGTTGGCACGCAGCACATGGGTGCCGTCGTTATAGGTCAGACCAGCCCCTATCTTCATGATGAACAGGTCCTCATAGTTGTAACGCAGGATGGCGTTGCGGTTTGACACATCGTCAAGATAATCTTCCTTGAAGGTCTTCGAGATCCACGGCATGTAGACATAGTTGAGGTCTACGAGGTCGAAGCGGTAGGTGGTGTGGTGATGGGGTTCTGCCCACAGGTAGCGCCATGTTGAGGTGAAGACGCGGCGATGAAACTCGGGACGGTTCTGCAGGTTGTAGCTCATGGCGAGCTCCGACTTGGCCGTGCTGTTTCGTCTGAACGAAGACGAGATGAAAGGTGCGAGGAAACGCGGGAAGAGCAGTTTCGACTCAAGCCCATACTCCATGTAGTTTTGGTTCTGATAGCCCTCCAATCCTGTTATTGCCTCATAGGCAGCACGCATCTGCACGCTCCACACCTCTGAGCCGTGGAAGATGTTACGGTTCTCATAGGTAAGCGTGGCAGCAGCTCCGAGGTCTCCGGCCGTGTTGGTGCCTTCGGGCTGGAAGGAGACAGAGTTTGGCTTGTTCATGCTCACCTGAATCTGGCAGTCGAGCAAGGCCGTGTCGGGCTGTTCCGTGAAACGAATGTTGGTGTAACGCACGGCTGCGAGACGAGCGAAGCGGTTGTAGGTATTTTGCAGATCTGTGGCGCTGTAGGGTTTTCCCTCACGCAACGATGTGTTGTCGTGTAACACACTCTCGCGCAGCGGAATGTGGGTGCTGTCGTCGCCGCTGACGTAGCGTATCGAGTTGATAAGATAACAACGATGGTTTTGCTCCGGGCTGTTGTTGTTAAACTTATACTTATGCAGATACATCGTTAGGTCGACCTGACGTTTGAGCGCGTCGGCAGAGTCGGCCTCGAAGCTGATAAAATCTTTGTTGAAACGATAATAGCCGTTGTCGTTGAGCAGCCGCGTTATGCGTTTGCGCTCTCCGTTGAGAGCATCGATGGAGAAACGTCCACCCTCTTTTATGGAGCACTCTCCCATCTGACCCGAAATAAACTTTTGCTTCAGGCTGTCGTCTTCGACCACGGTACGCATGGTTCCCACAGAGAAGGGGTCGGCAGGATGGAGGTTGTAGGTCACGCTTGTTTTCTTCTTGTGGCTCTTGGTGCTGAAAGAGGCTGTGGCTTGCAGGTAGCCCATGTTGCGCATGGCCATCTGCAGGTCTGAGCATGTGGCTACGGCCTGGGCCGAGTCGAACACCACGGGCGCTTCGCCCATGGCTCTGAGCACGCGGTTTATCCAACGGGTGGTGTCTTTGCCCGAGAGACAATAGGTGCCGAGAGGAACCTTAAAGAGCGAAAACCACTTCGAGTTGGCTTTCTGGCGTATGTAAGGCACGAGGGGTTCTGTTGCCACGGCTTTGTTGTCGCTCTTAAGCTCCACTTTGGAGAGCAGGCACTCATCGTCGGCAAGAAACTTGTTTGACGAACAGGCTGAGAACAGCACGGAAGCGAGCACAGGGGCGAGAACATATAAACTTAAGGCCATCGCGCGACGAGGGCCCGAGAAGAAAGAGGTTATATGGAACAAGTTGTGTTTCAAAAGAATCGTTTCAAAATGGATCGTTATAAAACAAAAAAGTGATGGCGTCAATACTTATTGTATATCTGCACATCATCTCTCCTTATATCCGTAGATTTAAAAAAATTTTCTACCTTCCTGAGGTAGCAGTTGCTTTTAAGTAGTGGATAGGGGAATCGAACCCCTATGCCAAGATTGAGAATCTTGTATCCTAACCATTAGATGAATCCACCATCAAAAAATGTAACTCTTAAAAATTAAAGCCCCGCTGGCATTGTGTGTCTGTGAGGCTTTAGGTAGTGGATAGGGGAATCGAACCCCTATGCCAAGATTGAGAATCTTGTATCCTAACCATTAGATGAATCCACCATCTTTACAACCTCAAGAGAGCGGAAGCTGGGGGATTCGAACCCCCGGTACGGTTACCCGTACGGCAGTTTAGCAAACTACTGGTTTCAGCCACTCACCCAAACTTCCTTACGGTCGTTCGATGTAATCACCGAATCATTTTCGCTCATCTCTTGATTGCGGATGCAAAGGTATGAATATATTTTTATTCCTCCAAACTTTTCGCTAACTTTTTCTCGCTTTTTCTGCATTTTTCTTGTTTTTTATTCGGTCAAAGATTAAGAAAGAGGCCTTCACCTTATTATATATTAAACTTTCGCAAGTTCAGAAGTTAATGGAATTAAAGAAGTAAACACTCCCTTCGGTCGTTCAAGAAGTTAACTGACAATAGCTTTATTGCTTAAACAACAAGACATTTTTGTCATAACAAAGAAAAAGGAGATGCAAAAATTCATAAATCTCTTGCCCGGGACGACGGATGGAGCAAAAATTTGCTGTCGTGTTCTTGCCTATACCGATTATTATTTCTATTTTTGCATCTTATATATAAGAAAGGTCTTATGGGCCTATGGCTAAAAAGAGAAGGGCCTTATGGGCTAAAGACTAAAAAGAAAAGGGTCTTATGTGACCTAAGGCTAAAAATAAAGAAAAGGGTCTTATGAGCTGAAGGCTAAAAAAGAAGGGTCCTATGAGCTAAAGGCTTTACAAACGAGAAAAGATTTACAAAGCAAGATAATGATAAGCAAGAACAAGATAAAGCACATCAGGGCGCTCGCCTTGAAGAAGAACCGAAAGGCGGAGGGCTTGTTTGTGGCAGAAGGCCCCAAGACCGTGGGCGACATACTGGTGAGACAACGTGCCTTGACCATTGTTGCCACAGACGAGTGGGTGCAGCTCCACCACGACGAGGCACAACGCACAGACGAGCTGATTGTGGTGACAGAAGAAGAGCTGACAAAAACCAGTTTGCAGCAGAACCCGCAACAGGTGCTGGCGGTCTTTAAGCAGACAGAGGAGGAGCTGACGGCAGACAGCATAAGCAAGAAGCTGGTGCTCGCGCTCGATGGTGTGCAAGACCCAGGCAACCTCGGAACCATCATTCGCATTGCCGACTGGTTCGGCATAGATACCATTGTGTGCAGTCCCGACACGGCCGACGTGTACAACCCAAAGGTGGTGCAGGCCACGATGGGCAGCATAGCAAGGGTGAGAGTGGTCTACACCTCCCTACCCCATCTCGTAGACAGTCTGCCAAAAGACCATCCTGTGTTTGGAACCCTGCTCGACGGCGAAAACATCTACACCAAAGATCTGCCACAACACGGCATTATTGTGATGGGAAACGAAGGCAACGGCATTAGCGCCGAGATGCGCAGCAGGATAAGCCAAAAGTTGCTCATACCTACCTTCGCCACAACGGCCGACAAGGCAGACAGCCTGAACGTGGCTGTGGCTACAGCCATTGTGTGCTCCGAGTTCAGACGTTAAAAGGTAAAAAGGTAAAAGGGTAAAAAGGTAAAAAGGTAAAAAAAATAAAAAGAAAAAAGAAGAAAAAGAAAGAAACATAAAGTGATGGAAAAGACAGATTTTTTAAAAGAGCGTAGCATATCGAGCTGCCTTAAGAGCGCCTTCGATCTCTACTGCTCCAACTTTGCCACTATATTTCGCAAGACATGGATACCCGCGCTTGTGGTGTCGATCGTGCTCTCTTTGCAGGCGTTCCTGCCTCAACAAGAGACCATTGTGCCCACGACTGCCGACCTTATGTTGAGCCTTGCCACGGCAGCAGCCACGGCTGTGGTGTTCGTGTTTTTGGCTCCTTGGTTCTGGTCAAAGCTTATCGGCTTGTTCTGCGAGATGACCCCGAAGCAGATCTATTGGAAGAACGTGCGGCTGAACGGCGCAACGACCGTTATGTGTGTTGCGTTCCTCATCGTGGTGCTCGCGGCTTCGTTTGCTTTGGGAGCGGGCTTGGCTACTGCCAACATCGGGAAAGCCACAGCCATGGGCGTGGCAACTATAGGCACAATTTGTTTGACGATAGTGTTTTTGTTTGCCATCGTGCCCTTGCTCTACTCTTTAACAAAATATGTTGTAGACCCTCAACACACGTTGCGACAGGCATTTACGACCGACTACAGAACGGGAGCGCGTCGTTACGGCTTTCTTTTGGGCACGTCGTTAATTCTGACGCTCATCGTGCTGATTATAGTGTGCGTAATGTCGGTACCCATGATCGTGCTCTTGATGGCTAACCACGCCAACGCCGAGGGCATGATGCTGGGCGACGCATCGGCTCTGCCAGGCAGCTTCAGCATGTTCTATTTTGTGGCACAGACCGCCATGTGTTTTGTGGCACAATATAGCGCCGTCTGGTTCTTCCTTACAGCCCTCTACGCTTGTGGAACGGTCGACACAAAACTGAACACACGACAGGCCACTTCGGACAACAGACAAGAGGCTAAGCTTTGAAGAGCCAAGGCTATAAGTGGGTTTTCAAAAATAATAGCAGAAAACAATACAGAAAACAAAAAAGATTGACAACTATGGATAACATCGCAACCAAGCAGCAACGTGTGCTCTTCATCGATCGTGACGGCACGCTGATAGAAGAACCTGCCGACGAGCAGATTGACGCTTTTGAGAAGCTGAAATTTGTGGACGGCATGATCGGCAACCTCGCGTTCATAGCGCGCCATCTCGACTTCAAACTCGTCATGGTGAGCAACCAAGACGGCCTGGGCACCAGTTCGTTCCCGGAAGACACGTTCTGGCCCGTTCACAACTTTATCTTGCAGACGCTTAAGGGCGAAGGCATAGAGTTTGACGAGCAGCTCATAGACCGCCATTTTCCTGAAGACCACTCACCCATGCGCAAGCCCGGCACAGGCATGCTCACAAGCTATATTGACAACCCCGCTTATGACCTCGCCAACAGCTATGTCATCGGCGACCGCGAGACCGACGCGCAGCTGGCGACAAACCTCGGCTGCAAGGCGCTGGTCTTAGGACGCGACGGGCTGACGTGGGACAAGATTGCGGAGCTGCTCTTTGCAGGCGAACGCACGATAGAGATGCGTCGCACAACAAAGGAGACCGACGTGTTCGTGAAGCTGAACCTCGACGGCACAGGCAAGTGTGACATAAGCACAGGGCTCGGATTCTTTGACCACATGCTTGAGCAGATCGGACGCCACGGCATGTGCGACCTTACAATCCACACCAAGGGCGACCTGAACGTTGACGAGCACCACACCATCGAAGACACGGCGATTGTGCTTGGCGAGTGTCTTCTCAAGGCGCTTGGCAACAAACGCGGCATCGAACGCTACGGCTATTGTCTGCCCATGGACGACTGCTTGTGCCAGGTGGCTCTCGACTTTGGCGGACGCGCATGGCTGCAATGGGACACGGAGTTTAGGCGCGAGCGCATAGGTGACGTGCCGACGGAGATGTTCATGCACTTCTTCAAGAGTCTTAGCGACGCGGCGCAGATGAACCTCGCCATCAAGGCGTCGGGAACAAACGAGCACCATAAGATTGAGGGCATTTTCAAGGCTCTCGCCAAGAGCATCAAGATGGCGGTAAAACGAGACATCTACCATTATGAGCTGCCTTCGACGAAGGGGATGCTGTGATAGTAAAGGTAAAAAGGTAAAAAGGTAAAAGGGTAAAAAAGGAATTGAGTATTAAGATTTGGAACGACAAATTATGAAAACATTAAGATATTTGTTTATGGCTTGCCTGCTGGCCGTTGCCGTGTGCACATCAGCACAGACAAACAAACAGGCTATGGACGTGCTCAACAAGACGGCACAAGTGATTGGACACAAGGGAGGTGCAAGCGCCAACTTCACCTTCTCCAACGCAAAACTTGGAACAACATCGGGATCAATAGCCATAAAGGGAAACAAGTTTAACGCGCACACCCCTATGGCTACCGTATGGTTCAACGGCAAGACACAATGGACCTACATGAAGAAGACACAAGAGGTTAACGTCACAACGCCCACCCAAGCGCAGCAGATGACCATGAACCCCTACACCTTCATAAACCTCTACAAGACGGGCTACAACATGACGCTCACACAAAACGCGCAGAGCTATGAGGTTCATCTGACAGCACAAAACAAGAAACGTACCGTGCAGGAGCTCTACATAAGCATTAACAAAAAAAGCTATGTGCCATCACGCATAAAGATGCGCCAAAACAGCACATGGAGCACCATCACGGTAAGCAACTTCAAGGCAAAGAACCAACCCAACAGCCTGTTCACGTTCAACCAGAAAGACTTTCCTCAGGCTGAGGTTATTGACCTTAGATAAAGGGATGCTCTCAAAAGGGAACCGACCCAAAGATTTGCACAAGAAAAAGCTCTCAAGAGGTAGCTAAAAATGGGTTGCACAAGAAGAGCCAACAAGAGGTTAGACAACAAGCAACAAGGAAATAAAGAAACAAGAAGACAAAACGAAAAAGAATGAACACATGGCAACTCTTTAAGCTGTTGCGTCGCCACAGGCAGCTGGCGGAGAAGCGCAGCTTGTCAAACGCGGGCAACAAGGCGGCAAAGGTTGTCATAACGCTTATGTCGTCGTTCGTGATAGTGTATCTGCTTGGAGCAGCTGTTATGCTTGCTCTCATAGCCAACGACGGCGGCAGATACACCTCACCCGAGATCTTGTGCATGTGCTTGCCGTTCATTTTTGCCCTCGACTTCTTCTTGCGCTTCACCGTGCAGCAGACCCCGTCGCAGATGGTGAAACCTTATCTTCTGCTGCCGTTGCCCCGCAACACATGTGTTAACCATTTTGTTGCCACATCGGTTGTGAGCTGGGGCAACGCCGTGTGGCTCATCATGGTTGTGCCGTTCTGCCTCATGTCGGTAGTGTTCAGTTACGGCCTTTGGCCGTCGTTTCTGCTCATCGTCTATTGCTGGTTGCTGGCAATGGCCAACAGCCAATGGTACGCCATCGTGCGCACGCTCATCAACGACTCCATGTTGTGGTGGCTTCTGCCCGTGGCTTTCTACGCCTTGCTGCTCGTGCCGATGGTACTGCTCGACGGGGCGGCCGGCGATCTGTTCTTGCAGGCCGTCACCATGCCTGGCGAGCAGATTGCTGCTGGCAACCCCCTACCCCTGCTGTTTGCCGCTGCCCTCTTGGCGTTGCTCATAAAGGCTAACGTAGCAACGCAGCAACAGCACGTCATGAAAGAGGTGCAAGCCGTAGAAAAGACCAAAGAGGTGCGGTCGGCAAAGAGCTATGCTTTTCTGAACAAATATGGCGACATCGGACAATACATAAAACTTGAGCTTCGTCTCATGTCGCGCAACAAGAATCCGCGCAAGCTCTTCTGGTTTGCAACAGCCATCGTCGTGCTGCTCACAATTGTGGTCTGCACAACCGATGTTTACGATTCGGCAGGAATGACCCTCTTCTGGTGCATCTACAATTTTGTTGTCTATGGAGAAATGATGCTCACCCGCGTCATGAGTTATGAGGGCAACTATATAGACTGTCTTATGGTGCGCCGCGAAAACATTCTGTCGCTCTTGAAGGCAAAATATTATGTCTATTGCCTGCTGCTCATCATACCCTTCTTGCTCATGCTCCCCCTGGTCATCGTTGGCAAATGGTCAATCCTCATGCTTGTCAGCATGGCCTCGTTCACGGCAGGGTTTCAATATTTCGTGCTCTTCCAGCTGGCAGTCTACAACAAGCAGACGGTTCCGCTCAACACCAAGTTCACAAGCAAGGCTGGCATGGAAAACAGCTATGCGCAGCTCTTGGCACAGGCCGTGAGCTTCGGTCTGCCCATGATCGTAATCTCCATGACGAGCGCCATGTTCTCAAAAGACATCGCCTACATTATTATAATGGTCATAGGCCTTGTGTTCATAGCCACACATCGCCTGTGGATGCGCAACATCTATCGCCGGCTGATGAAACGCCGTTATGTAAACTTGGCGGCGTTCAGGGCGTCAAGATAAAGGGCGTTTTCCCGCAACATCAAAAACGTCGTCCATCTTAAACAACATTTTTTCTTTTACTACACCACATGCTGACAGTTTATAAAGCGAGCGCAGGAAGCGGCAAGACCTTCACGCTCACCATAGAATATATAAAAATGCTCATCAACAACCCGATGAGCTACCGCAACATTCTCGCCGTGACCTTCACAAACAAGGCCACAGACGAGATGAAGAGTCGTATCCTGACAAAGCTCTACGGCATGTGGAAGCAGCTTGCCGACTCGGCCGACTACACCTCGAAGATAAGCCAGGATCTCGGCCTCGCACCCGCCGTCGTGGCAGAGAGAGCCGGACAGGCGCTCACGCTCCTCGTACACCATTACAACCATTTTCGCGTGGTGACCATCGACACGTTCTTCCAGATTGTGCTTCGCAACCTCGCGCGCGAGCTTGACCTCACGGCCAACATGCGCATAGAGCTGGGCGACACGCAGATAGAGCAACAGGCCGTGGACAGGATGATCGAGAACCTGCGCCCCACGGACGAGCTGCTCGTGTGGATCATGCAATATATCACGGACACGATCAACGACGACAAAAACTGGAACGTCATAAGGCACATCAAAGATTTTGGACGCAACATCTTCAAAGACTTCTACAAGGAACATAGCGACACGTTGGAAACGACCATTGGCGAGGCAACATTTTTTGAGCGTTACACCTCCACCCTGCGCACCTTGGCAAAGAACGCTGAACAACGCATGAAGAATGTGGCAGACGAGTTTTGTGCCGCCCTCGACAGCGCGGGCTTCACCATAGACGACCTTGCAAGCAAGAGCCGTGGAGCCGCCTCGTTCTTTCTAAAGCTGCAACGCGGCGACTACAGCCCATCTGTCTTCAACGACAAGAAGACGGGCGAGCTGCTCTCAACCTACCAGAAGGCTCTCGCCGACCCCGACGCATGGCTCACCAAGACGGCTCTTAAGGGCCCCAACGGCCCGTTGCTGAAAGCCCTCGCCCACGACAAGCTCACGCCCCTGCTTGAAAAGGCCGAGAGCACGCGCCGACGCGAGTGGAACAACTATCAGGCCTCGCAAGAGGTGCTGGCACACATGCACCAGCTGCGTCTGCTCGGAAGCATAGCGCAAGCCGTGCGCGAAGACAACATTCAGCACAACCGCTTCTTGCTGAGCGACACACAATATATGCTCCACCGGCTCATCGGACAGGACGACACGCCGTTCATCTATGAGAAGATAGGCACGCAGATCAACCACATCATGATTGACGAGTTTCAGGACACAAGTACCATTCAATGGGCCAACTTCAAGGTCTTGCTGCTCGAGTGTCTTAGTCGTGAGGACAGCGGAACAAACCTCATCGTGGGCGACGTGAAGCAGAGCATCTACAGATGGCGCGAAGGCGACTGGCGCTTGCTCAACAACATAGACGCCCAGTTTAAGGACACGCCTTACACACCTCATGAGGACAGTCTGAAAACCAACTATCGCTCGGAGCGCAACATTATAGATTTTAACAACTCGTTCTTCACACATGCTGCCATGCTGGAGCGCCAACGCATTGCCGATGCGGGGTCAGACGTGATGGCTGCGCAGCTTGAGAAAGCCTACTCGGACGTGGTGCAGCTCATACCCGCCAACCGTCCGCGGCCTAAGGTGGGACGAATAGAGGTGCAACTGTTGCCGCGACAAGCCGACGACGAGACCGACACGACAACGCTCATGATGGAGCGTGTCACGGCAACCATATCGAGGTTGCTCAGCGAGCATGTGCGTCCTCGCGACATCGCCGTGCTCATGCGCCGCAACGAGGATGTGCGCACCATAGCCCGCTACCTGTCTGACCACCTGCCTGAGGTGCCTGTGGTCTCGGGCGAGGCTTACCGTCTTGACAGCAGCATAGCCGTGAACGCCATTATCTGGTCTTTGCGTCTGCTCCTCCACCCTACCGATGAGATCATGCAGGCCAACGTGGCATGCTTCTATAAAAAATATGTCGAGAGAATGGAACAGGGCTGCAAGAGCTTCGCCATAACCAGCGCCGCCGCAAGCCAAATTGCGGACAGGCTGCTCTTTGGCGATACCGACCTGTCAGCCCTTCCGCTCTTTGAGCTTGCCGAGCATCTGCAACGTCTTTACAAGCTCGACGAGATAGAGGGTCAGAGCGCGTTTGTGTGCGCCTTCTTCGATGTCATAAACAAGTTTGCCATTGACAACCCGTCCGACATAGAGGGGTTCCTTGAACAATGGGACAACAGCTATTGCGACCTGACCATACAGACCGACGATGCCGACGGCATACAGTTGCAGAGCATACACAAGAGCAAGGGTCTGGAATATGACAACGTCATCATTCCGTTCTGCGACTGGAAGATGACGCTCCCTGGCCTCATCTGGTGCCAGCCGCGCACGGCTCCCTTCAACGAGCTGCCGCTGGTGGCTGTGAGCAACATTGTGAGCAGAATGGCCGGCACTTGTTTTGAGCACGACTGTCTGGAAGAATCGTTCGAAAACATTATCGACAACCTCAACATGCTCTATGTGGCTTTCACCCGTGCAGGCAAGAACCTTTTTGTCTATGGACGACGAGCCGACCAGCAGTATCGGTCAAACCTCTTGGAGCAATGTCTGCCCCTCATAGCTGCCGACCTTGAAGGAGCCGAGTTTGAGGGAGCCGAAGGTCCCGACGACGAGGTGCGCTTCGTTTACGGCACAATAGCCAAAAAAGAAGAAAAGGGAGAGAAGAAAGGAGAAGAGGCAGGAGAAGAGCTGTCACGCCTTTCTGTTGCCAAGCCTAAGCAAGCCAACGTGTTTCTTGCCGAAAAGGAGCGCATAGACCTCGACTTCAACACCTACCCCAGCAAGGCCACGTTCCGTCAGAGCAACGACAGCAGAGAGTTTGTAAAGGGCGAGGACGAGGAGCAACAGATTTCTTACATAAAGAAGGGCAACATCATGCACGGCATCTTCTCGGAGATGCGTACAGCCGACGACCTGCCAAAGGTCATGAAGAGCTATGTGGAGCGCGGCTTGCTTGCCGATGCTCCCATAACCCCCGAGGCCATAACCTCACTCATGTCGAGCCGTCTGGCTTGCAGGCAGGCTGCCGACTGGTTCGCCCCAGGGTGGCGTCTGTACAACGAGTGTACAATCCTCACGCGCGACCCCAACGACCCGAACAAGATGAAGGAGTATAGGCCGGACCGTGTGATGGAACGCAACGGCCGCTTCGTGGTTGTCGACTTCAAATTTGCCTCTCCTACCGACGAGCACAAGCAGCAAGTGGGCCTCTACATGGCCATGCTCAAACAGATGGGACACAACGATGTGGAAGGCTACCTGTGGTACGTCTATCCCAACAGAGTTGTTAAATGTTAAGGTCTTAATTTGCAGAACCCTCCTTTTAAAAAAGAGAAGGAGACGAAGAAAGAAGACAAAGACGAAGAAGAAAGAAGAAGAAAGAAGGAGAAAAAAGAAAGAAGGAGAAAAAATATGAGCAAAACATTCCTTGAGCTTGTCGCCGCCGACCTGCTCAGCCGATTCGGTAAAAACATGTCGCGCGTGGCCGTGGTGTTTCCAAACAAGCGTGCCTCTTTGTTTCTGAACCGTCATTTCTTTGAGATGACGGGAGGAGAGCCCATGTGGACTCCTGCTTACATGACCATCAGCGACCTCTTCCGCCGCCACTCGTTGCTAACCGTGGCAGACCCAATAAAGCTTGTGTGCGACCTTCACAAGACCTATGTGGAGTGTACCAAGTCGAAGGAGACGATAGACCATTTCTACAGTTGGGGCCAACTGATGCTGTCCGACTTTGACGATGTCGACAAGAACCTTGCCGATGCCGACAAGGTGTTCCGTAACGTGGCCGACATTGCCGAGATTGAGCGAGACCTCACCTATCTTGACGAAGAGAAGCAAGCCATCCTGAAAAGGTTCTTTGCAAGCTTCGCCCAAGAAAACGCGGGTCAAAGCGCTTCAGGCGAGAGCGAACTGAAGAAGCGGTTTGTCAACCTGTGGCAACACATAGGCACCATCTACACACGGTTCAACCAACGGCTGAAAGAGCAGCACCTCGCTTATGAGGGTGCTCTCTACCGCGACGTGGTCTCCAACGCGGAAGCCGAGACGTTCGACGAGTTCGACACCTACGTCTTCATAGGCTTCAACATGCTTCAGAAGGTGGAGCAGCAGCTCTTCAGCAAGCTGAAAAAGGCTGGCAAGGCCCTGTTCTATTGGGACTATGACACCTATTACATGCCGCGCAAGGGACAGCCCGACAACGAGGCGGGCCATTTCATAGCCCAGTATCTGGAACATTTTCCAAACGCCCTTGAAGAGAACGGGACCAGCCGCGCCGCCCTCTACAGCAACCTCAAGCGCAAGCCACACATAACCTTTGCCGAAGCCTCCACAGACACGGTACAGGCCGCCTACATGAGCAGTTGGCTAACCCAAGAGGGCAAAGGGCGCATAGAGGCCGGCAGCTCAACAGCCGTGGTGATGTGCGACGAGAACATTCTGCAAACCGTCATGCACGCCCTGCCCGACGAGGTGGAGAAAGCCAACATAACAACAGGTTTCCCCCTGCAACAGACATCGGTGGCCTCGCTCATGAGCATGCTCATAGACCTGCAGACCAACGGCCACAAGGCGGGTAGCGACAAATACAGTCTGCACGCCGTCCTTCGCGTGTTGCGCCACCCCTTCAGCACCATAATATCGCCCCTGGTGCCAGAGCTCATAAAGCGCCTCACCTCCGACGCAGAGGCACGCACCTATTATCCCTCCCGACAGCAGCTTGCCGTGGACGAGGGCACAGCTCTCATCTTTGCCGACCTCGCCCCCTCGCCGTGTAGCGAAGCCGAAGCCAACCGCAACCTCTTTGCCTGGCTGCAGAAGGTGCTGAAGCATGTGGGCACACAATGTGCGTCAGACGATGCGCTCTTCACGGAGAGCGTGTTCAGGATGTACACGCTTGTGAGCCGACTGTTAGAGCTTATCGACAGCGGCGACCTGCAAGCCGACCTCTCAACCCTTGAGCGCCTCTTTGCCCAGCTCATAGGCGGCACCTCCATTCCGTTCCACGGCGAACCGATAGAGGGAATACAGGTCATGGGTGTGCTCGAGACCCGTAACCTCGACTTTGAGCACCTGCTCATCCTCTCCTGCAACGAGGGCAACATGCCGAAGGGCGTGAACGACGCTTCCTTCATTCCCTACTCCATACGCAAGGCTTACGACCTCACGACCGTTGACCACAAGGTGGCCATCTATGCCTACTATTTCTACCGTCTGCTGCAACGCTCTGCCGACGTGACCATAATTTCATCAACGGTAAAGGACGCGGGCACCCCGTGCGAGAAGAGCCGTTTCATGACGCAGCTCATGGTGGAGAGCGGAATAGACATACGGCACGTCAGCCTGAGCGCACGCCACGCCGCAACGAGCTTCACGCGCCACGCATGCATAGAGAAGACACCCGAGATCATGGAAGAGCTGAAGACCGTCAGCTACCTGTCGCCCACGGCCATAAACCGCTACCTCACCTGTCAGCTCACGTTCTATTATAACAACCTTGCACACATTCATGAGTATGACGACGACGAGCAGGCCGAGCTCGACGACCGCACCTTCGGACTGATCTTCCATGCTGCCGCCGAGAGCATCTACAACACCATCGCGCCAACAGGCCTCGTCACAACCACAGCCATAGACCGGTTCCTGCGCCAGCACCATGCGGTCCTGCAACATGTCGACCACGCCTTTGCCAAGGAGCTGTTCAAGATTGACCCCACAAAGCACAAGCCCGAATATAACGGTCTGCAACTCATCAACCGCGCCGTGATAGCCGACTATCTGCGCTCGCTTCTGACCGCCGACAAGGAGAACACGCCGTTCACCATCTGCGGGCTGGAGCAGAAGGTGGAGACAACAATAACCATAAACGAGGGGCTGCCCACGAGCCAGACCATACGCATCGGCGGCACCATAGACCGTCTTGACGCGGTAACAGACAAGCAGACAGGCCACGAGACCATGCGCGTGGTCGACTATAAGACAGGACGTTACCACAAACCCTCGAGCGCAGAACAGATAGCGACGGTCGACGACATCTTCACCACGGGCGAGAAGCGCAAGAAGCAGGCGGGCTACTATCTGCAAACGCTCCTCTACTCGCTCATAACGAGCCACTCCTCACGCCACAACCCCAAGGCGTTGCCCGTCAGCCCCGCCTTGCTCTACATTCAGCACACGGCAACCGACTATGACCCTGTGCTCAACCTTGGCCCGGCACGCATAAACGACGTGGAGCCGCTCCGCAAACAGTTTGGCGACAGGCTCCGTGAGCTCATTGCCGACATCTACGACCCGTCGCTGCCCTTTGCTGCCACAACAGACGAGAGCAGATGCAAACATTGTGCTTACAAAGACATTTGCAGTTTTTGAATTTTGATTTTTGAATTTTGAGTTTTGAGTTTTGAATTTTGAATTGTCGGCTTTCAGCCGATTTTGAATTTTCGATTTTTGATTTTAGGCTTTACGCTCGGCTAATTCAAAAATTGATAATTCAAAAATCATAATTCAAAACTCAAAATTCAATAATTCAAAATTCAATAATTCAAAATTCAAAATTCAAAATTCAAAAATCATTTTGCCACCCCAATAATATTGTGTAATTTTGCATTTTCTAAGAAAAACAAAATCAACATTATGAAATCTGACATTGAGATAGCACGCGAGACCAAATTGACAGAAATACACAAAGTGGCGACCAATTACGGCATTCCTGCCGACGAGATTGAGAACTACGGCAAGTATATTGCCAAAGCTCCGCTAAAGCTCATCGATGAAGAGCGAACAAAGAAGAGCAACCTCATTCTTGTAACAGCCATCACCCCCACCAAGGCGGGCATCGGCAAGACAACCGTGTCGGTGGGTCTGGCCCTCGGCCTCAACCGCATAGGCAAGAAAGCCATCTGCGCCCTGCGTGAGCCGTCGCTCGGTCCCTGCTTCGGACAGAAAGGCGGAGCGGCAGGAGGCGGATACGCACAGGTGCTGCCCATGGACAAGATAAACCTCCATTTCACAGGCGACTTCCACGCCATCACCTCTGCACACAACATGATCACGGCTCTGCTCGACAACTATATCTACCAGAACCGCGACAACGGCTTTGCCATGAAAGAGGTGCTGTGGAACCGCGTGCTCGACATCAACGACCGCGGCCTACGTTACATCGTCACAGGCCTGGGAGCCAAGACCAACGGCGTGGTGCGCGAGTCGGCTTTCGACATCACACCCGCTTCCGAGATCATGGCCATCCTCTGTCTCGCTACCGACGAGGCCGACCTGCGCCGCCGCATAGAAAACATATTGCTCGGCTTCACCTCTGAAGGCAAGCCCTTTACCGTCAAAGACCTCGGCGTGGCAGGCTCCATAACCGTTCTGCTGCGCGACGCCCTCAACCCCAACCTCGTGCAGACAACCGAAAACACGGCTGCCTTTGTGCACGGCGGACCGTTTGCCAACATAGCCCACGGCTGCAACTCTATACTCGCCACAAAGATGGCCATGACCTTTGGCGATTATGTCATTACAGAAGCCGGATTCGGGGCCGATCTGGGGGCCGAGAAATTCTTCGACATAAAGTGTCGCAAGGCCAACCTTCAGCCCAAGCTTACCGTCATCGTGGCCACGGCACAAGGTCTGAAGATGCACGGCGGCGTGCCCGTTGACGAGATAAAGAACGAGAACCACGAGGGGCTGGCCAAGGGTCTTGAGAACCTCGACAAGCACATAAGCAACATGCAGATGTATGGACAGACCGTGGTGGTGGCTTTCAACCGCTACGCCTCCGACACAGAAGAAGAGATCGACATCGTGCGCCGCCATTGTGCCGGCCTGGGCGTGGGCTTTGCCGTGAACAACGCCTTCATAGAGGGCGGCAAGGGTGCCGAAGAGCTGGCCCGCCTCGTGGTAGAGACCATCGCCAACAAGCCGTCGGCTCCCCTCACCCTGGCCTACGACGACGACGACAAGGTGGAAGAAAAGATCTGTAAGGTGGCACGCAAGATCTATGGTGCCGCCACCGTGAGCTTCTCGGCCGAGGCAAAGAAGAAGCTACAGATGATCTACGACATGGGCTACGACCGTTTCCCCGTGTGCATAGCCAAGACACAATATTCGTTCTCTACCGACCCGAAGCTCTACGGCGTGGCCAAGAACTTTGACGTCAACGTGAGCGACATCGTCATCAACGCAGGTGCCGAGATGCTCGTCATCATAGCAGGCAAGATCATGCGCATGCCGGGGCTGCCCAAGGTGCCGCAAGCCCTGAAAATAGACATCGTGAACGGAGAGATAGATGGTCTGTCATAAAAATAGGGCCAACGTAACAACACACAGCACAAGGATGGCGCACACCCACGGCTCTCCTTGTGCTGTTTTTTGTGTGGATATTCATTTAAAATCTGTTAAATAAGCGCACCAGCATACAAGAAAGCGCCCTCAAGAGGGTTTTTATCTTTAAAAGCAAAGGCTAAGGCTAAAGCAAAGAAAAAGTAAAGAACACATTTTATATTACGAATATGAACAAAACATTAGAAAAGGTAGCCGCCATGTCGATGGTGGCAGCAGCAATGGTCGCAACATCATGCGGCACACAGAAGAAAGCTGCAAGCGAGAACACAAACGTCAGCGACGCCGTGGTGGCTTATCCTGACGAAGCACACGATATGGACGAAAGCTATCTCATTCTCGACGACAAACAACGTGCGCAGGTACAGAAGAACAACGCCTTCGCCCTGAAGCTCTTCACAGAGACAGCCAACATGCAGTCGACCGTCATCTCGCCGCTCAGCGTGACCTACCTCATGGCCATGCTCGCCAACGGAGCCGACGGCGAAACACGCCAGCAGATCATGAGCACCATCGGCGCCAACGATGCCGACATCAACGCCATGAACGCCCTCTACCACTCTATAATGGAAAAGCAGAGCCGTCTCGACAAGGCTACCGACATAAACGTGGCCAACTATATTGCCGTGAACAAGAACATAAAGCTTAACGACGCCTTCGCAAAGGCCATGAAGGAGCTTTACCTCTCAGGCGTGGAGAGCCTCGACTTCGCATCGCCCAAGACCGCCAAGACCATCAACACATGGTGCAACAAGCAGACCAAGGGCATGATCCCGAGCATCATCGACAACACAGACCCCAACGCCACAGCTTACCTCATGAACGCCATCTTCTTCAACGGCACATGGGCAAAGACCTTCGACAAGACCATGACCAAGCAGGAGCGCTTCCAGGGCTACACGCGTAACATACAGAAGGTGCAGATGATGCACCAGAACGACAAGTTCTTCTACACCACAACACCCGCCTACGCAGCCGTGGACCTGCCCTACGGCAACGGCGCCTACTCCATGACCGTGCTGCTCCCCCACAACGGCCACAGCATTGACGAGATCATGAAAGACCTCACGGCCGAGAAGCTCCTGCAGACAGACCAGAACATGACCGAGCACATCGTTGACCTGAAGCTCCCCCGCTTCAGCATAGAGCAGGAGACCTCGCTCAACAGCATCATAGCAAAGCTTGGCGCCCCATCAATATTCGATGCCTCCAAGGCCAACTTCAGCCACATGACATCAGCCCCCATGCACATCTCGAACATGCTTCAGAAGGCAAAGATCGAGGTTAACGAGAAGGGCACCAAGGCAGCAGCCGTGACAGCAGCCATCATGACCATGTCGTTGGCCCCAGAAGAGCCACAGCATGTAGAGTTTCACGCCACCCGCCCCTTTGTCTACATCATAAAGGAACGCGCCACAGGTGCCATCTTCTTTATAGGACAGTTTACAGGAGCTGAATAAAGACAATTGGGGAAAAAGACAATTGAAAAAGCCAATTGGGGAAAAAGACAATCGGGAAAAAGACAATTGGGGATAAAGCCAATTGGAAAAAGACAATTGGGGATAAAGACAATTGGGGATAAAGCCAATTGGAAAAAGACAATTTGGGAGAAAGCCAATTGTAAAAAACAGGAAACAGAAAATACAAAGCAGAACAAGAGGGTTGGTTTTTCACCCTCTTGTTTTTTTTAAAGACAATAGAGACAATTTTTTCCTTGCTTGCGGAGGTTTCAGAGACAATAGGGACAATCCGTTTCTCCTTCCTGTGCCTACTTGCAAGCAAGAAAAAAAATTGTCCCTATTGTCTCTATTGTCTTTAAACCTCCGCAAGCAAAGGCCGTCCTCGAAGAGGGCGAACATCCATAACCGCTGGTGAAGAGAGCGAAGCGAACGTAACCTGCGGTTTAACAGCAAGAAGATAAGACGTCCTCGAAGAGGGCGAACACAAGCAAGGAGCACAAGCAAGGGAAAAATTGTCCCTTTTGTTTCTATTGTCTTCTGCATTTGCTTCGTCTTCTGCGTTTTATTAACTTAAGAAAACGAGCGCATCAGTTACCGCAGAAAAGAGCAAAGTTTATCAATAAGACAGCAAAAGGGTTGGTAATATGGAAATAAAATCATATTTTTGCAAACATGCAAAAAGTTTCAACAAAACAAGAACATTACAAGATAAGTCAAATACAAGACAAACACAACAAAACATCGAAACGAATGAAAACAATAGCCACCATCGTTTTGGCAGCAACTGCCCTGCCCACCTTTGCCCAGACCATAACCGGCCGCTTCGATTTTGGCGACGCCTACAGGTCATCCCTCTCCATACCCAAAGAGTTTTCCTACAACGGAGATCCGCACCTCGTGATCTACGACAGCAACGACAAAAACACCATACATATCTATAACGACAATCTGGAGATGGTAAAGACAATCGCCATGAAAGAATCTTTGCCCTTCAGCTACAAGCTCACCTACGAAGACCAGGTGCGCGACGTGGTTGCCGTGAACGAGACAAGGAGCGAGGAGACCTGCCGCTACTCGTCCTACGAACAGTTTGTGGAGAGAGAAAAGATGGTCGACCCCAGCTTCGACGAGTCGTGCTTCATAACGACCGACCTGGGCGATGGCACAAGAAAAATAAAGATCGATTACAGCCGAAGCCGCTACACCTCCAACGAGCAGATGTATTATGCCTACAGCTCCTTCGGCATGCAATATCCCAAGACCTATTTCATAGACAACGGCAACGGCGTGACAGGCTACAGGGCCACCTACACGGTCAGCTATTCCGACTGGCGCCCGGCAGGCACGAGAGAGGTCAACTGTAGCGCAGACCAGAAGCGCATACCTCTATGCAACATCAACCTCAACAAGAGCCAAGGCCGCGCCGAGAGCTTCTTCGAGGTCAGCCAGACCCTGTTCAACGACGACGCCGCGTTCGAGTATGTCATGCCCAAATTCAAGCTCGCAGCAAAGGGAAACATCGGCTTCGACAACGTCTCCATGGGTGGCGGCAGCGAGGAAAACGTCATCACCACAAGCTCCGTTGTCGTCTCCGAGCTCAAGGAGCTTGCCCTGGCAGGTTTTCAGGTCCTCTCAGAAAGCGGCACCGTGATCTCCGACATCACGTTCGACAGCGGTTTTGAAGGCTCGGTCAACCTCGACGCCGCGTTCGTCATAACCATAGGCAGCAACGTTTATCTGGCCTTCGACGGCTATCAGGACGGCACCCAATCGACCATCTTCTACAAGATAGAGAAAACCACAAGCGCCATCAGGAAGGTGAAGACAGCCCCCGGCACCATGAGCGTGTCGCCCCTCGTCGTGAGCCGCGGCTCCGCCATCAACATAACCTTCGGCGACGCCAACGCCACAGGCTCCGACCTCCAGCTCGTCTCTCCCTCGGGTGCCCTGTTGCGCTCCTGTCATGTGCCGTCCGGTCAGACCTCGGCCCAGATAAGAGCCACCGCCCCCGCCGGCATCTGTTTCCTCAGCCGCCTGCAGAAGAACAAGGCCGCAGAAACGCGCAAGGTTGTGGTGAGATGAGAGATGGAGACGGTCAAAGGCGGCGGCGAGCTGCCGTTCTAAGCCTTTTCCCGCGTGCTATCCCCGACAACAGGCCCGTCGTTCCTTAAAAAAATTTCTTTTTCCCGACTAAAAAGGAGGGAACCGTTAGACAAAACACATGCCGAGCATACTAAAAAAACAGAGCAGGCAGAAACCTCATTTCGTTTTCCCCTGCTCTGTTTTTCTTTTGACAAATCCAATTAACCAAGCATAAAAACGGCAAAAAGGCCAAATAACCACATTTATGGAGATACCAAAAAGCTTTAAGTGAAGAAGTTGTGACAATTAAGGATAAATACGACAATCCCTTACACCATTGTAATTTGTAAATATGCCAGTTATAGTCATAGATAAAACTTCTAATAGTTTGTAATAAGAAGGTGAGTAACTTTCTTGTCGTTTCTGTTCATAAAACTTACTTGATATTCTTTGTCAAAAGTTTTGATATTGATACCTTCCTTATTGTAAAGTTCATATATAAAGTCTGTATTCTTGATTATCATCATCCACTTGGCTCTGCACTCGTTTATCAAGTACTCGGCAAGTCTTTCTTGATCAGCCTTTGTAAATGCATTTTGAGCATAAGTGCTGAATTCGCTATCATATGGAGGATCAAGGAACACAAAATCATTTTCTGTAGGTTGCACCTCTTTCAAAAAAACTTCAAAGTCTAAATTATAAATATTAGCATCTTCGAAATGATTTAGCAAAGGTTTTGAAAGATAATAATTAAGCTTCTTAATCAGCGTTTTGCTATTATATGCAATACCTCCATAAGGAACATTAAACTCTCCCTTTTTGCTATAACGGAACATGCCGCTATAAGCATAGTTGCGCATAAAGAAAAACAAAGCACAATGTAAAATGTTATTGTTCTCAACAATAAATTTGTTATTGTACATGTGCCTGTAATTCATGTAAAGAGCACTCTTAATTGCAGTCTCAATATTATCATACAAGTCGCTATCGGGTAGAATATTTTTTTCCATTTCAAGTTTTCGCATACGAGACATCTTCCGGAAAAGATTTGTCTCCATTTCCTTGATAAGTATGCAAGGATAAGAGTTGAATTCCTTTCCAATTATATGCAGAATGTCTTCCTTTTTGTCTTTGCAAAACTGATGGACAAATATTTTTAAATCATCGTTGCTTATTTCATTATTTCTTAGTTTCAGATAAATGTCTACAAGAATTTTATTGTCTTTAAAGAACGAGACAGCATTTTTCCAAGACTTATCCATCATTGTTGCATAGCGGAAGAATTCTTTATTTGATGTTGCAATATTATTGTATAATGCAATAAGCTCAGAAGAGAAATCATTTATATAATATTCTCTTGCCCTAATAGCCATAAAGACAGATCCTCCCCCAACAAACGGTTCAAAAAATCTGTCGAATTCAGGAGCATTTGGAAGAATGTATTTTAGTTCTTTCTCTTTACCTCCAGGCCATTTTATAATAGGCTGCAAACTCGTAGACGTATTGTTGTTATGTATTGACAAGTATTCTTTTGCTTCAAAAAAAGTATCTAGTTCAAACAATGTCGCTTGGAATGCCATTGAAGCATCGCTAACCATTGAAGAATCATCATTAATATTTTTATTATAATCTTTAGATGTTGTCATTTGTTGAGAAGAATCTTTTATCTGAATTACTGTATCAATCCTTTTTTTTGCTGCACAAAAATAGCTTTCATCAATTTCGACCCCAATAAATCTTCTATCAAGATCTAACGCAGCGACACCGGTAGAACCGACACCCATAAACGGATCGAAGATTATGTCACCTTTGTTGGATGCTATTTTTATCATCTTCTTTAAAATAGAAACTGGCTTTTGAGCAGGATGCTTAGGGTCGCTTAATCTTTCTGGACGCATACATATTGGACTTTCTACGAAATTATGCATTTCTGCCTGTGATATAAAATTCCATGTATGTTTCTTATTCCAACATGTAAATATCATTTCACAGCTGTTTAGAAAGCCAGCCTTAAATATTTTAGGTGCAGGATTCGTTTTATGCCAAATCATAAAATTGGAAGTATCAAACTTATGGTCCAGACATTTATACCAACGCCCAAGCTGATTATATGAAGTAAATATGAAAAGATTTCCTGTTGGCTTAAGAATTCTTATGAACTCATCAGCCCATTCCTCAGGATTAAAATCAATCATATCCCACTCAGCCACATCATTGTTGATAGCGGAACGACCTGGCAACGGAATGTTGCCAGTTGAATGTTTGCCTATATTGTAAGGAGGATCAGTCAAAATAAAATCAATAGAGTTGTCTGGTATCCTTCTTATGATTTCTTTACTGTCTCCACATATTATGCACTTGCGCCAATTAGGATCTTTCATTATGAATTAGGAAGATAAGCGTCTTTTATTTCGTCTAATGCCTCATTAATAAAATGAGCATTCTTTTTGTATTCATCAATTACAATATCATACCCTTTTTCCGATTTACAGATCAAGTTCCAGAAGTCGCGGCTTATACATAGCTCTTCTTCGCAAAAGAATTGACGGACACGCCCTTGCGTCCATGGTCGGCCTTCACCATAACGGTTGTAAGCCGTAGCAAAAAGAATTTTCACCCTTTCTTCACCTAACCTGTTTGTCAGAATACAATACTGTTCAAGGAGAGCTTCTTTTTCAGACCTTGCTTTTTTGTTATCCAGATCACCGCCTATCTTCAGTTCTATCAAATAGTGCATTCCACTCTCCTCGTCAAGAAGATAGTAATCACTCTCGTGCCGCTTTGTTTCAGCGGTTCCGGTCATTTTAGAAATACCTTGATAGTCGGTTAATTTAGGAATTCTGCGATTAGCACTCCTTTTATACTGTTCCAAAAGTTCTGCGATATAATCGGTCTGCTCCTTATAAAGTGTACCTTCTACATGTTGACTCACTTCATAATTAAGTTTCGCAATACTTATTGCCATACCTTCCAGCATGTTACCCAAAGAGCTGTCCAGGGAACGTGCAAGAGCAGAATAATATTGAATTTCCTTTCCAAGTGCAGCAATGAAGACATTATGAATTTTCATATTGATAACACCATTCTCATTGTCTACATCTGCAAGATGACGTGTTGAAAACCCATTTGCATAAGAAATCACAGCACTATTTACAATGCTGCGAATTGCTCTTTCTTTATCTATTATTTCAGCCATGATTATCAAATATAGGATTGCTTCTGATGCGGTCAATAAAGCATCTTGCCTGTTTTGCACGTTTGGCAAAAGCTTAAACTGCATGTATCTTCTGCATTTTTCTTTTATTGTTTAACAATGTCGCAAAGTTATAAAACAAATCTTAGATATGAAAAAAAATCATGAACAATCTTCTTCCTGTGTTTAAATTAATTACTGTTTCTTCAAAATTACATAATGTTCTCTGAGGCTAATGATAGACAGAAACTGATTGCACATAGACCCATGTATTTGTTGGTATAGGAAAACAATCTGAATTTTAATTGTACCGAATTCGATAAAATTAAAAATGCAGCAGGAAGCAACAGCTTCGTGCTTTCTGTAAAGGCTTTGTTTCAAAGAACAGGCACAATAGGCATCATGGCAAAAGCTGCTCCGCACAACGATGGCAAACGAGGAGATTGGCGGCGGCGAGCTGCCGTTCTGAGCCCTTTCCCGCGTGCTATCCCCGACAACAGGCCATGTCGTTTCTTAAAAAAATTTCTTTTTCCCGACAAAAAAAGAGGGAAAATGTTTGTTTTGTCTCATTTTTATAGCGTTTCGTGCTCGTTTCTGCCGACAATTGTTTACTTTTGCAGCCACTTATTTTTATTTCGTGTGCCTGACGATTGGCTGAAAAACGAAGGCAGCCTGTTACCAAAGCATGTTATGGCAAGCCAATACATGAAAAACGAAGGCAAGCTTACCAGCCGAAGCAAGCCGAAAAGCTATGCGGAAGACACACGAAAGCAGAGAGTCTTTTTCAAGACTTGCTAAAAACCTGGAAAAACTTCTAACAAAACAACAAGAAACAATGAAATATACTATCACTATTGTGGGTATAAGAAAATATCTGCCTAACGGAGAAGAAGATTATCCGAAACTGTTTTCGCGCCTGCCCGTAGGGTCGACCGTGTATCTGAGAAAAGAGCCAACGGGGAGCGAGTATCCCGGAAGCGTGTCAGTCTTAGACGACGACTGCTGCAAGATAGGAAGCGTGTCGAAGACCGAACGCCGGTACATAGAGCTCGACATCGCGGAAGGCAGCATGCTGGAGGTAAAGATCGTGGGCCATTCGGCTCAACACAACTGCATGTATTTTGAGGCCGAGAACCATAACGGCGTAAAGGAGCCTTTCATAAGAGAGGTCGAGCTTGAAGAGGGAGAAACAGTCTTTCCCATGGCAAAGCAAGACGGCGATCTGCTCATGCTTACAGAGCTGATGAAGACCAAGCTTGAAAGGCTGAAAAACGAGCAAACGGTCAGCCATGACCATTTTCTGAAGACGGCAGAAAAATATGCCCGCCTTTGCTGCTCGTCGTTAGACGGCAAAACGTCGTTCAGCAGGGCCGACATCATCATGGAGACAAGGCAACTGATGAGCAGATGGCCGCAGCTGGAACCAATATACAACGAAATGTTTGAACAACACAAAGACATAGGGCGCTTACGCAACGACGTGAAGACTGCAACTTACCGCAGCCAGTTTGAGCGTATAAAACAAATGGCCATGAAGAAAGACGCGAACGGACACTCGCCGTTAGACTATTATGTGAAAGACCTGAGGTTCAGAAACGGTGACATGCTGACGAAAGAGATCGTGGACAAAGCCATAATTCATCTCTCCGGGCTTCTTTCCAAAGAGCTCCACAACTCTTATCAGCAGAACATCGACTGTGACGAAAACTTTGCTACTGCCCTTTATTCGTTAAACTACAGCATGAAAGCCATCTACCGCATGTTCACGCGGCGCATAAAGCTTGACCACCTTAAAGAAATAAAGAAGAGTCTGGACGAAGGAAGCGAAACAACACGTTCAGACAACGAAACCCTGACGGCACAACGCGGTCAGCAAAAAGAGGGACAAGGTTCAGCAACAGCAGAAAACCGTGTCGGGCCGGAAACAGGCTGGCCTTTGTCAGGCTCTCTTGACACGAAAAGAGCGTGGTCTTATTTTGAAAAGGCTGTTTCAAAAGGATGGATTGCCAAGGAAGGCAACAAGCTGACGTGGCTGGGAATTGGCGGAAAAGCACATCTATCGCAATTGGCCTATTTTTGCGGAAAAGTGTTCGATTACAGACATTCTGTCAACGGAAACACGGGAACAGAGTTTCCAAAGAACGAGCTGGAAGAGCTTTTTGGCGTGAAAAATCTCTACTCGTTGCTTCGTCAGGTGCATGAAGCCAAGGGAAAACAGAAATGGAGAGCTTGTATTGACGAACTATTCGAGTGATTTTTATACTCATTTTATATTCATTTTATACTACATTTATTCAGTATAGTTTGCACGAACAAGCTATATTACCTTTGCAGCAGAAATTTCGACACCGGAAATTTCTGCTGCTTTTTGTTTCTATACTGATGTCAGCAGAATAAAAAAAACTGAGCACGGTTCCGGGGCACGGCGATGAAGAACGCCATTCTATGTTGTCGTGAAGTGCAAGATGGCAAATTAAATACAATAAAAACAATGACAAAGGTATTTAATTTCAACTTTCAGGCTGGTTCAAAGAAGACTGATGGACCTCGCCTAATCGGAGACATTCTCGCAGAGATGCTCTCAAGTGCTGGTTCTGGCTGGTTCCGCAACACGGACCTATGTGTGGACATTAAGACTTTCCTGTGCCGTGACCGCATTGCGAAGATTGGCAAGAATTATGCAGGAGTGCTCTGCCGTGACACGGACGACCATTATTCGTTCGTGGAGACCGCAACGCCAGTTGCCAATGCCATCATCCGCAATCCGCATGTGTTCGAAGGCAAGTATATCAACGTGACGAAACGCATGAAGGACGGACATATCAGGTTCAACTTCAAGGAGGTGGACTTTGGTGGCAGATTCAACCCCATGAGCTTCGCCATCGGCGTGATGAAGGAAATAATAATGGCTTTTAAGTGCCTCGGAGAGGAAGCGGACTGGAGGGCAGAAAAGGAAAACACGGGGGATTAATCCCGTGGGCTAAGCGTTACAGTTACAGTTGTTACAGTTGTTACAAATAGGGTGGATATGTTACAACACCCTTCTTAAAAGACTTTATAACTAATTAATAATCAAATAGTTATATATAGAAAAGAAAGAAATCGCTACCCTTGCAAACAAAACTGTAACAACTGTAACTGTAACGCCAGCCCACACCCCACTTCCTCTAAAAGGCTTACGTTCAACAACTTAACGAATTATCAAACATGACAAATATTAAATTCAACCTCAGTAAACCCACCCCTCCAATGATGCCACGCCTTGGAAAAGGCACGGAATGCGTGCAACTTTTGCTCTCGCAGGTGTCGAAAGACATGCATCAGCCACTCGTACCCATGATTTTTTCCATACTTGGCGCTCATGTAAGCGGAGCAGAATTCATGTATCCCGACCAAAGTTGGAAGGAAATGTGCGGAATGTTGGCAAATCTCGTGGCTGACAGTGGCGCAGGAAAGGGCCAACTGTCAGGACTTGTGGAGGCTCTCTGCCGCGACTTCCGCGCTCACGACGAGGAGGAGTTGGCGAAGCTTGTGGAGTGGCAGAAGATGGTGAAGACGAAGAGTGCCAACAAGGAGAAGCCGGTACGGCCCGACGTGGCGTTCTGGTTTCCGCCTGCCGACGTGACCAACGCTGCCTTCATTCAGAACGCCATGGGATGCGAGAAGCTGGGGCAGCGCACACAGTATATCAACATGCCCGAGGTGGAGATGGCGGACCGCGTGTGCGGCGGACACCGTCAGATCTCGCAGATGCTGCGCAACATCTACGACCGGCAGCGGGCGGGAGCCCTCAGAGCCACAGCCGACGGCGTGACGGGCAATCCTGTTCTCAGGGCCAACATCACCATCTCGTCAACGCCCTTCGCCGCACGCAAGTTCTATAAGCAGGAACTCTTCAACGGCACTTTCGGACGCATGGTCTTCTCCTACAAGCCTCGCCAAGGACGCGACGGACGCATTCCACGCCAAGGCAAATATGGCGACGAGTTCTACAAACGGCTCGACGAGTATATGGCGCGTCTCGCCATCTGCAAAGGGCGTTTCATCATCAAGCCGCTCAACCGACTCGTCGACCAGCTTGCTGCCGACATGGCCTCGCTTGCCGACCTCGCCGACGACGACATTCTTTGGGACATCTCCAAGCGCGCGCTTGTGTCGGCATGGAAGGCCGGATGCCTGCTCTGGACCTTGAACAACCAGACGTGGACCAAGCCGATGGCTTCGCTTGTGGAATGGCTCGTCTACCACGACATCTGGTCGAAGATGCAGGTGTTTGCCGACCTGCTCGGAGGCGACGAAGGCAGCGTGAGCGAGGCTGGCAGACGCGGTCCGAAGAATCTGCTCGACGACCTGCCCGACTCGTTCAACGAGGCTCAGCTTGAGGCCCTGCGCCTTTCTATTGGCAAGACGAAGGAGGGCACGAACAGCCAACTGCGCCAATGGGTGTTCCGCAAGTTCATAGTACACTCCGCGCAAACCGGACTCTACACCAAGACTCAGGAATATCTTCATGGCGTAACATCCGACAACATCGCAAAAAGCAAGTAGCTATGCTCGATAAATCAACAACACAACGGCTCCGCTCTCTACCCGTAGAGGCGGTGGCCGAACGGCTCGGGCTGCGTGTGGTGCGCCACAAGAGCCTGTGCCCGTTTCACGACGACCACCACGCGAGCCTGAGCTACAGTCCCTCGCGCAACACCTTCCGCTGCTTCGTGTGCGATGCCAGGGGAGGCACGATAGACCTCGTCATGCGACACCTCAACATGTCGTTTCCCGACGCCTGCCGGTGGCTGGCCAACGGAACAAACATCATCCTCGACACTTACCGGCCGCGCACGCCGACAGCCGACAGGCCAGCAAGACCCTTCGATGCCGCACGCTATGCACGCCTCTTCGAACACCCCTGGCTGAGCGACGAGGCACGCACGTTCCTCTTCACGGAGCGACGGCTTAACCCGCGCGTCATCAGCTGGTGCCGCCTGACCTCATGGACCGACCGACAGGGCACACATTGGCTCCAGACACCCTATTTTGACGCCTCAGGACAGCTCATTGGGCTGCAAAACCGTAACCTCGACTATGGGAAACAGAAAGGGGATGAGGGGGAAGAAGACAACGGCTCGATGGCCAAAGGCAACGGCTCTATGGCCAAAGGCAACGGCTCAGAAAACGATGTCAAAACCGCTATGGCCGATGGATCAAAAGATGAAACCCAAACATGCTCATGCTTTGCTTCTACAAGCCTTTCCCCATGCTCTTCGAAGCAACAACCGGAAGATAAAGAAGGCGAGAGAGAGGTCATGAGAGGCCTTATAGAAGGGGCAGAGGGAAAAGACAAAGCCAAGCAAGGGCAAGGTTCTGAGGCCAAGCAAGGGCGGGCTATTGATGCCAAGCAAGGGCAAGCTGTGGAGGGCAAGCCAGAGGGCCGTGAAGCGCCTCGTTTCCGTTTTCCTTACGGCTCGCGTTGCACGGTCTACAATCTGCCTGTCACGGCCATGCTGCGCCCCGGGGAGCCGTTGTTCATAACCGAAGGGTGTTCCGACTGCTGGGCCATGCTCTCGGCGGGCCACAAGGCCATCGCCATTCCCTCTGCCACGTTGCTCTCACAAGCCGACAAGGCCCTGCTGCGTGACCTCGCCCAGCGCCTGGGCACCTCCTTCCACATGTTTCCCGACCGTGACGCTCCGGGCGAACGGCTCTTCATGCAGCTGAGGGAGGTGCTGCCGGGATTGCAGCATCACCAGTTGCCTGTGGGCTGCAAAGACTTTGCCGAGTATTATGTTTCGGCTTTGGCTAAAAACAGGCTCGGAGGGTATGGATGAACAGGCTTGGAGGCTAAGAGAAACAAGCTTGGAGGCTATGGATGAATGGCGTAAAACAGGCATGAAAAGTGTGACAGATAGATGTTGCGAGTGACGTTTTAACGACACGCATCCATGGTCTCTAAGGCACAGAACCATTATGTTTAAAATAACACAAGCAATTATGTTTTATGACAAAACCAACAATTATGTTTAAGATAAAACCAACGATTATGTTTTTATGATAAAACCAACAATTATGTTTAAGATAAAACCAACGATTATGTTTAAGATAAAATCATACAGCAAGGCAGAACTGGCCATGCTCTATTTTCCCGACAGCGACCCACATGTGGCGGTGAACCACCTGATGAGATGGATCTACGGTTGCAAACCGCTGATGGACGACCTCAACAAGACCGGCTACAGAAAACAGGCAAAATATCTGTTGGCACAACAGGTCAGAATGGTCGTGGAACATCTGGGAGAACCGTGATTCGAGTTTTGAATTTTGAGTTTTGAACACGAATAAATTATTTTGAACACGAATTATAATTTTTTGAACACGAATAACACGAATAACACGAATATTTTTTTGAACACGGATTATTATTGAACACGAATATCACGAATAACACGAATTTTTTTTGAACACGGATTATTATTGAACACGAATATCACGAATAACACGAATTTTTTTTTGAACACGGATTGTTATTGAACACGAATATCACGAATAACACGAATTTTTTTTGATTGAAAATATTGCGAAGCAATTAAGATTCGTGTTATTCGTGTTCAAAAAAATCGTTCTTTTCGTGTTCTATATTTTCTTCGTGTTCAAAAAAATTCGTGTTATTCGTGTTATTCGTGTTCAAAAAAATTCGTTCTTTCGTGTTCAATATTTTCTTCGTGTTCAAAAAAATTCGTGTTATTCGTGTTATTCGTGTTCAAAAAAAATCGTTCTTTTCGTGTTCTAATGACGTGGTTATGATGTTTATCGCATAGAAAAGCACGGAACGCACAGAAACGTATAAGTGGTAAATCGGGATGTTGTATCTTTGTAGCGTCAATAAGACATAACGTGGTCCATTAACAACTTAAAAAAATTGATATCATGATTAGAGTAAAACTTTACCAGAACAAGAACGAGAAGAACGAGACGGCTTTCAAAAAGTGGTACCCCCGCGTGGTGAGCGAAGAGACTATCGGGCTCGACGAGCTGTCGGAGCACATGGCAAGCCACAACACTCCCTTCTCAAAGGGCGCCATCAAGGGCATCCTGACCGACGCCGTGGCCTGCACCCGCGAACTGCTGCTCATGGGCAAGAACGTCAAGTTTCCTAACCTCGCCATCTTCTCCGTGGGTCTGCGCGTGCTGGGCGGTGCGCCCACGCCTGACGAGTTTAACGTGTCGAAGTATGTGCGCGGCGTGAAGCTCCGCGCCCGCGGCACGGGAGAACTAACCTCGTCAAGCCTTAAGCTCGATGCCACCATCAAGTGTGTGGACAAGCTGAAGGCCGACGGAACCGACGGCGCTGGCGGCGAACAGACCAAAACGGGCGATCCCTCCATGGGCGGCGACACGCTGAGCTAAACGACAAAAGGCTCTTTTCTTTGGCCTTTTAACGACAAGGACTCTATCTTTGGGTTTTGAACGAAAAGTGCTCTCGCTCAAACCTTAACGACAGAAGGCTCTCGCTAAACCCTTTGCGGCAAGGCTCCCTTGAGGGGGTTAAAGACAATAGAGACAATAGAGACAATTTTTTTAAATTGCAAATTTTTTTTTGGCTGCTGAAAGAATGAGCTGCTGAACATGCTCCTGACAAGCTAAAAACAAACTGCTGAACAAGCTAATGAAAAAGCTGTTGAACAAGGTAAAAATATAGAAAATGCAGATAGCCAAACAAACTAAAGATTGTCTCTATTGTCTCTATTGTCTTTAAAACCTCCGCAAGCAAGAAGCGCAAGAAAACGGGAAATATGGTCATTTGGTCATTTTGACGTTTTCAAAGAGAACGAAAGGGGAAGGGAGGAACAAAGGGAAAAACTAAAGTAATAAAAAAAAAAGTAAACAATTAAAATTTTAAAGCCATGAAAAAGGAAACCTTGAAAACTATCATCAATTTCGTCATTACCGTGCTCACGGCCATCGCCAGCAGCTTCTGCATGATGAGCTGCATGTCGGCTTGATTTTTGTAGCGACGAAGTCAAGAAAAAAATTAAGGAAGAGCAGGTAAACACAAAAAAAATGAGTAGGAAGAAAAACATTTGTTCTCTTCCTACTCTATTTTTTTAAACGTTTGCCTTTATGACAAGATTGTCGTTATAACAATTTGACGTTATAACAATTTGTCGTTATAACAATTTGACGTTATGACAAGATTGACGTTATGACAAGATTGACGTTATGACAATTTGCCGACGAACGGGTCATTTGGTCTCAGGCACAACATATTTGTCGCCGTTGATGCGATACATCTCTCGCGCAAACCCGGCAGGGTAACCGGGACGGGCAACGGTGGCACCAAGACCAGTCTTCGTGCGCTTGAACGTGCCGTTGGCCTCAGGCTTCACAGCCATGTCGTTATATTTGACGATGAGATAAACGGCCAGCCTGTTCCAGCTGTCGAGCATCTGCTGAGCCTTCTCTATGCCATAATCGTTGAGAAGCTTCACGGCTGCTTCGCTGCCTTCGGCTTTCAGCACCTCCAGGGCCTTCTGCTCTATGGCGTTCTGGTTGGCAAGATAGCTGTTGTCAAGACTGTCGCGCACCTCCTTCAGCGAAGGGAACATCTGGCTGTAGCGCGGATAGACCATGTTGCTGACCCAGTTGCAGGCCCAGAACGCGTTCTTTGTGGAGAAGGTCACGGCGTCGGCACCCGGGGTGTTGTAACACTCGGGCTGACGTGTGCTCGAACAGTAGACAGGCGTGTAGGCCACCATGTTGGGGTCGTCGTTGCCAAACCACAGCACGCCGCCGATCTCGCGTGGCAGCCATGAACGCATCTGTGCGACAAAGGTGAAGCCCGTCTGCTGCGTGCTGATGGGTCGCTCGTTGAAGCAGGTCTTGCCGTCAACCTTATAGGTGAGAGGTGTGGGCTGGTAAGGCATGTTCCAGATGCCTCCTGCCACCTTGCGGTTGGCAATGTCGAGAGCCGTGCCCTCATAGTGGTCGCGCATGCAGTTTTCCACGTCCTTGACGCTCAGCTTGCGGTTGGGCACGATCCAGAGCGGCATGTCCTCAGCGTTTGGGTCCTTGCCCTCTGCCCACGGCAGATAGCGGTCGAAGCCGTTGTCGAAGTGGCGGAAGAAGCTCCACACACGCGCTTCGCAGAATCGGCGTCCGCTGAAATCGGGGAACGCATAGGCGTTCTTCCAGGAGAAGTCTTCGTCCTTGCCATTGAACCATCCCATCTGTCGCGCATATTTCACCACGTTCTTAGAATAGAGCACGTTCTTCTTGTCCTTCATGTTGAACTTGCCGATGCGGCTCTGGTTAGCATGGGCGCAGATGGCATCGTCGGGAACGCGCAGGGCGACCCATACCACGCTCTTTGATCCGGGACCGGCACCCATCATCTCCATGATCCACGCCTCGTCGGGGTCGCATACGGTAAACGTCTCTCCTTCAGAACAATAGCCATATTTCTCTACGAGCGATGTCATGACCTTTATGGCCTCGCGGGCTGTCTTGCTTCGCTGGAGAGCGATGTAGATGAGCGAGCCATAGTCGAGCACGCCTGTTGTGTCGACCATCTCCTCACGTCCGCCATAAGTGGTCTCGGCAATGGTTACCTGAAACTCGTTGATGTTGCCTATAACGTTGTAGGTCACGGGAGCCTGGTCAATCTCTCCGTGATAGACCTTCGTGTCCCAGTCATAAATTTTCAGTTTCTCACCCTTGGCATGTGTTCCTGCGGGGTAATGGCAAAGCCCCTGAAACATGCCGTAATCGTCGGCGTTATAGGTACACATTACCGACCCGTCAACGCTGGCTTTCTTGCCCACGATAAAGTTTGTGCAGGCAAGAGCATCTGCAACACACGCACATGCAAAGACTGCCAATAACAATTTTTTCACCATAAACTTTATTAAATTATAAACGGGTAAGAAGTTCTTACCCGCTTAAACAGAAAAATTTTTATTAGTCGCAAGCCTTGAAACTCATGTCAAGACCCTTTACAGAGTGGGTGAGAGCGCCAACCGAGATGAAGTCGACACCACACTCGGCATAATCGCGGATGGTGTCGAAAGTGATGCCGCCGCTCGACTCTACCTCATACTTTCCGTTGACGATCTTCACAGCCTTGGCCGTGTCCTCAACCGAGAAGTTGTCAAGCATCACGCGGTTGATGCCGCCCTGCTCGAGAGCCTGGTTCAGCTCATCAAAGTTGCGCACCTCAAGCTCGATCTTCAGGTCGAGGTTCTTCTCCTTAAGATACTCATGGCAACGTGTGATGGCATTCTTGATGCCTCCGGCAAAGTCGACATGGTTGTCCTTAAGCAGGATCATGTCGAACAGACCGATGCGATGGTTCATGCCCCCGCCGATCTTGACAGCCTGCTTCTCCAGCATGCGCATGCCGGGAGTGGTCTTGCGGGTGTCGAGGACATGTGTCTTTGTGCCCTCCAGACGCTTCACATAACGGTTTGTCATCGTGGCGATGCCGCTCATGCGCTGCATGATGTTAAGCATCAGTCGCTCGGTCTGAAGCAGCGAACGCACCTTTCCTGTAACGACCATGGCAATGTCGCCCTTCTTGACAGGCGTTCCGTCGCCCATCAGCACCTCTACCTTCATTGTGGGGTCGAAGCGTGCAAACACGCGCTTTGCCACCTCTACGCCGGCAAGGATGCCGTCTTCCTTGATGAGAAGATGCGACTTGCCCATTGCTTCTTCAGGAATGCAACACAATGTTGTGTGATCACCATCGCCTATGTCTTCGGCAAAAGCCAAATCGATAAGACGGTCTTCAAGTTCGTCTACGCTATACATATTTATTATAAGTGTTTATTTGTTTTGTCATTTTTTTTCATAAAAGAACCGCGGGGCGCACGCCAGGAAAGGTCAGAACACGCCACGCCTTACAAACTCTTCGTCGACAGGTCTGCCGTCGACAAGCAGCCGGTTGCTGACAGTTGCCACACCACCCATCCACAGGGTGAAAGGCTCCTCTCCGTCGAGCGGATGCACGTCGACAACCTCACAGCCCCTCAGGGTCACAACGGCAGGAGCTCCGATGCTGACGGTTCCATCTACCCTTCCGACACCAATTTTCACCATCTTGCGTCTGTCGTTTTAAAAGTTGCAGAATAGGCTGATATCTGTTGCTAAGGATCAGCTCATTTCTTGTTCTCGTTCATCAAGAGCTTCGGGCTGTCCGTCGCTATCTTCTTTGCGGCAACAGGCTTTCTCACAGGAATGTCTTTGCCCTTGGGAAGCGGCTTGCCTGTGGGAAGCATCTTGACGGGCCTTATGGGCTTCACGTTCGACACATGCTCCACAGGATCTGTTGCCGAAGGCACGGGTTGCGGGGAAGAGCCGCTTGCCGAGGAGCCACTTGCCGATGGTAGTGGCTGCATGTCGGTCTGTGCGCCGTTCAACGGGGCGGCGGCGTTCTTGTTGTCGGCGGCAGCCTCCTTGATGTGCATCTTCAGCAACTGGATGTTATAGAAGACGGCGAGACGCAACGTTGTTGACGGACCTTCATCCAAGCTGTTGCCCAGCATGAAATAGCCCTTCACGTCTTTTATGCCGACCTTCCTGGTGTCTTCAATCTGGATGTGATAATGAGACGAAGACGTGAGCTGACTCACCTCAGATGCCACGCTGTCGTTAGCAAAGGTTACCGTGAGCACGGCAACGGCGTTGCGCACGCCCTCCTGATATACAAACTGGGCATCGAAGTCGAGAATGATCCTGTCGCCCTTATGGTAAGAGGTGTCGGCCTTGGCCTCATAAGTGTAGATGTTGTCGGCCTGATAAGGCGTCAGAGCGAAGCACATGTCGCCCTTCCAGATGCTTGCCGTGTCGCCGCTCGCTATGTTTTCGCCATATTGAGCCATCGACATGCTGGAGCCGCCTTGCGCCATCAGCTCGTTGTTCAGCCTGTCGCCCACCTTCTTGTAGACGTCATAGAGCAGACGTGTGTGGCGGGCGTAATAGACCATTGACGAGTCGAACTCGGCTTCTGTCACTCCGTTTTTCTTGAAAATGTTGGCCCTGTATGACAGCAACGTGAGCGAATCGCCACCTTGCTGGTCATAGAGCGTCTGCGCCAACTGAAACTCGTACAAGATGTCTGCCATCTTGCCAGGCTGCAGATAGTCGCCCGGCACGCCCGGCTTACACGAAACCAAAAGGAGCATGGCACACAAGGCCACGAACACATTGGTCTTTATTGTCGCAATTGTTTTGCACATTATTCTCAGCTTTGCTTTATCCTTTGTTCCCGTTTTGCTTTTGCTCCTTGTCTTCTTTTTGCTTCTTCTTGAAAGCCATAACCTCGCCTATGTTCTCCAGCTCGTGGCGGAAGAAAAGAAAGATTATTGCCACGCTCACGCAGATGCACGAATCGGCAAAATTGAAGATGGGAGAAAAGAAGATGAACTCTTCGCCTCCCTTGACAGGGAACCAGTCGGGATAATGGGTTACGATGAGCGGGAAATAGAACATGTCGACGACCTTGCCGTAAAGGAAATCGGCATAGCCTGTGCCGAAAGGCACGAAATGGGATACCGAGTAGAACGACGAGTTGTCGAACACCAGGCCGTAGAACATAGAGTCGAACAGGTTGCCCGACGCTCCTGCCAGCACCATGGCCATGCACACCACATAGCCCCTACTGTGCTCACGATGGACCAGACGCCACAGATAGTAGCCGATAGCGCCGATGGCCACCAAGCGGAACAGACTGAGCACCAGTTTGTTGAAGAACGTCATGCCATAGGCCATGCCGTTGTTCTCTATGAAAAGAATCTGGAACCAGTCGGCAATGTGGATAGACTCGCCAATGCACATGTGTGTCTTGACCCATATCTTGATGGCTTGGTCGATGACAAGCAATAAAACGATGATGGCAAGAGCCAACTTGCCATCACCATTTGTAGATACCTTATTTTCTTTCATTATTTCTTTCGAGCATTCTTCGACGCAACGCTAAGGGTGGCGTGAGGTACAACCCGCAGACGCTCCTTCGGAATGAGCTCGCCTGTGATACGGTCTATGCCGTAGGTTCTGTTCTGTATTCTCACCAAGGCTGCCTCCAGGCCCTGAATGAACTTCTGCTGACGGTTTGCCATCTGCACCAGCTCCTCCTTGCTTTGTGTGGAGCTGCCTTCTTCAAGAGCCTTGTATGTTGGAGACGTGTCGTCCACATCGTTGCCATCGGCGTTCATAATCTGTTTCATCATTGAGTCGAAATCGCGGCGCGCTAAACGCAGCTTTTCGTTGATAATAGTGCGGAACTCTTCCAGCTCCTCATCACTATAACGCTTCTTCTCTGTCATAGTTGTCTGTTGGTTTAGTAGGGCATGGGAGGGGTCTCCGTCACGAGACCCTCCCTTGCTCAGAGATTAATAAATTCAGTCTATTATTTGGTTCTTGCGGCATCCAGACATCAAAGGTCTTTCAGCCGCCAGGCGAGAGGCTTATGCCTTCACGACCTTAATGTTAAGCTTAAACTCGTCAAACTCGACCTCTGCTCCATCGTTGTCAGCAACAACGATGTTGTCGGCAAGCACCTGACCCTTGATATAGTCGGCAAAGCTGCTCACGGCGTTCTCCACCTCCTGGTTAGGCGACACCTCGACGTTTACACGGTCCGTAATCTCGAAGTTGTTCTCCTTACGCAGGTTCTGGATGCGGTTGATAAGCTCACGGGCCATGCCCTCGCGACGCAGCTCGTCGTTCAGCTCCACCTCAAGGGCAACAGTAAGGTTGCCTTCGTTGCTCACGAGCCATCCGGGAATGTCCTCAGAGATGATCTCCACATCGGCAGCCTCAACCACAACATCGTTGCCATCGACGTTCAGAGCTATGGTGCCGTTCTTCTCAAGGTCAGCAATCTGCTCCTGCTCGAGAGCCGACATGGCGGCGGCGATGCCCTTCATGAGCTTGCCAAACTTCTTGCCCATGGTTCTGAAGTTGCACTTTACCCTCTTCACAAGCACGCCCGAACCCTCGACAAAGCGAAGCTCCTTGACGTTGACCTCGTTCATGACAAGCTCCTTCACAGCCTCAATGTGCTTCTTCTGTTCCTCGCTTGCGGCAGGAATCATGATGGCCTGTAGCGGCTGACGCACCTTGATGTTGACCTTGCGGCGGAGAGCCAGCACCATCGACGTGATCTTCTGTGCTATGGCCATGCGGGCCTCAAGGTCGGCGTCGATGAGAGCGTCGTCGGCCTTGGGGAAGGCAGCGAGGTGAACCGACTTGTTGTCGCGGCCTGTGGCCGTGGTGAGGTCTGTGTAGAGACGGTCGGCAAAGAAGGGCGCGAAGGGCGCGAGCAGCTTGGCCACGGTCTCAAGACAGGTATAGAGGGTCTGGTAGGCAGAGAGCTTGTCTTTTGACATCTCCTTGCCCCAGAAGCGTTTGCGGTTAAGACGCACGAACCAGTTGGACAGGTCGTCGTTGACAAACGTGTCGATGAGACGACCGGCGCGGGTCGGGTCATAGCCGTTCATCTCGCGCTGCACACCCTTGACGAGCGTGTTGAGCACAGACAGGATCCAACGGTCGATCTCGGGACGTTCGGCCACGGGCACGTCGGCCTCGCTATAGGTGAAGCCGTCGACGTTGGCGTAGAGGCTGAAGAACGAGTAGGTGTTGTAGAGGGTGCCGAAGAACTTGCGGCGCACCTCATCGACACCTGTGGGGTCAAACTTGAGGTTGTCCCACGGCTCCGAGTTGGTCATCATATAGAAGCGCACGGCGTCGGCACCATACTTGTCGATCATCTCAAACGGGTTGACCGCGTTGCCGAGGTGCTTTGACATCTTGTTGCCCTTGGCATCGAGCACAAGGCCTGAGGAGATGACGTTCTTGAAGGCCACCGAATCGAACACCATGGTTGCGATGGCGTGAAGCGTGAAGAACCATCCGCGTGTCTGGTCCACGCCCTCGTTGATAAAGTCGGCGGGGAAGAACTTAGGCGGAATGGCGTAGCCCTCGTATGTGCTGTTGACAAGCGCCTGACGGTCGGCCTCGGTGCCGCTTGCCATCTCGCCCTCAAACGGGTAGTGGAGCTGGGCATAAGGCATGGAGCCCGAATCGAACCATACGTCGATAAGGTCGCTCTCACGATACATGGGCTTGCCCTCGTCGTTGACAAGAACAATATAGTCGACATAAGGACGGTGGAGGTCTATGCGGTCATAATTCTCCTTGGAGAAATCGCCAGGCACAAAGCCCTTGTCCTTCATCGGGTTGCTCTTCATCACGCCGGCAGCAACAGCCTTCTCGATCTCGGCATAAAGCTCCTCAAGAGAGCCTATGCACTTCTCGCCACGGTTCTCGTCGCGCCAGATGGGCAGCGGGGTGCCCCAGAAGCGTGAGCGCGAGAGGTTCCAGTCGTTGAGGTTCTCAAGCCAGTTGCCGAAGCGTCCTGAACCTGTCGACTCGGGTTGCCAGTTGATGGTCTTGTTAAGCTCCACCATGCGCTCCTTGCGGGCCGTGTCTTTGATGAACCAGCTGTCGAGCGGATAGTAGAGGATGGGCTTGTCTGTGCGCCAGCAATGGGGATAGTTGTGTACATGCTTCTCGCTCTTGAAGGCCTTGCCCTCCTGCTTCAGCTCGTAGCAAAGCACGATGTTGAGGTCTTCGGCCTTGTCGCTTGCTGCCTTGTCCCACACGCCGTCCTTGTTAAACTTGGGGTCGTATGCGTTCTTTACATAGTCGCCGGCATGGTGGGCATAGAGGTCTTTGTCAACACATGCGGCAACGAAACGGCTGTCGAGGTCGTCGAGCACATAGAACTTGCCCTGAAGGTCAACCATAGGACGGGTCTCGCCCTTCTTGTTTATAAGGTAGAGAGCGGGGATGTTGGCATCTTTTGCCACCTTGGCATCGTCAGCACCAAAGGTCGGAGCGATGTGAACGATACCTGTACCGTCGTCGGTTGTGACATAGTCGCCGAGAATTACGCGGAACGCTTCATCCTCCATCTCCACAAACTTGTCGCGGCCGTCTTCTGAGGCAAACACCTTTTCGGGATGGGCCTCGGCATAATCGGTCACAAACTTGGGAGCGAAGGCGTCGACCTTCTCACAAGGCTTGACCCAAGGCATGAGCTGTGCATAATGGAAGCCCTCAAGGTCGGCACCCTTCATGCGGTCAACGATGCGCCAAGGACATTGCTTCTTCTCCTTGTCGAAGGGAAGCAGCTCGCCTTCCTTACACTCCTGGTCGGCCTTGAGATAAGAACCCACGAGGCTTTCGGCCATAACGAGAGTCATGGGCTCGCCGTTATAGAGGTTGTAGGTCTCGATGGCCACATAATCGATCTTCGGACCTACGCACAGAGCCACGTTTGAAGGAAGGGTCCAGGGGGTGGTTGTCCATGCTATGAAATAGGGCTTGCCCCACTTTGTCCACTCTGCCTTCGGGTCCTTGATGAGGAACTGGGCTGTGGTCGTGAGGTCCTTGACGTCGCGGTAGCAGCCTGGCTGGTTGAGCTCATGGGAGCTAAGGCCTGTACCTGCTCCGGGCGAATAGGGCTGGATGGTATAGCCCTTGTAAAGCAGACCCTTGTTATAGAGCTGCTTGAGGAGCCACCACAGGGTCTCTATATACTTGTTGTCGTAAGTGATGTAGGGGTGGTCGAGGTCAACGAAATAGCCCATCTCTTCGGTGAGCTTACGCCATTCGGCCGTAAACATCATCACGTTCTCACGACATTTCTTGTTATAATCTTCTGTAGAAATATACTTGTCAGAAGCCTTGTTGTCAATATCCTTCTTTGTTATGCCAAGCTCTTTCTCCACACCAAGCTCCACGGGCAGACCGTGAGTGTCCCAGCCCGCCTTGCGGTGGACCTGGAATCCCTGCATGGTCTTGTAGCGGTTGAACGTGTCCTTGATGCTTCGAGCCAACACATGGTGAATGCCGGGATGTCCATTGGCTGATGGAGGTCCCTCAAAGAAGATGAACTGAGGGCAGCCCTCGCGCTCATCGATAGATTTGTGGAAGACGTCGTTCTTCTCCCACTCTGCTAATACCTCTTGGTTAACAGCGGTAAGATTAAGCCCGCTGTGTTCGGCAAACTTTTTCGACATATATATCTTTTTTGTTCTTGTTTTTATTTTTGCGTGCAAAGATAGTGTAAAAATCCGAGTAATCGAAAGAAATGACTATTTATTTTATGTTACGCACAGGTGAGAAAAACGAATTTCATTTGATTTAAGCATCATTTTTCACACCGTCCCTGCTTTTGTTTGGAATAAATGTAGTAACTTTGCGTCTGAGGGAATCACCTTCAAAAGAAATCAAGATGAAAAAGAAATTTGAGATACATGTACCCGGCGACGCAAAGAAGGTGCTGCTACACACTTGTTGCGCTCCTTGCTCGTCTGCCATAATTGAGTGTCTGATGCAACACGGCATCCGCCCTACAATTTACTACTGCAACCCCAACATTTATCCGCTTGACGAATATAACATACGCAAGGACGAATGTACACGTTACGCCCAATCGTTGGGACTGGAAATTGTCGATGCCGACTACGACCACGACCATTGGCTGCGATGCGTGCAAGGCTTTGAGAATGAGCCTGAACGCGGTTCCCGATGCATGCTTTGCTTTAAGATGCGTCTGCGCGACACGGCAGCCTATGCCCACGCCCATGGCTACGGCGTTGTGACCACCACGCTGGCCTCATCGCGATGGAAGAGCCTGGAGCAGATAAACGAAGCCGGCGCATGGGCCGTGGAACCGTTTGACGACGTCACATGGTGGGACCAGAACTGGCGAAAGGGCGGACTGAGCGAGCGACGCATAGCCATAATTAAAGAGTATGGCTTTTACAACCAGCAATATTGTGGCTGCGAGTTCAGCATGCGCCGCCTTGAGACACAAGCCGAGAACAAAAACACATAAAAAAAAACAAAGAAAAGAGATATGGACAAACCTTTAGTGAGCTTTATCGTAACCTACCATAACGAACCTGCCGAGATGATAGAACAATGTCTCGACAGCATAATGGCCCTTTCGCTCTCTGACAAAGAGCGCGAGATCATTATGGTCGACGATGGCTCCGACACAAACATATTCATGGCGCTTGCCGCATATCATGACAAGTTGACGTACATTCACCAGCCCAACAAGGGGCTGAGCGTCGCACGGAATACGGGCCTGAAGATGGCGACGGGAACATACATTCAGTTTATCGACGCCGACGACTATCTGCTCATAACGGCCTATGAACACACCCTCGACCTCGCACGCTACCACAACCCCGACATCGTGCTCTTCCGTTTCACACACAAGCACGAAAGCGAGACGCCGTTTGTGCTCCCCACCCCTGTGACGGGTGCCGAATATATGCGCCACAACAACCTTCGTGCGTCGGCATGGGGCTACATCTTCAGACGCTCCGTTCTCGGCGACCTGCGTTTCACACCAGGCATACTGCACGAAGACGAGGAGTTCACGCCACAGCTTGTGCTGCGTTGCGAGCGCGTGTTCAGTACCAACGACAAGTGCTATTTCTACCGCAAACGCGAGAACAGCATCATCAGCAACAACGACACGAAGCACATCTTGCAACGCCTTAACGACACGGAGAACGTGATCTACCACCTGTTCGAGAAAAAGGAGACGCTCCCCATTGGTGACCAGCCTGCCTTGCAAAGACGCATAGACCAGCTCACGATGGATTATCTCTACATCACGATGAGCCTCACACGATCCATGCGCGAGGTGGAAAGCAGGATAAAACGCCTTGAAGCAAAGGGGCTGTTCCCGTTGCCCGACAAAGGCTACACAAAGAAATATTCGGCTTTCAGAAAGATGATTGCATCTAAAATGGGGCGCCGCATAATGCTTACAACAATAGCTTTAAAGCAAAAACTATAAAACATTATCATTCAACAGAATAAGAACGTATTGCGAAACGCAAGAGCATCTTGAAAAACGTTAAAAATGAAAATTCTTCTATTGGGCGAATACAGCAACGTGCATGCCACCCTGGCTAAGGGTCTACGCGCTTTGGGACATGAGGTGCTGGTTGTTTCGAATGGCGATTTCTGGAAAAACTATCCTCGCGACATCGACCTGTCACGCTCTTCAACACGCCTCGGGGCGCTGGCCTATCTGCTGAAGCTGGCAATGGTGTTGCCCAAGCTGAGGGGGTTTGATGTCGTGCAGATCATCAACCCCTTGTTCCTTGAACTGAAAGCGGAGCGCATGATGCCCGTCTACCGTTATCTCAGACGAAACAACGGAAAGATGTTCATGGGCGCCTTCGGCATGGACTATTACTGGGTCGACGTGTGCTGCAAGCAGATGCCTTTGCGCTATAGCGATTTCAACATTGGCAAACGGCTGCGCACAGACCACGAAGCCATGATTTACCGTAACAGTTGGGTGGGAACGGCGAAGGAGAAGCTGAACCGGGAAATTGCGGCCGACTGTGACGGCATCATCGCCGGACTGTATGAGTATTGGGCGTGCTACGCGACCACAGAATGGGCTTCGAAAACCACTTACATTCCCTTCCCCATCGACTGCAAGGACGCGACAACCTGTGCTCCCGACAAAGAGCCCGACACATCGCAACACAGACCTCTGAAGATGTTTATCGGCATAAACGCTTCACGAAGCGCTTACAAGGGCACAGACATAATGCTCAGCGCAGCCGAAGACATAGTGAGCCACTATCCCGACAAGGCTGTTCTGAACAAGGCCGTGTCGGTGCCGTTTGCCGAATACAGGAAGCTCATGAGCAGCTCCGACATTATCCTTGACCAGCTCTACAGCTACACGCCTTCAATGAATCCGCTTGAGGCCATGAGACAAGGATTGGTGTGCGTGGGAGGCGGCGAACCTGAATATTACGATTTTATCGGCGAACAGCAGTTGCGCCCGATAATAAACGTGGAGCCAACATACGAGAGTGTGTATCAGCAGCTTGAACAGCTTGTGGAACATCCGGAACGTCTGCCGCAACTCAAGAAAGACAGCAAGGAGTTTGTACGGAAACACCACGACCACATTAAGGTGGCACAACAATATTTAGACTTCTGGAACAAACAATAATTAAAAAACAACAATTAAAAAATAATAATTAAAAAACAATAATTAAAAAAACAAAAAGATGAGATTAAGACACATCATCTCTACACTCACCATAGCAACATTGCCTATGGGAGCAATGGCACAGGGCTTGAGCTCTGGCCTCAACCCTGCCGACATGGACACCTCCGTGCGTCCAGGCGACAGCTTCTACCAGTATGCTTGTGGCGGATGGATAAAGAGCCACCCGCTGCCAGCAGCCTACTCACGTTACGGCAGCTTCGACAAGCTGGCTGAAGACAACAACATTCGCATAAACACCTTGCTCACAGAGCTGCTTCAAGGCAAGGGCTACGAGAAGGGCACCATCGAGCAAAAGCTCAGCGACTTCTACAAGCTCGCCATGGACAGCACACGACGAAACAAAGAGGGCGTGGCTCCCATCAAGCCCATCCTTAAAGAGATGGACAAGGCAAAGAGCGTGGCGCAACTGAAAGCCGTACAGCTCAAATATGCGCCCTTCGGCTACGGTCTGCCCTTCGGAGCCGGCTTTGGAGCCGACGAGAAGAATGCCTCACAAAACATTCTAAGCGTCAACCAAGGCGGCATTGCTCTCGGACAGAAAGAATACTATACCGACACAGACGAAGCCACAACAGCCATACGCAAAGCTTACAAAGCCTTTATTGCCAACATGTTCAAACTCTGCGGCTACAACAAGGAGGCACAGCAGGCCGTGCAGGACATCATGAAGATTGAGACCGTGCTGGCAAAGGCAAGCAAGAGCAGAACGGAGCTTCGCGACGTGGAAGCCAACTATAACAAGACCACCATGGCCGACTTTGAGAAGCTCTACCCCAACCTGCCCTTGAAAAAGGTGTTCATGGCAGAAGGCGTGAAGGAGGAGCATCTGCGAAACATCGTCGTGGGACAGCCCCTGTTCCTGGCAGAGGCCGACAAGCTGTTCGCAACGCTCACACCTGGAGAGCTGCGACACTATATGCAATGGAACGTCATTCTGGGCGCAGCCAACTATCTGAGCGACGAGATGAGCAACGAATATTTCAACTTCTTCGGAAAGACCATGCGCGGACGCAAGGAGGATTATCCTCGTTGGAAACGTGCCACCAATCAGGTAGAATCGCAGATGGGCGAGGCGCTCGGACGAATGTATGTGGCAAAATATTTCCCTGCCGCAGCAAAAGAGCGCATGCAGAACCTCGTCAAGCAGCTACAGCTCTCACTCGCCGAGCGCATAGAAAAGCAGACATGGATGAGTGAGGACACCAAGAAGGCGGCGCTCGACAAGCTAAACTCGTTCTATGTGAAAATCGGTTATCCAAACAAATGGACAGACATATCGGCTCTCGTTATTGACCCGGCAAAGTCGTATTATGACAACGTGCAGGCCTGCCGCCTGTTCTGGGACAAGTGGGACCTCGACCATAAGGCGGGCAAGCCCGTTGACCGCGAAGACTGGTACATGTATCCGCAGACCGTCAACGCCTACTATAACCCCACGACCAACGAGATCTGCTTCCCGGCTGGCATCTTGCAGAAACCGTTCTTTGACATGAACGCCGACGACGCTTTCAACTATGGCGCCATTGGCGTGGTCATTGGCCACGAGATGACACACGGCTTCGATGACCAGGGACGCCACTATGACAAGAACGGCAACATGACCGACTGGTGGACGGCTGACGACGCAAAGAACTTTACGGAGCGTGCTGCACGCTGTGCCAACTTCTTCTCAAACATCAAGGTGTTGCCCGACCTCAACGGCAACGGCAGTCTGACGCTTGGTGAGAACCTCGCCGACCATGGTGGCTTGCAGGTTTCTTTCAACGCTTTCAAGCACGCCACAGCCGACAAACCTCTCGAAACCATCAACGGCTTCACACCCGAGCAGCGCTTCTTCCTCGCCTACTCTGGCGTATGGGCAGGCAACATAACAGAGAAAGAGATCCGCAGCCGCACAAAGAGCGACCCACACGCGCTTGGCCAATGGCGCGTAGATGGTGCCTTGCCACACATCAACGCATGGTATGAGGCTTTCGACATCAAGCCCGACAACAAAATGTTCATTCCTGAGACAGAACGTGTAGACCTCTGGTAAGCCTCAAAGGAAACAGAAGAAAACGGAAACAGCCTGTTTTCTTTTGAAAGAAATATTCAGCATAAAGGCTTTTGAAAGAAATATTCAGCATAAAGGCTTTTGAAAGAACTGAAAAAGAAAAAAACTCGTTGAGCAATCTAAAAGAAGATGCTCAGCGAGTTTTTTTTATATCAGAAGAGAGAATGTGCTCCCTTGTCAATTTTTAAAGTTAGCGCCACAATGGCTGTTCAAATTACACCTTATTATAATAATACTCATGTTTCGCATGGCTTCGACATGCTGTAAAAAAACGAGATACGAGTAAAACAAGGACATGTGTCTATGTTTCTACAACGCTTCGTCCTCAGGACGATTGATTGTCTGTGCCACGTTTTTGGCAGCTTTCTTGGGGAGATGGCGTTTCTTCTTCAGCCATGCGGCCTTGCGTTGCTCATACTCCTCACGGTGACGTTCAAGAAAATTGTCAGCCATTGTTACGATCCTAAAATTTATTTCTCTTTAAACTTGGCGTAGACAACACTTATCTTTATAGGCTCATAGGGGTTGGCGCTTCCACCAATAAGCTTGGTGCTTGTGAGCGACATGTCGTGTGAGACCTTGGTAAGCTCCTGTGCCGTTGACGTTTTGTTGTAGGTCGTCGTTACAGGAATGATCACCACCTTGTTCCACTCGGGGTTCTGTGCGCGTTCCTCAGCAGAGGTGCTTGCCAGATGGGCTACAAGGTTAGAGATGTTGTTGAACGTGTAGGTGTTGTAAGACGAGTCGTAGGCAGCAAGGAACGCCGTCTTGTTGTCGGCTATGCGGTTCTCCTCAAAGAACGAGTACATGTCGGCCTTCGGTATCATCAGCAACGTCTGCGGAATGCCAAGCCCGTAGTTGTCTTTAGAGAAACTGTTGAGACGTGTGAACACCACCTTTGCCGAGTTGAGCACGTCTTTCTCGTGACCGCTCATGATCTGCTCTACCGGAATGTCCATCTCTGTGAAGATGCCGGCAGGTGTTTTGAGCCATGTGCAACCGTTGTCGCCTACAAGCGTGCTGATGTTGTCGTTGTCGTTGTCGATGGTTGTGGCCTGAAGAACCTCGTCGGTTCCAGCAAACGATGCTACGCGCGACAACGTGTCAAGAACTTGCTTCTCGGTTATGACGGGCTTTTTGTCTACATAAGTGGTGTCATATTTTGTCACCTTGGCGCTCAAGCGGAAGTAGACGTTAAGCTGACTGATAGAGACATAAGCCATAGAACCCAGTCCTCCTTGGTTCTTAAAATAGAATCCCGGCACCACATTATGTATGAAAGCATAGGCGTTCTTGAAATATTTGGGGTTCTCATAATATTTCTGCATGACATAAGAGCCATAGTTGCTGTATGTCTTTCCGTTCTTGTCGGTATAAGGCTGGTCTATCTTTACACGGATGTTCTTCATGTAACGGCTGTCGGAACGTGTGGCGTCGCTTACGTTCTTGTCGTAGAGCGTGTAGACTTTCGATTTCTTCAAACCGTTGGTACGAAGATAGCCTTCCTTTTCAGGATCAAAGTTGGAATAGTAGAAGCGTCCTTCCTCCATTGGCTTGTTCATCTCATAAGCCGTGAGCTTCATTGTGGCCAGAGAGTCGCCAAAATAGTTGTCGTAATAGAGACGCAACTCACATGAGTCGGCAATTATCTCGCCTGTGCTTGACAAGCTTCGGATACTGTCTTTCTCAGGGAACTGGAAATTTTCCAACACATGAAACTGTGTCATAAAGTTGCCCGTGATGTAAGCTCCCGTCTGAGGGTCTTTTACACGTCCCACATATCCTGTAGAATTGCGCGACAAGACCGAGCCGGCAGCTATGGAGCGTGTGGCCACGGTGAACGTGTCGGCCTGTACATTCAGCTTGTCAAGATTGTTGATGAGCGAAGAACCAATCTCGTTGGTGTTGTCATCGCACGACATCAAAGCCATTGTTGCAGAAGCGATGAAAATGCCTGCAAACAATTTAAGTTTCATATTTATCCTTTTCATTAAAGAATTTTTTCGTATAACGAACTGTAAGCCTCGGTATAATCGCCCTCTGGCTTCTTCAACAATGGGATGTTTTTCTGTTCTGCATAGGCCATAAGGTCAGCATTGGCCTCATCGCCAGCCTGAATGACGGCGTCACTATAGTCGATCGCGAGCTTTGCCAGCTCCATGAAATCGAAATTCTCCTTATAAGGTGTGAGAAGCTCGTCGTTTATTTCGCGGAACGCAAGGCTTCGCTTGAAATTCTCTCCAACCGAGTGTTTGAGCTCCTTTGAGAACAACGATGTCACAACCTTACAGTTGGCAAACGCGGGATCGTTGTTGTAAGCCATCTTGATGTAGAGAGGCACAATGGCTCCCATCCATCCTTGGCAATGGATGATATCGGGCACCCAACGCAGCTTCTTTACCGTTTCAAGCACGCCACGGGCAAAGAAGATGGCACGTTCGCCGTTGTCGGTATACTCTTGACCGTTCTCATCCTCTGCCATGAGACGCTTCATGAAATAGTCGTCGTTGTCGATGAAATAGACCTGAAGACGAGTCTGAGGTATGGATGCGACCTTGATGATCAACGGATGGTCTGTGTCGTCGATAATGAGATTCATTCCAGAGAGACGGATTACCTCATGCAGCTGTCCACGTCGCTCGTTGATATTGCCCCACTTGGGCATAAATGTCCTTATTTCGTAGCCTGCTTCCTGCATTTTGTTTGGCAGGTCGCGGCCCATTATTGAAAGTTCGGACTCAGGAACATAGGGTGAGATTTCCTGGTTGATGAATAATACTTTTTTTGCCATGCTCAATGTTGTTTACTATTCAACGCGCTTTATTACGGCTTTAAACCGACATACACAGTTTGTCAAACCCACGCGCATTGCATGCAAAGTTACAAAAAAAAGTTCATAAAAAGTTCTATTTATGCACAAATCAGCCGTTTTGTACCATTTATTGGCATATTTTTAAATTTATTCTTTCTAATTTAAGAAAAAATGTGTTATTTTGCATTCGATTTGCGGGAGTATATATCGTCCCGTAGCTTAAAAAACATTATTTGTGATGAAGCTTATCAACAATATTGTGGAGCTCGAGAATTATCTTTTCGACGCTCGTAAAGAAGGAAAAACAATTGGATTAGTGCCCACGATGGGTGCGTTGCATGAAGGTCATGCATCATTGGTAAAAAGATGTTCTGAAGAAAACGACATCACCGTGGTGTCTGTATTCCTCAACCCTACACAGTTTAACGATCCAGGTGACCTGGAGCGTTACCCGCGCACTCTCGATGCCGACTGCAAACTATGCGAAGAGATGGGGGCAACCGTGGTGTTTGCGCCAAGCGTAAAAGAGATGTACCCCACTCCCGACAACCGCCATTTCGAGTTCCCGCCCGTATCTACCGTTATGGAGGGGGCAAAGCGCCCGGGCCATTTCAACGGCGTGTGTCAGGTTGTGTCGCGTCTGTTCTATATTGTTCGTCCTGACAGAGCCTATTTTGGCGAAAAAGACTGGCAGCAGATTGCTGTTATCAAGCAGCTTGTGCGTCATCTCAACTTAAACATCAAGATTGTAGAGTGTGCCATCATACGCGACGAGGACGGCCTTGCCAAAAGCTCACGCAACAGCTTGCTTGCTCCCGACGAGCGTGCCATCGCACCCATGATTTTCAAGGCGTTAAACGAGAGCGTGGCCTACGGCAAGAACCACACGCTTGAAGAAACCCGCGCAAAGGTCGTTGCCGACATCAACGCTGTTGACGGTCTTGAGGTAGAATATTTCTCTATCGTCGACGGCAACACGTTGCAGGACGTGAGCACATGGGAAGACAGCAACTATATTGTTGGATGCATAACCGTTTATTGCGGAAAGACGCCTATCCGCCTGATAGACCACATAAAATACAAGGAGGATTAAGAAGCTATGATGATTGAAGTATTGAAATCGAAGCTCCATTGTGTGCAGGTAACACAAGCCAACCTCCACTATATGGGAAGCATCACCATTGACGAAGACCTTATGGACGCTGCCGAGATGGTGGAAGGCCAGAAAGTGCAGATCGTTGACAACAACAACGGCGAGCGCTTTGAAACATACATCATTAAGGGCGAACGCGGAAGCGGATGCATCTGCCTCAACGGCGCAGCAGCACGCAAGGTGGTTGTGGGCGACACGCTCATAATAATTGCCTACGCTCTGGTCGACTTTGAGGAGGCAAAGACGTTCAAGCCCAAAGTGGTGTTCCCTGTAAACAACAAGGTAGAGAAATAAACCTACGCCACAAGCCAATTATGTATTGGCCGTCATTCATTAACATCCTAAAGACAAGACATTATGTATAAGATTCAAGCCAACGCCTCGGGTACGAGGTCTATTGAAGTGAGCGAAGAGCATCTGCAAACAATAGAGCGTTATGCTCTGCTCAAGAATCTTGTCGACAGCAACGGCATTATTGACGAGGCTGTGCTTGACAAGCTTAAGTTGAACGTGCGCTCAATGCTCGAGTCGGAAGCAGGCAAGGACAAAGACCTGCTTGACCTTTGCCTTGACGTTATCTATAACAGCAACATGAAAGCGTTCGGACTGCACAAGCTCGTGCTCCTTTATGTTGAATGGGCTCAGAAGAAAGAGGAGACACAAACAGAGGAGACAGCACAGTAATGGGCGACTATCAACTTTCCGACTGGTTGCCCACCACCCGCAAAGAGATGGACATACGCGGTTGGGACCAAGCCGATGTCATTCTCTTTTCCGGCGATGCCTACATAGACCACCCGTCGTTTGGAGCAGCCGTTATAGGACGCACCCTTGAAGCTCAGGGGTTGCGTGTGGCCATTGTGCCACAACCCGACTGGCACGGCGATTATCGCGACTTCAAGAAGCTTGGCCGTCCGAGACTGTTCTTCGGCATTGCGCCAGGCTGCATGGACTCGATGGTCAACAAATATACCGCCAACAAGCGCCTGCGCTCTGAAGATGCTTATAGCCCTGACGGACGCCACGACTGCCGGCCCGAATATCCGACAATTGTCTACACCAAGATATTAAAAGAGCTTTATCCTGACGTGCCCGTGATGTTGGGAGGCATTGAAGCATCCATGCGCCGTCTTACCCATTACGACTATTGGCAAGACCGCCTGCGCCCTTGCATCCTTCTCGACTCGGGTGCTGACCTGCTCATCTACGGCATGGGCGAGAAGCCTATAACCGAGCTTGTCAGACAGATGGAGGAAGGCCGTTCTATCGACACGATACATGACATTCCACAGACGGTATTCCTTTGCCGCGACACAGACAGCGACGCACAGGCCACCGACTCAGACATCTTGCTTCACAGTCATGAGGAGTGTCTACAGAGCAAGAAGGCCCAAGCCGACAATTTCAGACACATAGAGGAGGAGAGCAACAAGATTCACGCCCAACGCATTCTGCAACATGTAGGACATCAGGTTGTGGTGGTAAACCCGCCCTACCCTCCTATGACAACAGAAGAGATTGACCGGTCATACGATTTGCCTTACACGCGCTTACCACACCCCAAATATAAGAACAAGCGCATTCCGGCTTTCGAGATGATCAAGTTTTCTGTGAACATTCACAGAGGTTGCTTTGGCGGTTGCGCCTTCTGCACCATAAGTGCCCACCAAGGCAAGTTCATTTCATGCAGAAGCAAGGAGAGCATTCTTAAAGAGGTGGAGAAGATTTCGAAGATGCCCGATTTCAAGGGCTATCTCTCCGACCTCGGTGGACCTTCTGCCAATATGTACGGCATGGGGGGACGCAACAAGAAGGCATGTGCTGCTTGTAAGCGCCCGTCGTGCATAAACCCGCAGATTTGTCCAAACCTCGACACGGACCACTCAAAACTGCTTGAGATCTATCGTGCCGTCGATGCTTTGCCCTACATAAAGAAAAGCTTTATAGGAAGCGGCGTGCGTTATGACCTTCTTCTGCACAGGAGCAAGGACGAGCACAGCAACAAGGCGGCAGCAGAATATACGCGTGAACTCATTGTCAACCATGTGAGCGGACGCTTGAAGGTGGCTCCGGAACACACCTGTCCTGCCGTTCTGCGCCTCATGCGAAAACCTCCGTTTGAGCTGTTCAACGAGTTTAAACAGGTCTTTGAAAAGATAAACAAACAGGAAGGTCTGAAGCAACAGATCATTCCATACTTTATCAGTTCCCACCCTGGCTGTCATGAGGCCGACATGGCTGAGTTGGCAGTAAAGACAAAAGAGATGGATTTTCATCTTGAGCAGGTGCAAGATTTCACCCCTACCCCCATGACCGTGAGCACAGAAGCATGGTACACGGGCTACGACCCTTACACCCTTGAACCTGTATTCTCTGCCAAGACACCTAAAGAGAAGCTCGCACAACGCATGTTCTTCTTCTGGTACAAGCCTGAAGAGAGAAAGCCCATTGAGCAAGAGCTCAGACGCATAGGACGCGCCGACCTTATACCTAAGTTGTATAGTCAGCCGTTTGGTTTCCGTCAAGCTCCCATGCGCTACGAGCCAAAGCCTTACGGCGACGAAAGCAAGAAGAAAGGCAAGCACGGCTACGGACAAGAGAGCGGCTCGCCCTACAAGAAAGAAGGTGCTGCACACAAGAAGGGAACAGCCGCCCGCAACACAAACGCTCCCGCCTACAGAACAGATGCAACCTTCACGCCCAAGGGTGGCAGCAGAAGCTACAAGGATACTGGCACACAAAGCAGAAGCAGCCGTTCTTCGTTCAATCCTAATTTTAAGAACAATAAAATAAGCCGCAACGGCGACTCACAAAAAGGACGAAGACGATAACCGGCATTTTCAAAACTGTAAAAACAAGAAACAACAAAACAGGTGCGCGAGAACATAATCTAACAAAGATTGTTTTTGCGCACCTGATTTTTTTAATAGACTTAACACCAATATTATAACAAATGCCAACAAACAAGGCGTTCAACTCAAACGTATAATATGAAAATGACGATCAACGACATCACAGAACGTTCTGGCAACTTGCCTTCATCAAGCATTTCGGACGCTCTAAACAGTTGTGTAAGGAAACACAATTGTGCGATAGTGACTGCCCCTCCAGGAGCGGGTAAGTCGACCTTGTTGCCACTTACCCTGTTGGCTGGCCTTGACACAGAGGGCAAGATTCTCATGCTTGAGCCACGACGTCTGGCAGCACGACAGATAGCCGAACGCATGGCTGATATTCTTGGCGAGAAAGCGGGAGAAACGGTGGGATATAGAATGAGGTTTGAAAGCAAGGTGTCGGCAAAAACACGCATAGAGGTTCTCACAGAAGGCATTCTGACGCGCATGCTTGTAGACGATGCCACTCTCGATGGCGTTGATGTGGTCATTTTTGACGAGTTTCACGAACACAGCATAAACACGGACCTCGCTCTTGCCCTGACGCGACAAACGCAACAGGTCATTCGTCCTGACCTTAAAATCGTGATCATGTCGGCAACAATAGCAACAGAAAATATATGTAAACAGTTTGACGCTCCTCTGATAGAGAGCGAGGGACGCATGTTTCCCGTAAACATCGTAAATGCAACAGAAGACACAACACCTGCCTCTGCCGCGGTCGACACAGCACGGGCCATATTGTCGGCTCACAGAAACCACGAAGGCGACATTTTGGCGTTTCTTCCAGGTCAAGGCGACATTGAACGATGCATGGACATGCTCGGCGCAGCACTCGCTCCCACAAACGTTTATCCGCTCTACGGCAACCTGTCGCCCGAGCAGCAGCGCAAGGCAATAGCGCCGTCGCGCGACGGGGAACGTAAGGTTGTGTTGGCTACGCCTATTGCCGAAACCTCAATAACCATCGAAGGAGTGAGGGTTGTCATAGACACAGGGTTGTGTCGCTCGCTTGTGTTTAACGGGCGCACAGGTCTGAGCAGGTTAGAGACCGTTAGGATAAGCATGGACATGGCCACGCAACGTAGTGGCCGTGCTGGCCGTGTGGCTCCGGGCACATGCTATCGTCTTTGGACGCTGGCTTCAGAACATAACATGGCACCACAACGCAAGCCTGAGATAGAGACCCAAGACCTCGCGCCCTTGGCTTTGTCGGTTGCGGCCTTTGGCGAAAGCAATATCGAGACGTTGCCATGGCTTGACGTACCGCCAACAGCAAGCGTGGCGAAAGCTGTAAACCTGCTCACATCGCTTGGCGCTCTTGATGAGGACAGAACCATCACGCCCTTGGGACGCAAGATGTCGGATATGCCTTGTCACCCTCGCATCGCCCGTATGATCCTTGGAGCCAACACATCAGAGCAGAAGGCGTTGGCGTGTGACATTGCGGCCTTGCTTGAAGAGAAGAACCCCATGAGCGACATCGAAGACACCGACATTGCCATACCCTTATACTCGCTCCGTTCTGCAAGAGAGAAGCACCAGACAGGCCGATGGAAACAAGCCTTGATGTCTGCACAAGAGTATCTACGCATGGCTCATGTCAAAGAAGACAACAACGCCGTCGACTCGTTTGACGCAGGACAACTTCTTGCTCTCGCCTATCCTGAACGTATTGCCATGGCCACAAACAGTTTTGGCGGATACCGTATGGCAAACGGGCAGGATGTTGTCTTGGCACAAGACGACACGATGTTGGCAAACCAATGGATCGTGGTTGCTTCGCTATATGCTGCGCCCAACACCAAGGGCACGGTCTTTGTAGCCGCACCCGTGCATATAGACGATGTTGCTTCACAGGTAGCGAGCACGCGCGACAACGTGTCATGGGACAGCAGACAAGGATGCGTTGTCATGCAACGGGAAGAGCGGATTGGCAAACTCACCGTCGGTTCGCGTCAGTTACACAACGCAGACAACAAACAGATTATAGACATTATATGTAAAGCGTTGCGCAAGGACGGACTCAGCATGCTTACCTGGGACGACAAGGTGCAACGTCTGCAACGCCGTGTACAAGCCGTAGCCACATGGCACCCCGACATGAACATCCCAGACATCTCAACAGAGCACCTGCTTGACACAGCATCAGAATGGCTACCTATTTATCTTACACAAGGCAACCATCTGCTCACCACAACTTCAGAACTGAAAAAACTCAACCTTGCTGAGATCGTTTGGAACATCATTCCCTATGACCAACAGCAGGAGATAGACCGTCTGGCACCAACACACATAACGGTACCGACGGGCAGCCGCATACTTATCGACTACCGTCAAGGAGCACAAGCTCCCATTGTGAGCGTGCGTCTGCAAGAATGTTTCGGCATGACCACAACGCCTTGTGTTGACGACGGAAGATGTCCTGTACTCATGGAACTGCTGTCGCCAGGCTTCAAGCCCGTGCAGCTGACACAAGACATTGAGAGCTTCTGGAGTGGCACTTATTTTGAAATAAGAAAAGAGTTGCGCCGCCGTTACCCGAAACATTATTGGCCAGAAAACCCGTTAGAGGCTGAAGCTGTGAGGGGTGTAAAAAGGAGAGACAACAAATAAGAGGGTTTTGTTGCTGTGTTGGTTGTTTCAGTACACAATAAAACGGCGATAGTGGCGTTATTTTTAGAAAAGTGAACAGAAAAAGTAACAGAAAACGACAAAACAAGCAAAAGGAAAGACAATTGTCTATGAACAAGATATCATTATTCATTATAACGTTTTTCATTGGATGCCTCACCATAGCATGTGACGATGACAATTTTGACATGTCGCCGTCACAAGCCCTCACGTTCTCAAACGACACGATACGTTTTGACACCTTGTTTTCTACCGTGCCTTCATCAACACGCTCGTTTTGGGCTTTCAACAAGACAGGTAGCGGCATACGTTGCACATCGGTTAGGCAAGAGCGCGGCAACCAGTCGGGCTTCCGTATAAATGTTGACGGAGCGTTTCTTGGACAAGCATCGGGATATGCTGTGTCAGACATTGAACTGCGAAAGAAAGACAGCATAAGGATTTTCGTAGAAGCAACCTTTCCAAACAACTATAAAGGCAAGCCGTCAGAGATTGAGGACAACCTGGTGTTCACGCTAGAAAACGGTAAACAACAGAAGGTCAATCTTAACGCCTTTGCCTGGGATTGCAACATTGTGCGTAACCTGCGCATAGACAAAGACACAACTTTGGCAGCAGACACAAAGCCCCTTGTTGTATATGGACCTATAGAGGTGGCAAAAGGAGCAACACTCACGTTAGCACCAGGCCTGACACTCTATTTTCATGGCAACGCAGGAATAGATGTTCATGGCCGACTGGTAAGCAACGGCACAGCCGACGCTAAGGTTGTGTTGCGAGGCGACCGCCTTGACCGTATGTTCGACTATCTGCCCTACGACCGTGTCAGCGGACAATGGAACGGACTGCATTTCTATGAAGAGTCGTACGACAACATGTTAAGGAACACCGACATACATAGCACATACGACGGCATTGTGGTCGACTCGTCTGCTCTCGACCGCACAACGCTAACCCTTGAAAACAGCATTGTGCACAACTGCCAAGGCTATGGATTGAAGACCACAAACGCCGTGGTAAACATAACCAACTGTCAGCTAACAAACACCCTACACGACTGCTTGTTTGTTGATGGCGGCAACGTGAGAATCAACGCCACAACCATGGCACAGTTCTACCCCTTCGACTCACAGCGTGGTGCCGCCCTTCGCTTCTCGTCTGTAAACAACCCGTTACAATCGCTTGTTTGCAAAAACTCTATTGTGACGGGCTACGCCGACGATTTGCTTTTCTCAGAAAGCGAGAAAGACAGCGACCATGCCAACGAATTTCAGTTTTACAGTTGTCTGCTGCGCACGCCAAAGGTAGAGACAGAAGACAGCATAAGATTTAAAGATGTTGTGTATGAAGATGTTAGCGACACCACATCTTACGGTCTTAAAAACTTTGTTCTCATAGACGGCGATCATCAACAATATGATTTCCATCTTAAAGATAAAGCAGCAGCCATAGGCATTGCAGACAAAACCTCTATGCCGTCTACCGACTTGACAGGGCAAAAACGCGATGACACACCCGACGTTGGAGCCTATGAGTTTGTGGCCACAGAAAACAAAGAAGAAGAAAAGTGATTGAGCGTTCTAAGGTTCAGAACATCTCATAATTGAAACGTAAGACAAGAGAATGAACAAAAGAGATGCTTAAAAACGCTTAAGGAAAGATGCTTAAAGAAAAAAAGAAGCATGAAAGCAGAAGCATAAAGAAAAGAAACATAAAGAAAAAGACATAAAAATAGAGAACTAAATACTAAAGACATATTACTATTATGAAAGAGTTTGAAATTGTAACAAAGATAAAGCTGTGGCCCTTTGAAGAGCTGCATCCAAATGACCGTCAGCTGGTTGAGATGGCCATAAAGGCCACAGAAGGCGCATACGCCGAGTATAGCCATTTTTATGTAGGAGCCGCAGCACGCCTTGCCGACAGAACAATAGTTACAGGTGCTAACCAAGAGAATGCTGCCTTCCCGTCAAGTCTCTGCGCCGAACGCACAACGCTCTTTGCTGCACAGGCAAACCATCCGACACAACCCGTTGAGACAATAGCCATCGCGGCACGCAACGACAACGGCTTTCTCAAAGCCCCGATCTCACCCTGTGGCGCTTGCCGACAGGTTATGATTGGCGTAGAAGACCGTTACGGCACCCCCATGCGTGTGCTGCTTTATGGTACCGACGGCGTGTACGACATTGCGTCTGCCAAAGACCTCTTGCCGTTCTGTTTCGTTAGCGACAGCATGAAATAACAGAAAGACAGCACGAAATAATAAAGAGACAAAGAAAGGAATGGGTTAAAAACCCATAAAGCCCACACTATTTTGGGTATATCCCTCCTTTCTTTGTCTTTTTTTTCGTAAATTTGCACCAATATACGTTTAGGGCCTCTTTTTAGAGTCTGAAACGTGCGTTAGAAAACTGTAGAATTGAAAATATTTTATGAGCAAACAAGTAGAGAAAATCAAAGAGCTTATCGCCAAGCGCGAGAAAGCTCGTCTCGGAGGTGGCGAAAAAGCCATTGAGAAACAGCATGCACGCGGAAAGTACACAGCACGCGAGCGTATAGACATGCTCGTTGACAAAGATTCGTTTGAAGAATATGACATGTTCAAGCTTCACCGTTGCCACAATTTCGGCATGGAGAAGAAGCAGTATCTGGGCGATGGTGTGGTAGCCGGCTCGGCAACCATCGATGGCCGTCTGGTATATGTTTACGCTCAAGACTTCACAGTGAACGGCGGTTCTCTCTCTGAGACCATGTCGCAGAAGATCTGCAAGGTGATGGACATGGCCATGACAATGGGCGCTCCTGTCATCTGCATGAACGACTCGGGGGGTGCACGCATTCAGGAAGGAATCTGCGCCCTCGCAGGCTACGGCGAGATTTTTGAGCGCAACATCTTGGCCAGCGGCGTCATTCCTCAGATTTCAGGTATCTTCGGTCCCTGCGCAGGAGGTGCTGTTTATTCACCAGCTTTGACCGACTTCATCCTCATGATGGAGAACACCAGCTACATGTTCCTCACAGGTCCTAAGGTTGTAAAGACGGTTACAGGCGAGGACATCGACTCAGAGCACCTCGGCGGCGCTTCTGTACATGCTACAAAGAGCGGTGTAACCCATTTCACAGCCAAGACAGAGGAAGAGGCAATGGAGCTCATCAAGACTCTGCTCAGCTACATCCCCTCAAACAACCAGGAGGAGGCTCCTCGTGTAGAGTGTACCGACCCCATCGACCGCAAGGAAGACTTGCTCAACGAGATTCTTCCCGATGATCCCAACAAGGCCTACGACATGTATAAGGTTATTGGTGCCATCACCGACAACGGAGAGTTCTTCGAGGTGCAGCCTAAGTTTGCAAAGAACATCATCACAGGCTTTGCTCGCTTCAACGGTCAGAGCGTTGGCATCGTTGCCAACCAGCCGGCATGCTACGCTGGTGTGCTCGACACCAATGCTTCACGCAAGGGAGCCCGCTTCGTGCGCTTCTGCGATGCCTTCAACATTCCTATCGTATCGCTTGTTGACGTTCCAGGCTTCCTTCCCGGCACAGGTCAGGAGTATAACGCCGTTATCTTGCACGGAGCACAGCTTCTCTACGCTTACGGCGAGGCTACCGTTCCCAAGATTACCATCACTCTGCGCAAGAGCTATGGCGGTAGCCACATCGTGATGGGTTGCAAGCAGCTGCGTGCCGACCTCAATTTCGCATGGCCTACCTCTGAGATTGCCGTTATGGGAGCATCGGGGGCTGTGGCTGTGCTCTGCGCAAAGGAAGCCAAAACTCATGAAGATCCGAAGGCATTCCTCGCTGAGAAAGAGGCCGAGTATACCGACATGTTCGCAAACCCCTATCAGGCAGCCCAGTACGGTTACATCGACGACGTTATCGAGCCTCGCAACACACGCTTCCGCATCTGTCGCGGTTTGGCACAGTTGGCAACAAAACGCCAGTCGCTGCCCGCCAAGAAGCATGGTTGCATGCCTATGTAAGGAACATAACAGGTGAGAAAACAAAAAAATCATTATGGCAACAGACAAGAACATTTTCGCAGCAATTGCCCTCGCTCTCCACGAGTTTAAGGGAAACAATGTGCATGACAAAGAGCCTGGCGTGATAACCATCAAGCCACGCCACACTTTGTGGAATGCGAAATTTCAGGTAATGACATCTAAACCAGAAAGAAGATGAAAGAATATAAATATACTATCGACGGAAAAGAATATAAAGTAGAGATTGGCGACATTGCCGACAACATCGCCAACGTGACCGTCAACGGCGAAGCCTTTAAGGTGGAGATGGAGCCCGAACCAGAACCCGAGAAGAAGAAGGTTGTTGTGCAGCCTGCGGCAGCACAGCCCGCTTCTGACAATAACACGACAAGCGCAGCCAACGTCAACACAGCCAATGCCGTGAAGGCTCCTCTGCCAGGTGTAATCACCGAGATCAAGGTAAATGTTGGCGACACCGTGAGCGCTGGCGACACCGTTGTGGTTCTCGAGGCTATGAAGATGGCCAACAACATTGAGGCCGAGAAGAGCGGCAAGGTTACAGCCATCTGCGTAAAACAGGGCGAGAGCGTTATGGAAGACTCTCCGCTGGTTGTAATTGAATAAACGACCATGCGTAAACGCATCTTACAGATTGTCAACCTGCCGTTGGTTGCTGTCGGGGTGTTCATCCTCGTGCTGACCTTTTTCCTACCTATCACAAACACCAATGTCATAAACGTTGTGGCTTGGCTGCTTATTATGGTAGGAGCTGTGGGATATGTTGTAAGCCAAAAACGAAAATGAAAGTTGTCAGGCATGAAGCTTCATGCAAGAAACGATCATACACAAAACAAACAATGGCTGACAAGCATAAACAGGCAATCGCATAACAACAACAAAAGAGGCTGTGCCGAGAAATCGAGCACAGCCTCTTTTTTATTTTTTGAAATTGCTTTTCTTGCTTTCCTTATTTGTTAAGAATTTAACATGAACCCAAATCGGTCATTAGGCCGTTTTATGTATTATTTTATAACTGCTTGCAATCTTTTGGTTTTTATAAGTTGTCTTTTGCTTGTTTTTAATTCGCAATAGCTCGCTATTACTCATTAAAAGCCAAACAAAATCCATTCTTCTAAAAATCCAAAATCCAAGCAAGCCCTAACGACCGATTTGGGTTAAAAGAGCAGTCAGAAATCATCATTAAACAATTTGATGTTTTTTTTATTTTACCGTAATGTGGAAACATCCTTGCTTAACCTCATATTTCACCAAACACTTGTTTTGTTTTCTTGCATCGTTGAGCACCTCGCTAAGGACCCATTTAAGCGTGTCGTTACGCACCTGTCGGCGACGAGGTCCGTCTGGATCTTCCACAGTCTTGTAACGATTGTAGCACACATCGAAGGTTGTGCCATAAAGATGGCAACTGTTTTGTGTGGCATTGCCGTTCTTGCTGCGCAGTTTTTCGACATCGGCTTTTGTACGCAACACGCTGGTAACAATAATCTTATGCAAGGGAATACCCTTTACCTGTAAACTATCAAAGAAGCTACGGCCAATATCTTGCAGTAGCACCGATGCACGCGGCACAAGATACGGAATGCTGTTGTTAAGACGGTCCACATAGAAATAAGGGTTGCTTCCCACATATACCAGCTCTTTCTTTCGGTGCTCAGCATCTTCGCGGTTATGCACAGGTTTCACACCATGTTTCTTCGCTGCCTCAAGCTGTACGTCGTTTTGGTCGGGAAAAGTGTTTCCGAAATGAGGCACACTATAAATGCGATGCTTTGCCACAGAACCGTCAGGATTGAAGAAACGTGTTGTCGACAGTTTGCCTGTCCAGCGCTGCGGCTTCTCCAAATTAATGTCTTCACGTTTTGTCTCATCAGTCACATTTGGCGTTTCGTCAGTTGTCAACTTTCCGTCAGAAGCCTCATTGGCTTTGCCGTTTGAGCCATTCTTAGCATCTTCACTCGTTTCCTTTTCCTCCACTTCAGCAACTATAGTAGAGCTGTCTGTAGAATCGTTCTTAATGACGCCAATGTTGTTGGCTTTCGTGTCGTCAGCAACAGACGGAAAGACGGCACGCACAACGGCAAGTGCAATAACGCACAATCCAAACGCTTGAATGTATCTTTTCTTACTTATCATCTGTAAAAAATCTTTATCTTGTAGATAGTTTATTTTATTACCTCAAACCGTGCAAACTTAACGAGCAGCTGTTTCTGTCCAACCTCCTCAAACCTTACGGTAGCCTTGGTGTTTTCGCCCTCCCCTTCTATTCGCAAAATCTCGCCCTTACCAAACCTCTGATGAACAATCTTTGCGCCAACAGCGAGGTTGCCATTAGACGGTCTCGATTGTGAAAGTCTTGAAGTCGTCGACATTTGGTTCAAAGACGATCCTAACCTTGCTACGCTCTGTCTTGGCACAGACATAGCCGAACGAGGTATCGACGGAATGTGGTGGCGTTGCTTTGAGGTCGGTTCTTGACGCAAACGGCTTGCTGTTGAATCATTAAACGAGTTGCGAGATCCAAAGGACGAACCGCGTGACGAGCCAAAGGAAGATATCTTCTCGCCAACAGAATCTTCATCGTCATTAGCCGTGTGCATGAAGCAAGGGTCAATGTCCTTTATGAACCTACTAGGAATGTCATACTCGGTTTTTCCGTAACGATAGCGCGTCTTTGCACATGTAAGATAACAATGTTTCTCTGCTCGCGTTATTGCCACATACAACAATCGACGTTCCTCTTCAAGCTGCCTAGGATTGCCTGCCGACCGCTGTCCGGGAAAGATATTCTCTTCCATACCAACCACAAAGACAGTAGGAAACTCAAGTCCCTTTGCAGCATGAATGGTCATGAGCGACACTCTGCTTTCTGCCTCATCATCGCTCTCCTTATCTGTAAGCAACGACACCTCTTGCAAAAAGTTGCCCAAGTAGATTTCGTCATCATTGTTTTCCTCACGTTTAATGTCGACAAACTCTTGCAGTTCGTTCAAGAGTTCATCCACATTCTCCTGTCGAGCCAATCCTTCAGGCGTTTTATCTCCAAAAATTTCAGCATGAAGCCCCGACTGTCGAATGATAAATTCAGCCATAGAGGCTGCATCAGTAGTGTTTGCCTTTTCAATAAATGCCGAAATAAGCTCCGCAAACTTGTCCAGTTTGGCCTGTGTGCCTTTGTTTACCGCAAGCTGATAGCTACTTGGATCTGTTAGTACCTGCCAGAAGCTCACGTCCCGTTCGTTTGCCTTATCCGAAATTTTGGAGATGGTCGACGCGCCTATGCCACGTTTTGGCGTAACGATAACACGCTTCATAGCCTCCTCGTCATTGGGGTTAATGACAACACGGAAATATGACAATATGTCTTTAATCTCCTTTCGCTGATAAAAACTCAGTCCGCCATAAATTTTATAAGGAATGGAGAGTCGGCGAAACTCGTCCTCAAAGCATCGGCTTTGCGAGTTTGTGCGATAGAGAATGGCAAAATCGTTGAAGTCGAGATCTTCAAGTCGCATTCTCCTTCTTATCTCACGCGCCACATACGAAGCCTCCAGACGGTCAGAGAAACATGTTACATATTCAATTGCCTCACCCTCTGCGTTCCTACTGAACACATCCTTACGGATCTGCCTCTCGTTGTGCATGATAAGACTGTTAGCCGCTTCCACGATGCGTTGCGTGCTACGATAGTTTTGCTCAAGCTTTATGGTTACGACATTATCATATAGCTTGTTAAAGTCGAGGATATTATCAATGTTTGCACCACGGAACCCATAGATGCTCTGTGCATCGTCGCCCACGACACAAATATTCTGATTTTCTTTAGTAAGCTGATACACAATACATTGCTGTGCATAGTTGGTATCCTGATACTCATCCACCAACATATATTTAAATCTCTGCGCATAATGTTCGCGCACCTCAGGATTGTTTTTAAACAGCAGATAAGTGTTTAGTAACAAGTCGTCAAAATCCATTGCATTAGAAGCATGGCATCGTTGTTCATACATGGTGTAAATGTTATGAATCTCCGCCATGTCGTTTTGTTCGTCAGCCCTCATCGCTACAGAGTCGTTAGCATACATCTCCGCCGTGACGAGCCTATTCTTTGCCATACTTATATGGTAGCGCACATTAGCCGCTTTATATTTATTGTCGTCCAGCCCCATCTCCTTGATAATAGAGTTGATGAGGGAACGAGCGTCAGCTTCATCATAAATGGTATAGTTTGACGTGAAGCCGATGTGTGCAGCCTCACGTCTCAATATACGCGAGAAGACCGAATGGAACGTGCCCATGTTCAGTCCCATGGCCAACTCCGTACCCACCAACTTAGCCACACGCTCCTTCATCTCCTTTGCAGCTTTGTTGGTAAAGGTCAGGGCAAGTATGTTCCAAGGGTTCAGCCCCATGTCGGGATGTTGCAAGAGATAAGCTATCTTGTAAGTAAGCACGCGCGTTTTACCTGAGCCCGCACCTGCAATCACAAGTTCGGGTCCATCACAATACTGCACGGCTTCACGTTGCCTTTCGTTGAGTTGGTCAAGAATGTTTGTCATAAAACAGATTTGTTTGAGTCAAAAGAATATGAACCTTATGAAACATATTTTTAAAAGGGAAACCTCTGAAAGGAATCTTCTACGACATGAAGCCTCAAAAGGCAAGCTTTCCTCAAAAGGCAAGCTTTCCTCAAGAGCCACTTTTTATTTTCTCTTACGATGATATACCCCTCCCGCAGCCGAATCGGGATTTATGTCTTCACCCTCCTTTGGGAATGTAGGTATGAACCTCATCTCATGCTCTATCGCCGATCTTCGTTTGCGCAGATAAGGCGTGGGATGAGCGCTGTCCATCTTTCTTGGGTTTGGCAATGTTGCAGCCACAAGAGCGCACTCAGCCCGTGACAGGTCTTTTGCTGTTTTCGAGAAATGATATTCGGCTACGGCATCAGCACCGTAAATGCCGTTTCCCATCTCTATAGAGTTGAGATAAACCTCCATGATGCGCTGCTTGCTCCACATCAGTTCTATGAGAGCAGTAAAATAGACCTCAAAGCCTTTTCGTGTCCAGCTACGCCCAGGCCACAGAAACACGTTCTTGGCCGTTTGCTGTGAGATGGTGCTTGCTCCGAGCTTACGTTTGCCACCCCTGCGGTTGCGCTTTGCTGCCTTCTGGATGGCGTCAAAATCGAAGCCGTGGTGAAGCAGAAAACGTTGATCCTCACTTGCCATGACCGCTACAGGCAGGTGTGGAGAAATGTTGTCAAGGCTCACCCAATGATGATGCCAAATTATGCTTTCTCCCGAGGCTGCTTGCTGAAAGCTACGAATGACCATGAGAGGCGTTACATATACGGGTATAAAACGGTAAGCCACCACAGCCAAGATGGTAGAAGAGAAAAATATGGCCAACGCCCATTTCACTATTGCCAGAACAATTTTCATGTTTTTGTTGCTTATTGCGTTATATTATTAAACGCAGAAAAGAGACTGGGCGCACGCGCCCACATGTGAAGCGCGCAATGCCACAGTCTCTATAATGTCAAAGTGTGTTATGAATGTTGCAAAGAAAAAATCAGTTCAGCGTACCGTTGTTGGCGGCGTTCACCATTGCCTGACTTGCATACAGATAAACCTCCACACGGCGGTTCTGCTGACGGCCAGCAGCTGTAGAGTTGTCAGCAACAGGGTCTGAGCTGCCCTTGCCTGTGACGTTCTGCAACTGAGTTGCCGACACGCCACATGTCTTGAGATAGTTGGCCACGCTCTGTGCGCGGTTGTTGCTCAACGGAACGTTAATTCCGTCATTGCCTGTTGAGTCGGTGTGACCGTAGATGTCAACATGACAGTCGGTGTTGTTCTTCAACACGTTAGAAAACTTAGCGAGGTCTGTCTTTGAAGCGCTGTTCAGCTCAGCCTTGTTTGTTGCGAACAGAATGCCTGAGTCGAATGTCACCTTCACGGCTTTCAAGCCGTTGTTATCAGTAACCTCTTCCACCTTAGCGTTCTCCACCTGCTGTTTAGCCTGCTCAGCCACCTTGTCCATGTGACGACCTATGATGGCACCCGTTCCAGCACCGACGGCTCCGCCGATAGCTGCGCCTACAGCCGTGTTTCCCGCAATTTTACCAATGATAGCACCTAACACAGCGCCACCGCCAGTTCCGATAAGGGCTCCAGTGCCCTGCTTTGTTTGGCAACTAAAAATGGTCAGAAGACACATTGCCAGAGTCATTACTTTGAATTTCTTCATAGCTTTTAAAAAATATTAATATTACTATACAGAAGCGTGTCACCACGCTCTTTCACGGGGTTTACAAACTATTAGAGTGTTTTCGCACACGAAAGTTTAAAATTTGCATTGCAAAGATAATTGTTTTTTTATTATAATGGCACCATTACAACATTTTTTTGTAATTTTGCAAATAAATTTATCTATACTGCGCGTTCATCGCGTAAAGAAAAGAAGCTACGAACAACAAAAAGTATAGAGAACAAAAATAAAAACAAAATAAAGACAATGGCAAAAGAATTAAAAGATTTGACCAAGCGTGCCGACAACTACAGTCAGTGGTACAACGACTTGGTTGTGAAAGCCGACCTCGCAGAGCAGTCTGCCGTGCGCGGATGTATGGTTATCAAGCCCTATGGCTACGCCATCTGGGAGAAGATGCAGCACCAGCTCGACACCATGTTTAAAGAGACAGGTGTACAGAACGCTTATTTCCCCTTGCTCATCCCTAAATCGTTCCTGAGCCGTGAGGCAGAGCATGTTGAAGGCTTTGCCAAGGAATGTGCCGTGGTGACCCACTATCGTCTGCGCTCAAAGGCCGACAAAAGCGGTGTTGAGGTAGACCCCAACGCAAAGCTCGACGAGGAGCTGATCATTCGCCCCACCTCAGAAACAATCATCTGGAACACATATAAAAACTGGATTCACTCATGGCGCGACCTGCCCTTGATGTGCAACCAATGGTGTAACGTCATGCGTTGGGAGATGCGCACACGCCCGTTCCTCCGCACGTCAGAGTTTCTTTGGCAGGAGGGCCACACAGCCCACGCCACAAAGGAGGAGGCAGAGAAGGAAGCACAGAAGATGCTGCACGTCTATGCCGAATTTGCAGAGAAATGGATGGCTGTGCCTGTAGTACAGGGTGTGAAGAGCGCCACCGAGCGTTTTGCAGGAGCCCTCGACACCTACACCATCGAGGCCATGATGCAGGACGGCAAGGCCCTTCAGAGCGGCACCAGCCACTTCCTTGGCCAGAACTTCGCCAAGGCTTTTGGCGTTACATATCTTAATAAGGAGAACAAGCCCGAGTATGTATGGGCCACATCATGGGGTGTGTCTACACGTCTCATCGGTGCCCTTATCATGACCCACTCTGACGACAATGGCCTTGTGCTTCCTCCGAAGCTCGCCCCCATACAGGTGGTCATCATCCCCATCTCAAAGAACGACGAACAGCTTGCAGCCATCACGGCCAAGATGCAACCCATCATCGACCAGCTGCGCAAGGCAGGAATCAGCGTCAAGTATGACGATGCCGACAACAAACGTCCGGGCTTCAAGTTTGCCGACTATGAGCTCAAGGGTGTGCCCGTGCGTCTTGCCATCGGTGGCCGCGACCTGGAGAACGGCACCATCGAGGTTATGCGCCGCGACACCCTGGAAAAGGAAACGCTTCCTCTTGATGGCATTGCAGAGGCTGTGGAGAAGATGCTTGACGACATACAGAACAACATCTTCGAGAAGGCTCGCAAGTATCGCGATGCCCACATCTACGAGTGCGACAACTATGAAGAGTTCAAGGAGCGCATAAAGGACGGCGGCTTCTTCCTCTGCCATTGGGACGGTACAGCCGAGACCGAAGCTAAGATCAAGGAGGAAACACAGGCAACCATTCGCTGCGTGCCCTTCATGTTTGAACAAACTCCTGGCATCGACATGGTATCGGGCAAGCCAGCCACACAGCGCGTAATCATTGCCCGCAGCTACTAAGAACCACCTAACGCATATATATAAGAGAACGTGTGCTGTGGCACGCCACAGCACACACACTCTATCAGAAACAAGAATACTAATAACTTACATTATTTATCAACACTTTATTCTTAATCAATGGATTGGATCATTAATTTGTTTACGAACACCGAATCCGTTGCTCACATTTCCATCCTCTATGCCGTGGTCATAGCCGTCGGCATTCTGTTAGGAAAGATAAAGATTGGCGGTATCTCCCTTGGAGTGACCTTCGTTCTTTTCGCGGGAATTGTAGCTGGACACATCGGTTTCACAGCTCCGGTCAACATTCTGAGCTTCATCCAGGACTTCGGACTTATCCTGTTCGTGTTCTGCATAGGTTTGCAGGTGGGCCCGGGTTTCTTCGAGAGTTTTAAGAAAGGTGGTGTAACGCTCAACCTGCTCTCTACAACAACCGTTGTGCTTAACGTCGCCGTGATGTTTGCATGCTATTACATCTTCTTCGACACCAACGACAAGACGAACCTTCCCATGATGGTTGGCACGCTCTATGGTGCCGTAACCAACACCCCAGGTCTTGGTGCTGCCAACGAAGCCCTCGAGTCGGTATGGAACACCACCACCAACGGCACCATGCCTCAGATCGCATCGGGCTACGCCTGTGCTTATCCGCTTGGTGTGCTCGGCATCATCGGTGCCACCATTGCCGTGCGCTTCATCACACGCACCCGTCTTGCCGACGAGGAGGAAGAACTGAAGGAGGAAGAGGCTGAGAACCCGCACGCCAAGCCACACCAGATGCACCTTAAGGTAGACAACACCTACCTTGCCGGTCGCACCGTGGCACAGATCAACGAGTTTCTCAACCGCGATGTGGTGTTCTCACGTCTGTTCCATGATGGTAAATACACCATTCCCATCAGCAAGGACAAGTTTGAGATGGGCGACGAGGTGCTCGTGGTATGTGCCGAGGCCGACGCTGAAGCCATACAGGCCTTCATCGGTCCTGAGGTCGACACACCATGGGAGGAGGACGAGAGCAACCAGCCGTTGGTGTCACGCCGCATCGTGGTTACCAACTCGTCAATGAACGGCAAGACGCTTGGCAAAATGCACTTCTCAAGCGTTTACGGCGTTACCGTGACACGCATCTCACGTCAGGGCATGGATGTGTTTGCATCGCGCAACTACCGTTTCCAGGTGGGTGACAAGATTCTTGTTGTTGGTCCTGAGGACAATGTTAACCGCATCTCTGAACTCATGGGCAACTCTGTTAAGCGCCTCGACACACCAAACATCGCAACTATCTTCATCGGCATCATCATCGGTATCTTGTTCGGAAGCATTCCTTTCGCCATCCCTGGCATGCCTGTGCCTCTGAAGCTCGGTATCGCTGGCGGTCCGCTGATCATCGCCATCCTCATCGGTCGCTTCGGCCACCGCATGAAGCTCAACACCTACACCACCACATCTGCCAACATGATGCTCCGCGAGATTGGACTTGTGCTCTTCCTCGCCAGCGTTGGTGTCAAGGCAGGCGCCCACTTCTGGGAGACCGTGGTCCAGGGCGATGGCTTGATGTATGTGTTCACAGGCTTCCTCATAACCATCATCCCCATCCTTATCGTCGGTGTGATTGCCCGTCTGAAGTTCAAGTTCAACTATTTCACCATCATGGGTATGATTGCCGGTACATGTACCGATCCTCCAGCACTTGCTTACGCCAACAGCGTCTGCTCGCGTGAGGCTCCCGCCATCGGCTATTCTACCGTTTATCCGTTGAGCATGTTCCTCCGTATCTTTACGGCACAGCTCATCGTGCTCTTCTGCTGCGGATAACAATGGTTAGCAAATAATTTAAAGTAGGAGGTAAATACCAATAACAGGCATTTACCTCCTATTTTTGTATTTACTGTCCTCTCACACCCACGAATATGCGGTTCCGCATACTGGCATAAATCCATTTTTGCAAACAGAAACATCTATGTAAAGCATTTCAGTAACACTTTTCCTATATAGTAAAGTTATTCAGTAATGGAATAAATTTGTAGTAAAGTAATTTAGTAAAAGCAAGAGAAAAGTGTAAAGTAAAATCAGTCAAAGTCAGTAAGACAGATATTATTGTAAAATGACATATTTATGCTTTGCAAGTGACGTGTTTACGATTTCGTAAGTGACATGTTTATAAAATGCATAAAAAAGCCAAGGCATGTAATACGCCTTGGCTTTAATTTGTTATACTAAAATCTTGTTTCTAAACTAAGAGCTCTTTAAAACTAAGAGCCTTATTCGTTTTCAAGATCAATAGCGAAGTAGCCCTTCTTGCCTGTCGGGTAAACACCCTGGATGTAGAGCACCGGCTCACGGCTTGTAGAAGCCTCCTTGACAACCTGCTGCAGATCCTCGATGGTCTTCATTGGAGTGTCGTTAACGCGCTGAATGACAAAGCCCTTGACCATGCCTCTATCCTTCAGTTTGCCATTGCTGATCTTTGTAACCTCAAGACCATAGCTGATGTTGAGCTGACGCTTTGTCTCGGCAGTAACCTCACGGAAGTTTCCACCCAGCACATCAAGGTCAGCCTTCTGCACAACCTTGGTATTGCCCTGCTCGTTCTTCAGAGTGACCGTCTTGGTGCTCTTCTTCTTGTCGCGCAGGTAGGTCAGCGACACCTTGTCGCCCGGACGCTTCTGAGCGAGGATCTCTTGCAGCTCAGCCATCTTACTAACATTCTTGCCGTCAACAGCCACAATCACGTCGCCTGTCTTAAGACCAGCCTCTTCGGCTGCGCTGCCTTCAGTTACCTTAGCCACATAGATGCCCTCCATTGTGCCGAGGTCCACATCCTTATCCTTGTCTTTCTGAGCGTCAACATAGTTTTTCACATCCTGTCCCTGGATGCCGATCACAGCACGCTGCACGGTTCCATATTTTTTCAAGTCGTCCACCACCTTGTTCATGATAGATGTAGGAATGGCGAATCCATAGCCGCTGAACGAGCCTGTCTGCGAGTAGAGCATGGCGTTGATGCCGATAAGCTCACCCTTGGTATTGACGAGCGCACCACCAGAATTGCCGGGGTTAATGGCAGCATCGGTCTGTATGAACGACTCCACGCCGTTCTGATAGAGCGAACGACCCTTGGCGCTAACAATGCCCGCTGTCACGGTGTTGGTGAGATTGAAGGGGTTGCCCACGGCGAGCACCCATTCGCCAACCTTGATCTTCTCGCTGTCGGCGATGGTGATGGCAGGCAGATTCTTGCCGTCAATCTTTATGAGTGCGAGGTCTGTCGTTTTGTCAGTACCGATAATTCGGGCTGAATATTCCTTATTGTCGTTAAGTGTCACAGTCAGCTCGTCAGCACCTTCCACCACATGGTTGTTGGTAACGATGTAGCCATCGGCAGAAATGATCACGCCCGATCCAGAACCTTGCTGCTTGGGTGTGCGATACTGACGTTTCTGCTTTCCTCCATTGCCCTGATTGGGGTTTCCGAAAAATCCGAATGGATCGCTGAAGAAATCGTCGAACGGGTTGCTTTGCATCTCCACGGTCTCCACCTTGCTGTTGCGTGTGCAAAGGATGTGTACAACCGACGGAAGCGATTTCTCGGCAGCGTATGTAAGGTCTACGGGCTGTCCTGGTGCTACGGTTGCACTTGCAGCATTAACCTTGATAAATGCGCCGGCAGAGAACGCCAATGCCACGACGCACATTGCAGCTAACAAATACTTTGAATACTTTTTCATATCTATTACCTTTTTAGTTTATAATTTCATGTTTGTTAAATAAAGATGTTTGATCTGTTATGGTCTACTTATCTTTGTTGTCGTTTTGCTTTTGTCGTTTTATTTGTCATTATGTTTGTATTGTTTTTATCTTCCTAAAGGCCGTTTATGTAGCCCATAGTTTGTTTTCACGACTGCAAAAATAAGAGCAAAATTTGTGAATGTGCCATTTTGGCTTATATCTTTATTCCATTTTAACATTCCAATTTAACATATTAACGGCTCTTAAACGGCAAATGAAGAAAATTAGCAATTGTTTAGGAAATGTTCAGATGATGGCACAAAGCTACTGTTACACACTTTCTTGTATAAGAGATATCCTACAAGCGAAAGCAAATTGTTTTTCACTTTTCGTTATCACATCCACAGATAAAGCCTAAAAAAGGCTGAGTTCCATATAACCGGAACTCAGCCTTTTTCTGATTTTTGAATTTTGAATTGTTGCGGTTTGCCGCAATTAGGAATTGTTCATTTTTTAATTAGGGAGTGCAAAACCTAAATAATTTCCCAAATTAAGATTCCAAATATAAGATCTAAATCAAAAATCAATAATTCAATATCGGCTGAAAGCCGATAATTCAAAATTCAAAATTCAAAATTCAAGACTCAAAATTCAAATCACTTCAGCTCGGTAACAAAGAAGTTAGCCACCTGGCGCAGAAGATGGTTGCGCGTATTGCCACCATAGATGCTGTGGTTACGGTTGGTATAATAAAGCTCGCGGAAATCTTTGTCAGCCTGTACAAGCGCCTCTGCATACTCGTACGAGTTTTGCGGATGCACATTGTCGTCGGCGGTGCCGTGGCAAAGGAGCAGCGCTCCATGGAGTTTCTGAGCACGCACAATGGGGTTCACATCATAGCCATCGGGGTTCTCCTTAGGTGTGCGCATGTAACGTTCAGTATAGATAGAGTCGTAGAAGCGCCAGCTTGTGGGAGGCGCAATTGCCACACCCGCACGGAACACGCCACGTCCCTCGCTCATGCTCATAAGGGTGTTGAAGCCACCGTAGCTCCATCCCCATATTCCTATGCGGTCCTTATCGACAAAAGGCAGCGAACCGAGGTAGAGCGCAGCCTCAACCTGGTCTTTCGACTCAAGGTCGCCGATCTTGAGATAGGTACACTTCTCAAAGTCGGCACCACGTCCGCCTGTGCCACGTCCGTCTACACTCACCACGATGAAACCCTGCTGAGCAAGATAAGAGTCGAAGGCACCACCCTGCCCCATGGAACCTGCGCTCCACGAGTCGGTTACCTGCTGTGAGCCTGGACCACTATATTGGTGCATGATGACCGGATAACGTTTTGAGGCGTCAAAATTGAGAGGCTTCAAGATCCATCCGTTGAGCTGCACACCCTCTGATGTGGTGAAGCAGAAAGGCTCACGTTTGGCAAAGCCGCTCTCTGCCACCTTTGCCTTCAGGTCGGCATTGTCTTGAAGCGTGGAGATCACACGTCCGTTGTTGTCGCGTGTTGTCACGACATAAGGTGTGTTATAGTCACTCCAGGTGTTTACAAAATACTGGTAGTCGCCAGAGAACAGCGCCGTATTCCAGCCTTTCTTGTCGCTCAGACGCACGGTCTTGCCGTTCTTGTGAGCCACATACACCTGACGGTCAGAGGGCCCAAGGGCAGCAGCCTGATAGTAGACATCGCCAGTCTTGGCATCGTATCCATAGATCGCCGTGATGTCATAGTCGCCACCAATGGTGCGATGCAACTGTCCGTTCATAGAGTAGATATAGAGCTTCATGAAACCGCTACGGTCGCTGGGCAGCAACACATTGTTGCCTATGAAGGTCACAGCCTCCATAGCCTCCTCCTTAACATATTTCTCCACATGCTCCTTCACGATGAGCTGTGCCACGGTGCTGCGCGGGTTCACGCTGTAGAGACAGAGCTCGTCTTGATGGCGGTTCATGGTGTAGACCACCACCTTGCTTGCGTCGTCTGTTGCCTTGATGCGGGGCATGTAGCCGTCGGCGTCAAGAGGCACTTGCAGCTTACTTATGCGGTGCGACTTAATGTCGTAGCTCCATGCCGTCACCTTGCTATTATCCTCGCCAGCCTTAGGATATTTGTATGAGTAGAAACCTGGATAAACGGTGTTTTCCTGTTTCTCAGGCTTCATGCCTTTATACATCTGTAACGAGTAGGTCTTGACATCTTTCTCATCATAGCGCAGCCAGCAGATCATTGTGCCGTCGGCGTTGAACGTAAGGGCGCGGTTAAAACCAAACTCTTCCTCGTTCACCCAGTCGGGCAGACCGTTTATGACCTCGTTAAACTTGCCGTCCTTCGTGACCTGCACCTCTGCGTTGTCGTAGAGAAGCTTCACAAGATAGATGTTGCCCTCGCGCACAAATGCCACCTGCAGACCGTCCTTCGACCACACGGGGACCTGCTGCGGTCCGCCGTCAGAAAGAGGCTCAAGTTTGCGCGAGGCTATGTTATAGAGATAGTAGACAGCCGTGAACGAGCGGCGGTAGATGCTCTTGGTCTTGGTCTGTATGAGCATGCGTGTGCCATCGGGCGAAAGGATGTAACCGTCGAAGCTGTCGATTTTCTTGCCCATGGTGTTGCTGACATCAAACAGGTTGCGCAGGAGCTTGCCTGTCTTGAACGAATAGCAGTCGACACGCTTGCCGTCATCGCTTATGCGTGCGTAGGTGTCGGTACCTTCAATTGGGTTTATTCCGTTCACGGTCTTGGCCGCAAACTTGCCACTTGTTATGTCGGGAATGGTTATCTTGCCACCTGCCGACACATGTGCTGTTAACATAAATAATGCTGTGAAAATGAATAGTAATCGTTTCATTATTTTTTAGATAAATTGTTAATCAAAATCCTTGTGCGACATAAAATCGCGATTATTGATGCGAAGATACAAAAAATATTGCAACCATTCCCACGTTTTTCATTAATTTTGCAAAATAAAAAGTCAACAATGAACAAACCTCTCTATAACGATTACGGTTCTTGGCTCCGACGCCAGTTTCCGTTCCGCGTGCAGAAGATTTCTATCGACGCGGGGTTCTCCTGTCCCAACCGCGACGGCAAGGTGTCGCACGGGGGATGCACTTTCTGCGATAACCGCACGTTCAACCCGTCCTACTGTAAGCCAGAGAAGACCATTGCAGAGCAGATTAACGAGGGTAAGGAGTTTTTCGCGCATAAATATCCCGACATGAAGTATCTGGCCTACTTTCAAGCTTTCTCCAACACCTACGCCCCACTTGACGTGTTGCGCCGTCGCTACGAGGAGGCTCTCTCTCAGGATGGCGTGGTGGGCTTGATCATCGGCACGCGTCCCGACTGTGTCGATGCTCCCTTGCTCAACTATCTTGAGAGACTGAAGCGCCATTGCTTCCTTACGGTCGAGTATGGCATCGAGTCGGTAAGCGACACTACGCTCCTTCGCATCAACCGCGGTCACGATTATGAGTGTTCACGCCACGCCGTCACAGCCACTCATGAACGTGGCATCCTGACTTGTGGCCACATCATCCTCGGCTTGCCTGGCGAGAAGGCAGAAGACAACATCCGTCAGGCTGCTACGGTGTCAGCCCTTCCTCTCGACATCCTTAAGCTTCACCAGCTGCAGATTATACGCGGCACGCAGCTGGCAGAGGAGTATGCCCGACAGCCGTTCAAGCTATACACGGCCGACGAGTATATTGATCTTGTCACGGCTTACATTGAGCACATAAGGGAGGATGTCGTGCTGGAGCGATTCGTTAGCCAATCGCCTGCCGACTTGCTCATAGCCCCCAAATGGGGCCTTAAGAACCATGAGTTTACCAACCTTCTCGTCAATCACATGAGGGCTGTGGGAGCATATCAAGGGAAGAAGCTACTGTAGAAAGAAACGAGAAAAACTTTGAAAACGCGTTTCGCACAGGAGCTATCGGAGAGTAAAGCAAGAGACAGATAAGGTTCCACCGTTTCTTATTTTTCCTTGCCAAACAACTGGTCGATGGATGGTGTTGGTTTTTGGCTCATAAACAAGTTGGCCTTGTCGATGTAGCTGCCATGGAAGACGGCACTACCCATTATCTTGTTTACCACCCAAAAGACCTTTCCAACGTGCTCGTCGCGCTCTTGCTGCGAGCAAGCATCGTGGTTATCAAGAGGATAGAGGCTGAGGATATAGAACCCCATAGCATCGGGCACAATATACTTACGCTGCATCATGCTGCGTTGTTGTGGAGTATAATATTTCTTATAGAGAGGGTAATCGGAACCCAGATACTTGTCAAGACTTATGCCTATGGAGCCGTTGCCTATGACGATGCTCTGGTCGAGAGCGCCAATCTGCGAATAGACAACCGGCACGCGCACACCCGGAATGAGCTTGCCGAGCTGCTTAAAGGCGTTGCGGAACTGTTTGTTTACATCGTTCATACTCGCATACTGCACCTCCACATCGGCAATGAGCGCCTGAAGGACGGTGTCTTGATAGAACCTCAAAAACTTGTTGTTTATGTCGGGATCATTGACCTCACCCAGCTGCAACACGTCCTCAACAAGGGTGCGTGTCTCCATGGGGTAGTCAATATTCATCTGCTGAAGAGCTGAGAAATCGCCTGTGGTAAGGTAGCGGCTCTCCAAACGGTCGTAACGTTGGACCTCCACTGGCTGTCCACCGTCACCATCGTCGCTGTTGGGCTTGATCTTTATCTCGCAGCCCGCAAGCAGAGTCAATGTCATCAGTATGAATATATAAACCTTACGCACTTTTTGATATCCTTTTTTGGTTAACTTACACTTGTCTAAACAATTTGTTTTCTCTTGTCTGGACGTTGAGGGTTACGCTGCAAACATCATGTTCGAGACTTGTGTGAGCATTATTTTTTCATGTCTCGCTCATCATTATCAACGAACAAACCAATTAACAATTTACAAGCACAAAAGTACTAAAAATTATTTAAAGCCCCAAAGAAAAATCAAAAATTATTTAAATAAAATCATTATATTTTCAAATTAACTTTATTTTTTTGAAAATTCAATGGATTTAACGTTTTAAAAGGACCAACCTTAATCAGAAATAAGACACCCTGCCAACACTCGAATATGGCAATTTTACCGTTTTGATGTTTTCAAAACTTTTTACACCTATTTATATATTATATAGAGCATGTCAGCGTTTTTTACATAAAGCAAATAATCATTTTTTCTTTTACGCCATATAGATTGTAACGTGAGGAATGTTCTTATAAAAGATGCTTAGAGACAAAAGAAGGATGCAACAGCACATGACCTAAGAGAAAAGAGCAAAAAAAAGACAAGAAAAAGAAAAGACGATAATCGCCTAAAAATCAGCAGATAAACAGCGATAGAGGCAAGAAAAGGAATAAAAAAGTGAAAAAACATTTGAAAAAAGTCGGAAAAACATTTGGTAGTTTCGTAAAAAAGCTATACCTTTGCAACCGCAATTCAGAAATGAGGCTTTAGATAACAAATCTAACTTGCACCCTTAGCTCAGTTGGTAGAGCAACTGACTCTTAATCAGTGGGTCTAGGGTTCGAATCCCTAAGGGTGTACCTCTTTCGCGAAGCGCATTAAAACAATCAACTGTTGCACCCTTAGCTCAGTTGGTAGAGCAACTGACTCTTAATCAGTGGGTCTAGGGTTCGAACCCCTAAGGGTGTACAAAAAAGAGAGACAATTCAGAAATGAGTTGTCTCTTTTTTGTTTTTACCACAAACCGACAATCGCAAGCTAAAAGCCCAAAAGACAAAAAAAAGAAAACGTAAGACAAAAGCAGACAAACCGAAATTTGCAAGCAGAAGAAAAGAAGATGAAAGCTAGGAGCAGAAGAAAGAGAAAATGAAAATAAAGGTTCTTTTATTTTGCATTGTCTCCAATTTGCATTACCTTTGCCACTTGATGAGACACGCCAGAACAATCATATTAACCGTCATGGCCTTTGTGAGCCTACAGCTTTTTGGCATCAGCGCCGACAAGCAGCGTTCTGCCCTGTTGGGCAGCGTGTTCGCATATCCGCAGAGCGTCGACACCACCGTGAGCGACACCACCTCGTTTTCATACATAAAATATCGCCTGTCGACAGACCGACGCAATTTCATTCTCCTTGCCGTGCCTACCATGTGGACGGTGGCGCACAGCGGAGAGCGACACCATGTGGGAGAGGCCTACGACCGCATAGAGATGCAGAAAGACCGCATTGTCAAGGTAACCCGCGTGTTGCAACGGAGCACGGTGCCACACAACCGCAAGACGTTACCCACATTGGTGAAATATCTCACACCCAACGTGTACGGACAGACACTCATAAGCGACTTCATTCTCTCTCCCTTCAACCGCCACAACCGCAGGTTCTACCGTTACCGTACCATCTCCTTCTTCGATGGCACCACAACCATAACATTCCGCCCCAAGGTCAAGAGCACGCAGCTTGTGAGCGGCATGGCAACCGTTGACACCAGGACGGGAAAGATATTGACAGCTACGTTTAATGGCGAATATGACATGATCAACTTCTCGCTTTCTGTAAAGATGGGCACTAAAGGCGTTTCATCGCTCCTGCCACAGCAATGTGCGCTTGACGCACAGTTTAAATTTATAGGGAACAAGATAAGCTCGCGCTACGAATCGACCTTCGGCCTGCCGAAACTCCTTGCCGACAGTACGACCAACGCCAACGACACGCTCCTCCTTGACCGCGTGCGTCCCTACCCTCTTACACCTGGCGATGAGCGGATCTTTGCCCAGCATGAGGCGCGCGCACGCAAAGCAAGCAACGACACCACAGCCAACAAACGCGAGCGAGACAAAGCAAAGAAAATGTGGGATGCCATAGGCGAGACGATGCTTGGACGCATAAGTTCCGATTTTGGCACCGAAAAGCGCGGATCCTTACGCATAAACCCACTCCTCAACCCCCTTTATTTTGGTTATAGCGGCAAACGCGGCTTCACCTATAAGTTTGACGTGCGCATGAGCTATGTGTTCAACGACATGCAACGCGTACAGATGCGCTTCAAGTCGGGATACTCGTTCAAGCAACGGCAGTTTTATTTCACCATACCAGCCGTTTTCTACCTCAACTACAAGAAGAACCGTTACATAGAGGTAGAGTTTGGCAACGGCAACCATATAACCAACTCGCTTGTGGCAGACGCCATAAAGAGCGAGAAGGGCGACACGATAAACTGGGACCGCTTGCAACTCGACTATTTCCGCGACATGGAGCTTGACATGAAGCTTCATTACGATTTCTCGCCGAAGCTCGGCATAGAAGCAGGACTGGTGTTTCACCGCCGCACCGCCATCGACCGCCAATCGTTTGCAGCTGTCGGCAAGAGTCCCCACTTTGTCTCGTCTGCACCGCACCTCGGCATAGAATACAGGCCGTTGGGCTATAGCGGCCCTATCATTGCCGCCGACTACGAGCGTAGCATAAAGGGACTCTTTGGTTCAACCATCGAATATGAGCGCTACGAGTTTGACACCCAATACAAACGCCCGCTACCCAGCCTATCAAGCCTTCAAATGCGCTTAGGTACAGGTTTTTACACGCACAAGGGCAAAGAGTGGTATTTTCTCGACTACACCAACTTTCGTGAGAACAACATTCCTGGCGGATGGAATGACAGTTGGGCCAACTCGTTTGAACTGCTGGGGCGAAATTGGTACAACGTGTCAAAATATTATGTGCGTGCCAACCTGACCTATGAGTCGCCCATTCTTCTTGCCGCATGGATTCCTTACGTTGGACGCTACATCGAGAAGGAGCGCATCTACATAAACACGCTGAGCGTGAGCCGCTTGCATCCTTACATAGAATACGGCTACGGCATATGCACCCGCCTGTTCTCCACAGGTCTGTTCGTGGGCCAGAAAAACGGACGCTTCGACGGCTTTGGCGTGCGCTTCGGCTTGGAACTCTTCAGACAATGGTGAGGATGAGCCTGAGAAAGAAAAATGAAAAACTTTGGTTGGCAAAGAAAATCTTTAAGATAAAAGTTACTACTTTAAGAAAAAATGTATAATTTTGCAACCAACTCGATATAATACTAATTTGTTATGGTTAAAATCACATTTCCAGACGGTTCTGTTCGTGAATATGAACAGGGCGTGACTGGCTTTCAAATCGCCGAGAGCATTTCACCGGCTCTCGCTCGCGACGTTGTATGTTGCGGTGTAAATGGTGAGACAGTTGAACTGAACCGCCCCATCAATGAGGACTCTACAATAGCCCTCTACAAGTTTGATGACGAGGAGGGAAAACACACATTCTGGCACACCTCAGCCCACCTGTTGGCAGAGGCCCTGCAGGAGCTCTATCCAGGCATACAGTTTGGCTTTGGACCAGCCGTTGAGAACGGCTTCTTCTATGACGTCATGCCTAAGAAGGGCGACGTGATCAGCGAGAACGATTTCCCCAAGATTGAGGCTAAGATGAAGGAGCTCGCAAAGAAGAACGAGCCCGTGGTGCGCAAAGAAGTTGCCAAAGCCGAGGCCCTGAAAGAGTTTAAGGCTGCAGGACAGGAATATAAGTGTGAGCACATTGAAGAAGATCTTGAAGACGGCACAATCACAACCTACACACAGGGAGCCTTCACCGACCTGTGCCGCGGTCCTCACCTCGTGAGCACCGGAGCAATAAAGGCAGTAAAGATAACAAGCGTTGCCGGCGCCTTCTGGCGTGGCGATGCCAAGCGCGACCAGATGACCCGTATCTACGGCATCTCGTTCCCCAAGAAGAAGATGCTCGATGAGCACCTCGCCATGATAGAAGAGGCAAAGAAGCGCGACCACCGCAAGATTGGCAAGGAGATGGAGCTGTTCATGTTCTCCGACCGTGTTGGCAAGGGTCTGCCCATCTGGTTGCCAAAGGGCACACAGCTGCGCCTGCGCCTGCAGGAGTTGCTCCGCTCTCTGCTCAAGCCATACAACTATCAAGAGGTCATAACACCGGGCATCGGTGGCAAGAGCCTCTACGTTACCTCAGGTCACTATGCCCACTATGGCAAGGACGCTTTCCAACCTATCCACACACCCGAGGAGGACGAAGAGTATATGCTCAAGCCAATGAACTGTCCTCACCATTGCGAGGTTTACGCACGCAAGCCACGCTCATATAAGGATCTGCCATTGCGCATTGCCGAGTTTGGAACCGTGTTCCGCTATGAGAAGAGCGGAGAGCTCCACGGTCTTACCCGTGTGCGCACGTTCACACAGGACGATGCCCACATCTTTGTACGTCAGGACCAGGTTAAGAAAGAGTTTGAGAACGTTATCGACGTTATCTTGAAGGTGTTCAAGATCTTCGGCTTCGAGAACTACGAGGCTCAGATTTCTCTGCACGACCCCAAGGACACCGAGAAATATATCGGTAGCCCCGAGATATGGGCTGAGAGCGAGAACGCCATTCGCGAGGCTTGCAAGGAGAAAGGTCTGGAGGCTCGTGAGGAGATTGGCGAAGCAGCCTTCTATGGTCCTAAGCTCGACTTTATGGTTAAGGACGCCATCGGACGCCGTTGGCAGCTCGGAACCATTCAGGTCGACTATAACCTACCGCAGCGTTTCCGTCTTGAGTACACAGCCGAGGACAACAGCAAAAAGACGCCTGTGATGATTCACCGTGCACCCTTCGGTTCGCTTGAGCGCTTCACAGCCGTGCTCATAGAGCACACAGCCGGCCACTTCCCCTTGTGGCTCACACCTGATCAGGTGTCTATTCTGCCTATCTCTGAGAAGTATAACGACTATGCCCGCAAGGTAGCTGCCCAGCTCGATGCCGCTGGCGTGCGTGCTATCATCGACGACCGCAACGAGAAGATTGGCCGCAAGATTCGTGACAACGAGCTCAAGCGCGTGCCTTACATGGTTGTGGTGGGTGAGAAAGAGGCTGCCGACGGCACCGTGGCCATGCGTAAGCAGGGTGGCGGCGAACAGGCCACCATGTCGGTTGCCGACTTTGCAAAGCGCATAAACGACGAGGTGGCTGCTCAGTTGGCTGCTGTTAACGAATAGGAAATAAATTCTTACACAAGAAATGAGGGGGAGACACAAGCTCACGGTTTTCACGACCAAGAGCGCGTGCCTCCCCCTCTTTTGATTAATAAAATCTCCTCATTTACCCTTCTATTGTCTACTCGTCTGCCTGTCTACTCGTCAACTTGTCTACTCGTCAACTTACAATTAAAGTTTTTTGTGACCAAATGTTTGTGTATGTCGCAAAAAATGAGGAATTTTGCCTTTCGAATAAATTTGCATTAACATTCGGAACAAAAGAAACAGAACATACAAATGACAAAACATCATATCCTCGCCCTTTCAAAACTCAACCCCTGTCTCGCATGGTTTGCGGCCTGCCTCTTATTTTTCACCTCTGTCTCAGCCCACGCCCAGATGCGCTGGAACCAAGCTTACCAACAGTATGTGGACCAATATAAAGATCTGGCAATAGAACAGATGCTTCGTTACAACATTCCGGCAAGCATAACGCTGGCACAAGGACTGTTTGAGAGCCGTGCCGGACAGAGCGTGCTCGCAACGCAAGGCAACAACCATTTTGGCATAAAATGTCACGGATGGGGAGGACGAACGATGTATCACGATGACGACGAGCGAGGCGAATGTTTCCGCGCCTATGAAAACGCATACCAAAGTTTTGAGGATCATAGCAAGTTTCTTGCACGCAACACACGCTACGCACGACTGTTTTCTTTAAAGAAGACTGATTATAAGGGATGGGCACGAGGGCTGAAAGCCTGTGGCTACGCCACAAATCCTCAGTATGCCAACAAGCTTATAGGCATAATTGAACTCTACAAGCTCAACAAGTTTGACCACGCCACAAGCTACGACAAGTTTATGGCCACGCACACAAGCAAGGACAAAGCTCTGCCAGGACAACGTCTGCACCCCATCAAGATATATAACGACAACTACTATCTTGTGGCTCGCCAGGGCGACACGTTCAAGAAGATCGGCAAGGAGGTGGGCATCTCTTATAGAGCCATCGCCAAGCACAACGAGCGCCATTGGAAAGACCGCATAGAGCCAGGCGACATTATTTATCTCAAGAAGAAACGTAAAAAGGCTATAAAAGCTTATAAGAACCGTCCGCACATCGTGAAAGACGGAGAGAGCATGTACAGCATAGCACAAACCTACGCCATACGTCTGAAGAGCCTCTACAAGAAAAACCATCTCTCACCCGACTATCAGATCAAGGTAGGCGACACGCTGAGGGTTTATTAGCCGTGAGGGGCTTGCGCAAGATTATAAGCACTCTTTTACGTTCTAAAAAAAATATTTTGCTGCTGTTTTATACAAAATAACGGCAAAAAGGCTAATGTGTGAAAAATTATTTGTAATTTAGCACCCGAAAAAAATTTTTCCATACTAATTTTTTAAGGAACAAAAGATGAGACACAATTTTGTGACAATCGCCGACTTGAACAAGGACGAGATTATGTACCTTATTCAGATGGCAGCAGAATTTGAGAAACATCCCAACAGAGAACTTCTCAAAGGGAAAATAGTAGCAACCCTCTTTTATGAGCCCTCAACACGCACACGTCTCAGTTTTGAGACAGCTGCCAACCGACTGGGAGCCAAGGTTATAGGCTTCAGCGATGCTAAAGCCTCAAGCGTGTCGAAAGGTGAGACGCTCAAAGACACCATTCTCATGGTGAGCAACTATGCCGATGTCATTGCCATGCGCCACTACATTGAGGGAGCTGCGCAATATGCAAGCGAGGTAGCACCTGTGCCCATCATCAACGCTGGCGACGGAGCACACATGCACCCGTCACAATGTCTCCTCGACCTCTACTCTATCTACAAGACACAAGGGACGCTTGAAAACCTCAACATCTACCTCGTAGGTGACCTCAAGTATGGACGTACAGTGCACTCGCTTATAACGGCCATGCGACATTTTAACCCCACATTCCATTTTATTGCACCTAAAGAGTTGGCAATGCCCAACGAGTACAAGCTCTATTGCAAGGAGCATAACATAAAATATTTTGAACACACAGTATTCAACGACAAGGTCATTGCCGATGCCGACATTTTATATATGACGCGTGTTCAAAAAGAACGTTTCTCTGATCTTATGGAATATGAACGCGTAAAAAATGTCTACATTCTGAAACGCGCCATGCTGAAAAACGCCAAAGAGAACATGAAGATCATGCACCCACTGCCGCGTGTCAACGAGATTGCCTATGACGTAGACGACGATCCGCACGCCTACTACATTCAGCAGGCACAGAACGGTCTCTACGCACGCGAAGCCATCTTCTGCCATGTACTCGGCATAACGCTCGATGACATCAGAAATGACAAAACAATAATTGAAAGATAACACCCCAAAACAAACACACATAACACAATGAGCAAGAAAGAACGATTGGTCGCCGCCATTAAAAACGGCACCGTGATTGACCACATACCAGCAGAAAAAACTTATCAGGTGGCAACGCTGCTCAAGCTCGAAGAGCTCAGCTCACCCGTGACAATAGGTTACAACTATCCCTCAAAAAAAGTAGGATGCAAGGGCATTATAAAGGTGTCTGACAAATATTTTACCGACGAGGAGATCTCACGTCTCTCGGTCGTGGCACCTAAGATCGTGCTTAACATCATCAAAGACTATGAGGTGGTGGAAAAGAAAACCGTAGAGACACCTGACGAGTTGAGAGGCATCGTGAAATGTAACAACCCTAAGTGTATTACAAACAACGAGCCTATGCAGACCGTCTTCAACGTGGTAGACAAGACACACGGCACGATAAAATGTCACTACTGCGACAAGGAACAGGACATCAACAACGTGGAGCTATTATAAAAAGAATTTTTAATACAAAAAATACATAGAACAATGAAGAGAGATCAAGAAATTTTCGACCTTATCGAGAAGGAGCACCAGCGCCAGCTAAAGGGCATGGAGCTCATCGCGAGTGAGAATTTTGTAAGCGACGAGGTGATGGAAGCCATGGGTTCCTACTGCACCAACAAGTATGCCGAGGGACTGCCTGGCAAACGCTATTATGGCGGATGCGGCGTGGTAGACCAGATTGAAAACATCGCCATTGAGCGTGTTTGCAAACTCTTCGACGCCGAATTTGCCAACGTGCAGCCTCACAGCGGCGCACAGGCAAACGCAGCCGTGTTGCTGGCTGTACTCAACCCTGGCGACACATTCATGGGTCTTGACCTCTCAATGGGAGGACACCTCAGCCACGGTAGCCATGTCAACACCAGCGGCATTCTCTATAACCCCGTAGCCTACTCGCTGAACAAGGAGACGGGACGCGTTGATTATGACGAAATGGAACGCCTGGCAAAAGAGCACAAGCCTAAGCTCATCATTGGAGGAGGATCGGCCTACTCGCGCGAGTGGGACTATGCACGCATGCGCCACATTGCCGACGAGGTGGGAGCCCTGCTCATGATCGACATGGCTCACCCGGCAGGTCTCATTGCCGCCGGACTGCTCGACAATCCTGTAAAGTATGCTCACATTGTGACAACAACAACCCATAAGAGTCTTCGCGGTCCACGTGGCGGCGTCATTCTCATGGGTAAAGACTTTGAGAATCCATGGGGCAAGAAAACGCCTAAGGGCCAGATCAAGATGATGAGCCAGCTGCTCAACTCGGCCGTGTTCCCAGGAACGCAGGGCGGACCACTTGAACACGTCATCGCAGCCAAGGCTGTTGCCTTTGGCGAGGCTCTGCAACCCGAGTTTAAGGAATATGCCACACAGGTAAAGAAGAATGCTGCCGTGCTCGCCGATGAGCTGGTAAAGCGTGGCTTCGACATCGTGAGCGGCGGTACTGACAACCACTCTATGCTCGTGGACCTTCGCAACAAGTATCCTGAGCTCACAGGAAAGGTAGCTGAAAACGCTCTTGTGGCTGCCGACATTACCTGTAACAAGAATATGGTACCGTTCGACACACGAAGCGCCTTCCAGACATCAGGCATCCGTCTCGGAACGCCTGCCATCACCACACGCGGTGCAAAGGAAGACCTCATGGTGCTCATTGCAGAGCTCATTGAGGAGGTGCTCAACGATCCTGAGAACGAACAGGTTATTGCTAACGTGCGCAAAAAGGTGAACGAAACGATGAAAAACTACCCGCTATTCGCATACTAAAGCAAAGCGTTTAAAGTAAAGAACGAAGAGTGGAGAGTGAAGAATTCAATACTAAGGCTAATTGTTAAGGAAAACAAGGAAGCAAAGCACAGGAATTCTTCTTTCTTCACTCTTCTCTCTTCACTAAACATCTTATTCCATGTTCCAGCTAATCATCGTAATAACAATATTACTCATCGCCCTCTCTTATGCCGCATGGCGCATAAGGATGGTTATAAAAAATGCGGGAGGCCGTTGCTATGGCTGCCCTATTAAAGATGCGTGCTCAAAAAAACATGTCAAGAAATTTCTTAAAGACAAGAAAGGTTGCGATGACAGACCATGCGATGACAAACCAAAAGAAAGGACGTGAAAGTATTCTGCAAGCAAGGACAGCAAAGAAAAAGGGATAAAAGAGTGAGAAAAAAAGAATAAAAGAAGGAAAAAGAAGGAAAAAGCAGATAAAAGCAAAAAGAAAGAGAAAAAAAGTGTGCAAAACATTTGGTAAAACAAATAAAATGTTGTACCTTTGCAACCGCAAATCAGAAATGATGCCACGGTGCCTTGGATGAGTGGCTTAGTCAACGGTCTGCAAAACCGTCTACGGCGGTTCGAATCCGCCAGGCACCTCATAAAAGCAACCAACAATGTTGGTTGCTTTTTTGTTATTCTATCACGTCAACTTTCCAGCACGTTTCTTTACAGCACGTTTTTTCCATCAGGTTATCCGCCGGTTCACGGCAGATTTCAAATTATGTCCCCTATAGTCTCTATTGTCGCCTCCCCACAATCCAAGGCGCAAACCTATAGACCACCCACGCCACAACAGCTGAGAACACCCACACCAAGCCGAAAGCGAGAAGGAGCAACAGCACGTTGCCGTTAAACGAAGGCAGAACACGCGACACAAGCAACGGAATGCCGCCACAAACGAAATAGAACACCAAACTGTGGCTACCTGTCCAGCGCAACCATGCCAACACTTTAACGTGCGGCAACACCTTACAAACACCCACAACCAGCAGACATGAGAGCAACGTGTCGACATAAAACAGCAAAAACGAAGGAATCTTCACAACATAAAAGATAATCTCTACATCATGCTTCCATTCCCACACCTTTATGTAAACAAGCACACCGGCAAGCACAAGAAGCAACGGCAAGCGCCATCGGTGACATGTTGAAACGAAAAAATGTTTTAGTTCTGTAATTTTACGTTCTCTAATATTTCCTTCAGAGAGCACATTTCCAAACCACCACTCCACCATTCTATACAGGCGACCTGTAAAGACAAAAGTTAGAGCAATAGTAGAAACAGACAATATGTTGGAGCAGTATCGAAAAAAGCACACAAACACCATAAAGGGAAGAAACACGCCAAATGTCTCAAAAGCAAATGCTCTTACTCCGCCCTTAGGACAAAGAAACTGACACCCCAACAAGACCAGGCAATAATAAGCCTGGACCACAATGAGCGAAGACACAAACCATGAAGCTTCGCCGCTGAGCACAGGCATAATAAGCAACAGAAGATTGACGTCGCTACCGTGAGCCACAGCTTTAGGAAAAGCCATGGCCAGCGTAAAAATGAGGTAAGGCACAACCAAACTTCCGAAAACCGAACGCAGTTTGTGTCCTACAGAAAACTGTTTGTCGGGAGACATAAAGAGGTAGCCTGACACAAAGAAGAAGACAGCCAAGGCGTTAAGCACCGTCAGTGTATAAGACGATGCAAAGCCATCGGCATAATAGACGCTGGTGTGCGCCCATAGAATGGTGAGCATGGCCAGTCCGCGAGCCATGTCAACCCACACAATGCGTCTACTCATGATGATAAGGTTCGCCTTTAATGATGGTGCAGGCCCTATAAACCTGCTCAGCCAGCACCAGACGCACCATCTGATGTGAGAATGTCATGCGCGATAACGACACAAGAGCGTCGGCCCGATCATAAACGGCCTTGGCGAAACCGTAAGGGCCACCTATCACAAGCACAAGCTTGCGAGCCCTTTGTTGCAGAGCTTCAAGCCATTGTGCAAACTCAACACTTCGCATCTCCTTGCCGCGCTCATCGCAGAGCACGAGCGTGTCACCTGGCTGCACCTGTTTCAAGATAAGGTCGCCCTCGGCCACCTTTTGTTGCTCCTCGCTCAGATTTTTCGTGTTCTTAAGAGCCGGGATGACGGTGAGCTTCACAGGCATGTAGTGTTCCACACGCTTGACATAATCGTCGATAGCAGCCTCGAAACGCTTGTCGGAGGTCTTGCCTACAAACACCAATTCAGTCTTCATAGTCGGCCTTTCGTTTAGGGTTCATTGGGAACCATCCCTTCTTCACTCTTTGTTTCTGTTCAAAAATCTCACCAATGCTCCACAGACACGAGGCTCCAGTGACGCCACACAGCACCGAAGCCAGCACGTTGCTTATAAACAGCGCCGCCACGATGAACGCTAAGCCGAGCAAAAGAAAAATCCACCACAGACGTGTGCCGAAATAATACTCACATTTTATAACCACCGGATGAAAGACACCTATGATAAGAAATGTGCTTACAGCGATGATAAGTCCGGTAAAATACATATATTCAATTTTATCAGTTATTACAAATATTTCTTAATTAAAAATATAGTTTCAATTTGCAAAATTAGCAATAACCACAGAAAACAACACAAAAAAATCGAAAAAAACAAAGCCACTACCTTAAAAAAAGTAGTGGCCTTGAAAATAATAAGATTTTTGTGGTCTATTCGCTGTCCTTATCTACAAGACAACAAAAACATTAACCAAAATTGTCGTACATAATGCTCTCAGGATCTACGCCGAGCGAATCGAGATAGTCGGTAACGGTCTTGATAAGCATTGGAGGGCCGCAGAGGTAATATTCACAGTCTTCGGGTGCATCGTGGTCCTTAAGATAGGTGTCGCGAATGCAATTAACGGCAAAACCCTCATAATATTTCACGCCCTGAGCATCGGCAACGGGGTCCTTGCGGTCGAGCGAGAGGTGGAAATGGAAATTGGGATATTCCTTCTCCAGCTCCCAAAAGTCTTCAAGGAAGAAGGCTTCACCCAAAGCGCGTGCTCCATAGAAGAAGTGGAGCTCGCGGTCGCGTGTATGGAGCGTTTTGGTCATGTGCATGATCTGAGCGCGAAGCGGAGCCATACCGGCACCACCACCAATCCATATCATCTCCTTGCCAGAGGTGAAGTTAGGATGGAAGTCACCATAAGGGCCCGACATCATAACCTTGTCACCAGGTTTGAGCGAGAAGATATATGAAGAGGCAATGCCTGTAGGCACGTTCTGGAAGCCCACCTGCGGGCGAGGCAAGAACGGTGTTGTGGCAATGCGGACGGTGAGGGTTATGATATCGCCCTCATCGGGGTAGTTGGCCATTGAGTAGGCACGCACAGTAGGCTCGGGATTGTGGGCCTTAAGCGAGAAGATGTTAAACTTCTCCCATGCACCAAGATATTCTTTGCCAATGAGCGACTTGTCAAAATCTTTGTCATAGTCAATGCAGTCGTATGCAGGAATCTTGATCTGAGCATAAGAGCCAGGAATGAAGTCCATGTGCTCGCCAGGAGGCAGCGCCACCTTAAACTCTTTGATGAACGAAGACACGTTATTGTTGGAAATAACGGTACACTCCCACTCTTTGACACCCATAACCGAGTCGGGCACTTTGATCTTCATGTCGCTCTTAACCTTACATTGGCATCCGAGGCGCCAATGATCCTTGATCTGCTTGCGTGTGAAGTGAGGCTTCTCCGAGTCGAGAATCTCACCACCTCCCTCAAGCACCTGAACCTTACATTGTCCACAGCTTGCCTTGCCGCCACATGCTGAAGGCAGAAAGATGCCGTTCTCGTTAAGCGTGGTCATGAGCGAAGAGCCTTGGGGTACGTTGAGGTTCTTGTCGCCATTGATAAGGATGTTAACATTGCCGCTCGGACTGAGGAATTTCTTAGCCACAAGCAGGATAACAACCAACAGGAGTATCACAATAAGGAAAACTCCGATACTTGCAATTATAAATGATGTGTTCATAACGTTGAGTCCTCCTTATTATATTTTAAGACCAGAGAAGCACATCATGGCCATTGCCATGAGTCCTACAGTGATGAAAGTGATGCCGAGACCCTGAAGGGGCTTTGGCACATCGCTATACTGCATCTTCTCGCGAATGGCACCCATAGCCACGATGGCCAAGGTCCAGCCAATGCCGCTACCAAGAGCGTAAACGATGGCATCGACAACATTGCCAATATACTGTGTATTAGACGGGTCGAGGTTTATGCGCTGCTGCATGAAGAGCGAAGCACCCATGATGGCACAGTTTACGGCGATAAGGGGCAAGAAGATACCGAGAGCCGCATAGAGCGACGGAGAGTATTTCTCAACAACCATCTCCACAAGCTGCACGATGCCGGCAATGACGGCAATGAAGAGGATGAAGCTCAGGTAAGAAAGGTCTACGCCCTCAACAAGACAGTTGGGACCCAGCACCTTGGTCTGCAACAGATAGTCGACAGGCACTGTGACAAGCAACACAAATGTCACGGCAAGACCCAGACCCAATGATGTCTTTACATTCTTCGACACGGCAAGGAACGAACACATGCCGAGGAAGAAAGCGAAGATCATATTGTCGACGAAAATAGATCTAAAGAATAAGCTTATTAAATGTTCCATTGTTTGAATTTTGAGTTTTGAGTTTTGAACTTTGAATTATCGGCTAAGCCTATTGCGGTTACGCAACAATTCAACATTCAACTCTCAACATTCAACATTATTTTTCTTTATAAAAGTAAGCTCTGTGAACCCATATCACACATCCCAAGAGAATAAGCGCCATGGCGGGCATGGTCATCATACCGTTGTTGATGTAGCCTGCATCATAAACAGGCTGAGGGATGATCTGGAAACCAAACAGAGAGCCACGACCGAAGAACTCGCGCAGACCGCCAACAGCAACAAGGATGTAAGCGTAGCCAAGACCGTTGCCCACACCGTCGAGGAAGCTGGGCCAAGGCTTGTTCTGCATGGCGAACGCCTCAAGACGTCCCATGAGGATACAGTTGGTTATGATAAGACCTACATAAACCGAGAGCTCAACGCTAACGTCGTAGACGAAAGCTTTAAGGATCTGGCTCACGATGGTCACGAGAGCAGCAACGACCACAAGCTGCACGATGATACGAATGCGGTTAGGTATGGTGTTGCGGATAATTGAGATAATGACGTTAGCAAATGCTGTAATCACCGTCACGGCAAGACCCATCACGATGGCAGGTTTGAGCTGCGATGTCACGGCGAGGGCCGAGCAGATACCGAGCACCTGTACGAGGATGGGGTTGTCGAGGTTCAGAGGATTGGTGAATGCAGCCTTATTCTCTTTTGAAAACAAACTCATAATTCGTGTTCCTCCTTTTTATTTTGATGTTAAGAATTTTGTATACTCGCCGAGACCGTTCTTCAGCATGTCGCTCACACCGTTGCAGGTGAGTGTGGCACCTGTAACAGCGTCACACTGTGTTGTGGGGTCGCTCACCTCGTTCTTTTTCACAACTGAGAGAGCCACACCTTCCTTACCGGCAGCAAAGAGGTGCTTGCCCTTAAACTGTGCCTGCCAGGTGCGCGAGTCTTTAATTTCGGCACCAAGACCTGCGGTCTCGCCCTCATGGTTAAAGTAGGCGCCATAAACCGTCTGCTTGTCGGCGTTCAGGGCAATATAGCCGCTGATGCCTCCCCAAAGACCCATGCCGTAAACAGGTATTACATACTTGGTCTGACCGTCAACATTGCACACATAGAGAGCGAGCTTGCCTTCCTTGGTGGAAGCGCTGTTGCAAAGGAAGCCTGTCTTTGTGCCACCCTGCTCACCCTTGGCTATGGTTGTGCCGTCGCGATTGATGATCATGTCGGCTGTTATCACCTTATTATATTGTTCTGTTGCCTCGGCACCGTCAATGTCGCGGATGTTGAGAGCAGCGAGAATCTGTTTTTTCTTGTCGAGAGCCACGTTCTCGTCTTGCTGCGGCTTGAGTGTAGAAGACACAAAAGCAAGCAAGAACGCAACGATAACTACGATAACGACAGAATATATGATTGTATAGGAGTTTGAACTGGTGTTCAGACCCTTTTTCTTTGTTTCTTCCATATTCCGATTGTGGTTATTTGTTGGTTAAACGTTTCATTCGCTTAGAGATGTTCTTCTGCACTACGCAGTAGTCGATGAGCGGAGCAAACATGTTCATGAACAAGATGGCAAGCATCATGCCCTCGGGATAGCCCGGGTTCATAACACGGATGATGACAGCCATGATGCCGATAATGGCTCCATACCAGAACTGTCCACACTGTGTGCGAGCTGAGGTCACGGGGTCGGTAGCCATGAACACGGCACCAAAGCAGAAGCCACCAAGCACAAGGTGCTCATACCAAGAAATAGGTGTCATGCCAAGGGCCTGGAAGATGTAAGCTGTTACAGCACCTCCCACAAACACGCTGAGCATGGTGCGCCATGAGGCTATGCCTGTGGCAAGCAGCAGGACAGCACCAATGGCTATGGCTATCACGCTGGTTTCTCCAATGGAGCCAGGGATAAGGCCGGTTATCATGTCGCAGAGGTTGCTGTTTACGGCTGCACCCTGAGCTATCTGGCCAAGCGGTGTGGCGCAGGTAAACGTGTCGGGCAGAGTGTTGCCCAAGCCGAAGATTGTGTCGTTGGCAACCCATACTGCATCGCCACTCATCTTTGTGGGGTATGAGAAGAAGAGGAACGCGCGTGTGATAAGAGCCACGTTGAAGATATTCATACCTGTGCCGCCGAAGATTTCCTTGCCTATGACCACAGCAAAAGCCACAGCTATGGCAAGAGCCCACAACGGACAGCCCACGGGGATGATAAGCGGGATGATGATGCCCGACACAAGGAAGCCCTCCTGAATTTCTTCACCCTTCCACTGTGCCCAAGCAAACTCGATGCCGAGGCCCACCACATAGCTTACGATAATTTTAGGAAGCACCTGCAAGGCACCGTAGATGAACATTGAGAAGAACGAAGCGTCAGCCAAAGCGCCGGCAGCCTTGTAATTCTGATATCCCACGTTGTACATTCCAAACAGCAGAGCCGGTAACAAGGCAATGACCACGAAGCTCATGATGCGCTTCGAGTCGATGGCATCGTGAATGTTGGTACCGGTCTTAGATGTGTTGTTGGGTACAAACAGGAAAGTCTCAAAGCCGTCAAACAAGCTGCGGAAGGCGTGGAGCTTTCCTTCGGGCTCGAAGTTGGGCTTGATGTCGTTAAGATATTTTCTTAGAAAATTCATACTTTTCTCTTTGTAATTTTTAGTTTATTGTTATGCGTTCTCTTTTCTCAGCATGTCGAGGCCTTCGCGCACGATGTGCTGCAGCTCAAGCTTTGACGAGTCAACAAACTCGGCCAAGGCAAAGTCTTCTGGAGCAACCTCGTAAATGCCGAGCTGTTCCATCTTGTCGATGTCGCCGGCTATGATGGCTTTGATAAGATATTCGCTGTAGATATCCATGGGCAGCACCTTGTCATACTCGCCGCTCATGATCATATGGCGCTCGCCACCCTTCACACGGGCATCGAGAACATATTCTTTCTTCTTGCCGAAGAGCCAGCTGAAATAGCTGCGGCTAACTGAGAACTGGTCAAGGCGCGGCATGATCCATCCGAGCATCTCGTCGGCGTTGTCGCCCTCAGGAATGGCGGTCACCTCTGATGAGTGCACACCAACAAAGCCGTCCTCAAGCGAGGTCTTCACGCCTGTCAGTGGGTTACCGTTGATAAGGCGCACACCGTTCTTGCTTGAAAGCTGTGAGCCGACCACGCTACTGAGCTGAGCACCATACATGGTCTTGACGTATGAGGGATCGGCCATCTCGCTGCCAGCCAAAGCCACGGTGCGGGTCATGTCGACACGGCCTGTGTTGAACAAACGTCCGATGAAAAGCACGAAGGTGGGATCAACACGCCACACTGTTTCGCCCTTGTTCACGGGCGAGAGATGGTTGATCTGCACGTCCACATTGGCAGCAGGGCAAGGACCGTCAAACACGGTTACCTCTACGTCCTTGGCTGAGGTGAGGGCGGCGTTTGTCTGCTGGGCGCTGATGCCAAGATAGGTCTTCGCGATCTTTGAGAGAGCGGAAAGACCGGTTTGGAAGTTGGTTTCCTCGCCACGCAGCTCCACCTCAAAGTCGGCAGACAGAGGCATGTCACGGAACGCGCTCACGAAGATAGCCTTAGGAGTGGTCGTGGGTGTAGTAGACACTCCATAAGGCAACTGGAAGATGAAACCGAAGAGGCCAGCCTCAAGAAGCTTTGCCTTGACACCCTCGCCATCGAGCGATGACAGGTCACAAGAACCAAACGAAGCATACTGCTGCTCGCCATCGGCCTTCACTACAACGCGAAGGAGCTTACGACGGTCGCCGCGCAGCACGGCTGTGACCTCACCGCTAACGGGAGATGCAAACTGGACCTCGGGACAATTTTTGTTGACAAACAGGGCGTCACCCACCTTTACATGGTCACCTTCCTTGACAACCACCTTGGGCTTAACACCTGTAAAATCGTCGGGAACAAGGGCATAGAGACCACCGACGCCCAAAGTGGCCACCTTGTCTGAAGCCTTGCCTTTGAGGTTGATGTCTAAGCCTTTGCGTAACTTAATTACATTCGCCATAAAAATATTAAGTATAAATAAAAATTATCTTGTAGGAAATTTCACTATTTTCATTCTTATAAGTAACCACATGTTTTGTACATGCGGCGGTGGACTTGCCATAGCCTTTGTGCAAATTGCGATGCAAATTTACGAAAAAAAATCAAAAGTAAGCAAGAGAAAATCGTCCTTTTGCTTCGCTATGATAAAAAAATGTGCTAATTTTGCCAAACTTACAAAAAAAGGATTGTAAAACTGGTAAAACTGTAGGCGATAAAACACTTTAAACACATAATAAATATAGCCATAGGATGCCTCCTGGGAGCCTATCTTGTGGTTGTAGCGATGCTCCATGTGCCCATGGTGCAACGCTCGTTGGCTACATATGTGAGCGAGGCTCTGAGTGAAAAGATTGGAACAAAGGTGAGCGTGGGACGCATAGATCTTGGCTTCTTCAACCGACTCATCATTGACGATGTGAACGTGCCAGACCAATGGGGCGAGAACCTGCTCAAGACATCGCGTCTGTCGGTCAAGATCAGCCTTTACGAGCTTGCAAAAGGCAAAATAAGCATCTCCGCCATTCAGCTCTTCGGGATGAAGGCAAACGTGTATAAAGACGTTAGGAAAGGACAGTTCAACTTCCAGTTTATAGCCGACTCGCTGCAACAGAAGGAGAAGAAGGAAAGCAAACCTATCGACTTGCAGATAAACTCGCTCATCATACGCAACGGTGCTCTCTCGTTCAGACAACAGAAGGAGCACACATGCAGCACACAGAAGATGACGCCAAACGACGTGGAGCTGCGCGACATTAGTGCACACATCATCCTTAACAAGCTTACACCCGACTCTATCGCGGTGAAGATAAAACGCCTTGCCCTTAAGGAGAAAGGTGGACTGCAGCTACGCTCATTGGCTTTCGCGGCAACAGCAGGAAGACATGGGGCTGAGTTAAGAAACTTTAATCTGAAACTGCCAAACAGCGACATCAGCATACCACGCATAACAGCCTCTTATTCAACAGATAAGAACAGCATAATACTCGCAACGCTTCAATACAGCGGAAGCATAGACGGAAGTAACATCTCACCTGCCGATTTTGCCTTCCTCTTACCCTCACTACGCATATCGGCCAAAAATAACGGACAAGACTATGGCGCGGCGCCTGGTGCGGGAAGCTCAAATGGTGCTGGCGAGACTTGCATAAACCTTCACACGACGTTCAGCGGCACAAGCTCGGCGCTTACGATAAAGGACCTCGCTGTAGCTTCAACCGACGGTGGCTTCCGTCTTAAAGCCAACGGCGCATTGAGCGACATGCAGGCCGCGAGACGCTGGAGCGTAAACATAAACGATCTACATGCCACGGCGGCCTTTGCACAAATGGCATGCAAAGCGACGGGCACAACATGGCCAGAAACAATAAACGACAAGCTTTTTGTTCAGTTCAAGGGCTCGGCGGGAGGCAACCGCAACGACGTGTCGATGCGCGGACAGCTACTCTCTTCGGCAGGAAACTTGACGCTTATGGCGGGACGGCACAACGGCAACATGACGGCTGAAGCTTACACCAAAAACTTTAACGTGGCGGGCGTGATAAACGGGTGCGATGTGGCGGGCGTGGCGGCTCACATCAAGGCTAAAGGCACGGACATGGACCACATGACGGTGAACGGCGTGGTGGAGAGCATTGAATTTAAAAAGAACACATATAAAGACATTAGGGCAAACATAACGACACAAGGCACAGCCATAAGAGGAAAAATAGCAGTTAACGACACAAGAGGACAGATAAACGTGGAGGGTGCAGCAGACCGCTCGCCAAAGAAACCGAGTCTTAACCTCACGGCTGAGATAAGAAACCTCTACCCTGCTGCCATTGGAGTGCTTACCAAACAAGCAGATCTTGCTGCAAACATGAACATTAAGGCCGACATTAGCGGACACAGCCTTAACGACATTGTGGGCAACATCACGTTTACGGACATGGCATTCGCTTTCAGCGACGAGATCATTGTGCCGGGCGACATAACAATAACATCTCATGACCACGGCAAGGATCATAACCTCGCGCTCAATTCAAACTTCTGCCAGATGAGCCTAACGGGACAGTTCAACTATCACTCTATCCTGGCAAGCATGAAGAATATTGTGGCAAAGCATATCCAGTCGCTCCCTGGCACAACGCTGACATACGAAAAGAAGCACAGCAACAATTTCACCATGTGTGCCAAGATCAGCGACACGCGTCTGCTGAGAAAACTCACAGGAGCCAACTTCATTGTGGACCAACCCCTCACCATAAAGGCCATGCTCGATGACCACAACGAACAGGTTGACATGAAGGTCAACTTGCCAGCATTTGCCTACAACGGCACCACTTATAAAGACTTGGCAATCACAGCACGAACGACCAACGACACGTTGCACACGGACATGAGGTTGAAGAAACTAATGGCCAACAACAAGATAACATCTTACATGCTCGATGCAAATGCGGCAAACAACACGCTGGGAGCCATACTGCGACTGAACGACAACGAAGACCAACCCGTAAGGGGAACGCTCAGCACACGCACACACTTCTACAAGAACGAGGAAGGCACATCTGTGGCACATGTGGAACTGAACCCATCGGTCGTAACTATTGGCGACACGGTGTGGCAGGTGTTGCCTGCTACGGTTGAATATGCCAAGGACAACTTGCGCGTGAACGGCTTCAAGATTTGCCACGACAAGCAGAGCATTGCCATTGACGGAAGAGCGACGAAGGATCTTAACGACTCGCTGAACGTGGAGCTGAAGGACATAAACATCAGTTATATTTTAAACCTCGTCAATTTCCACTCGGTAGAATTCTCAGGCATGGCCACAGGAACGGCTACCGTGGCGGCTCCTTTCGCCCAACAGCCGAAGGCTTATGCTCGTCTGAGGGTTGACGACTTCAGGTTTGAGAATGGCCGAATGGGCACACTTCACGCCAACGTGGACCTCAACAACTCGCTCAAACAGATAGACATTGCGGCAGAGGCAATAGACCGTCTCGACAACAACGGCACGGAGAGACGAACCATAATAGAGGGTAACGTGTCGCCGCAAAGAAATGACATAAAACTCGACATCACGGCCAAACACACACGCATAGAGTTTATGCACAGTTTCTGTTCAAGCTTTATGGACAACATCGATGGCGAGGCTAACGGCAAAGTGACCGTGGCTGGACCGCTGAGCAACATAAACCTCACCGGACAGCTCTTGGCAAGTGGATCAATGAGAATTACACCTCTCAACACCACCTACACAATGAAGAACGCAAGGGTGAGATGCATCCCTGATGCCATTTACCTTGAGAACGACACCATATACGACAGAAACGGGAACATTGGCATTGTGAACGGAAAGCTCGGGCACCAGCACCTCACACGTCTGACCTACGACATAGGAATAGAGGCGCAGCACCTGTTGGCGTACGACACACACACCTTCGACGGAAACACGTTCTATGGCACGGCTTACATGACCGGCGACTGCCACATAAACGGGCGAAGCGGCGAGGTGACCATAAACGTGAACGGAGTGCCTGAAAAGGGAAGTGTTGTCGTGTACAATGTGGCTTCGCCAGACGCAATAGGAACGCAAGATTTTCTTACATGGACCTCGCGCCACAAGGTAGAAAAGGACACGCTACACATAGCAAGCAGCAAGGACGCAGAAGAAGACAAGGAGAGAGACATTGCTTCGGACATGAAGATCAATTTCCTTATCAACTGCACACCCGACGCTACCATAAAACTGCTCATGGACAACCAGAGCGGCGACTACATTACGCTTAACGGACACGGCGTGCTGAAGGCCAACTACTTTAACAAAGGCGGATTTGACCTCTTCGGCAATTATGTCGTGGACACAGGGCATTATAAGCTCACGGTGCAAAATTTCCTTAAGCGCGACTTCCTCTTCAGACAAGGAGGAACGATAAACTTTGGCGGCGACCCGTTTGCTGCAACGCTGAACCTCAACGCGGTCTACTCGTTGGCAAGTGTGAGCCTGGCAGACCTGAACATTGGCAAGTCGTTCACGAGCAACAATACAAAGGTCGACTGCATAATGAACATATCGGGCACACCGGCAGCACCACATGTCGACTTTAGCTTGGACATACCGTCCATAAGCTCTGATGCAAGACAGATGGTGTACAGCCTTATAAACAGCGAGGAAGAGATGAACCAACAGGTGCTCTATCTCTTGGCCGTTGGCCGCTTCATGGCGCAGGGCCGTAACAACGCTGGCGTGGACAACCCCAACCAGCAGAGCCAGGCATCGCTGGCGATGCAGAGCATATTGAGCGGCACCATCATGCAACAGGTAAACGAGGTTCTTGGAAGCCTCACCTCACACAGCAACTGGAACTTCGGAGCCAACATTTCAACCGGCACCGAAGGCTTCAACAATGCCGAGTATGAAGGTCTGCTGTCGGGCCGTCTGCTGTCGGGCCGTCTCCTTGTAGACGGCCAGTTCGGATACCGCGACAACGCCAACGCCACGACGAGCTTCATAGGCGATTTCGACCTCAAGTATCTGCTCTACCCCAACGGCAACCTGGCCATCAACTTCTACAACAAGACCAACGACCGCTATTTCACGCGCAACAGTCTCAACACCCAGGGTATAGGTCTTCTCATGAAGAAAGACTTTTCTTCTTTATCCGACCTTTTCGGGTTGAAACGCAAGAAAGGAAAGAAAAAGACATTGAAAACCCAAAGTGCTGAGGGATATGTGCAAAAAAAACGGCAGGGCAAAAATTCTGAAACGAAATAAGGCAGAAAGACAGAAACAGCAAAAAACGAAAGAACAACAATTATAGCTCATAATTATATGTATTATTGGTTTATTTTCAACCACCACGACCTCTTGCTCCAGCGCACGGCAGAAGGAGGCTACACTGTTCCTACGGGAGAAGAGTGCCCTATAAATCTGAACGACGGCGATGAGATTCTTGATGTTTCGCCAAGCCTCAACGGCTGCAAAGTAAAGACTGTCGACACCAAAGCCACTGGTGTTTTTCTTGAAAGCGAAGCAAATGAGGCCGACGGTTGTCACGGTTACGAGATGTGCGACCTTCGGGCCTCATATTACAAACTCGACAAAGAGATGTATCTGAAGGCAGGAAAATGCCATGAGCTGCTCTATTGGAACAACAACACCCGTTTCTGCTCTACATGTGGTGCTCCGATGGTCATGCACACCGAAATATCCAAACGCTGCACAAGTTGCGGAAAAGAAGCATGGCCACTGTTGCAGACAGCCATTATTGTGCTAATAAGCCGTGGTGACGAGGTTGTGCTTGTTCACGCAAAAAATTTCAAGAAACCGTTTTACGGCCTTGTTGCTGGGTTCGTAGAGACCGGCGAAACTCTCGAAGAAGCCGTAAAGAGAGAGGTGAAGGAAGAGACATCGCTCGACATAAAGAACATACGCTACTATGCTTCGCAACCGTGGCCCTACCCTTGCGGACTGATGGTAGGATTCTATGCCGACTATGCCGGAGGTGAGATAAAGTTGCAGCAGTCGGAACTGGCATACGGCGGATGGTTCAACCGTCACAACCTGCCAACCATACCCGAAAAGCTCAGTCTGGCAAGAATGCTCATCGATCACTGGCTTGAGTCGTTCGAAGGCAAAAGATAAGCAAGATTGCAGTTTGCGCATCGTAAGTGCCATGGTTACGCATCGTAAATGCCATGGTTACGCTTCGTAAGTACCATGGTTACGCATCGTAAGTACCATGGTTATGCATCGTAAGTGCCATGGTTATGCTTTATAAATGGCATGTTACAATCTTCAAGTGATGGTGTTTGGGCTTTCGAACATGCTTTGCGAAGGATGTCAGAATGTTAAAAAAGGAGCGTTTTTACCCCGGTTTTGCATAAATATACAGAATGACAGAAAGATAGCAAACAAGGCTTTATTCTTTCACAATGCGCAAAATTATAGTTAAAATCTAATCACGAATTATTAACAGCTCTTAAATATACCCCTATTTTGTCATTAAGCCTCTTTGAGGTCGTCAAAGAGGCTTAATGAGCTCCTCAAAGAGCCTCTTTGACAACGTCAAATGGGCACTTTCATTTTGTCAAATGGGCTTAACGGAAAACTGAATAAATATACAGTCCAAAGTGCATATTTATGCATCGGATAAGGAGGCTGAATTTATTCCATGACCAATAGAAAAGCGTCGTGCCTCCTTTTTCCACATCGTCGGTTAGCTAAAAAACCTCCAGATCCATCATTTTGCCGTAGCGTGGCATGGGTGACATTAGGTGACATTAGGTGACATTAGAAAAAGCCTCTAATGTCACCCGTAAACAGCTGGTTATCAGATAGCTGTCTTGGGTGGTGACAATAGTGACATTATTTAGAAGAAAAAAAATTTCATATAGAGCGAAAGTCTTGAAAGCTGTGAAATAATTGCTTATTCTGCCAATTATTTGTAATAACATTACTTTTTTAGCAAGAACATGCAAGCAATTCATTTGTTTTATTTATCTTTGAAACCGAAGATGGTGCAAGTGATAATAAGGCATATCTTTATAAAGGTATCTCAATTATGGCAAAAGAACTTATCAATAGATTGAAGTTTCTTTGCCCCTGAATAAAGACACATTATTTTATATATATGAAGGATGTGATTTTTGAAAATACGCTGATGAATGTCGGTGACGGCACTAAAGACGAATACTTGTGCCATGCCTACTGCCATGAAGGGGAATGCAGTTTCTCTTTCAATGGCAAGGGGTATGTCATGAGAGGTGGCGACTGCCTGATAGTACGTCGCAGCGAATTGCTGAAAGACATACGGGAGAGCAGCGACTTTAAGGTTGATGTATTTTATGCTACTCCTCAGTTCATCACGATAAGCACACCGCATAGCAACTATGGTACGCGTGGAAGATTGTCCTTGTTTAACAATCCGATTATGCACCTTACGCCGGAAATGCAGCAGGTGTGCGCTCTCGACTTCGATTATATCCGCCGTCGTCTTGCTTTGACGACTCACAAGTTTCATCGCGACGCAATGATCAATGCCGTTCAGGCGATTATTATCGACTTCTTTGATTTCCATGCCACGCTCTATGGCACTGACGACACCGTTACTCAACTATATTCCTCTCTGATGAACAGGTTTCTGGCTTTGCTCGAACGTGGCGACTATAGAAAGAACCGTGAGATAGGGTATTATGCCGACCTCCTTTGTGTTACTCCGAAATACTTATCGGAAGTATCGAAGAAGGTAAGTGGCTATCCGGCAGCGTTTTGGATAACACGTTATACATCGCTCGATATTGCCCGACTACTCAAGAACAGGCATCTAACCTTTACTGAGATATCTGACTTGTTTGGCTTTTCGTCAGAGTCGTTTTTTAGCCGATATGTACAGAAATATCTTGGAGCACCGCCTTCAAGTTTTGTAGAATAGGCAGTGAATCAATCTTTTTCGGAAAAATTGAAAACGATCCCCGAAATCTGTGTTCAAGCAGTTTCGGGGATTGTCTGTATCTTTGCAATCAAAATCAGATTCATCGAGTTATGAAAGAAAAAGTTTTGACACGCCGCACGGCTCTCAAGATTATGGGAAGTGCTGCATTGACCACTGTGATGGCAACAACGGGAGCTTCAGCCCTCACTTCTTGCATCGAAGGCAGTAAGAAGAGAGTGGTATTGTATTTCACAGGCACAGGCAACTGCCTCTATGTCGCTCGCCAACTTGCTGGCAAAGAGGGCGAGATACTCAGTATCCCGCAACTTATGCGCAAGAAGCAGTTCGAAATTGAGGCAGATGAGATTGGACTGGTATATCCTATCTATGGTCATATGCCGCCCTATATGGTGCGCGAGTTCATTAAGAAAGCTCGGCTGAAGGCTGTATACAAGTTTGCCGTGCTGACCTATGGTATGCGCAAGTGCAACTCCGTAGAGATATGGGATGGAATCTCTCGAAAAGCGGGCAATGCCTTCCATTATATTGGTACTATCGTCATGGTTGACAACTGGCTGCCCAACTTCGACATGAACGATCAGATGAAGATTGACAAGCATATACCAGAGAATTTGGCAAAGATAACTTCCGACCTCAGTAACCGCCGCCGTTGGCATGAGCCAGTGACACAAGAAGAACGTGAGCAGCATGAAGGCTTCATGAGTCTGAGCGGTCTCGATCCTGAAGTAGGATTTCTGATGAAGGCTGATAGGAGTTTCATGGTGACAGATGACTGTATCCACTGTGGTATATGCACATACGTCTGTCCTCGCGGCAACTATCAACTTACCGACCAAGGGGTAAAGATGCAGGGCGACTGCGAGTTTTGCTTTGCTTGCATCCAGAACTGTCCACAACGGGCGATACAGTTCAAGAAGAATGAGGACGGCACATGGCCAGACGGTTCGGAGAAGAACCCTAATGCACGCTACCGCAATGAGAACGTGTCGCTGATGGAGTTAAAGTTGGCCAACAACCAGAAAGTATGACAATAATGCCCCGATGATTATGTTAAGTAAAATTAGAATAACCCTTGCCGTACTGTTCTTCGTAGCGGTCACGGCATTATTCCTCGATTTCACAGGTACAGTCCACGCTTATCTCAGTTGGACAGCCAAAGTGCAGTTTCTGCCTGCCCTGATGGCAATGAATGTGGGAGTTGTATCACTGCTACTGCTGCTGACCTTAGTTATAGGCAGGGGGTATTGTTCTGTCGTCTGCCCATTAGGGGTGATGCAGGATATCATGTCGTGGCTGAGCGGAAGGCGCAAGAAGAAAAAGTTCCGCTTCACATATTCTAAGGAAGTTAGATGGTTGAGATATGGTGTGCTATGTCTGTTCATCGCCAGCATGATACTGGGCATACATGGCATTGTGGTGTTGCTTGCCCCCTACAGTTCTTATGGTCGCATTGCCTCCAACCTCTTTGCGCCTGTCTATGACTGGGGCAACAACCTTTTGGCAATGTTGACCGAACGTGCCGAAAGCTATGCTTTCTACGAGACGGACGTTTGGATAAAGGGTGCAATAACCTTTGCCGTTGCCATCATCACTTTTATGATTATAGCTATATTGGCATGGAGAAACGGTCGAACCTATTGCAACACGATATGCCCTGTGGGAACTGTGCTCGGCTTCTTTGCCCGTTTTTCACTATTCCATCCTACCATAGACAAGACAAAGTGCAAGAACTGCAGTCTATGCTCACGCCGTTGCAAGGCTGCCTGCATCGACTACGCACACCACCAGATTGACCTAAGTCGTTGTGTGGCATGTATGGACTGCATAGATACCTGCAAACACGGAGCGATAAAACTGAGAAAAAGAACGTTCTCGGGTATCAGCGGCAGGAAAGACACGGAAAAAGCGCCGTTTTCAACATCTTCAGTAAATGACAAACAGATAGACAGCGCACGTCGCAGCTTCCTTTCTGCGACAGCTTTGCTAGCCGTCACTTCGGTAGTAAAAGCAGAGCAGAAGGAGGTGGATGGAGGACTTGCGTTCATTGAAGATAAGCAGAGACCTCAGCGAGCCACACCTATATTGCCAGCAGGCTCACTGTCTGCACAGCATTTTGCCGGGGCTTGCACGGCCTGCCAGTTGTGCGTTTCGGCATGTCCCAATGGGGTGTTGCGCCCTTCCACCAATCTGCATACGTTTATGCAGCCCGAGATGTCATACGAGCGTGGCTACTGCAGTCCGGAGTGCAACCGTTGTTCCGAGGTATGTCCTGCGAAAGCCATCACTCCGATTAGCATTGCAGAAAAGTCATCCACACGCATAGGCCATGCAGTATGGATTAAGAAGAATTGCATCCCCATAGCCGACGGTGTACCTTGTGGCAACTGCGCCCGTCATTGTCCGTCAGGAGCCATACTGATGGTGCCTTCTGACAGTGAAAGCCCTGATTCTCTGAAGATTCCGGTAATCAATGGAAAGAGGTGCATCGGCTGCGGCGCATGTGAAAATATGTGTCCTGCCCGTCCGTTCAGTGCCATCTATGTGGAAGGGCATGAGCAACACAGCACATATTAATCCTTATACTTGCCGACATGATTAATAACCTTACAGGTAAAAGGTTAACAATCTTATTGCATTAAGGTTAATAACGTTACAAGTATCATAGCAGGCATCATCGCATTCTTTTTCAAAGATGAGTTGTCTGGTCTGTTGCTTGCACCTCGTACATCTGGCAGCATCACTCCAACTTCTGATGTCTTTACGCTTCTATTGGTTTCACTGCCAATGTATGCTCTCTAAGAAATTTGTATATTTATCAGCAAATAGAATATTCAATATGGAATATATAAAATTGAACAATGGTGTTATGATGCCACAAATAGGATATGGTGTCTATCAGATAGCACCGGATGTGTGTGAACGTCATGTGGCTGAGGCATTGAGCGTGGGCTACAGAATGATTGACACGGCTCAGGCTTACCACAACGAAGAAGGTGTGGGTAGAGCTGTGGCTGACAGTGGAATCAGTCGCGACGAAATTTTCCTCGTTAGCAAAGTGTGGATTTCCAACTACGGCTATGACAAGGCGAAAGCTTCCATCGAAGAAAGCCTTCGCCTATTACGCACCGACTACATTGACCTTATGCTTCTCCATCAACCTTTCTGCGATCGTTATGGCGCATACCGTGCTCTGCAGGATGCCTATCGGGAAGGTAAAGTGAGAGCAATAGGCGTGTCTAATTTCTATCCCGACCACTTCATCGACATTGCTGAGAACATGGATATCATTCCGGCAGTAAACCAAGTGGAGACTCATGTGTTCTGTCAACAGCAGGAGGCGCAAGGCATCATGCTGGGATATGGTACCCAAATCATGTCGTGGGGACCATTAGCCGAAGGTCACAACAATCTTTTCAGCAATGCCATACTGAAAGAGATTGCAGAGCGACATAATAAGACTGTTGCTCAAGTTGCCCTTCGCTGGCTGCTGCAACGGGGCGTTGTCATTATCCCTAAGACAACCCACATTGAACGCATGAAAGAAAATTATGACATCTTCGATTTCGTTCTGTCTGATGATGATATGGACTTAATTGCCACCCTCGATACAGGCAATAGCCTCTTCTTTGACCATCACTCGGCAGAGGCGGCAAGGATGTTTATGGGGTGGAAATAACAAGAAGATTATATTATGAAAACAATGAAGAAGATTATCATGACAATTGTAGGCTGCATCTGGATGATGGCAGCCTACGCACAGGGACCGATGGTCCGATTGAGTAATGGTGTTGAGATGCCACAGTTTGGTCTCGGAACATTTGCAGTGCCTTCAAATGAGGTTTGCAAGGAAGCTGTACTTACGGCTTTGCGTGCAGGATATAGACATATCGACACGGCTCATGCCTATATGGACGAACGTGGCGTTGGCGATGCCGTAAATGAATTTATTGCAGAAGGTGGTTGCAAGCGCGAGGATATTTGGGTGACGAGCAAGATATGGCCGTCGGAATATTCCGACCCTACTGCTATCGACCGTATGCTTCGCCGACTTAACCTCGACTATGTTGACCTCGTATATCCGCATCAACCAGTGGGAGACATCAAGACGGCATGGCATAACTTGGAGTTGGCTGTGAAGCAAGGCAAGGTGCGCACTCTTGGTCTCAGCAACTTTGAGGTGCCTGGAGCTGAGAAGTGGTTTCAATGGTGTGTAGATTCCACTGAGATAAAGCCAGTTATCATGCAGATGGAATGTCACCCTTATGCGCAGCGCATCGAGAAACGCAAGTTGGCGAAGAAATACGGCATGAAGGTGGAATGCTGGTTTCCCCTTGGTGGTGCCATGAGTCAAGGCGCATTGCTCAAAGACCCTGTCATCGTGAAGATTGCCAAGGCACATAATGTAAGTCCTGCACAAGTGATCCTCCGATGGGAGATACAGGAAGGACTGCTGACCATTCCCGGAGCCACCAATCCCGACTATATCCACGAGAATATCGCAGCTGCACAAGGTGAAGTTGGCGGAAAACCGTTCGCCCTCACGGCAAAGGATATGAAGCAGATAAGAAAAGTGAATAAAGAACAGCGTTTCTTCAATGCTTCATACGAGCAGGCAAAGGGTCTCGCCAATATGCCAGTGATGGATGCGCAAGAGCGTGCAGAGGCAGAACTCACAGCCCTCTCTGCCAAGAAGTGGCAGTGGATGGCGGAGAAGAACGTCACCGAACTCGCCCGACTATTCCACAAGGATGCCATGTTCGTACACATGGGTGGAGCATGGGGACGCACGGCGGAACTTATGACAATAGAAAAAGGTTCCATCTGGTACAAACATGCTGATATACATAGTGTGGAGCCGCGTATCAGTGGAAACACTGCTGTAGTATATAGCGAACTACAGTTGACGAGCGAGGTAGGAGGTCATGAGGTCTCATTCCCATTCTTTGTATGTGAAGTCTATGTAAAAGAAGGAGAAGCTTGGAAACTCCTCACATTGGCTTTTACCAAGAAATCGTAAAAATTCCGGTAAACGACAATCTGTACTACCCTAGAAAAAGTTGAATGGATTTGTACTGTAAGCCTGAGATTGGTTGAATGATTTTCGCCTTATCCCCAAACTCTATTGAATAAACTGGAAGGAGAGCCGGTAGTCGCAAAATTTGCGACACCCAAGAAATATGGCAGAAAAGAGGGATATACCCAAATGCAGAAAATAGATTACTATAATCTTGATATGATAATTTCTGTTGGGTATAGAGTGAAAAGCCGGAATGGTATTGCTTTCAGAAAATGGGCTAACAGCATATTAAAGCATAACCAAAGCTCTCTTTGTCTGTGCATGTAACTGCACAGGCAAAGAGAGCGACAGGAGAAAGTATATAATGATTCTTATTTTCATTCGAATCTAATCATCTTGGCTAATTGCAAAAAATAGTCATTCGACCAAATATCCAACTCTTTTGGATTGGTTCTTCGTTAATTTAGGTGGTAAAAAGAGCTGTTTATTTGTGGTTTAAATATTTGATTATCAGTATGTTAATAAGTATAATAAAAGTTGCAGATGTTCGTGTTTTTTAGTATCTTTGTGTGTGAAAAAAGAAAAGAAAACACTCCCATCTGCAGGGCACAAAGTTATAAAGAAATCCGGACTTCAGCAAGTTGCGGACCATATAAAATCATTGATAAGTGAAAAATGTCATAATTTGGGCATTGTCCTTG